>WNGK01002110.1_pt1 | contig 21541 bp, 16 predicted proteins | sample 5400601 | NCBI WGS metagenome assembly WNGK01 (sample SAMN13153376, study PRJNA577476) | soil metagenome | isolation source: 60 cm soil or saprolite under Garry oak tree replicate 1 | place: USA:California | collected 2016-06-15
CGTGACCAATCGTGTCTTTGCCGAACCGCCTTGGTACGGACCCGTATGCCGGGTGGTGTGGGAGGGAGGAGCCGCAAGGCTTCTTCCTATCCCGATCAGGGGCAAGTGCGAGCGAAGCGAAGCACGACGTCCCTGGATCGATGCCTCAAAGGCCGCGAGCACTGAAAGTGCGAAATAGAAATCCTCTGAACCCGCGCGCTATATCGCTCCTTCAGAGCTCCGTTCAATTTGGTGCGGCTCCCAGGGGCGGCGCGCTTCGCTATCGCTCAGCACTTCCACCCCAGCGCGGCTGCCGCGCCGGGGACCCCGGCTTGCCCCTGGCTACGTTATTCCGCGCCGTTGGCGCTAAATCCAAAGCCCGCTGCATTAATGCGCGTCGCACTTCCAAATTGAATTCGCTAATGTTCAATGAAGAATATGAAACGACAAATGCAAAAGATTGCGTTCGCAGTTATTACGAATCAGAAAAGGGAACGCTGCCCATTCTTACCGACGAAGAAGCGGTGTTCAGGCTTGTCGTCAAAAACGGAACGGCCATCGAGTAATGGAGAGATTGCATTCTCATGAGCAATCACCGCCTCAAAATTCGCCTCAGGTTTGAGACGGCTTTCGACCGCCTTTGCGAAGGATTCAAGCCGGCGGAAGCCCTGCAGTTTTTCTTTGTCGCCAACCTTCGCTGCATCGAGTGATGTGCGAAGGAAATTCAAAGACTCATCGTAAGTCTTCAAAGGCACCGGAAATGGATGACGATCCTTGCCGCCGTGTGCGAATGAGAAACGTGCAGGATCGTTAAAGCGGCTGGGCGTGCCGTGCACAACTTCAGCGACCAGAGCGAGCGACTGCAGCGTGCGTGGGCCAAGCTTCTCAAGGAGCAAAAGTTCGGCGAAGTCATGAAGGTCACGTTCCCAGGCGATCGCGAGCACGGCACCGAGCCGTTTCAAGTCGACATTCGTAGAGCGAAGTTCGTGGTGCGCGGGCATGCGCAGATGGCGGGCTTCGCTCAGAGTTTTCTCCGGATGTTCGCGAGTGATATCGAGCATTGCTGTTTGCGCCGGCTTCGCTTGAGCATCCACCAGATTCATGATTGTGCCCTGGTTCTCGCCGACTATTCCGGTGTGGGGTGCAGCGACAAAATCTCTAACCGAGGCAGAGTGCCAGTGATACCGGCGAGCGATTCCACTCCGATCATTCAAGCCCTGCTGCACCACTGTCCATTCGCCGTTTGAAGCAACCACGAAACTGTGAAGGTAAATCTGAAACCCGTCGGCAATCGCATTGTTATCGACGCGGGCGGTAAGCCGGCTGGTTCGGACCAGCGTTTCGCCATCGAAGCCGCGACGTTCAGCTACCTGTCGCAATTCATATGGGGTGTTTCGGGAGTGTCTTCCACGGCCGCCGCAGATATAGATGCCTAGTTCGTCCGCTCGCGGTGCAAGACCACGCTTTAACGCGCCCATTACGGAGGTGGTGATGCCCGAAGAGTGCCAATCCATTCCCATTACACAACCGAGCGCCTGAAACCAAAATGGGTCGCTGAGACGCGAGAGAAAGAGTGATGTTCCGTAGTCATGAATGACCGTTTCGGTAATCGCGGCGCCGAGTTTAGTCATTCGTTCGGCAAGCCATGGCGGAACACGGCCCCCATGAAGTGGAAGGTCTGCCACTCCGGAACGCTTCATGCAGTGATTGTAACCTATTCGTCCGCTGAGTGGCCTTTCGCGCCGCGGGAACATGTGATGTAACATACGCGTCTAACGGAACAATGCCGGCGGAGCACACCATTCCCGAAGACAAAACGCGGCGCACGATCGTAATTGTCGTAGCAATTATTGCGGCAGTCTTGATCGGCGGATTCTTTTATCTGCTTATGCGCCATACTATGGGCGGGAACGCGCCACTGCGGCTGGAAGGCGCGATCCGGGCAGGCAATCCCGAGTTCGATCAGTATGTAAAGCGCATTGCGCTGGACGATCCAGACGCCGAGGAATCTCCACGCGCGTTGGGTGATATCGTAATGACATTGCATACGACGGCACGCAACTTTACCGGCCGGACGATCAATGGACTCGAGATGCGGGCAGCAGTGGTCGATCATCAAGGTCAGGTGGTTAAGGAAAATACCTTAGTCGTGATACCGGGGCGGCGCAACGAGTTAGAACCCAACAAGACGATGTATGTCGCAATCAATGTCGGGGGCATGACCGACGCGGACGATCGCGCAAACATCAAGATGGAAGTGACTGCGTTTCGGTTCAAATGAGGCATGTGTCAGAAACCCGACCGTTAGGAAGGGTATCCTTCGTAGAACGCCAGCCCTCCCTTACGGCCGGGCTTCTGACACTATCGTCCAGTGCGCTTCGAGGCCCTACTCGCCCAGAAACAATTCTTCCAGAGATTGTCTGACCGGCTGGACGGCGACCAATTTTCCGTTGGCCTTTCGCAGCGCGGCAATGACTGCGTCAACTTCTCTTTCATCGGAGACTTCGATTCGCAAGCCGCTCGCTGTTGCGGTTATCGTGGCGCCGGCTGACAGATGTTGCCGAACTGTGGACGCGTCCGCGCCGCTGGCAATGATTTCGATCAGACTACTTTCCCTGGCTCGCAATTCTTCGAGCGAGCCCGCATGAGCCAGCCGCCCAGCCTTCAAAATCGCGACACTGTCACAGAGCACTTCGATGTCTGAGAGAATGTGCGAGCACATGAACACGGTCTTGCCCTGCGCCCGCAGCGAGGCGATCAAGTCGCGCACTTCGCGCCGACCCACAGGATCAAGTCCGCTCATCGGCTCGTCGAGGAAAACGATTTCGGGATCGTTAACCAGCGCTTGCGCAAGACCTACGCGTTGCAGCATGCCTTTCGAAAACTTGCGTAGTTGACGGTCCCAACTCTTCTCTTCCAGATTCACACGTGAGAGCAGTTCTGCCGTGCGACGCTCGCGCATAGCGCGATTCTGTCCAAACAATTCTCCGCAATAAGAAAGAAACTCGCGCGCGGTTAGATAATCGTAGAAGTAAGGATTCTCTGGCAGGTAACCGATGCGCGCGTGCATCGAAACATCGCCGATGTCGCAACCGAGAATGCGCGCGCTGCCCGCAGTCGGATAAATCAGCCGCATGAGCAGCTTCAGAGTTGTGGTCTTGCCGGCCCCGTTGGCGCCCAGGAAGCCAAAGATTTGGCCGGGCTCAACACTCAAAGACAGTTCGTCGAGCGCGCGCACTTTGCGCTTGCGCCAGAAGCCAACTTCGTAATCTTTGGTCAGATTGTTGATTTCAATTGCTGACGACATAAATGAGCCCGCCCTCACGGTCGGACTAGCGCACCGCTCGCTACGCGCTCGCCTCCGCGTGCTGTTTTGACTCTCTCTCTCTCTGGGAGATGGTTGCCGTGAGGGCTTACTGCATCGCTACATACCCTCACCTTAATTCCTCTCCGAGAGGGTTACCCGCTCGCTACCGCGAGCGGTTCTGTAACTATCGTTTCGGAACTTTCGAATTCTCATCAAGCTCCACGTCACATCCGTTTTTCGTCAGACGATAGGGGACACCTGAGGCATCGACAGGCGCCCCGGTGCCAAGATCAATTCGCAATTGAGTTGCGCGTAAGGCTGCGGTGAGGTCTCGCCAGGATAATGCGCAGCGACCGGACTTAGCTGCGTATTCTGTCAAAGCACGGCGAATCAAATCCTGCTCGTCAAGCGAGTCGAGTCGCATGATCTGTTTTGTTACCATATCTTTCACCGCCTGGTCCTGCGACGCTTCGTACAGATGGCGGTACATTTCGCGCGCGGCCTCGCGCGATCCACCTTGCGCCTTCATGCGCGCACTCATCGCCATCATCCAACCGGGGGCGCCCGGAAGTTTCGCTCCTGTCCCGTACACTTCGCTTGCCTTTTCATAGTTTTGGCGCTGCCAATAGATGTAGCCGAGATATTGGTAAAGTCGCCATTGCTCCGGATTCGCCGCGATGCCCTGATTCAAAAACGAAATGGCTTCTTCTTGGTTGACCTCGGGCAGAATTACCGCACCGTAGTAGTACGGGTCCATGAATTGTGGATCGAGCGTCGCGCTTACCTTTAGCAACGACGGCAACAGCCGCAGGTCCAGGGCCGAAAGGTCACTTAATTCAAAATTGCCTTCGTGCGTATCTTTGTAACTGACAATCTTGCGGCCGACATACTGCAGCGAACGCATCCAGTACCAATCGGCGGCGATTCCATTGAACGCCAGAGTCAGACGCTTCATGGCCGTGCCGTTGAGATATAAGGGCTCTTCGGAAAATTGAGCGGATACATCCTGACGTAATGCGTCGCTCGCACGGGTAATAAATGCCGCGCCTGCGAGCCCGACAACAATTATAAGAACCAGGAGAAAGTCTCGTCTCATTTCAAATTTCGGCGGCTGAAGATTAGTATCGTCGCCGCGAGCAATACGGCGACGTAAATGAGACCGTAAGCAATAGCCAAAAGCACCGGCCGTGGCGCCGGCAAGAGTCCGTGTGAAGCAACCGTAATCAAGTTATAGCTCGCCAGGTTAGGAAGCAGATAATAAAGACCGGCGAAAAGCCAACGCGCGGGCGCGCTGTTCATGGAGTGTGAAAGTGTCTTCAAATCTCCGCTGAAGTGTCCGATCACGAAAACAAAAAACGTCAGCAAAGCCGAAAGCGACGGCGAGGAAAAGGAAGAGAATAACATCGCCACCCCTGTCATGATCGTCAGCTCGATGTAGATGAGCAGAATTGCAGGCCAGATTCGCGCCACTAACGGATCCCATCCTCGCCGAAGATAGATCAGGACCAGCGACAAGCCGGCGCCCATGATCAAAATGTTCACGAGCAGCGTCAGGCACAGGCCCAGATACTTGCCCAACAGAAACTCAGCGCGGCCGATCGGCTTGGAGAGAATCGCGTATAAGGTGCGCCGCTCTATCTCCTTGTAAACCAGGCCAACACCTACAAAAATCGCGATGAATACTCCAAAGAGCAGCATCGCGCTGAGGCCAAGATCGATCGTAATTTTTGCTTCTGCTCCGGCCGAAAGCTCTCCCACAAAGATAGCGCTGACAATCAGTACCAGGACGAAGAGGACCAGGTTATAGAGGACGCGATCCCGAACAGCTTCGCGAAAGGTGTTACGAGTGATCGCGACTGTGCGTTGGACATTCAAACCGACGGAGCTGTTGGAGTCCGATGAGAGATCGGAAATTGGTTTAAGGATTTGAGTGCTTGCGTCTGGCTTCAATTGGCACTTGCTCTGCGTAGTGGCTGACGAACGAACCAAATATAAGAAGCGAGGCCAGCAATGTCCAACTAATCATGTTGATCGCGACGGAAATTTTGAATCGGTGTTCATGACTTCCAGAGGAGAAGCAGTTTGCGCTCGCGTCTCGCCGAACGTTGGCGAAGAATTGCGGTAGTGGCTTGAGAAAGAAGTAGCGCAGCGATCAGGATCCAACTGATGGCACTGAACAGTTCAGCCTTATGCAAACGTGACGGTTCCTGGAATTCCAGGGTGATGTCTGACGCATTTGGAGGAACCGAGATCAGGATCGCGCCATCTTCGGCCGGGCGCGTAGCCAGACCTTGCCCGCCTGCTGTTGCAACCCAATGGGGATAGTAGAAAGTTCTGACGCGCGCTTCTGTCGCGGGTCCGGCGGCGATTTGAAACCCACGGCGTTCGGGTTCCCATGATTGAAGGGTGACTGACCTCGCCCCGGCATCAACCTTACTTTTCTTTAGATCGAGATGAAGAAAATCATGCGCGGTAACAGGCAGCCAGTCCTTGAAACTGGGAGCGCCGCGGGTCTCCTGAATCACGGACTCGAACCGCGAGCGATTCAGATATTCGTTGTCCTGAACGATCTGCGTAGCTATGAAAACCAGCGAGAGGACGAACGCCAGCGCGACGGCGAGATCGCGAGGGCGCACGTTCGAGTGAAAGATTTGCATCCATTTGGGAATGCTGGCAGCGACCAGCACAGAACCCGCGAGCGAGGGAATCGCGAGCCAGCGCCACGGGAATTGAATCTCAGAAAGCTTCGGCACGATGGCCCATACCGGCCGGCTGATTGCTGTAGCCATCAGGAATGTCGTCAATGTCAGGATTAGCGTGGCCTTGAGTCCTCTGCCAGTGGCTCTGTCTTTGAAGAACCGATAGCTCAGTGCGATGCCAGGCAGCAGAAAACCGATCAGCGACAGCGCCAGGATGTTTGCGTACCACGTGTTTCGATTCACGAGCGCGGACGGCGAAAAGAGAAAGTTAACACGGTAGTCGTAATAGATATTTGGCTCCGCTGAATTGCCTTTGATCCACGACAGCTCAGCCAGCATCGTTGTCCAAAAGAAAGCGCTGGCTGCCAGGCCAAGGCCAATGCCCGCCACCCATCGGATCATTATTGATAGAAACTCCTTTCGCTCGATGCGGAGCGCGGCGTAGATTGCCAGCGAAATTGTTCCAACCACTGTAAGCGGAAGATGCGTGAGAACTAGCAGAGCAAACGCCGCAGCCAGGCCGGCCACGTCAACAGCTTTTCGGTCGCGGCAAACTCTTTCCGTGAAGGCAAACGCAAAAGGCAGAATCGCACAAGCTGCATATTCTGACAGCAGAGACGCCTGATAGAGTTCGTTGAGGTGATAGGGCGCGATCGTATAAAGAATGCCGGCCCACATTGCGATTTTCGGCGGACAGAAAGCGCGCGCCCAAAAATATGCGCCCAGTCCGCCGATTATCGAGAGCAATGCGAACGCCGCGATGCTGGCCGCGTACCAATTGCCCGTCAACATGCGACCGCCGGCCAGAAGATAGTATAAGCCCGGTGGATAGAACCTAAATCTGGGATCGCCAAAACCGTCGTTCGATTCTGCGAGCCACGCCGGATGCCAATGCCCGGCCTGGATTGATTCGTAAAATGGCTGCACAAAACGGAAATGATTCGCCAGATCAGCGCCGTTCGGAATTCCGACGATTATTATCGGCAGCAAGACAACCACTGCCGCGATCGCGACGACCAGAACTGAGCGAAGATCCTGTCCGCGCTCAGGCCGAGTGCTCGCCCGCTCCGACGGGATTGAAAGCGGCGGGAAAAATGTGTCTGTTGAGAGCACGGACTTCATCTGGCGGTTCGATGGTTTAGGTCAATTCACGATTGACTGACGACGCTTGAACAAAAGGAGACCAATCGCGAGCCACCCAAAAGCAGTCAGCGCAGCCGCATAACGGACTCGCTTTGGTTCAAGGAATTCGAGCGTAACGGTCACGGCTTTGTCTGGAAGAGTAATGAGCAACGCGCCGTCTTTGTCTGGATGAATCGCCAGCCTTTGACCGTCCGCGATTGCCATCCAGTGTGGATAAAAGAACGTGCGAACCCGAGCAATGTTCGACTGGCCTGCGCCCGCATAAAAAACGCGTCGCTCCGGCTCCCAGGACTCGATGAAAAGTTTTCGATCGCCTGCGTCGACGGGTGACGACATACTCTGTAACGGTGCGTGAACCCACGCCGGCCACCATTGCGAGACGCTGGCTGAGCCGGGAATCTCGGCAAGCTTCGCTTCGAATTGATGGGGTGTGAGCCAATAGGCTTCGCGGATTATGTGCGAAGCGGAAAACGCGAAAGCAACTGCGACGGTGCCGGCAGCTAATACCGCCAACGGTCTCTTTCTTCCGCTTGCCAATCTTTTCCAGAAGGGAAGCGCCGCCGCCAACCCCAGCGCGCAAGCCATCGAAGTGATTGTCAGCCAGCGCCAGGGAAACTGCGTTTCCTGCAATGGATGAATCAGGTTCCAAACCGGCTTCGACAACGGCGTGGCCATGAACATAGTCAGCAGCAGCAGTACGAACAGCGCGTTCAAGCTACCAGGTTTGCCGCGGATGTGCTCGCGTCCTGAGCGCCGCAACAGCACCAACGCCGGCCAAAACATTGCTGCGGTCGCCAGCAGCAGAATGTTCATCCACCAGACATTCGGATAGTCAGGCGAGAAAGTCGAAAGAACAAAGTTCCCGCGGTAATCAACCGTGGGATCGGGCTCGATGTTGTCAGCGCGAATCCATCTCAGCTCGACAAGCATCGTGGTCCAGTAACAGGCACTGGCGGCAAGTCCGAGTGCCGCCGAGAGAGCCAGACCAGCAAATGTAGCCCACCGCCTTTTCGCATCTACGCGAAGAATCGCATAGACGAAGAGGGCAACTGATCCGATGACCGCGAGCGGCAAATGCGTGAGAATCAGGATCGCATACGCAGTCGCGAGTCCGGCGATGTCTCTGGCCCGGCGGTATTTGCAAACTCGCTCCGTGAATGCGAATGCGAATGGCAAAACTGCCGCGCCGGCGAACTCAGCCAGCATGAAAGCCTGAAAGAATTGATTGAGATGGTAAGGCGTTACCGCGTAGAAAATCCCGGCCCACATCGCCAAGTCGCGCGACATTACCTCTCGTGCCCAAAGGTAAATGCCGAGAGCGCCCGACACGGACAGTATCGTCGCTGTCAGCAAAGTCGCCGCCAGCCAGTTACCGGTGATGGTCCTGGCGAGCGCGAGCAGGTAATACAATGCGGGCGGATAGAAACGAAAACTTGCATCGCCGAAACCGCCATTGGATTCAGCCAACCAACCTGGAGAGAGATGTCCGGCTCGCAGCGAATCATAGAATGGGAGGGCGAAGCGAAAATGATTCGAGAGGTCGCGGCTCGAAGGCATTCCCCACAACAAAGTTGGCGTTAAGATCGCCGCGCCCGCCAACACGAGCCAAAACAGTCTCCTTGTCTCAGGAGAAATCGCCAGCGCGGAACTCTTCGTGGGCGCGAAAGTGGTTGCGCGCGAAATCACAACTGACCTCAATTAAGAAGCAGGCGGAGGCGGAGCTTTTACTCCGATCTCCGCAAATCCAGGTGTCCGTTGCAGGAACTGCTCAGTTGCCAACAACCGGCGCAGCTCTTACAGCCGTTTCGTCAGGATAGGGCGTAAGCGCTGCGCTGTCTCCGTGCAGCACGCCGTCCTCCGAAATGCCAAATCGTCGGGTTCCGGTTTGGCCGACTCCTGCGGTGACCGTCGGAACCGCGGTCGCATAGAATAAAGCCGGTCGCACGCCTGGAGCGGTAGGAGTGGCCACGAAGTTATAGCCACTTTTAGTGCCAGAACCGAGAACGGAATCAGTCAGAAATTCGCCGCGCAAAGACGGTAGGTCACCATAATCGCCGTGACCTGTAGTTGCCTGGTAGGTGAGTTCGCAACTCTGGATTGTGCGTAGAGCGGACTGTGCCGCTCCTTCGTTCGCGGCGCGCCGGGAAGCGAGCAGATTGGGAACAGCGATCGCAGCGATAATCCCGATGATTGCAACCACAATCAGAAGTTCGATGAGAGAAAATCCGTGCTCTTTATGTTTCAGATACATATTCTTACTCCCCTTAATATTCAGCGGAGAGGTGAAATCGCGCAGCAGAGGAATACTGTGGAAAAGCGGGATGAAGCTTTCACTCCACCCCGCCTCTCCGGTTCTAAGTTATGGTGGAGTTTACCTAATTGCCGAGGACAGTCGCCGCCAGAACTTCGGCTTCAGACGCATATGCAGTAAGCGTAGTGTCGCCATGCAATGTGCCATCGGTGCAGACACCGAAACGACGAGTGCCAGTCTGTCCAACGCCCGAGGTAACCTGAGGAACCGCGGTCGCGAAAAAGGTTGCCGGGCTAGTTCCGGCCACCAGGTCGACCTTAGTGATCTCAAACTTATAACCGCTCTTGCCTTTGGTTGCTAGCTGGGAATCAATTAAACTCCCTGACCCCAAGGCTGCGAAATCCCCGTAGTTGCCAGCACCGGCCGTTGCCTGGTACGTAGCTTCGGAACTGTGGATAGTGCGCAGCGAAGACTGCGCTGAGCCTTCGTTCGCCGCGCGCCGGGAAGCGAGAAGATTAGGAATCGCGATGGCGGCGATAATGCCGATAATCGCGACAACAATGAGCAGCTCGATAAGCGAGAAGCCCTTCTGGTTCTTATTCATATTTTTCGTGCTCCTTGTAGAGATAAGCTGGTTTGTTTGCTTTCTCGCGCCACCGGCTTTGTCTCGTTGAACAACCGCAGCGCGCGATTTGTCGACCGACTATCATCAAGCCCTATGCCAAAGCTATGGATCAATCCAGGAGACGGAAATCACTGGAATAATTGGGAGTTTTTGCCGTCAAGATCGCGTTGGAACTAGACATTCAGACGAGCGAGTGAGGGCTGCTGACAATTTGTGTCAGGAGTCTGGTGACGGTTTTCGTCAAGCAGTGATGACTAAGTAGGAGTGACGGCTCCTGATGCTGTAACAGTTGAAGCCGAGTTTCGAATTGCGTGGGTAACCGATTCTGAGTGAGGGAGCAGCTTACGAGCCCTCGCCCGCACGCGCCGCCTGGCCGGAACTATTGGCGGGTTCTTCAAGATCGTCAGCTCGCCCTCGCGGATACGGATCATTAGCACGGCGCCGCGGAATTGTTTCCGACGAGCGACGTTCGTCACGCATCTGCGCGGTAAGTTCCCTGATGCCGTGCTTGTCGAGCAGATGGCGCAACGAACGCACGGACATCTTCAAGAGTTCTGCAGACTTAGTTTGGTTTCCGTCAGTGCGACGCAGAGCCTCAAGCACGTAACTTTTTTCCAGTTGATCCAGGTGGGCGGTGAGATTGATTCCATCGTCGGGCAGGTCAAGCTCCGAAGAAATTCGGGCCTGACTGTAATTGGTTACCTGTTCAGGCAAGCGCTCAGGCTGGATCGTATCGGTTTTTTCCAGAGCCACCGCTCGCTCAATCGCGTGTTCCAACTCGCGCACATTACCGGGCCATGAATAAGTCTCCAGCAGGCGCATTGCCGGCGGGCTGATCGACAACTGCCGGCCGGTTTGTGAACAGTACTTCTCGATGAAGTGTTCAGTGAGCTCTGCGATGTCGGCGCCGCGATGGCGCAGCGGGGGCAGCTCCATCGGAATCACCGAGATGCGATAAAAGAGGTCCTCGCGAAATATTCCGTCTTTGACAAGCGCCGCCAAGTCGCGATTCGTGGCGGCGATCACTCGCGTGTTCACTTCAGTCTCTTCATGTGCGCCGACAGGACGAACTTTTCGCTCCTGCAAAACCCGCAGCAACTTGACCTGCATCGCCGCCGACATCTCTCCAATCTCGTCAAGAAAGATCGTCCCTTGTTCAGCCGCTTCGAATAGTCCCTTTCTATTAGCAGTCGCGCCGGTGAACGAGCCTTTTACGTAACCGAACAGCTCGGATTCCAGCAACGTTTCAGTAAATGCGCCGCAGTTTACAGAAACGAAGGGTTTCTTAGCCCGCGGACTGAGATCGTGAATGGCGCGCGCCACGAGTTCCTTTCCAGTGCCAGACTCACCGGTGATAAGCACGGTCGATTGCACCTCGGCCACCGTTTCGATCATTTGATAGACAGCCTGCATGCGATCGGATTGGCCAATGATGTTGGCCAGCTTTCCGCGGGCACGTTGGCCTTTGATGAGGGCTTCGTTCTCCTCCTGCAAGGCTTGCTTTTCCCTGACGATCGAGATTTTCTGAAGTGCGCGAGAGACTTTCTCTTTCAGGAACTCGTTATCGAAAGGTTTGTGAACGAAGTCGAAGGCGCCGAGAAGGAATGCCTGATGTGCGGTCTGTTCGTTAGCGAAAGCCGTCATCATGATGACTTCTACGTTGGGTTGCAGCTCTCGAGCTGCGCGCAAAAGCTCGATGCCGCCCATATCCGGCATCTTAACGTCTGAGATGATTACGTCGGCAGGTTGTTGACGCAAAAGCGCCATCGCCTGACGCCCATTCTCGGCGACGCGAATCGAATGGCCGTCACGCTGAAGCAGATGCGTCAGGAATTGACGCATGCTCAGTTCATCATCGACGATCAGAATGCTACTCATAAAATCGAATTCAGGAGACAGAAGTCAGGAGTCGTTAGACTCATCGAACTTCCATTATAAGTTTTGATTCTTTCTTTCTTCTTTACCCTGACGTCTCTCTTCCAATCACTGTCTTTCCGCTGGCAGCTCAACGGTAATCATCGTTCCTTCTCCCTGTCGGCTGCGCACGTTAATTGTACCATTATGATCGCGAATAATCTGATAAACAATCGAGAGTCCCAGCCCTGTTCCGCCCGTGTTTGAGGTGAACGGCTCGAACAGGCGTTCGACCTGTTCGGGTGTCATACCACAACCCGTGTCGGCGAACGAAAGTCTCAGGCGGTTATCGCTCGCCCCTATCAGGGTGATACGAAACGTTCCTCCGTCCGGCATCGCCTGCACGGCGTTGCGCGCGATATTCCAACAGACTTGCTTGAGTTGCTCCGGATCGCCCGAGACAATTACCGGCCGATCAGGCAAATCCTCTTCGAGCTTGTGGCCGCCGCTTAGCTCTGGACTGTTACGCAGCAACTGAAACGTCTCGCGGACAAGGGAACAGACATCGACGTTCTTCAATTCGGCCGGTTTTGGGCGAGCGTAATTCAAATAATCCGCGACGATATTATTTAATCGATCAGATTCGCGCAGGATAATTTCCATCAACTGCGCATGCTCGCTGTTACCGTCCATTTCACCGCGCAGCATCTGAATGGAGCCGCGCATAGCGGCCAGCGGATTTCTAATTTCGTGCGCAATCGAAGCGGCCAGCCGGCCGACCGCGGCCATGCGATCCTGTCGCCGCGACGTTTCTTCCAGGACACGAATGTCGGTCAAATCTTGAAAGGTGATTACCATACCGCTGGTCTCGCCCGATTCGGCGAAGAGCGGCGCGATGCTGAAACCCAACCGCAGGGCCCATCCATTGGGAGTCAGGCAATCAGCTTGAAATCGTGGACTGACATTGCCATTTGCCGCGGCGTTCATCGAGTCGGCAATCTGCCGTGTCATGTCGCCGAAAAAGATCGATGCGTCATGATCGCGCACGTCCTCGAGTTTATAACCGGTAATTTCTTCCGCGGCGGCGTTGAAAGTATAAATACGGCCATGCAAATCCGTTGTGATGACTCCGGACCTGATAGATTCGACAATGCGTTCGTGCAGCGCGCGCAAGTTTGCCAGCGACCGCGTCGCCTCTGCGAGTCGCACGTCGGATCGTACCTGGCGCTCGGCAAGTTTTGCGGCCAGTAGGCCTACCACCATGAACGAAACATCTGATAGGCCAACTGTTTGAATAGCTTCTATCACCGATGTTGCCGATGTTATTCGTACCGAGGCCGGGCCGACCCCGGTTATTGCTGCCAGGGCGCAAGCACTGAAGGCGGCTGCGCTTCCGACCGAGGTAATCATTGCGCCGCGAGGGCCAACAAACAGACTGGCGATGGCAATGATAACGATATAGAGTGCAGCATAAGGAGAAGTGACATTGCCGGTAATCCAGACCAGCCAGGTAACCAGCAGCACATCGAAGAAGAATTGAACACGTGCTTGCGCCAGAAAATTCTTCCAAAACAAGCGTGCAACGCAGTAGAAAACGGTAAGCGCTGCGACGGTGAGAATGATGGGAGCAACGCCGCTGAATGAATTGATGAGACCGTTGCCAAACGCGCTTCGTTTCCAGAGCAATGCGATCAGCAACAACAAAACAGCCGCAACCGCGCGACCCAAAATTAGCCACCATAGCCGCGCACCGAGCGCTTTATTATGCAAAAGCTTGGCGCGATGATTCGCCATGCGAAAAGCCTACCATAAATTGGCAGCTAGTTGGTTGAACTTGTCTTTAGACACGGCTTTTGGTCGGCTCGAAACAGATTGACTAAAGAAAGTTCAACATTCAGGACGCTATCATCAAACCGTGACCGCCGATCGCGCATCTGATAACCTCTGAGCACCTCACACGAGAGTCTCGAACAGGCAAAATATGAAAAGCATGAAGTATTCAGGAGTCCAGGTTGCAATCTTTGTTGTCGCCCTCGCCGGATTGCTCGCCCTGGTGACATTCGAAGCCAACACAAGCCGCGGCCAGTCGCCGAACGCCGGCAAGTCTCCCGGAGGCGAGGCGATCGAATCGCGCGTGAAACCGACGGTTCTAATGACTGAGCCACGCGCTGGGTCTGCTAACGAAGGCGCCTCCACTGCGCCGGGATTTGGTTCTGCGGCCGCGCGCAACGCTGTCCTGCGTAATGAGCTTATGTGGACGTTGGGCGGCAAACAACAGCGTGGTTGGTACCTCTATACGGCACTGATTAAGCGTTTGCTCGACACTGAGGAAGATCCGACTTCTGACCGCTTCGCCGCAGCCCTGGCGCGCTGGCAGAAGAAATCAAGCTTAACGTCAACCGGCGTCCTTGACGAAGAATCACTCTTTGCGATGGCTTCTGAGTGGCAAGGCCACAGGCTGAAAGACCGCAGTTATGCGCGGCCTGAGCAGCTTGTCACGGCCCCGGTTTCCGACTTTTACGACCCCGAACGAATCGACGAACTTCGCCAGGTCGAGCGTGACACCTATGCCGCATACAAGCGCCTGGTTGCTGCCGCAATCACTGACCCATCGCTCGGTCTGGCGCAGGGTTCGGATGGCGGACTCGCGCCCGCGGAAAAGTATTTGAAGATACTCTCATCCTTTCGCTCGCGTGAGTATCAGGACCAATTGCGGCGACAATCTCCGAATGCGGGGAGGGCCGGCCTCGCCATCAACAGCCCGCACTTCACCGGCCGGGCCCTCGATCTCTACGTCGGCGGCGACCCCGTCGATACGAAAGACTCAAATCGCGCGAGCCAGGTTCAGACGCATGTCTATCAATGGCTTGTCCGCAACGCCGAGCGCTTCGGCTTCCGCCCCTACTACTACGAACCATGGCACTGGGAATACGTTGGCGAAGAAAGCAGAAAGCAGAAAGCAGAAGGCAGTAGGCAGTAGGCAGTAGGCAGAAAGCAGCAAGACTGCCCATGTTAACTGATCGGCTATTTCAAACCGACCTAAGCGATGTCTGCTTTCTGCCTACTGCCTTCCGCTTTCTGCCTTTTCGCGCTCCGATGATTGGCAGAACGCGGCCATCTTCGAGCGCATGGCCTTCCTCGATGCTGCTTACTTCAACGATGAATTGTGTGCGGCGTGTTGCCTTCGATAGCATCTGCTTCATTGTCTTTTCGTCGACTCTTGACACGTCAATCCCCGAGGACTCGAGTTCGGCGCGTAGTTGTGACGCCGTGTTCGTGCCGCGGTCGTACACATCCGGATAGATGTGCAGGACGCGATCCTCGACCACCAGCGTGTCGTAATTTATGTCAACCGGCACGGGTTCATCGAGCCGCACAACCAGCATCCGGGAGTTGCGCTTGGCAGTTTCGATGCGTCTGGAGGAGACGCCCGTTTGTCTTGTGGCGATGATCTTCTCGGCGAAGTTGTATAGATCGGATCGCAGCATTCGCACGCATCCATGCGAGACGAGGTTGCCGATGTCGGTTACCTTCGCCGCCTGGTGGATAAGGTAGCGATCGCCCAGCGGAATTTTCACTTTGCCGAGCGGGTTGCGTGGATCGCTCGCCTTAATAACTTCGCCCGGACGGACGCCTTTCCTTTCGCTTACCCAATCGCTCGGGGGCGGTATCCATGACGGGTTCCAGATGATTTCTGTCGCATCACGGTCACCGACGTAGATCGGATAGTCTTTCATTCCCACGCCGACGAAATAAGACTTCACTTCTTTGCCATTCTGCCACAGAGTCAGGCGGAACGAAGGCACGTTTAAGGTGACCCGTACGTCGTACTCGTTGGGATCGAATTCGGCGTGCACGATATGTCCACCCGTCAGCTTGTCCGAACGCTCGGACTCGTTACGGTCGTTAGCCGTTTGTGCGGATGTGGTTTTCCATCCGGCGCTGGTTATAGAGGAAGCAACCGCGAGTACCGCAAAGGCGCTCCTACAGTTTGGATAGAGCGATCTAAAGCGCCGTATAAAACGGAGCAGACAAGGTTCGCGCCCGTCTGATGAGAACATGCAGCCGGCGCTTCTCTGATTTAGTGTTGACAATATATTGGTTTCCTACAGGGGAAACATTCTTAGGTTAGCATTCAGCGGTCACTTTTTCGACCGTCAAGGAACTTGAAGAGAAAGTAGCGGCTTATTTTGGTTTTGTTTCTGCATTAACTCTGCGTGCTCTGGTCAGCCTAATCCTTCTTTTCCCAGTCCGCGCGTGTGACCGGCTCGATTACATCGAGATGTTTGGCGGACAGTGCAGAGTTAATGCCGGACAATTCTTTGGCTAACCAGGTATCGAAACCCTTAACCAGATCAGCCAATTCACGCGCGATGGCATCGGTGCGATCAATTTGCGTCTGCGCGGGCCGGCCTTCGTAGCTATTCACGTTACCGTAAAGATCGGCGAGGTTTTCGCGCAGTCGTTCTTCGCCTGTAATCGCGCCCCCTTCTTTGGTAGCGACAATCTTTTTGCGCAGCTCATCGACCTGCGCTGAGGCGGCGCGCAGACGTGCAGCCAGCGGGTCGTCTGCAGGCAGTCGGCGGGCCCGCGCGTCAAACGCCAGTCGCACACCATTGATTCGATCCACGGTGAACGTCATCTCACCGAGCAGGTGGTAGAGCTTCATTGAAAGATCAAACTGTGCCTTGCGATCTTCGGGAGTGTATTTCGCACGAGGATCTGCCATTACTCGCAACCGGGTCGTATAGACGTTCTTGTCCTTCGTCATCTTTACAGTGTAGGTTCCCGGCAATACGCGCGGGCCGAATGCCGCGCCAAAGGCCGCGCTCGCTGCGGTGGGGACTCGCGGGGCTTTCAATCGCATCGACCAGGTGGCACGATTCAAGCCACGACGCTTGCTGCTGGGGACTGTGCTCAGGAGCTTTCCGTCTTGATCGAAGATTTCGATTTTCAGGTCGCCAAAGATATGACGCTTCTGTTGATAGTAGGTAATCACGGCCTCGTTGGTAGGATTGTCGCCGACGAATACCGCATCGCCATTCACCCAGCCGCCACCGGCAGGAATGTGCTGAACGGTGGGTCGAGCGTTGATGAACGCCGCTTCTTTCGCCAGTGTCTCTGAGGTCAGCACCCGTAGTGGCGTAATGTCGTCAATGATCCAGATACCCCGTCCGTGTGTGGCGATCACCAAATCGTTGTCGCGAGGATGTATCGCCAGATCGCGGACAGCGACATTGGGCAGGTCGCCGCCCTTGTACTGTGCCCACTGCCGCCCGCTATCCAGTGAAACCCAAAGTCCTAATTCGGTGCCGACGAAAAGAAGGTCCTTATTAACGAGGTCTTCTTTCACGACATGCGCATAGCCACGCACAGGGCTGGTGGGCGCAACAATCTCCGTCCAAGTCTTTCCAAAGTCGATCGTCTTGTAAACGTAAGGCCGCATATCGCCGAAAGTGTGCACGTCGAAAGTCGCATAGGCAGTGCCTTCATCAAAATGCCCAGCGTCGATCGATGACACCCAGGCATTCCTAGGCAGTCCCTGGATATTGCCGACGACGTTCTGCCAGGTTTTGCCGCCGTCACGAGTGACTTGCACATTGCCGTCGTCGGTTCCAACCCAGATCAGATTTGGATTCCTGGAGGATTCGCAGATGGAAAAAATCGTGGTATGCATCTCTGCCGACGAATTGTCCACAGTGATGCCGCCGGACTGTTCCTGCTTCTGTTTTTCGGGATCGTTTGTCGTCAGGTCGGGGGAGATACGCTCCCAGGTCTGCCCATGATCGCGAGAACGAAACAGAAACTGGGCGCCGATGTATATCGTTCCTTTTTGCGTTGGGCTGACATGAATCGGCGTGTTCCAGTTGTAGCGCAGCTTCTTCTCTTTATATTCGGGGAGCGGTTGGATGCCGCGCGACTCGTGCGTTCGGCGATTGATGCGCCCGATATAGCCGCCCTGCGATTCGGCGTAAACGTATTCGGGGTCAGAAGGATCGGCGAACACCCAAAATCCATCGCCGCCATAAATATTTTCCCAGCGATCGTTAGTGATACCGCCTGGGTAGGCTGAGTCGCCAATCCACGAACTGTTATCCTGCAAGCCGCCGTAGACATGATAAGGCAGGTCCATATCCAGGCTGACGTGATAAAACTGCGAGACCGGCAGATTGTTTCCTTTCCACCAACGATTGCCGCCGTCATACGAATACCAGACGCCCCCGTCATCGCCGATGATCAAGTTGTCGGTGTTCTCGGGATTGACCCAGACATCGTGAAAGTCACCGTGCGCACCGCCTGAGATATTGCTGAAACTTCGCCCGCCATCATTGCTTGCGATCAAGGAACCGTCAGGTTTGTAGATCTTATTTTTGTCTTTAGGATCAATGATCAGGTTAGCGAAATAGAACGGCCGCCAGATCATGTTCTGACTGCGATCGAGTTGTTCCCAGGTTTTGCCGCCGTCATCCGAACGATAGAGTCCATCCTTCGGTATTTCGGCTTCAATAAATGCGTAAACGGTGCTGGGCCTGGAGGGAGCCACGGCCACAGCAATGCGGCCCCACGGTTTGGAAGGAAGGCCGCTGGCGCTCTTTTCGTCGAGCTCTGTCCATGATGCGCCGCCGTTTGTGCTCTTAAATAAACCGCTGCCGCTGAACGCGTCGGGACCATCGCCACCGGAACGAAACGTCCAACCCTTGCGGCGAAAGTCCCACATGCCCGCGTAGATTGTTTGTGAATTCTGCCTGTCCATTGAAATCATCGAGCAACCGGTCGACGCATTTGGCCCTTTAAGAATTTTTGTCCAGCTCTTACCGCCATCCGTGGTTTTATATAGCCCGCGTTCCTCACTGTCGCTCCAGAGTTTGCCGGGAGCGCACACATAGACTGTGTCGTTGTTGGTCGGGTCCACCAGTATCTTTGCGATGCGCTCCGATTCTTTCAAGCCCATGCTGGTCCAGTTCTCACCGCCATCGACCGACTTGTAAACTCCATCGCCAATTGAGGTGCTGTTACGCGTCCAGGCTTCGCCCGTCCCGATCCAGATAACTTTTGGGTTCTTTGGATCGATGGCAACCGCCCCGATTGATTGCACCGGCTGCTTATCAAAGACAGGCTTAAAGCTCGAGCCGCCGTTAACTGACTTCCATACACCGCCGCTGGCAGCGCCGATATAGATCGTCAAACGCTGACCTTCCTGAACGGCATCAAGCGCGGCAATGCGCCCGCTCATTGTCGCCGAACCAATATTGCGCGCGCCCAGGCCGGAGATCGTTTCGGAATCAAACTTGGGGGACGGTGTTTGCGCGGTGGCAGTGCGAACCATTGAAAAGCACGCAGCGGCTAATACGATCCAAAATTTCCATTTCGTGTTCATGGCCTCGAGTCCTTTGGATGGGTGTGCTAATTACTCTTTGGTTTTACTGGTGGTTTCTTTTCCGAAGGTGGTTCCTGGCCCGGCTTCTTCGGCAATTTCTTGGAAGCGTCCATGTCCGCCGGCTTTTCCGGAGTGACGCTCGTCACGGGCATTTCAAAGCGCTGGTCGTCTATGGGAACGTTGGCGTCGATTTTTTCATAGACGATCTTCGACTTGTCCTGGCTTCCTTTGACGTTGGTCTCGAATGAATAGGGCAGATACCAGCCGGCGACTTCCTTGTAATCTCCCAAAGCCGTCTCGTATTCGCGCTCGGCGCCGCGCACGATGCGTTTGGTATCGACCTTGATCGGCACATAGTAGTCAGTGTCCAGATAGTAGATGTAGACATCACCGTTGGGCTTCGTGAGCTTGAGCCTGAAAGTATCTGTGCCTTCAAACCGATCCATGCCGATGAATTCGAGCTTGTTGCCCTTTTGTTTATAGTTAACCAGCGGCCCATCGAAATCCGCATCCGCCACAATCGATTTCATTTCTGCTTCGCCCAAAGCCTCCGGATCCTTTTTTCCGTTCCAGGGCTCGATCTTCCAGCCCGTCTTTCCGTCATAAGCGTTAATGGCAGTCATACCCTGAAGCGAAAATTCTTCGCGCACGGAATTTCCCCGCTTGTTTTCCTGAGTGATGACCGCTTCGAATCCGCCACCGCCGATATAGTTGCCGGTGCGACGCAGTGTCTGTACAGCCTGAATCTTTTGCATGCCGCCGATAGTCTTAAGGTAATGCCCGACAATCTCATCCACGGATTGCGCGGAAACGGGCAGCGCGAAAGATGCAAAGATGACCAGCAAGAAAGTTATTCTGCGCATGGTTTTCTCCTTCAATTAACGACGGGAACTCTGAGATTCGCTAATACGGTTCTGTAGACGCTTAGGTTTAGACTAAATGCCGGAAGATTTCAAACTTGCGTGCTAGAAATAAAGGCGGCCGTCGCCGGCCGCCTCGGACGAGTGAAATGGTGAACCGTGGATTCGAACCTCGGACAACCTGATCACGAGTGCATTCACAAGTATTCCAGCAGGTAGTGACTCATACAATGTACTAATCCAGAGTTCGGCGTCTCAGGTTCAATCGGGTCAGTCGGGCGAGCGATTTGGTCGCCTTCTTGCAATGACGGCCTGTCCTTCGTTTAAGCTATCAGGTGTAAGATAGTGAGGGTCGAAAATAATCATTGGAAAGCTGAGGCGAAAGGAACCATTATGATCGATTTCAAACGATATGTTTTTATGAGATCAGTGTTGCTGTTTGTCGTCTGTTTCGTACCGGTGTGCGTGATGGGACAGGATTCTGTGACCGTGTTATCGGGCTCAGAACTCACGCAGGTCGTTCCGCAAGGATTCTATTTTCTCGGACGCAACGCACCGACCCAGATGCGAAACTCTGCGGCGGCGCGGTTTGGCAGTAATCGTTACGTAGTCACCGGTATGGTTGATACCTCAGGCTACGCGGCTGACGTGCAACAGCGGTATCAGGGATTCTTGATCACCGATTCGCCGATCAGGATTAATGACTCTGAACTCGGCACCGGCGCCTATGGATTTGGCTCCACAAGCGATGGCAGGCTGTTGATTATGGATCTGGGTGGCAAAGAACTCTTCTCGATCTCAACGGCAATCGACAAGGATCTAAAGCGACCGCGCCCGTTGATGATGAGCAAGTCGGCAGATGGTCTTCGCCTGTACACTGGTCGGAACTACGTCACTATAGCTGCAAGATAGATGCACGAAAGGCGGATGAGCTAGTTAGCGGCTTCTTGTAAGATGCTTCACTAAGCATTCAACATATTGCAGCTCGGAGAAGTTCATCATTTGTGGAGGTCTTGACTTCATAACCAAACCTTCTCTAAAAAACTCAATTAGATCGTTTCGACAGATTCGTGACATCCTAACGCAAATATGAAATCTTTGCGGGCCCCCTTCGTTCTTCTTACGCTGTTCGTTTCCCTGACTATCTCCAGAGAGCTATTGTCCACTAATGATCCACGGACTTGATCTGATCGTTTCTTGATCTGCCTATCCATGAAATCCGCGTAATCTGCATGCTCGGGAGTCGTTATGGAACACATTAGATATTCGGTCGCAGCTTGTCAGGTTGACATGCCGAATCCGATCGAGCGAAAGGGCATGCGCGCGAACACGGATCGGATGCTATCGATGATCGATTCAGCCGTTGCCGGCGCTGCCCCGTTCTTGCCGGTAAGGCTGGTTGTGTTTCCTGAGTTCGCTCATTCAGCACCGGTGTTTGAAACTAC
>WNGK01002111.1_pt1 | contig 21541 bp, 24 predicted proteins | sample 5400601 | NCBI WGS metagenome assembly WNGK01 (sample SAMN13153376, study PRJNA577476) | soil metagenome | isolation source: 60 cm soil or saprolite under Garry oak tree replicate 1 | place: USA:California | collected 2016-06-15
AGCATCCCATGCGGTTCGAGAGTACCTCGCGGCACTCGATGCCGCCCGCAGTAATGAGGAGAATGATGACGAGGATGGTGGCGGATCGAGCGGCGGCGGCTCGACGGGAGAGCGGGACAAGGCACGGCAGAAACTCACGGACGAGCTCCGTTGGCAAATGCATCCGAGTTTTGCAACAGAATCAGGGGAAAAGCGGACACGATTACAATGGCCCCAACCGCCGCTGATGACCCTCACACGGCCAAGACCCATGGCGGACATGTACGTGCGACAAGTGGTGAACCCATCGCTATATTCGCCGCATGGCGTGGCAATACATTCGTATCGCTCGGTTCGGCGGCCCCGAGGTTCTAGAACTGGCGGAACAGCCGACAATTCCCGCAGTATGCGATCCGCCCCGCGTCCTTTCTCGTGGCCGTTCCCGATGGCGTCGATCCCGCCGAGGCGGTGTGCATCCCGCTTGCCTATCTCACCGCCTACCAAATGCTGACCCGCTATCGCCGCCTAACGCGCGGAGCAACTATCCTCGTAATTGGCGCCTCTGGCACGGTCGGAACGGCGCTGCTCGATCTGGCGCACCATCTCGACCTAAAGGCGATCGGCACCTGCTCGGCCACCAACGTGGCTATGGTCGAGCGCTTCGGCGCAACGGCGATCGACTATCGCGCTGGCGACTTCGTCGTGGCCGTGCGCGGGCTCACCGCAGGGCGAAAGGCAGGAGTTGGCGTCGATGCAGCCTTCGATGCGATTGGCGGCGCGCATTTCGCGCGGTCTTTCGCTTGCCTCGCACCCGGCGGCCTCCTCGTCGGCTACGGTGCCCAGACAATGACGGTTGGCGGCGCAGGCTTGGCGTCAGCAGCACTCGGTTTGGCGCGGCTCAAGCTGTGGGACGTGCTGAGCGGCCTGTTCGGCGGCCGTCACGCCGTGTTCTATAGCATCACCACGCGTTGAACGGCGCACCCGGAGGATTTCAAGGCCGACATGGCCACACTGTTCGACTTGCTGCGCGACCGCGCCATCCATCCCGTCGTGATCGACCGTCTCCCTCTCGCGGCCGCGCGCGAGGTCCACACCCGCATCGATCTCGGCGGCCTCGGCGGTAAGATCGTGCTTCTACCCTGGGCCGAGGCGTGATTTCAGGACGATCGCCTTTGAGACTTTCTCGTCTCCAAGGTCTGGAATCGGCACCGAGCTGCCTATCCGCGACGGACCACCGGCCGCGCCGCGCATGGGCGGCGTCACGTGCCCACTTCGGGGCGAAGGGTGAGAGGTCGTCGGGACCAATGTCTCGATCCAAAGGGCTACTCATAGATTGCCTCTTGAATCCCAGGAGACAGCCTCTAGGCGGTTCCCAGAACCTGTTATATCAGGACTTTGTTCCCAGATTACATCAGAACGCAGTTCCCAGGGCAGGCTGCGGTCCCAGTGCTATCTGTGATGCAGACCTGACCCATAGTCCTTAACGGCCACGATAGGCACTGGGCTTTGATTGCCAGTTTGCGCTGGCCCTGGGCCTTGACCCGCAGGACGCAAAAGTCGTGGTCGGAGGGCGCGTGTTCGCTTCATTGATGCTAATTAAATTACGGTCCCTTTCGGGGCGGAAACCCTGAGGGTTCTCAAGACACGGGCGTTCATTGCAGATGACAGCAAAGAGCGAGCGCCGGCATCATAGTGCGTGCCGTCTATGCAAGCGCCGCGGGATACGAGTCTATGCACTGTGTCCCTCGCTCTCACCCGAGCGCCCACCCACAATTGCGCGGTGTTTGGATAGTTGCAGCACACGACCGCCTTTGTCCCGTTCTCCGTGCCGCTCAAGAGCCTCGCGGATCGATTGCTCCAAGGCGGCTAGCTGGAAAGGCTTCCGCAAGACAACGAAACGCGATGCGGCTGTCTGCACCATATCGCCGTGCGCACTGTTGAGAAGAACAGGAATTTGCGGATAGCGGTTATTTATTTCCTGGGCGAGTGCGATGCCATTCATGCCACCCGGCATTGCGATATCGCTGAGCACAAGATCAATATTTCCGCCATTTTGCAATTGATTGAGCGCGTCCGTGGCATTCTCCGCGCGCACCGTCAGATACCCGAGCTGTTCCACGAGCGAAGTCGTGACCTCGGCGACCTCGGCGCTGTCCTCGACAACCAGAACGGTGCCCAGCTTGGTCACAGCTGGTCGCAGTGTAGGCGGCCCGGCAGGCTGGACCAATGGAGCACGATGGCTGCGTCGTAAGTAAAGCGTCACCGACGTTCCGCTGCCGACCCTGCTTTTGACAATCACGGTGCCGCCCGATTGGTGAGCAAACCCGTAGACCTGCGACAATCCGAGGCCGGTGCCTTTCCCGAGCGGCTTGGTGCTGAAAAACGGTTCGAAGATTCTTGGCAGAACCTCCGGTGCAATCCCCACGCCGGTATCGCCCATCGACAGCGCAACGAAGTCTCCCTCGAGCTGTTCGACCTCATCGCTTTCCTTAAGGGCAACATTTTGGGCAAACAGCGTTAGGGTCCCTCCACCAGGCATGGCATCACGTGCATTGACTGCGATATTTACGAGCGCCAGTTCGAGTTCGGAGACGTCGATCTCGACAGGCCAGATATCCCCGGGTATGTCGCACTTCAGCTCGATGTTACCGCGTAGCGAGCCTATCAGCATGTCACGGACAGCGTCGACGCGTTCCTTAAGGTTGACGACGACAGGGCTGAGGGGCTGTCGCCGAGAGAAGGCCAGGAGCTGACGCGTCAAGCTCTCGCCGCGACTTACGGCCGAATGGAGGGCTTCGATGGCTTGCAGATGTTTAGGATCGGACAGCCGGCGACGTAGAATCTGGGCATGCCCGCTCACGATCATCAACAGATTGTTAAAATCGTGCGCAATGCTCCCGGTCAATTGCCCGAGCGCCTCCATCTTCTGCGATTGCGCAAGCTGTTCCTGCGCCCGCGCGAGCGCCGCCTGAGCCTCCCGCCGCTCCGTGATGTCGCGTGTGATTTTGGCGTAGCCGACCAGCGTGCCCCCCTCGTCGCGGATCGCTTCGATGACCACATTGGCCCAGAACAGGCTTCTGTCGGGTCGCACGCGCAAGCCTTCGGCGACGTATTTGCCTTCGTAGGCTGCGAGCTGGAGCGCCCGGGCAGGCTGACCCTGCTGCTGCTCCTCCTCAGTGTAGAACCGGCTGAAGTGTTGTCCGACAATCTCACTCGCTTCGTAGTGATGAATCCGCTGGGCACCCATGTTCCAGCTGATAATGTTTCCCTCGGGGTCAAGCATAAAGATTGCGTAGTCGGTGACTCCCAGGATAAACAACCGAAAGCGCCGCTCGCTTTCCGTGAGCGCCTCCTGAGTTTTGCGGCGCTCTATGATGTCCTGCTTGAGCGCGGCCTCGACGCGTTTTCTTTGTTCGGTCTCTGTGTACAGGAGGTCGTTGGCCTGGTGGAGCGCCGCTGTACGCTCATCAATCACTCTCTGCAAGTTTTCGTTGGCACGCCGCAAATTGTCTTCAGCGTAATGGCGGGCGGTGACGTCCTCCGCGACCGCAACGAAGCGAGGCACCCTTCCATGTTGATCAAAGATAGGCGAAACGGTGTTCCTGACCCACATGCGCGAACGGTCGGGCCCGACATATCGACACTCGACAACGAACCCTTCACCTGTCTGAAACAGCTGATCGAACAGGTCGAACATTCCCGACAGATCATCAGGGTCGATAACGTCCTGGATTTTTAACTGCAGCAGTTGGGCAGATGGACGCTTTGTGATCTTGCAAAACTGATCATTGACAAGCCTGAGGCGGCCCGCCGTATCCGCTTGCGCAATGCCCACGCCCGCTTCGCTGAACATAGCGCGTAGACTTTGCTCCTGCTGGCGCAGCTTGGCTTCCACGCGTTTTCGCACCGCAACGTCCGCACTCAGGATGAGACTGGGAATTGCGGTGCTAACCATAAAGATGGTCAGGAGCAGGGAGGATTCATTGAGACCGGTCCACACAAACGGATCGCGGCCCGCCAGAGCCCCCCAAACTGCAAGGCACGACAGAATGAATGCTGCGGTCGCCGTGCTGCGTGGGCCGCACCGCAGCGCGGCCCAGAGCAGCGGCAGAATGGCGAGAAAGCTCAACGAGCTTCGGTCCACCGTCAGCTCAATCAGTGGACTGAAGGCGATGAGACCGACGAAACTGGCAGCGAGCTGCACAAGGCTCGATTGCAGGAACTTGCGGACATTGAACGGTCGGAAATCGCCCGTGGCCCACAGCACAATAACTGGAGTAAGGACGAGAACTGCGGCGATATCGGCGAGCCACCATGTGACCGACATAGTGGCGAAGTTCGCCAACTCGGCGTGTCCGGCAATACTCAAGCTTCCAGCGCCTACTATCGCGCCGATCATCGTGCCCGGCCCGAGTCCGATCAATGCGAATTTCGCAACGCCGTCCGGGGCATCGAACGCCTTTCGACCACCGGCCCAGACCATGGTGAGGTAGCCACCAATTACGGCCTGGAGGACATTCCCCGCTGCAATGACCGATGCCATTGGGATCGAGCCCGGGCTGGTCGCATTGGCAATGAGCGCCCCAAGAAAAATGGCCGGCCAGACCCGAAGGCCCCTCAAGAGCACGGCGGCCAAAGCCAGACTGGTGGCGGGCCAGATCGGGGGGGTGTTGCGGTGGATCGAGACTAGGTCAAGGCCAAGTTTCGCCAGAACGTAATATGCGAGGCCGATAACAAGGAGTTCAGCGGCGTATTTCGCTAGCCCATGGGGATCTAATGCCGCGAGGGTGCGGGCTGTGAAAGGTGTCATGGCTTGTCCCGAACCACACGGCCGATGACCACTTAATAACCTACTCTCGCAACCCCTGCGGATCACTTCCCCAAACTACAACGGTAGAATATTTACGCAGCTAACTCAGAAGCTCTCGTGGGGAGGGCGTCAAGGAATGCCGTCCGGGTATCCCCGATTTCCACCGCCAGGCGATCCCAAGGCGGAGGTACTTCTCGATGCCCAAGCGATGCGCGCGCTGCCATGCGCCAGGATGGGTCGAGGTCGAGTGGATATGGGGCTCTGGTTTTTCACCGGCTCAAGGTACTTTCCTCCATTGCGGCTCAAACTCGACGGTCCTCGGCGGACCATCGACCGGGAAATGGAAGCGGTATCTGCCGATATTAGATGCGGAAATGTTTCTTTCGAAAAGCCACGAAAATGGCCTTTTGGCAGTATTTAGAGCAAATGATTTTGGCCGTTTCGACTGGGGCGACCGCTTTCACATTATCCTTTTACCGCTGGATTCGTCGATATGCTATCATGTTAATCCGGCGTCGCCCGATCGGCCCGAAGCACCGGGCAGAAAATCATGGTTCGTCGCCCCCAAGGAGTGCCCTGGATCTTTCCCGCCAAGCTTGTAGCGCCGCCTCAACCGCTTGCGCGTCGTGGCGCCGATCCGAGCGTAGATAACCAAGCTGGATAAGCTTTTCGATCCAGGCCCGTGGCTTGATAGCATAGGGCATGCGGATGACGTTGTTTTCCATCCAAATCGCCTCTCAATCAAACAAGGCTGAATCGCGTTTACATCCACGGCATAGGAGCGCACGGACGTGCTTTGTCGCCGTGGTCAGGTCGCACGCCGTTTACCGGAAGATAATCTAGGTCCGCGATGCGTTCAACAAACTGGCCAACACTCTCCATTGTTGCCTCAAACTCGACCAAATGAACGCTGAACGCTCGTGTACGGTCCTGCATTTACTGGCTATTCGGCGAGACACTGACCGGTCCAGGCGCGGCGTGCGTATTCACCCCATCATTGCGGAGCTGCCTTGGCCCTGCGCAAATGGGGCCATTTTTTCTATCTGGAGCAGCAGACGGACGGGACCTCACCTACTTCAAGAAAGCGTACCGCTCATTCGTGCTGGTCTAGTACAAGGCCCTTTGAAAGGGACTGAAGAGCCTGAATTCTGGTGGACGGCGGGGATCAGTTCACCAACCGCGGACGTCTGGGTGCGTAACTCTGATTAAGAAATGCGTCTTTTTAAATAAGTTTGCGATCCCGCACGCTGCTTGCTCTGCTCCTACAGCAGTTCCTTCGATATTATCAAAGGAACTCGTGGCCGGCCTCGACCGCGATCGAACCCCACGTACCGCCGTGGTCTTATTGGCTTCACAGCCGCGAGTCGATCAGCGCAACCCGCAGGCCCGCCGTTTGCTCGGAAGAAGGCGTTAATGTCTGTCCACCCCCGACGCTCCCGCCATGCTAACCGCAGGGCTCGCATCCAGCGGCTTTTGGATTTGATGTCGGCATTCGAGGTCGCGTCAAGGATGACTCGGGCCGGGTGGGTGTCTTTCTGCACGCGAATGTCAAACAATTTCGCGATGCGCCATGCGGCTTCCTTCGCCTCATTATTTCGCCTGAGTTCTGAGTAGAGTCCGTATACCGCCTCCAGGTAATTATAGAATGCGAACCGGTCTCTTGACCGAAAACATTTCCGCTCCAGGACCCTTAATGCTGCTATTATTGTCTCCAATCGTCGGTTTGGCGTCATTTTTAATCTCTCTGCTTGTTACGCGATCAATTTAAATTAGTGTGTTTTTTTGCTCTTTTTACGGGCCATGGTTCGTTTCAGGCGAATTGCAGACTGCCGCTATGCCCCTTAGGACGCAAGCTCCGCTCCAGCCGGAGTAAATGCGGTTTTGGTTGCTTCGTTTGTATGCAGCCCATGCTGCCCACCCACTTCCCAGGTTGCTTGCACCCTTCACATCCTCGATCCGAAGCTATATGTCCCGCAATCAAATCAGCTGCTTTCCAGCACCATCGCTTCACCTTTCTATCGACTCTTGGGCTGTGCCCAGTCATTTCCAAAAACTGCTATCCGGCCGCATTTACGCGACGAGCTAGAAATCACCGTATCATCCAGGTCGCCGTTCGCGATCACGTTCGTCAAGGATTCGCCTCAGGCACCGGATCTTTCACTGAAAGCCTTCGGTCGCTGTATTGTGAATTGATGGTTGTCATCAGGTTGTCCTTTTAAGGGAATGAATTCAGCTATAACGCTTTTGTGTCAGAGCAGGCCTCTTCGCCTCAGCAATTCTTGGTTCGCTTCAGTAGCCTGCTCTTGTATTTAAATTAGCGAGTTCTGACGCGGTCGAAATCGCGTCAAAACCGGCCCGAATTGCCGTCGCTCATTATGGAAAGTGCTATTTTCGAAGAAGAGAATATTCGCCATTTCTGGCTTATTTTACTGTTATTACATTTGTCTGTTTCGACTCAGTCGAAAATATCTAGGTAGGAGCTACCGATATGGTTCCACCGCAAAACCCCGCTATTCGGTCCATCATCATTTTACCTAGCCAACTTTCCTTTCATTCTCCTATCACAACGTCTAACATTTGCCCGAATTCTCTTGAAGCCGACGCCAATCCCTGAAACGTCATCGTTTTGGTACTTTCCCAAAAATTCAACACCGCTCCTGTCTCGGTACGGTATTGCTTATGATTGCCCAGGTCGATCCACTCACCGACGATCCCGGTGCGCAGCACCGTGTCTTGCAACGCATTATAGCTTCCACGATATCTCTTCATGCGAGTTCCTTCCGCTGCCTGGAGATTGGAGACCTTTGCCAATATCCCAAACGGGATGAGTTCAGTGCTTGGGCTTTAGATCGAGAGGTATATCTTCGCCGCCACCCCATGAGCGGAGACGGTCCAATTGGCCAGACCGCCAACTACGAAAGATATCACCCGTAATTTCTTGCCGAACATCTTGGGGAACGCCTGCTATATCGGGCAAATCCAGTTTACCTCCGCGACTTGCTGCTTCTAGCCGCTTACCGTAAAACTCTTGCGCTCCTTCTTCGGTGTCGAACGGACCCGCCATGATCACAAGCGGATCGCGGGCGAGATCATCCCACTTTGCAGTCACGACTGCATACCATTTGTTACCACGCTTATGCCGGAAGCTGAATAAGGTATCTCGGATAATTCTGCCCGTGGTTGGTTTCTTCGATCGATGCAGTGTTGTCATGTTCTGCTCCATGTTTGTACGTTGCACAACGTCAACTCGTTACGGTGGGATTGGGTTTCGAGGATTGAAAATATTTGTCATGCTCCTTCCCGCGTAGATTATCAGCAACATTTCATTCCAGTGCAACTTCAGCCCAGCAGTCACTCGCAGGCTCAGATATCTGAGGGCCAATGCTGGTTTTGCTCGACTCGTCCTCTTCGTTTTGATATGATGTTGGTGGCTAAGAGCCTGCTCACCTCCTACGGAACAGTTTTGTTCTTGCCTCTCTATGTTGAGAACTGAGAAAGTGATGAAAGTGACGCAGTTCATCACTATTACGTCTCTTATTAGTGTTCTTCAGAGAATTGTTAGACATTTTCATCACTTTCATCACTGGCGATCAACACAACAACACGTGGCCAGGGGTCGTACTTGCCTCGCCCCCTCGGGTACCTTTAATCGGTAAGATCAAGACCAATAATCACCTTGCCTCTATTGGACACCTTCGTTGCATAACCCAGGTGATTGAGGTTCTTGTCTACCGTCTGCTGGGTCTGGGTAAGCGTGTAGCCCATCGATTTGGTCCAATCCGAATATGCCTTATAGAAATCACGTACCAGGCAGCCATTGCCTTTTATTTTAACGGATTGCTCTTCGATGAATGCGGGTAAGGGGTTCGCCTGCTGTAGGAAACGCGTCGTTGCGTGACGTACCGGGCCCGGATATTTGAAATCGGCAAGCCGCTTCTGGACCCGCTGGTACCCCGCAAGTGCCCGGTTCAGCACCCCGGATAGCTCACTTTTCCAGATGCGGTCGAAGAGATGGCGGTCACGGTCCTTCTTGGTGAAGGTGCGATTGAACGGAATGACCATGAGTCGACGTTGCATTCCACGGCTAAGGTCGGCGATCGATGGGACGTTATTGCAAATCAGGACCGGGACGGTTCGGACCACAAAATTGAAGGCCGGCCCGTACTTGCGCTCCCCCGTCACGGTCTTGGCTTCGCTGATAGTCTTGAGAATGCCGTCGGGAAGCTTGGCTCCAGCGCGGACATCGTCGTCGATGAAAAGGTACTTGCCGAACAGACTGCCCATCGCGAAACGGCCCTTTTCGAGGTCATCGACGCGTTGAGCATGGACCAATTCGGAGCCAAGGAGCCGAATCGTGGTTCCGATGAGCTTCGTCTTGCCGTTCTCGCCACCACCGGACAGAATTGAAACGATCGGGATGGCTCGGCTTGGTTGAATGATGTAGCCGGTGAGCTCGTGCCAATGCCGGACCATTGCTTCCGGGCTTTCGGTCTTGCTGAATATCTCAAGCACGGCGCAGTCGTATTCAGGGCAGGTCGCCTCAGGATCATATTCCACATCCAAGCAGTGCCGCAGATAGCTGTCCGGTCGGTGAGGCCGCAGTTCGACCTGACCGTCGGGGTCGATCCAGAGCTCGCCATTAGCGCAATTGATCACCGGCTGGGGCTCAGCGGTGAAGGATAGTGGGTCGCTGCGCACGGCGAGTTTTGCCTTAAGCAAGGCAAGTACTTGAGCGAGAAGGGAGGCCGTCTTCTGCCCACGTATGGGGTTCGCCTGCAGTACCTGTAGTACCTTGCCGCTCACCCAATCGTCGGCTACAGCGCGCCAGAGCCGCTTATCATATTCCCAGAATTTGCCATCTGCAGCGCGCAACAAATGCTGACCGGCACTGAAGTGCTGGTCGAGCGTCAGCTGCATCAAAGCCTCCGCGGCGTCATCAGTATTAAGCGGCTGGGTGGGGTATCGTATGATGCTCGCGATGATTCCTTCGACTTCCGAGGTATCGAGGGGCGGATTGCACCTCGAATTGTTCTCCGCTGATAGGGCGGCCAACATCACCTCGGGCGAGGTGCCCAGGCGATGCAAGCTCCCGGCCAGGCTCGTGAGGTGAGTGTTGCGCCCACCTTCCGCAACCGTCGCTTCGGAATTCGGCTCCGGCGAGTCAGCGGTGGCCACGTCGGCAGTGCCGTTGCAGAGCTGTCCCCGCCACGCGCGGGGTAATTTCGCGATTTCAATATTTCGGAACGATTTGCCCTTCGCCCACGCGTATCGGTGTCCGGAAGCATGACGGCTGGGTGGCGCCACCACGATGCAGCCGTCCGTCAGCACGTCAATGCCTGGGCCGAGCAGCTTTCCGTGATTATCCTTTCGGACCCGGAACGGCGGGTGCGTGAAGTACAGGTGCTGACCGCCGCCGCCGGTATCCGCGATGACAGTACCAGGGAGCGGACCGAGCTCAGCTTCCAGCTTCTCGAGCGTTTTATTTCCGCCGTTACGTGGATCTATATCGAATACTAAAATCCCCGCCTCCGCACCGACCGCGATTCCAACGTTTGCGTGGGGATCACTGGTCCACCACGCCTCGATCCGCACGCGGTCGATCGTCGCGTCCTTAACGCCGTGAGCAGTTTTGGGATGTTTCCCAGGTCGGCTGCAGTTTCCTCCGTCCCGGCAGGAGCAAATGCCACCTTGTGTCACGGAGTGTAACGGAAGAACGGGAAACCCTATTTTCGCATACTGCAATGCACGCGTCTTCAACGATTTCTTTCGCATATCGCTAGTCCTAAAAATATTGATGTAAAAGAAGTGTTCAGGCCACGTAATTGTGACTACCACTTCAGCTGGTAACTTCCTTTACAGGAATCAAGGCAAGTCGATCACAACCGTTCGAAAATTTTATCACCGGCGCAAGCTGAATGTTCGCTGGGGACACATACAAGCTGATGACGCATCAAGGTACGGTCCTCGCGGCCGCAATTAGGCGGAGGTTCAGTGTTCCCCAAGGCGCCTGAACTCCTCAGCCTCGATCATAGTACGTCAAAGCAGCGGTTCCGCAGATTGCTACAAGGGCTCGTGCGTCCCTTCTACTTTGAGCTTGAAAAACCGATTACCCTATTCATCTCGACCCTCATCAACAATAATGACCTGAGGTATTGGATCGGGACGTTACCCGGTTCATCGAATTTTGAAGAATGCCTAAAAGATGGATTCTGTGGCCAGGAATAGGCGTTCTGGGTTTGATATTCAAAAAGACCGCTCACGTCCTGCCTATTCCTTGATCTCGACCAGGCTCGGCAAATCATCACTGCCTGGGTCGCCGACTACAACACGACGAGGCCGCATTCTTCGCTCGGTTACAGGACGCCGGCGGCCTATGCCGATCATCTCACCGCAACCGGCCATCGCGCTGCGCTACATGAAGGCTCCGCGCGCTGGCCGGTTGCTCACACCGCGCCAAAGGGCGTATCAACCGCCGAGGCTCTAATCGCCGCTGGATGAAAGTTCAGTGGCAGGTCAGGAATAGCACAAGAATACATCCGTCTAGGAACGGATACAGGATCGAGGCGGGTAGGTCCTCGAGGACATAGTTGGTACCCAATCGGGCATCGCTCATTTTCCGTCTCCTTGTGGGTTTTTTTAATATCAGTAGGCGCGGCTCAATGCTGGTTTTTGGCGAATTTTCACGACGGACGACCGCAAGGGCCCGCGCGGCTCGCTCTAGCATGTTCGCCGATCCCGGCGTCGCGAGCCTGTTTTCTCGCGTCATCCTTCGGTAATTCGCCTTGCCGAGAATGTCGGCCAGGATTCTTGATGGCTTTTGTCAACGACACGTCACCATCGGCAGCAGGTGGCTCACCGTGAGGGGCATTGCCCGCCGCGCGTTTCCGCCGTTTTCTTGAGCGGCGCGAGGCCCTGGACGATTGAACTGACGCCGACACGGGATTGCTGTCCCAAACGACCGTCGGCGTGACGATCCCGCCTCTAGTAATTTTACGATTGAGTTCAAATTCAAGCTCTGCCACCTGGCTATCGCCGAGCCCCTTAAGCTGCACGAGCTTGCGACGATCTCGGCCCTCTTCGCGCCTCACCACCAAGGCCGAACTGGATGCATCTACAAACGGATGAAAATCACCCCAGGTGATTGCCCTTGCTTGCTCGGCTTCCGCAAATTCCACGATGGCCACCACTGCCATGCCGTACCGTTTGGCCACGTCTCGCAGCTGCCAAATCGCCCTGCTGATGTCCGGGTTCTCGGCTCGTTTCCGCCGCGGGTGCCGAGATGGTAAGGTGCCAATTCGCCAAAGAATCACAAGCCGCACGTCGCGGATAAATCGGATCGCGGTCTCAAGGTGATCCAAATCGCTAGGCAGTTCGAACTGGCGTGTACGACCTTGCTCCCTCACGCCCCTGACGATGAACACCCGGGTGGGGTCAACTGCCGCAGCTTCGAGCCGTGGCTGGATTTCCTCGGCAACGTTGTCCTTCGCCGTGACGATGACAACGTTGCCGTCGGCCGCCCGGCCTTCGCCATGCGGAAGCAGGGCCCCGTTGGACACCATTGCTGCGGCAGAACACGCGACCTCGAACGCACCTGCGCCCGGTGTCCCGCCGATGGTCGTAATGCCGCTTGGCTCGATGCGGCCGCGCCACGGCGCCATTTCGATTCTCGGAGGAATGTCTCTGAGGCTAACGAGGTCGGCGGCCCCCAGTGAGTCCGGGAGGGTCACCCGGCGGAACAGAGAAACTCCTCGGGCTGGATCCAGAAGAGGTGGAATCGCTCGCACCTTACCCCTGCTCTCGTCCACCCTCGGGGAACTGCTATCATCCCGCGGCGGCTTCCTTCCCTCGTCGCTTAGTTCTAACGGCGCCATTTTTACGCGCAATTTCTTATGTTTCCGCATTTGCTTTTCTCCTGTTGGGGCCGGCGTCGCCGGCCCGTGCTCGAAAGGATCTGAGCTCCGGTTATAGGCGCGTGTTTTGTCTGTCGGAGCATCCTTGATCAGTGTGCTCATTCGCCGATCGCCAACCCCGCCCTGCTAAGCAAGATCTCGAACAGGTTCACGTCCTGTTTGGTGACAGTGACGATTATTTCCTGTTCTCGACGACTGATGCGCGCGATGACAAACTCGGCGAACTCGATCAGGACGGGTAGCGCTTCATCGGGACCGATCTGCCGCTCGGATTGAACCGAATCTTTATCGTGGAAGCCGTCCTGGGGTGTCGCGGTTCCCGCCTCGGCCTTGATCTCCTGGGCCTTGGTCCCTTGGCCGATTGTTGGGGAGTCCTCGGCCTGCTTGATGGTCACCGAATCCCCGACGTTCGTCTCGTCGGTGGTGAGTCCTCAGCCTCGGACTTAGCTTCCACCTTCGTTTCATCTTCCTCGGTCTCATCCTCAGCTTCAGTCTCGCCCCTAGCTTTAGCTTCGTTGGCGTCCTCGTTCTCTTTTACCCTCTCTCCCTTGAGGCGTTCCACCCATCCCTGGATCGGATCGGCGTCGAAGGCCTGTCGCTGCGGCTTTGCTTGCATACTCTTCAGCTCACCATCCAACTGCAGTTTGTAGTTCCGATACTGCTCCCACAGCCGGTCTGGGACGGTGAGGTCTTTTTCGGCGCTAGGTTTTGGCCACTCCAGGAACTCCGTCGCCTCCAGCCACGGATCGAACTTAGCTTTGGCTAGGTGGAACTTTTCCCAGATTTTCCATGGCGAGTTGGATTTCCCGGCCTCATTCGGAAATTCGGCCTTCCAGGCAGCCAGGTGCTTCCTGTCATCCTTATATTGCGCGACGACGAGAGTGGGGTGGACAAGCCGAGTTTTGTTATCCTCGGTCGCCATCGTGTCCAACCAGGCGACGAGGTCCTCCTTATTCTCTTGCATGAACACCAAAGCCGACCGAGTTCCCTTGTGAAGGCGATCGAGCCCGTATTGGTGCAGATATTCCCGGAGCGCATTGTCATAGGGACCGCGCATCTTTCCGCCTGCTACGGCAAGGGCGTGTTGCTTGGCCCGTTGATACGCTGGGGCGACCCTCCACCAAATATCCAGCGTCCTCTTGCGAAGCTCGGGGAATTCGACTAGCGCGGCGAGTGCCACCTCGGAAATCCGCTTGTTTTCGGCTTCCTCGGCGGCGGCCTTCGCCTTCGTGTCGGCGTCGGCTTGGGCGGATACCCAGTCGCCGGCATCTTCACTGTGGCCTTGTTGCATTATATTCTCCTTCAGATTTATCGCGAATTCGGTGCGCGTGCTCCCCACACCCATTCGACTGTCGAACAGCTAGTTCAAGGATTGGAGCAGCTTCACTGCGGTTGGCGCAGCAGCTCCGCGCTCACCATCAACTTCGTGCCGGCAAGTTCGGCCTTCAGCTGCTCGGTCGGCGACTGGGTTTCCCCGGGATACCCTTTCGTCAGACGTAGGTCCGCCGTCAGCAGGACCGGTGTCTGGCACCAGGTGCAGGTGCAGCGGCTGATCTGGCGGCTTCGGCGACATGGTGCCCATCCTTGGGCATCGGCGGCTCAGGACGCAGACTGTCCGCCCTGCGCGTGTACGCGAATGTTTTCAGTGCACCGCAACTATCCCATCGACAGCAAAACGTCATGTAAAAGAAGGCGCAGAATTTGCCCCCTCCCTGAGCGCATTTTCCTGACCGGGCGCCGCCCTTCAGAATAACGGCCAGTTTGAAATCGGTGGCTCTTCCTCGCTGCGTCATGCGGCCGAAGTGCCGTCGGACATGGGCGGCTGGATCATTGCCGCGGCGATAGGGGGTTAAATGATCTAACAAGATCTATCGGCGACGAAGTACTAGAGCGTAATCCCGGACGAATGAAACATACCCGGCGTTGGCGAGATAGTTGCCGCATTCCTGCGGACTGAAGCGATCGAGCTGATCGCCGACGGCGCCCCACAGCCTGGCGAGGGTGCGTGCAGCGATCTTTCGGAGTAGGGCTTTGAGCTTGGCGAAGGCCTGCTCGATCGGATTGAGATCGGGGCTGTAGGGAGGCAGGTAGACGAGCGTTGCGCCGCAGCGCTCGATCGCCTGGCGCACACCGGCGACCTTGTGGCTGCTGAGGTTGTCCATATGACGATGTCGCCGCGCTGTAGCGTCGGTGCCAGGATCTGCTCGACATAGGCGCGGAAGATTTCAACCGTTCATGGCCCCGTCCACGATCAGCGGTGCGGTCAGCCCGCTGGTACGCAGGGCCGCGACGAAGGTGGACGTCTTCCAATTCCCATGCGGGACCGCAGCGGCGAGGCGTTGGCCACGTGGAGCTCGCCCGCGCAGCCGCGTCATGTTGGTCGTCGCCCAGGTCTCGTCGATGAACACGAAACGGTCCGGGTTCAGGCCCGATTGGCCGGTGCGCAAAATCTCCCGTGCGGCCGCGATGTCCGGCCGCTGCTGCTCGGCGGCATGAAGGTCTTTTTTAAATGTAAGCCCGCGCGCAAGCACAAAGCGCCCGATCGAGGAGCGTCCGACCCGGATCGTGCGTCGGCCGAGTTCCTCATGCAACTCATCGATGGTCATGTAGGGGTGCGTGGCGATGAGCTCGCGAACCAAACCCTCCTGATCGGCCAAGACGTAAGGCTTCTTGCCCCTGGGTCCCGGCACCACCGCCCCAGTGCGTCGCCAGCGCTGCAGCAGCTTGATCGCGCAACTCGCGCTCACCGAAAACTGCCGTGCCGCCGCGTTGCACGACAGCCCGCCTTCCGCCGCCACAATCCGGCGACGCAGGTCTTCCGAGTACGGTCGCCCCATCCACTGTGGGCCTCTGCCCAGTAGCCAGCTTGAACCACATTCGTTCGCCGATGGGAATCCCTTCCGATTCCTGCCGTTCGGGATGCGCTCTGGCGGAGTAACGTTTAGCGAACCATCGACCAGCGATCCTCATTTGCCGGTCTACTCCTCCGTCTGCTCCTCTTTCGACTGCCCCAGAACTGCTGGATCGTTGCGTCTCTGACGGGCAGAGGTCCGTTTTCGTCGACGGGCGCATTTATCGGGGGTCAGTTCGGCCAGACGGCGGACCCGTTCCGTTAAATCTCCGCTTTGCCAGCGGACATCTTCGCGCAATTTTTGCATGCTCTTTCGCATGCTTAATGCATTTCGTATAGCGCTTCTTGTCTCCCTAAGTTTGTTGGTAGGATCGATCGCGGACACGATCAAATGAATGAACTGCGTTGACAACTGCGGAGATTCGGGCCTTGGCCTACGTGCGGTTCTAGAAGATATGCTCTTAGGCGTCACCACAGGTCGGTCAGTTAGTCGCTCCCACAGTTCGCCAGCCTCAAAGGCGACTGTTGAATATTCCGACATGGGTCGTCCTTTGTGCGGTTTTTGGGTAGTTTGGCCGGTTGCAAGCGTCAGCGCGATTCTGCAAACATCGATGTCCTGCTGCACCCTGGCAATCTTTTGCAGATACTTCATGAAGTCGCCTTCACTTGACGGTTTCTGTAATTGCTCGATTGAAATCTCGTCTACCAACCGTATGAATTGCGTGATGTGATCCAGGTCCAGCAACCAGATCGTCTCGACCAAATTCGTCAATTCCTGGCTGCTACGCTCTGCTGCGAAAAGCGCATGCTTAATTACCTCAAAATATGGCCATTCGGGGTGCATCGGGAGGCCATGTTCCTTCATGTCCTCCTGGTGCTGTTGAAAAAAATGCTTATCGTATCGGCGTTGGTTGCGGATTAGGACCTCCGATAACACTAACGCGAGTTCCTCTCGCGTCACGTCGCCCACAAGGGAGTTCTCAGTTCCTCCTTTGAGCAATTCCCAGATTTGATCTAGCGATGGTGCAAAGCTCTCGTCGAGCTTGCGCAAATATTCAGCACGCCATTCCGCGGGCTTAAATCGTGACAGGTCGAAGCGATTCCGAATGTCCATAGCTGTTATTCCTTTTCGGTACAGCCGTCGTCCAATGAACCAACCTCTACGCTCTCACCACGGCAGTATGCTAAGGCCATTCGCCCGGTTAGGAAAAATGGTGAAATTTAGATCGAATTTCCGAGCCTCATTTTTCTAGTTTGGCGATTTGGGCGGCAATAGCCTCGCAATCAATTTTCAGCGCCTCCGCCAGGAAGAAACTAGCCCTGCCGCGGCGCGGGGGTTTAAGGCCTGCTGAAATCATGACTAAGAGAGAACAACCAGATATAATCTCTCCAATGCTCTACACGTTAGAGGAAGTGGCCGAGCGGTTCCGCGTCAGCCGCCGCACGCTGCAGGACTTTCTTCGCGCGTATCCCTATTATCGGAAACTGGGCCGCCGTAAACTGTTCACGGAGGCCGACATCGTGCGGCTCTACGAGGCCCTGCCATGCCCCTCAAGCTCGTCCCGCCGCGCCAGGGCAAATCGCCCTATTGGTCGGTCCGCGGCACCCACCTCGGCCGGTACGTTGACCGAAGCACTAAGGCTTGCCAGCGGGCACTCGCGGTCAAGGTGCTCCGGCGGCTTGAGCGCGCCATCGAACGTGGTGAGCTTGCCGAGCCGGATGAAGCGACGTTCGCGTCGGCCGCGATCGACTACATGAACGCCGGCGGCGAACGCACCTTTCTCACGCGTTTAATCCAGCATTTCGGAACGACGCCACTGCGAAACATCGACCAGGCGGCGATCGACCGGGCCGCGGTGGAACTCTATCCGAACGCATCCGCCGCCACGCGCAATAGACAGGTCTACACGCCGGTATCTGCCATCCTCCAGCACGCGGGCACAGGCTTTCAGCTTCGCCGCCCCCGGGGCGCCCAAGGCCAGCGGCGGACCAGCTGGCTCTGGCCGGAGGAGGCCGAGCGTCTCTTCGAGGCGGCCGGCGCGATCGATCGCGAATTTAAGATCCTGCTGGTGCTGCTCACCTACACCGGCATTCGACTGTCCGAGGCGCTCGCGCTCGAGTGCCGGCAGCTGCGGCTTAAGGAGGCCTTCGCCTATCTGCCGACGTCGAAAAACGAAGAGCCGCGCGCCATTTTCCTTCCACCGCACGTCGTCGCCGAGCTCGCCAGTCACCCGCGCGGCCTCGAACGCGACGGCCGCGTGTTCCGGTTCCGTAAGAGCGGCAGGCTATATCTGCTCTGGCAGGTCGCGACCATCAAGGCCGAGCTGGATCTGCCGGAGCGCGCAGCGTTCCATGTGCTCTCTCACACCTGGGCGACCTGGATGCGGCGCTATGCTGGGCTCGACACCAAGGGCCTTGTCGCGACCGGTCGCTGGAAGGATCGCATGTCGGCAGATCGCTACGAGCACGTCGTTGTGAGCGAGGAAGCGCGAAGAGCCGTGCTCCTGCCGTGGAAAGTCAGTGGAAACGCCGGCTGATCGGCACTAAGCCATTGATTTAACTAGATCACACCCTCCCTTGGTAAGGGAGAGGTCGTCAGTTCAATCCTGACCGGCAGCACCAGCATTCAGTTCCTAATAATCAAGTCGGCCCGGCGGCGAAAAACATGGGTAAGGGGTAATTGCGGTCCTTCTTGCTCCCAACGATGAATTTGGGTGGATAACACGGTGCTCGCATTCTAGTTGCGGTTGGGGTTGAACAGCAGTAGAATTTCGCCTCATTTGGTTGAACTCAGAGTAGTGGGCTACGGAGGGATGCCATGACAATTTCACGCAGGAGCGTTTTGCTTCAGGGTTGCGCAATCGGAGCCGGCGTCATTGCCGCGCAGATGCCTGGCATTGTTGCACTGGCGCAGGGGCAATCGCCGCAGCGGCGCTCGCTTAGCGATTTGCAGTTGAATGATCCGATTGTGGAAGCCTGGCGCGACGGCGTCCGGCAATTGAAACAGAAGCCGGCAAGCGAGAAGATCAGCTGGGCGAGCTTTGCCGCCATTCACGGCAATGCCAACAATTTCAACCTGTGCCCCCACGGCAATTGGTACTTCCTGCCCTGGCACCGGGCTTATCTGCTCATGTACGAGCGGACGGTGCGTCAGCTGACCGGACACAACGAATTCGCGCTGCCCTATTGGGATTGGACCGCCGATCGCCAGCTGCCAGGGGCTTTCGTTCAACCAACCTGGAATGGTAAGGCGAACCCGTTGTTCGAGTCCCAGCGGGACATGTCGCCCACAGACTCGCTCAGCGACGAAATCGTCGGCCCTGTTGTTATCCAGAGGATCATGGGCGAGACGCCATTCGAGAATTTCGGCACGAGCCGACCCAGCGGTCAGAACACTCTCGATCCATCGTGGGTGGTCTGCGAGTTCTGCGGCATTGACGGCACGCTTGAGCAAACGCCCCACAACCTCGTGCACAACGCCGTGGGCGGGATTATGGCGAGTGCCCAATCGTCGCTAGATCCGATCTTCATGATGCATCATTGCAATATCGACCGGATCTGGGCGGTCTGGAATGCGCCACCCCTGAATAATTCGAATTCCAACGACCCGCTGTGGACCGACATGACGTTCCAGAACAATTTCTACCATCCGGACGGATCGTTCTATTCGCCGAAGGTCTCGGATTTGTATAACCCGGATGCTCTGGGTTACAGCTACGGGCTCCCGCCTGCACCCGCGCCCGCTACGGCGGGCCCTGCCGTTGTGGCGTTGGGGAATAAGCTCACGGCCCTCTATGCGACGCCGAAGCTGAACGGCACTCCCGGGATAAAGACCTACACCGCGCAGAATGCGCAACAGGCAACCGCCGCGGCAAACAAGCAACTGGCGATTGCGATCGAGGTCGACCGAAATCTTGTAGCTGCGGTTGCACGCCGCAAGTCGGCCGGTGCCGGCAGCGAGTTGCTCAATTTCAACGTAGCACGGGAGCAAGCCGCCTCAGGCACGCGAGCGCTTGCGTTCATTCGCGATGTCGCGGTCACGCGGCATCAAAGCACGTTGTATAGGATCTTCATCGACTGCGATTATCTCTCGCCGGGCACACCGATTTCAGACCCACACTATGTCGGCACCTTCGGGATCTTCGGGGACCATGGTGATCATCCGGGCCACGGCGGCGGGCCGGCTGCAAAACCGTCGGTCGCACTCGATTTGACGAACGCCATACGAAGTCTTTATGGCAGCGCGATCGAAGCGCCTAGCCGCATCCGGGTCCAGATCTTGCCGGTGGCAAACAAACCCAACGCCGAGGCGGGAACGGCTATACCCAGCCGAGTCGAGGTTGCGTTCGTCTCCGCCTGATCTTACATGTTGCCGGCAGGGCGATGCGTCATCCGGACCAAAATAATGTCGGATCGCTGGCCGCATATGAGGAGCGCTGGGCGTGCGCTCGCGTTGGCTTTTGCGTGCCTAACTCCTTTTGCGGCGGAGGCTAGCCCATTGGTCGCGACAGTCGATAACCCGGCGGTCATCGGCGCGGCAGCGGCCGCGGGCAAGCATCATGAGCCAGGTCAATCCCCTCGCGTGATCATGAGCGTCACGGGTTTTCAACCGCCGCAAGACGGCGCCGTCCAGGTCGTCGTAAAGGCAGAGAAGGACGACGCCGGAACCGAGCAGGAGATCGGTCGATTCGGCATATTCCCGAATGCCGAATTCAAAGCAACCGACCTGTCCAAGGCGCAGCGCTTTGGCCTTCCGCTGCCCAATGAATTAGCCAGCGGCGGAACCGTCAAGCTGAAGGTGTACCTTGTCCCGCTCAGGGGGGATGGGAAGGGCGCACGGCTCGATCTGGGCGGCGCCGAAATCCGTTAGCGTCCAACGAAAACGGGCATTCCCGCGTGGTCGTCTCTGCGAAAATCTGTTGATCGCTCTTGGTTTGAGCGGCAGGAGGCATCGCTTTGGCTTTGGTGACCGAGATGCGTAGATCTTTGCTTTGGCTTGCTATCGCCACTTCGCTGGCGACATGCCGGCGGGGGCGCAAAACCGATCGCCCTCTAGGCCGTTAAATATGGCTGCGCCAGCGGCGGTAGCCGACACCTCGTCGCTGGCCGGCAAGTGGACATACCGGAGCTACAACAATACGACGGAACTCGTCGGCGGCGAGGCCGCGAAGGTTCTCGCGCTGATATTCGGCGAAGGCATTTTCACGTTCGAAATTGCATCCGAAGCAACCCTGAGGCGAAGTTTCGATATGGGGGCGACTATGTGCTCGACCTCGAAGGCATGATCCGTCCCGCATCGGAGGGGTCGCCGACGACGATCAAGATGGCTGGACGCGGCCGCGCCGGTACCCCAACCGACGGTTGGGAGTATGACTACTTTGGGTTACTGGCGCATCAATGGGCTAAGGGGGTAAATCAAGTTCCCGCCTTGGTCGTCACTGTCATCCGGGCCAAGCCGCACGATGGTGCACCGGCGGGCTACGTGGCTTCCTTTGTCGCGGTCAAGCAGCCCTGAACAACGCGGCCGCGGTGAAATTGGCGCGCCGACCCTGCGTCCTCTGCACACCAGACGTGTCCACGCCCAAACTGCCCGAGGCGAGGATCACTGATGGCATCTGGCCCGGATCGATCAGGTGCTTCCGCTCTCAGTTCAATTCCGACCGCCAAAGAATTACTGGTAGCATGAGCGATGCCTTTCGCGTGATCGGAGCGCTGCCCGCAAGCCGAGCGTAGATACTTGCCGGGGCAAATGTCCGATCCTCCGGCAGGGATCGATACCCCCGCACGAATGTGAACGGCGCCATTCCGGCGCGATAGAGCATTGGGGTACATTGCTACTTCGGCACGCCGCCCTTCCCGCGGCGCCGGCCAGGGAGCGTTCCATGCGCACCTCCGCCATCCTGCTCGCAGCCCTCGGCATCGTCTCGCTGTGCCTGGCAAGCGGCCCGTCCGCGCGCGCCCAACAGAAGCCGGCGCAGGAGCCCACCCCGG
>WNGK01002233.1_pt1 | contig 21533 bp, 24 predicted proteins | sample 5400601 | NCBI WGS metagenome assembly WNGK01 (sample SAMN13153376, study PRJNA577476) | soil metagenome | isolation source: 60 cm soil or saprolite under Garry oak tree replicate 1 | place: USA:California | collected 2016-06-15
AAAATTTTGTTTCCATTACGCCTCTCCGCCTGGACCTGACCGACGAAAAAGATCTTGCTCGGGTCCTGGCGCTGCCGATCACGCCGGCGCGAACCGCCCGCCGAAAACCGCCAGCAAAATCGACAAAGCGAAATTCTTCTCGCTAACTGATTACAAATAACTTGTGCCAGCTTTCGTCTCGCTTCCGGGAGAAGTGCAAGTGAAAGTTAATGTGTAGGTGCAGGGAAGATGCGGATAACTAAGAATGATTACTGGGACTGACGTTACCGTTTGGACAATTTCCGGGCTGCTCGCAATTGGAATTGGCTGGAGTGCTTACGCGAAACGGAAAACGCGCGATAAACTCGTGCGCGAACTGGCGGCGATGGAGCCGGAACGCCGGGAAAAAGTGCTCCAACGCCTCAACCCGAAACTCGCCATGGAAATGCGCGAGCAGTTAATGGAACGTTTTAAGATAATGAGCTAACGGGACTATCTTCCCGCGGTTGTAGTCGCCCCCGCTCTGTTGTGGCGTCTTAGGCCTGCGGCATCGCCACCGTGCTGGGCTGGCACCTGGTGGCAGTCTATGTTCCGGAGGACTCACTGAAGCCAGCGACTAACAGCTGCAGTTCTTCCCGCAATTGCATTTCTTATTATCGTTCATGGGGCAGTTCTTGCCGGTTTTCTTGCAGCTCTGAGGCTCTGCGGCAAAACCAGCACTGCAAATCGCTGCCGCCAAAATCGAAAACAGGAAATGACGCCAATGGAAAAATCGCCATCGCGGCGTGGCTCTTCACGTCATGCGTACTCGATCAGTGATTCGCGCCGACTGGCAGTACGCCGGTCTCGCCCCGTGGAACCCAAAGTCCGCGCGTCAGATCGCCATCCGCACCGTATAGGTTCAGGCCATAGAAACACGAGTCACTATCGCTGACGCCGATTTGTTGCAGTGACATGGCGCCTGATTTGTCGAACAACACCACTTGGCCGTCCACTTGTGTAGCGAGGAGGTTGCCGAACGCACGTAGGCTCCATGGCCCGTTGCCGAGTGCGACGGAAGCGAGAAGTGTGAATTTGTCGTTGCCGGCGAGCGCCCACCTGTTGATCGAGCCGCCAGAGTTGTCGCCCGATTGTCCGACGAAGACATTCCCGCCATCAACGACGGCCGGAGCCGACCAACCGGTGAGCGCGACGGAATCAAGGAGTGTGGCCAACGCGCCGTCGTACCGGCTCGCGTCGAGAAACTGACTGGAGGCGCTCTGGTCCTGGACGTGCCAGCCGACGGTGAACAGGGTCGCGCTCAATGTAGTGCCGTTGCTAACCCCGATGAGCGTGGTCGGGATACTCACCGGGTCGCGCACGACGGGTGCGGCAGGCACAGTGAAGTCGATCACGTCGAGGAACCAGCCTTCCGCCCAACCCTGATCGGTGCCGGTACTATCGAGTGCGACCGCACCAGCGTGGCTGGCATAGATCGCGCCATCGCCCGCGAAGGAATCACCGACGCTCCACGCATCAGGGGCAAATTTTACCTCGGACAAAAATACGGGCGAGCTGTTCGTAGTGACGTCGAAGGCAAAGAGACGGCCTTGCGAACTGCCACCCCACCACCACAAACCGGCGCCGCCGGACACGGTCATGGTTCCGCCCCGAACCGAACCGGCACTGGCCACAGGTCCACTCCAGTAAATTGGCCCCCAGTTGCGTCCGCCATCTGCCCACACGAGGAGGTCGGGTTTTGGCCAGAGTGCGCTCAGCAATGCGCCCCATCCGAGCGGATCGATTTGCGTCTGCGTTTTGCCGAGCAGCACGAGTTGCGGGAGTTGCGTGGCGTCGTAGATCGAAACGGTGAGTGTCGATTTGGTGTCGGTGCTGCCGGGATCCGTTGTGGCGGGAATCGTCGACGTGCTCACAACGGTTGCCGCGGGCTGCGCAATGGCCGAGGTCGGGGCTCCTGCCGCCAACGGCAGAATGCCAACGTTCTGGCTATCGGCTTGCGCGAGGTAAAGGTTGCCACCGCGGAGCGCAGCCCCGACAATCGGCGCACCGTTAAGATGGATTTCGCTTTGCACTTCATCAGGATCAGCGAGGGACGCGACGCGGAACGTGGGTGCGCTGTCAACCCAGCCGCCGCCGTTTTCGATCTCGAGGAGATAATTTCCCAACACGAACACTCGATCAACCGTCCACGCCAGCGTGGCGTCGGAGGTGACCGCCGGATGGTCGCGGTCTGCCGCATCGACAGTGAGCAACTCGTGGCTGGAGATCGAGAGGATGCGCGTGCCGAACACCGTGGCGCGGCGTGGCTCAAAAGCCTGATTAATGATGCCGCGTGCAGTGAGCGAGGTCGCGCCAAGGTCGATGAGTTGCACTTGCGTCGCGAAGCCGCTCTCCGAGTCCCAGCCGCTAACAGGCACGAGAATGAGGCCGGCGTCGGGCAGGATGGAAAAGGCTTTTTCATTCCAGACTGCTTCGCTCCAGGAATATGTGCCGCCTGCTGCGACACTGCTGAGGAGTGCGGGCGCGGCGGGATCATGCACGTCGAACAGTGAAACCGTGACCTGTTCGTTAACGATACCGATGGTGACAAGCTGGTCGCCGACCGGCTGGATAAAAGTGGAAAAACCGGGCACCTCAAGTTGGCCGGTGACATTTGGATTTGCCGGATCGGCGAGGTCGATAATCCAAAGTGGATCGACTTGGAAGGCGGTGACAATGTAAGCGCGTGCTCCTTCGATGCGCGTGGCGTAAAGCTGGTCGCCGGCGGCGATATCTAACTCGCCGAGTTTCGCGGGCGCGTTCGGGTCGGCGAGCGAGAAAGTTTCGAGTTTGCTGACGGTCTGGTTGTCTGGATTCGTCCAGTCCCAAACTTCCGAGATGACCGTGAACACGTCGCCGTTGAGTCCCATTTTGAATTTGTCGGCCACATTGCCGGCAGCCTGAATCGTCCCTTTCGCGGCCATCGCCCCGTCGGTAGAGGAAATGTCCACAACGTTGATCGCGCTGGTCGTCCAGTCAGTCGTCGAAGCGACGAAAAAGAAGCGGTCCGTTGCGGTGATAGCGCTATTGTTCCAGCCGTCGAACCAAAGTGTGTTGCGGGCGACAGGCGTGCTGGGATTAGAAAAATCGAACGACGTGAGCTGTGTACCATAAATATATGTCACATCGCTTACGCCGCCTGTCGGGTCGGGCGAGGTGGTGGTTTGGTACGCGTCTGACGCAACGTAAAGCGTGGTGCCCACGAGGCGACTAGTGTTAATGTAACCGCTTGCGTCGAGTCGCGCGGTAATGGTGGGAGTCCCGTTCGCGATCGTAACGGCGATAACTTCACTGTGATCCCATGAGCAGCCGCTTTGCGCGAGCAAAACAACGTGCGTGTCATCGAGGATGTACATCTCTTCGCCGACCGCCGGCAATGGGAGCGTAGCGGTGCGTGAAGGCGCGTCCGGGTTCGTAATGTCGATGATCTGCAGCCCACGGAGCTGGTTGAAAAAGTAAAGCGTGTTACCGCGGATTTTCCAGATGTCCGACTCGGTCACGGTGCGCGGCGTGGCGGTCGGGCCGTTGTCTGTGGCGAAAGTCGCGCCAAGCGGGCCGTTGCTCCCGGAAGGGGAAAACATTTGCGGCGCGCTGGGTTGGGTCGTGCTAGTCAGCGCAAAATTTGTTTGGCCACCGACGACGTTGGAAGGGGGCTGATCATCCGTGCCTCCCACGCTAGGATGGTTCGTTTCTTCAGGGGAGTGGCGACCGTTCGCGTTTCCGTGGGCTTGGTGATCACTGACTTCGGTCCTGTGATCACTGACTTCGGTGCTCGGCGCTGCTCCTAAGCTTACGGTTGTACCGGTTAGCATTTTACCCAGACCGGTGACGTCCGCGATCGCCAGACGGACACCGTCGTTTACGTCGTCAAGCGATTGTCGCGCGAACTGTTTGTTGCCGCGAGGAACTTGAACTGGCGCAATCGATATGTTCGATGGCTCGTCTTGACTAAACTCGACCATCTGGGGCTGATCGGGCTCGTTAACTGGTGGTTGTTCGCCCTGAGGTAGCGCCATCGAATGCGAAATCGCCGAAATACTGTTCGGCGGTGGGTGCTGTTGCAGAGAAGGGGCAAAGTGCCGCACGTTGAGAGCAGAAGCGAGGGCGAGACCGAATACGAGCGTAAGCTTTGAAAAAAGAAATGTTCTCATTAGTTTTGTTAAGTCTGCAGCTGGCTATCATGCCTCGGTTTTTTAGTTGGCGGAAAGCCTGCACGTGTAGTGTCATGGCGTCGGAGAAGGGTTCACTTTATTTCCGACCGGAGGCGTCGTAACTGCGCCGACAGTCATCAATACGTTGCCGGCGGTGTCCACCACCGCCAGGTCCTCTCCCGTAGCGCCATCGAAATTCAACGTCACCGGCGGTTCCGTACTGCTCACTGAAAGCGTTGGAGTGCCCGGCGCTGCCGTTGTCGGACTGCCTCGCAGCATCACCGCCACTGCTGAACCGTTGATGTCGGTTCTCCCCGAACCTAGCGAGACTTGATTTCCTCCCACGTCTTTGGTGCGAACATAGAAAATCGATTGGGTCGGCAACCCAGTCACACTCAATGCCACCACGGCGGTCGCTTGATCGGTGGCATCCTTCGGAATGATCGCAGCCAGGTAACCTTTGGCACCCGGGGCGAGGGCGGTCGGTTGCATTTTAAACACACCTGTGCCGAGAGGAAACTTGGCAGGTGGTGACGGGTCCGACACCGCAACCTCTGGCGATGACTCAGCCACGGCTGGCTCTGGTGATGACTCCGATAAGTCGGGGTTTGTTAATGACTGCGACACGGCCGATTCTGATAATGGCTGCGGCATGGCGTGCCGGTCAGGCACCGTTCGCATAGGGTCGGTCTCCGCCGGTAAAGACGATCCCTGCATCGGGCCAAGCGATTCCAATTCTGGCGGAATCGGTGCCGAACTAGCGCGGTGGTTAGCTCCATCTGCGATCGGTCGCTCTACGGATTCGCGCGGAGCGCGCCGTTCTGCGACGGCGGATTTGGAAGAGCTTGCCGGTGAACTTGTCCAGGTCCACCAACCGAGAGCAGCGACCCCCATAAGGACCGCCGCCCACGCCAACGGCAACAAGCGCGCGGGCAGGGCAGGCCGTTCGTGGAAAGGGGGCACCAATAACGGCGGTGCGTGGGCGAGCAGGTGTTCCGAAACTTCAGCGAAGCGCTCCCTCAGCCACTTCTGTTGCCACAGCACCTCGTTAAGCGTCTGGCGACAAACCGCGCATTCTCGCGCGTGTACGACTATCTCGGCTGCGGGCGCGTCACCCTGTATTTGCGCGATTTTTGATTGGACCTGGTGGCAGTTCATAACTCGTTATGTACAGCGCCGCCCGCTTGAGCTTTTCTCCAAGTTGAGCGTGCGCGTGATTCAACCGGGATTTCACCGTTCCGAGTGGCATCCGCAGGGCGTGGGCTATTTGTTCAAGGCGCATGCTTTCGGCGTAGCGTAGGACTAGCACTTCGCGGTGCTTGGGCCGCAGGGTGGCCAGAAGCTTCCAAAGCTGCGCGTTCTGCTCGTCATGCTCCATTAGTGAGCCGGGCAGTGCGGAAGGATCAATAAAAGTTTGGGATTCTTTGTGCTCGGCTGCTGAGACGAAAAACATCCGCCGCACAATCTGCCGCCGCTGCCAACGGTGATAACGGCGCATTAGAATGCGGTAAAGCCAGGTATAAACCGAACTCCGATATTCAAACGAATTCCAATTCTTCCAAGCCTCCAACAAAGTTTCCTGGAGCAAATCCTCTCCTTCATGATGGTCTCCCGTCAGGAAACAAGCGGTGCGGTAGAGCTTGGGCTGGTGCGCCCGCATCGCGGAGGTAAAAGCACGGTCGGACGCGGACATGGCGATGTTACTCGTCACACCTTGAGTGCAATTCGCAACGATCCCGCGCATTTTAAGTGTAGCGGGCGACAAAGAATGAAGACACAACAGCTCTCCTCATTTCCACTAGGTGCCTACTCGTGCAGGAAAGGTTCAATTTTTTGTCTCGCGGTCGTCACGCGACGAAAAGTGCCGTCGTGAAAGCCGTGATCTTACGATCCCACATCTGTCCATCTCGGGTCAGACTGACCCCAATTCGCACCGATTAAAAGAGTAATAGCGTAATGGAAGGTCGCGCTCCTGTTCATTATCTGTATGCGTGCGCAAAAGGTTGCCCGCGAAATACAAACATGAGGGAATCGAGCGATAGCGCCTGGCCGGCTTTTTGGAACCAACGCTACGCCTCAGGGGAGACGCCATGGACGCTGCACGCTGTTCCCGCGGCGCTCCGCTCTTTCGTCAAGAGAAGGCGGAAGCGAGGATCGGTGTTAATCCCTGGTCGCGGAACAGACCATGAAGTCCTTCAGTTTTTTCAAACCGCCGGTTTCGAAGTCACCGCAATCGATTTTTCAACGGTTGCCGTCGCCCAAACCAGAAAAGCGCTGGGGAATTTCGAGGGCAAAATTATTCGTGGAGATTTTTCAAGTTCGATTTCCGACAGCGTTTTCATCTGATCTATGAACGGACTTTTTTGTGCGCCCTGCGCCCGCGGAAATGGCGAAATATGCCAAACGTGTTGCGCAGTTGCTCCAGCCACGAGGGAGGCTGGCCGGTATCTTTTTTTATGGAAAGGAGCCGGAGCCGCCGCCTTATCCACTGAGCGAAGCGCGAGCGGCAGAAATTTTCGGCAAATACTTCCGGTTGATTCGTGATGTTAAAGTTTCCGATTCAGTTGCGATGTTCGCTGGAATGGAGCGGTGGCAGGAATGGCAACTCCGCGTTGAAACCAAAGGAAGTTGGGATTTGGAGCTTCGATAATAAAGACATTCACCTGAGGTGAGTCGCTTTTAAGCGGCCCGTAGTCTGCGGGCGGATTTTACACGAGCGCCCCGGCGCAACTGGAGCCAGCGCCGGCGGTGCAGCCGAAGCAGTGGTTGCCGGTTAGAATTTCGCGATTCTCAACTGCCGCCGGATCGAGGTCCCAAAGATGGAGCGGCCCGTTTCCGTTGCGCCAGTTCATCTTCAGCATCTGATTGAAGTCGCAGTCGAAAACTTCGCCGGTCCAACCGACACTGATAGTGTTGCGACACATTAAGCCGGAGACCGTCGCGGGATTAAAATTGTCGATCAGGAGCTGCATGTACTCTTCCAATTTATTGCTGTGCCGAAGATAGGAAGCGAAACGGGCTATCGGCAGGTTGGTGATGGTGTAGAGATTATTGAAAACGATCCCGAAACGTTTCTTTAATTCGCGTTTGTAGTCCGCTTCCAGTTCGGCCTGCGGACCCGGGAGAAATGCGCCGACCGGGTTGTAAACCAGATGAAGCGAAAGATCGCTGCCATAACCTAACGAGTTTAAGACTTGCAAGGCCTTAATGCTGCCATCGAAGACGCCTTCGCCGCGCTGGGCGTTTACATTTTCCGCGGTGTAACACGGCATCGATGCAATGATCTCGACTTCGTGATGGGCCAGAAATTGCGCCAGCCCCTCGTAGCCCGGTTCGAGCAGGATGGTGAGATTGCAGCGATCAATTACGCGACGCGACGGGCGTAACGCCTTTACCCGTTCGACGAAATAGCGGAAATCCGGAATCATTTCCGGCGCACCCCCCGTGAGATCGATTGTCGGAATTTCCGTGCGGGCGAACCAATCGATAACGCGATCAATCGTTTCGCGCGTCATGATTTCCTTGCGCTTTGGACCGGCATTCACATGGCAATGCGCGCAAGTCAGATTGCAAAGCTTGCCGACATTGACCTGAAGAATTTCCGGCTTTGCTCGGCGCAAAGTAATTCCTTGGGCAGCAAGTTGGTCAGAAAAACGGTTCATGAAGCTCCGTAAGTCGAGATGCAGTAAGTGGTAGCAGTCGCGATTGCGGCGCAGGGCAGCGTCACCAGCCAGGAGAGAACGATCGCGTTCACGGTCCGTAAATTCGCGTTACCGGTCGTCAAGCCAATTCCAAAGAGCGAGCCGACTGAAACGTGGGTGGTGGAAACTGGCAGTCCGAACAGGCTCGCCAGCACGACAAGGATCGCCGTCGTTAAGTTCGCGGTGAAACCCTGGCCGTGATTCATGCTGGTGATTTTTTTGCTCATCGTCTCAGCAACGTTTCTTGCGTTGAGCAAACCACCGATCGCCATCGTGAGCGCGACCGCGGCGAATCCCCATCGAATATCGAGCGCCTTCCACAGGAGGAGCAGCGCAACAATTTTCGGCGTGTCGTTCAAGCCGCGGGCAAAGCTTACCGTCCCGGCGCTGAGAAAATGAGCGGCGTCGACAACTTGCTGCGAAGTGAAGCCGAAGAAATTACCCCCGTAACGTTCGCGGCAGTTCTCTACCTCATCGACCGTCAAATGTGACGGAAGAGAAACGGCGCGGAGCGCGAACGACGAGTTGGGCTGTGGCATCGCGATAACGCGCTCCTCGGCACCGATGCAAACGCACCATTCCTTTTTCAAACCGAACGCGATCCGCGCTCCATGAAAAAACACATACAGCAAACCTGCGATCGCCATGGCGAGGACGGGACTAAGTAACAACGGAAGGACGAACCCTTTTCCAAGTGCTGAAAAGTTGAGATGCGCTCCCATCGCCACGAAACCACAACCGACGATGGCACCGGTCAATGCATGCGTGGTCGAAATTGGAAAACCGGTGAGAGTGGCGATGATAACGGTCATCCCAGCCCCAATCGCGACGGAGAGCAGAAAATACTCTGAACCGACGAAATGATCCGGCACGATGCCTTTGCCGCTGAATTTCTTGAGCAGTGTCTGGGCGAGATAGATCGACATGATCGACCCAGCAAAGGTCGTGATCGTTGCCCACGAAATCGCGGTGCGATAATTGCACGTTCGGCTGCCGAAGAGCGACGCGACGCCTTTGAAGTTATCGTTCGCGCCGTTGGAGTAGGCGAGAAAGCAGGTCGCGAGGAAAAGCAGCGCGAAAATCATCAGCAGCAACTTCCGCCGTCGCAGCATTTGGTGGCGTTGTAATCCTGACCTTTTGTTTCTTTCGGATGGCGCAGCGAAGTGCGCGAGCAATCGAACGGCTTCGCCTCGCTCAATGGAAGATCGACAACCGGATCGACAAACTCGAAAATTTTTTCGTAGGGCGCTTTGCGGTAAAGATTGTAAGTCTTGTCGCAAACGGCGTAACGCTTGCCGCGCTCCATCCGGTGATTGTCATCGTCGAGCACTTCCTTGAATGGCCCACGGTAGATCACCGCCTGATTGCGCTCGAAACACTCGCCCTGTTTTCCCTTGAACGACTCGATCGTGACGGAGCGAAACTCAATTCCCTGGACCGTGCGCCACGGATCGACATCGCGCTTGAGAATTTGAATGCCGTAAAAGCCGGCATCCTCAAATGCCCTAACGAATTCCTCTTCCGTAAGCGCGCCGGCAATGCAGCCGCTCCAGAGCTCGGGATCGCTCTGCATTTCTTCCGGCACTTCTTCATCGCTAACGATATCGGAGATAACGGCGCGTCCGCCTTTCTTCAGCACTCGAAAAATTTCGGTGAACAACTGCCGCTTCGACTTCGGTTCGACCAGATTGAGGACGCAATTGGATACGACGACGTCGATCGATTCGCTCACGATGAGCGGATGTTTACAGCGCAATTCTTCCGCGAGTTCATCTGCGGCGAGAAACGAGGCCGCGTCGGTAATCGGATTGGTTTGCAATTGGCGATCTAACAATTCCAGATCGAGCGCGAGGTCCTGGATGCGGCCTTTGCGGAATTGAACGTTGGCATATCCGATGCGTCCTGCCACGATCGGGGCGTTGCGCCGCGCCACGTCGAGCATTTCGTCCGTCATATCAACACCGATCACGTTTCCGTTGCGACCGACTATTTGTGCAGCGACGAAACAGATTTTTCCCGTGCCGCTGCCAAGATCGAGCACGGTTTCGCCTGTGCGCAGATAACGCGAGGGATCGCCGCAGCCGTAGTCGCGCTCGTTCACTTCGCGCGGAATCACTTCGAGATAAGTCGATTCGTAATCGACTGGACAACAAAGTTTGTCAGCGCGTTCTTTCGCTCCCGCGGCATAGCGTTGCCGGACGATAGCTTCTTTGCCATGAGCTTCGATCATATTGATGCGAAGCTTTATCAGGCCGCCTTATTCCTGAAAAGCCTGCAGTTTCCTTTGGAGTGCGCGGACATGTCCGCGCTTTGCGCCGAGGTGACATGTCACTTCATCAAAAGCGGCGACGCATCACCGCACTCCAAATGCGCTATTCCGAATCGGTCGTTTCCGTTAACGCGTCACGTGCAATCTTCGTCACCCAGATTGTCACGAAGATGGTGGCGGCGAGCCCGACGCCCATGAAGGTCCAGTATTGCCAGCCGTGTTTCACCGCTTCACCACCAGCGGCTGCCGCAACCGCCGCTTTGCCGGCCGTGCCGATATAAACATAAAGAAACGTTCCCGGCATCATGCCGACCCAACTCGCAAGGACGTAGGACCAAAATTTCACCCCGGTGAGGCCACACAAGTAATTGCTGAGATTAAACGGAATGACCGGGCTGAGCCGAAGCAGGAAAATCAACTTCGCTCCTCGTTTGCCGATGGCATCGTCGATCTTGCGGAATTTCTCGTTGCGCCGCGCGATCGCTGCGATTTTGTCGCGGGCAATGAACCGAGCGACGAGAAAGGCTAAGGCGGCGCCGATGGTTGCACCGGCCGACACGGCGAGAAAACCTTTCCATAACCCAAAGGCGAATCCGGCGCCGATGGTGAGGACCGATCCCGGTGCGAGCAGAACTGTCGCGACGAGGTAAACGCCGATGAAAATGAAAATGCCGGCCACGCCCATTTGAGCGACCCAGTTGTTGAAACTGGTCAGCCATTGTCGAACGGGCAGAAATCTCATCGCCAGAAAAAGCGCGATCACAATCGCGATCAGCGCGACGAGCCTTCCGAGCGCGTTTTTGGCTGCGCGCTGTTTATCGTTAGCGTTCATTTTGCTGCTGCAGCGATTTTGGAGGGCGGCGACACGCCGCCGCTATCCTCAGGTGGAAACATGTTGCCTCGCCGAAAAAAGCGCGGACATGTCCGCGCACTCCAAAATGGATTCGCTCATTTGCGCACGCGCTCGTAGAGCCAACCAAAGATTTTTCTCGTCGCCGGAGTGAGGCGGGTCTTGTTGTACTTGTCGCCCGCTTTGCGCGCGAGTTCCGCCAGCGTCGGATAAATGTGAATCATCGATGCGATTTTGCCGAGGCCAACTTTGGCATGCATCGCAACAACAAATTCGTGCAGCAGATCGCCTGCATGTGGCGCCACGATGGTGACGCCTAGAATTTGATCCGAACCTTCGCGCGTTAGGATTTTCGCGAATCCGGCGTCTTCGCTCTCGACTACGGCACGATCGAGATCAGCTAGTTCGATTTCGAACAAATCGTAATCGATTCCGTTTTTTCGCGCCTCATTCTCAGCCAGGCCAACGTGCGCGACTTCCGGATCGGTAAAGGTGCACCATGGCACGATTGACCAATTTACTTTTTGTCGCAGCAGTTGCAGTGGCATCAAAATATTGCGAATGACAACGCGCGCAGTGAAATCCGCCGTGTGCGTGAACTTGAGGCGATTCGTGATGTCACCTGCCGCATAAATATGCGCCTGCGAAGTCTGGAGGTAGGCGTTCGTTTTCACGCCGTGCTCGTTGTAAGCGACACCGGCCGCTTCGAGATGGAGCGCGCGCAAATTCGGTGTGCGTCCGGCGGCGACTAACATCGCGTCGGCTGTGATTGGATCGCCGTCGCGAAATTGGAGAACCACTTTTCCGTCTCGTTTTGACACGCGGTTTGCCACGGCATTCAAACGCACACCGATTCCCTCCGCGCCAAAATGCTGCTGTATGTACTCCGCCGCATCGCGGTCTTCCTTCGGAAGAAGCTGCCCGCCGCTTTGTACAATATCGACCTTCACTCCCAGCCGCGCGAAGGCCTGCCCGAGTTCACAGCCAATCGGTCCGCCACCAAGCACGATCATGCTTTCCGGTTTTTCCTTCAGCTCATCGAAGATGGTTTCGTTTGTAAAATACGGAACCTCATCGATGCCTTCGATTTTGGAAATAATGGCGCGGCTGCCTGTCGCGATCACGAAATTCTTCGCGCGAAGGTTTTGGCCATTCACTTCGATCTCGGACGGCGAAACAAAACGAGCCTCGCCACGAAAAACATCGACTCCTAACGATTCGAAGCGCTCCTGCGAATCGTTCGGCGCGATTTTGGCGCGTCGCGCTCGCATTCTCTCGAAAACTTTGTCGAAAACAAACTGCGGTTGTTGTCGATCCAGGCCCCACTTTTCCGATTCACGGATTTGCTGAATCAATCGCGCGGAAGAAATCAGCGCCTTGCTTGGCACGCAGCCGAAGTTGAGGCAATCACCGCCCATCTTGTTGCGCTCGATGAGCGCAACGCGGCCTCCGAGCCCGGCTGTTCCGGCGGCGGTGACCAACCCGGCGGTACCGGCGCCAATGACAACGACGTTATAAATGCCTTCGCCCTTCTTCTGTTTCTTCATTAGATCGACATGTACATTGTTGGTTCTTCACAAGCACAGCGCGGTCAGGTAAGAGATGATTTGGCGTTCACGCATCGGTTCGTGATGAATTTCGACTTCGCGGTGGCTAAGATTATGAGCGGCGCCGGCACCCTGCGCAGACTTATCCTGTCGGATGTGGCGTCATCACATTCGAGCGCTCTTTGTGCTGGTTTGTCTTCTTCGCGGCCGAATTCGACTAGCTAGTCGATCGAGCAATTGTGCCAGTCGCGACACGTAGGAATCGCAAGTGGGACAATCGCCGCTGGGCTCGATCCATTCGGGATGCTGGGTACGCAGATCGTGGTGAATCTGTTGTTTGAGCTCGGTGTAGGTATCGATTTTGTGAGACATAGGGGTTAGCTCGTGGAAGAATCGAGGGAGTGTGAAATAGTTTCCGGGCTAGAAGGTTCGCGGACCGCACAACATCGCCTGAACGCGCTTAGAAAAGCGCTACGCACTTGCCTGAAGAACGCGCGACCTCGGGCCAAGCGCCAGGCCAATCGCGCGGCTTTGTACTGCTGACGCTCTAAGAGCGCCGCGAGCAGGCCGCTCTGGGTGAGGGTGAGAGTCATTTTCGTCATGGTGTTGTGTTCCTTTCTGTTGCTTGCAACGGACGTGTGATGACTGGATCACCACAATTATTCCGTTCGAGCGCCGCGCCGTAGGGCGGCTTCGCTAAAGTGCATGATTCACACAGGCGTGCATGAAACAAACCACGGCTCGGCGCATCGGATTACCACTACGCGCCCATTGGCAATTTGTGTGCGGATTTTGTCGGGCCCGCAGCCTCAGGAAAACAGAGAGCAATGAAGTCAGTGCGGAATAAACCCGGTTGGCAGTCATCGTATGTGAAATGCAACGCGGCAGCGATGTCAGGCCCGCAAGAAAGGAGCGAACGCGCACTTACGTTCTCGCCGACCTCTTCCGCGCGGTGCGAATGGCAAGTAAGAACGATCTCGAAACGATCGCAGTCATCGTTCATTTGCTTGAGCACAGTCGCGTACGAATTATCACTGCAGATCGAGAAGTTCACGCACGCATCTGTTAGGGGACCATGTCGATCTATCGCTGGTTATCGATTGTCGGTTCATTTTCAGCAGCGGTCCGAATATTCCTTACTGAGCTGCACGCCTGGCAATGGCTATGGATTCTCGTGGCGCGTGTTGCAGTCGGTCTGCTGTTCTTTCTTTCAGGCCGCGGCAAGCTTTTCGTGCCGGAGCGGCGGGAAATGATGCGCGAAACGTTGGTCGCCGCGCGTATTCCGTTTCCCGCTTTTAACGCCGTCTTTGTTTCAACCGTGGAATTCGTGTTCGGCTTGCTTTTAATTCTCGGCGCGCTGACGCCTATCACCTGCGTGATGCTCAGCTGCGTGACGATTGTCGCGATTGCCACGACTGCGATTAAGAATATCAAAGCACCGTCGGTGCTCGGCTGGCTCTCGGAATTTTTATATCTCCCTGAAGTGCTTTATCTCGGGATTCTGTTCTGGCTTTTTCTTTCTGGCCCGGCCTGGTTCAGCGTCGATCATTTGATTCTGTCTCAGGCTCGCCTTTAGAGCGATCTCTCGGTTGCGTTTAACGATGTTTCATTGAATTGAACCGGACGCATGAGTTGGATTGACATCGTCAGTAAAGAACAAGCGGCCGGGCGTTTGCGCGAGCTTTATGAACGCGTTGCCGGGCCCGACGGCACCGTGGACAATGTCTTGCAAATTCACAGTCTGCGGCCGCACACGCTCGAAGGACACATGGCGCTATACAAAAGCGTGCTGCATCACAGCGGGAACAAGTTGCCGAAATGGCTGCTCGAAACCATCGGCGTTTACGTCAGTCTGCTGAACGGCTGCACTTATTGCGTGGAGCATCATTTCGCAGGCTTGAGTAAATTGCTGAAGGATGATGAACGCCTGCGACAGATTCGCCACGCGTTGAAGACCGAGAATTTCGAAGATACGTTCGAGCAGCGTGAGCAAGCGATTCTCGATTACGCGCGGCAACTGACAAAATCACCGGGCGCGGTCCGCGAAAACGTAATCGAGCGAATGCGCACCGGCGGCCTCGATGATGGCGTGATTCTCGAAGTGAATCAGGTGGTGAGTTATTTTGCTTACGTTAATCGAACAGTGCTCGGTCTCGGCGTTACTACCAAGGGCGATACGCTCGGCCTTTCGCCTAACGATTCTGCCGACCCGGTGAATTGGCAGCACAACTGAGTCAGAGCAATGATAACGTCGCGAGATAACAATTTGCTAAAGGTTGGTTCGGTGGCCAAGGCTGCCGGAGTCGGTGTACAGACGCTACATTATTACGAGCGACTCGGGCTGTTGCCGAAACCGAAGCGGTCGGCCGCAAATTACCGGCTCTACCCATCCGAAGCGGTCCGACGCGTCCGATTTATTAAGAAGGCGCAGGCGCTGGGCCTGACGCTCGAGGAAACAAAACAAATCCTAGATTTGAAGGATCACGGTCGCGAACCGTGTCGCCAAGTGGCCGAGCTCGGCGAAAAACATTTGCGGGAAATCGACACGCGCCTCACGCAGCTGCGCGCCTATCGCCGTGTGCTTGCGCAATCGGTCAGTGCGTGGGGCAAGAAAAACCTTCCCGAGCGGGAGTGCGCTGGCGAATTCTGCGATTTGATTGAGCGATTGCCGTAAGATCGATACCGATCGACATGTGAAACGACATGGGCTAGTGGCCCCGAGCGGACGCGGGATTTTCTACCTCGCCCGCACTGGGTCCGCCGAAGGAGAACGAAAACACCGCGAACACTTGGACCGCAGGTGTGTGATCACTAGTTCCGATGAGCGGCGAGAGATCGAACCGCACGCTCTTCGTGGGGCGCCACGCTAGTGTGGGCCCGATCGCCAAACCTTTTGTTGTGCCGCTACGCCCGGGTGCCTCGCCGCCGCTGCGGTATTGCATTTCAAGGCCGACCTCGAGTTTTTCTTCCGGTAAAAGGACGGGGACTTCGACGCTCTGCGCGAAACCCGCGCTGGTTGATTGTCGACCGCCAAACTCGCGATCGACGAAGATGTTCATTGCCCACTCGATCAGGTGCGGAAAATCGTGCGAGATAAGGAGCGCAAGCTCTCCCGAATCGGGCAAGGCGTTGCTGAGGCCAAACCGATACTCGGCGGAGAGAGCAGGATTGAGCGGAAGCTTGTTCCAATCAGCCAGCGCGTAACGCGTTTCGAGAGTGAAGCTGCGGTCGCGAGTCTCACCGGCGAAGTGCTCGATCTGGTTTTGCACGCCCACGGTGAAACGCGCCGGAAGTCCCATTTCGATCTCCTGCCGGAAAAGCTGACTCGGCAGGCCGTGACGAAAGGCGGCGTCCTCATATCCAGCTTCCAATTCGAAACTGAAAGGCGAAAGCACATACGACTTTGTGAGCGTAGAGATGCGACCGTGCGATAGATCGGGCGGAGCACCGTAGGCGCTAGGCAGCTCTTCGGTTTCAGCCTGTACGACCACGTGTCGATTCTCGATCTCTTGCGCATTCGCTGCGGTGGCGCCGGCGGCCAGCAGAATTGCGAGCAAGGCGCGGGAAAACATGTCCAACGGTAAGCAAGGGCAATGAAACGAAGCAATAAGTCGAAAATTAAACTTGATTGCCGTAAGCGAAATTAGTTTCAAAAAACCCTTTGACTCTCTACCAAGCTAGAGGGTCTAGCGTTTCGGCATGAAGGCAAAAAATGCCGGAATTTTATCCGCAATTCTGGGATCGATCTGCTGCATCGGGCCATCGCTGCTGGTGGCAATCGGAGTTGGCAGCGGGGCGGTATTCATCGGGCGTTATCACTGGTTTTTCATCATCGCCGCGATGGCGGTGCTGACTTGGGCGTGGGCCAAATATCTGCGCGAGAAAACGGTTTGCGATTGCGAGCACAAAACAATGGGAGGACGGCTCAGCGCCATCTTGACGTTGCTAATCACCACCGCGCTGGTGATCGGCTTCGCTGGGCTGAACATAAGCCGTTACGTGTTTGGAAGCGTGCCGCCTGCAGCAGAAAATCAACTCCCGAACGGGCTGAGTCGTGTCGTCGTTTCAGTTGACGGACTGAGCTGTGTGGCCTGCGAGATTCCGGTACGCCATGCACTCAGGCGAATCGACGGCGTCAAATCCGTGCAGGTCAGCGCCGCGACCAAAACAGCAACAGTGGAGTACGAACCGGCCAAAACAAATCCGGAACAACTGGTCGCGGCAATCAATTCCACCGGGTATCGCGCGAGCCTGCCTAACAAATAGAACTTTTGCTGAATCATTTACTGGAAAGGAACAAAAAATATGAAAGCATATCTCACTGCAGTTTTGGCGAGCGGTTTGCTTTACGCGCCGTTTGCCAGCGGCACTGAAAACGCAACGGCGGTCACCGCCGATCGGATCAGCGTATTCAAAGCTCCATTAGTCTGTCCGGCCGCGCCGCAAATTGGTTGCGGCAGTGCGTCGAAGCCGATTCTTTTAGATTTGGAGCGGCAGCCTGGCGTTCTCGAAGCGTGGTTAAATCGCGCCGGAACGATAATCGCCGTTGTCTGGAAGCCTGAATCGGACGCTGAAACTCGCAGCAAGGTGGCAACGGGCCTGAAGGAAGACCGCGCGACAGAACTCCGAGGAGATTCCCGGGATAAAGCGGTGCAGGATTTCTTGTCCGGCAAAGGCTGGTATCACGGTGTCGATGTCGATCGCTTGAGCGAAGAGGAAGCTGACATCATCGCTGCGCGACTTGTTCACTGGGTTCAAGCCAAATCATCATTGGCTAAAGAGAAAGTCGAAGGACTGCAACGCGCCTTCGCGGAAACGTTGCGCAAGGACTTAACTGGCGAGTATGCCCGGCTGAATCAGAAGCCCAGGCGCTTGGGAGACATTGCCCGCGATTACCTCAATGAAGAACAAATAAAGATTTTGAAACAAGCAATTAAAGATGAAGAGGCAATCGAAAATGGCGAGAAACCCTTGCCGAAGGAAGACTGACTCAATCAGGCAAGGGAAATAGATGGCGAGCTCTCGTAAATTCGATCTCGTTATTCTCGGCTCCGGTTCGACCGCATTCGCCGCAGCTCTCCGCGCGCAGGAACTCGGCAAGACCGCGGTGATGACAGAAGAGCGCACCATCGGCGGCACGTGCGTGAATCGCGGCTGTCTGCCTTCGAAAAATCTAATCGAGGCGGCAAAGATCATTCATGACGCGCGGCATCCGCGTTATCCAGGGCTGACACCGGCAGAGATCGGTTTGGATTTTCGCAAATTGGTCGAGCAGAAGGACGACGTCATCCACGGTTATCGGAAAAAGAAATATGAAAGTCTGACCGGCGGAAAGTTCGCGATCGAGAAAGGTCATGTCGCATTCGTCGATGAGCACACGGTCGATATCGATGGCAAGCGGTTAACCGGCGACAAGATTCTTATCGCTACCGGCTCGCGGCCAGTCATTCTTGAGATCGACGGTCTATGTAACGTTTCTTTTTTAACTAGCGATCTGCTGACCAACGATGAACCGATGGAGATGCACGAATTGCCGCGCTCGCTCATTGTGGTCGGCGGCGGCTACATCGCGTTGGAGCTGGGTCAACTGTTTCATCGTTTCGGCGTCGAGGTCACGATTCTGGAACGCAATGAGCAATTGCTCGCTCACGGATATGAGCCCGGAGTTGGCAAGACCATCGGCGAAGTTTTTGAAAAAGAAGGTATTCACATTTTAACGAAGGTCGCGGTCCGCTCCGTTCGACAAGATCGACATGAAACGATTGTGAGCGCAGATGTTGACGGTGAAGCGGACGAACTGCGCACCGCGAAACTGCTTGTCGCCACCGGCCGCCGCCCAAACTCGGACAAGATCGACATCGAAAAAGTTGGAGTCATAGTCGAGAAGAAAGGGCAGGTCATCGTCGATGAATTTCTGCGCACGAACATTTCTCACATATTTGCCGGCGGCGATGTGATCGGAAGGGCAACCGGCAGCCAGATGGCGACGCCGGTCGGGAGTCAGGATGGCGGCGTCGCCGCGCACAATGCGTTTTCCGGTGAATTACGCGCTGTGAACCACCGCGTGATTCCGCGGACAATTTTCACCGACCCGCAAATCGCGACGGTCGGCATGACCGAAGGAGAAGCCATCGCCGCCGGTCGCAATTGCTGGTGCAGTACCGTGCCGATGGAATTCGTGCCGCGTGCCGGTGCGATTCGCGATACCGCGGGCATGATTAAGATGGTCGCAGACGATGACACCGAAGAAGTCCTCGGCGTCTCAATGGTCGGCAACAGCGCCGGTGAAGTGATTCACGAAGCGGCGATGGCAATGCGGTTCCACGCGAAAATCCAGGATTTCATCGACATGTTGCACGTGTATCCGACGATGGCCGAGGCGCTCAAAATCGTCGCCATCTCGCGCCACAAAGACCCGGCAAAACTTTCCTGCTGTGCGGAATGAAATTTTCAAGATCGACAATTAAAAGGAGGTGAGACAAATGGCGTTTAAAACAGGAGAAAAATATCGCTGCCCTGATCCGGAGTGCGGCTGCGAAATCCAAGTGACGAAAGGCGCGGCGCCCGGCAAAGGGGGCGATCAAAAGCCGCGCTGCTGCTGCGGTAAAGAAATGGAGAAGGTGCAGTAACGATCATCGAGCTGTACGAGGTGGCGGCGTGGCCACGGGAACTTGACGGCTTAAAGCCGACAAGTCTCAACGCGGCGAGATCATGAGCAAAAATTTTTGGAGAAAACACACTGACAAAGTCGGCGTAGTGGGTTCGGTGTTTGCCGCGCTTTGCTGTCTCGGATTTCCAGCGTTGTTGTCGGTCTTGTCTGCAATCGGACTTGGCTTCCTGATTAACGACGCCATCCTGCTGCCGTTGCTGGTAGTCTTTTTGGTCGTGACGCTCGGTGGGCTCTATCTCGGTGTGCGTCATCACGGCTCGTGGCTGGCATTCGTTATCGGATTGATAAGCGCCGCCAGCGTTTTCATTTTTATCTTCCTCACATTCAACAAAGTGCTCGCGGCGATCGGCGTTGCCGGACTTGTTGTGACCAGTATGCTCAACGTCTGGCTGCGGATGCGTGCCAACATTCAGAAGCGCAGATGACACAAAATCCTGTTGTTCCTGAAAATTTGCCCAAAAAAAGCTGTACAAAGGCGACTACAGGTTCACTCGATTCTGAGGCGTTGGCCCAACAACGGCGCAACGCCCCGCTGGTAGGGCGTGTGCTCCGAATCCTGCTCGGCCTCGTGCTGACCGCTTACGTAACCCCTGTTTATTTCCAAGTGCCGCTGCGAACTGCCGCCGGCGCCTGGCTGCTCATACTTGGGTTGGTTGGCATTTACAGCTTAATAAATATCGTTGTATCGCGACGCATCGTTGCCTTTGGCCCGTACCTTGGGGCGATTGTGGCGAACGGGGTGCTCGTCGCGTTGTATGTTGCAGGCGCTTCCGGGTTACCGATCCTTGGCCACGGGAAGGGTCAGCTCGCAGCGGTTACCTTCTTCGGTGTCTCGTTGGTAGTTGCTGGCGTGCGCGCCGCTCCCGGTTGCGAAGTGATGGCGATCCCAGGTCTCCTGTTTCGACAACACACCGAACTGGCGTGTCTTATCTTCTCCCCCCTCGACAGGCTTGAGCGCAAGTGGCGGGGTAAGAGCGGCGTTTAATGTCAGTGCATTTCGGGGTAAAATTTTTCACACACGTCATATCCCGGCTTGGGAGAGGTTGTACTTGGTCGCGATAAAAAGAATGCCGACCCGCCGGCGCCTAGCCTGGCAGCCATCAGCGTGGCTGGCCGGGTGATCGCGAGCGCTCTCAATGCACGGCTACGGCTCGGCGGCTGATATTTCTTCTGGCAGCGCCTGCACGCTCGCAGTCATTATTCAGAGATGAATTCACTCAATAGTCGCAACCGCGTTGGCGTGGCGCTACTGGTTCTGCGCGTCACGGTTTTCCTGGTGATGCTGATCTGGACGATTGACAAGTTTGTGCGGCCAGACCATGCCGCGTCGGTTTATGAACATTTCTATTTTCTGCGCGGAATCGCACCGACGATTATCTATTCCATCGGGATCGCGGAACTCGTGCTCTTGCTCGGGTTTGTAATTGGATTTGCGCCACGATTCACCTATGGGCTGGTGCTGCTGCTTCATGCCGTTTCAACGTTTTCGTCCTTCCGGCAATACCTGCATCCGTTCGAAGGCCCAAACATTCTGTTCTTCGCCGCCTGGCCGATGCTCGGCGCCTGTTTCGCACTTTATTACTTGCGCGATCACGATACCCTTTTCAGGTTGGCTCCTTCCAGTCGATCCAGTGCGCACTAGAAAAACTGCTGCCGCCGCGAAGGAATAAAGGGCGCGGGCGGGGCATCGTCCCTATTATCAGGATGAAAGCTAGTTGCATTTCCCATATGCGTAGTGGCTGCCTCGCTGGTGTCATTGCCATGGGGCTCATCTATTTGGAAACGGCATGGGCGTTCGCCCAGGAAGCTCCGGCCGGCAGGATGCCGGCACCCGACTGGGAACTAACTGACCTGAATGGCAGGACGACGAAGTCGTCGGATTTTCATAGTAAGGTTCTAATTCTGGATTTCTGGGCGACGTGGTGCGCTCCGTGTCGTATAGAGATCCCGCACTTCGTCGAGTTACAAAAGCAATACGGTGACAAGGGTTTGACGGTCATCGGCGTTTCGCTGGACGAACAAGGTCCGGAAGTCGTGAAGAAATTCGTAAAACGTCTCGGCGTGAACTATCCAATTGTGATGGGAAACGAGAAAGTCGTCGAGGCGTACGGCGGGATCGATGCCATTCCCACTACTTTTGTGATTGATCGCCAAGGCCGCATCGTCAGACGGCATATGGGCTACGACGATAAAACGGTCTTCGAAAAAGAAATTCAGTCACTGCTGTAGCAGCGGTTCAAGAATTTGGCAGCAGATTCCAACTGGCCTCATAATGATGAAACTAATCGCTCCTATTTTAGTCGCAGCCTTGGTCTTATTTCCGCTCA
>WNGK01002716.1_pt1 | contig 21532 bp, 23 predicted proteins | sample 5400601 | NCBI WGS metagenome assembly WNGK01 (sample SAMN13153376, study PRJNA577476) | soil metagenome | isolation source: 60 cm soil or saprolite under Garry oak tree replicate 1 | place: USA:California | collected 2016-06-15
TTGATGCCCTCCTACCAACTTGAGGGCTGGTTGTCGACCAACGGACGCGTAGGGTGAGGTATTGACTTGACAACCCCTTTCATAGAACGGTTTGGAGTCAGCTGCTTCAAGGCGCAGGAGAAAACCGTTAAAACGGTTCGGCAGGTTCATAGTTCGTCATGACGCCGGGCTAAAGCCACCGCGTGAATGAGATACAGGTTACAAAGCGAACTGACCCACTACCGACAAAACCAATGGCCCGGAGAAGATTCTACGCGCCGCCAGTGGCTTTCACACCGAGCGAAAAGTCCGTAACGCTAGGCGGGCAAGAGACACGTCATGCGCGCGACGTTCTGCGCCTGCACCCGGGCGATGAAGTTCATGTTTTCGACGGCAAAGGAAAGGAATTTCGTTGCGCCGTGCGCGAGTTTGGGCGCGCCGGAACAATTTTGGATGTGCACGAAGAAGTCGAACCTACCCGGCCCGAGTCGCCAGTTCATCTCACGCTCGCTGTCGCTTTACTCAAGGGCGAGAAGTTTGATCTTGTGATTCAGAAAACTACCGAGCTCGGCGTCAGACGCATCTTACCGCTGGAAACTGGACGCGCGGATGTGCATCTGCGAGACAGCGCTGACCGAAACAAGCGCGTCGCTCGCTGGCGGCGAATTGCGCTCGAAGCCGCAAAGCAATCAGGCCGAGCCTATGTTCCTGAGATTTCTGCTCCACTCAGCGTCGAATCCCTGCTCGCGACGGAACGAGAACGCTCGTTCACTGAAATCGGCCTGATGTTTTCCGAGCGCGGCGGCAAGTCTTTGTCCCAAACGTCCAGGAGCGCCGCTAAGGATTCCAAAATGATCGCGGCTGCCATAGGCCCCGAAGGTGGTTGGACAGACGACGAAATCGACCTTGCCCGCGCTCATGGATGGAACGTCGTCACTCTCGGCGGGCGGACATTACGTGCTGAGACAGCCGCGATCGCGATCGTCGCTTTGTTGCAGCACCTCTTCGGAGATCTCGATTGAGACCTAATGGCCAGCAACGATGGCGATTTTGTTGCCCTTTGGATTGACTGTAATCCGAGTAATGCTCTTCAAACCCGCACTGTTGAAGTCGGCAAGCTCAGTCCAGTCTTTCCCCTGCAAAGGAATCACAGCAAAAAGCTTTGAATCTTTAGCCATTAGAAGCAGGCCTGAAGGCATCCACGCGTAGTCCTCGACTCCGGGAAGTGTAGTGATAAGCGACGCGCTGGTTCGCATTCTTAAATCGAACGCCTTGATGATCCATTCCTTGTCGGAAATCTTGTGCACGAAACTGAATTTGTTTTGGTTCGGGATGCGCCTCAGGATACGTCCGGGATTCTCAGCCACAACGTCGGATCTGCCCGTGTTGACATCGACGATCCGGAGAGTGTTTGGCTTGCCCAGAATGAAGAGAGCCAGCGTGTGATCGTCTATCCACAGGTGATAACCGACCGGCTGGATCTTTTCCAGAATCAGTGAAGGCGTGCCGCCGGCGAGCGGAAACTTCCATAGACGCTGTGTGCCGTCAGCTTCGACGCGCACTACGGAAATAAATTTTCCACCCGGCATCAGCGTCGGCGAGAACTCACTCTCGGGCGTGTTGGTAATCTGGGTCGCGGAGCTGCTGCGGATGTCGTAGCGATAGATGTCGGCTTGCTTGTCTCTGATTGAGGTGTACAAGATGCTGTGGCCATCAGGCAAGAACGAGGGCTGATTGTTATAGCCAACCGTGTTCGTGATCTTCATCGGCTGGCCAAACTTCATCTGGCCGTCTTGGCTTTTTACGTCGACGACGAAAATGTCGCTTGATTGTGGTGCCGGCGTCGGCGACGGCGAAGGAGTTTGGGAAAACGCTGCTGCGAAGAAGATCGGAACGGCAAGAAACGAATAGATCAAAAGGCGGAGACCATTTGTCATTAAGTCAGATTAACTTAGCTACCGAGAATTAAGAAGCCCTCTGTTAAGGATTCGCGCTAGCTTGAGTCCGCCTAGCAGACGATGACAATAGCCACCGATTCATCGGTGGGATCACAGTTGGGATTTGAAATTAAAGTCCGCCAAGCGGACGACTGATAATAGCCCACCGATTTATCGGTGGGATCACAGGTGGGATTTGAAATTAAGTCCGCGAAGCGGACGACTGAAAAGAGCTCCATCATGCCACACTCCTACGTGAGCAACCTCGTCCATTGCATCTTCAGCACGAAAGAAAGATTTCCCTTCATTGATGACGACTTAGAGTTGCGTCTTTGGCCTTACATTGGCGGCATTGCACGCGAGAACAAGATGCGCGCGCTGGCCATCGGTGGCACGGCTAATCATCTGCACACTCTTTTGTCGTTGCCTGCATCGACGGATTTGGCGAAGGCGGTTCAACTGATTAAGGGTGGTTCGTCAAAATGGGTCCACGATACATTTTCCGAATATCGAAAGTTTGCGTGGCAGGAAGGATATGGAGCCTTTAGTGTCAGCGCGTCACAGGTAGACAAGACCATCGCCTATATTAACGGACAAAAGAGACATCATCATAAGAAGACTTTTGAAGAAGAGTTTATCGAGTTTCTCGACAAACACTGTGTCGAATATGATCGTCGATATTTGTTTCGATGATTTCAGTCGTCCGTTTCACGGACTACTTGATTGCTAACGCCTTCCGATCCCAGCGATGAATCGCTGGGCTATTTCCGCTCGTCCGCTGCGCGGACGAGTAACAAGTAATACTCAGCCGTTTTGCGATTCGGGATCTCGAAAGGAGTGTTCAATTGGCACAAAGAGGTGTTCACCGTCATATGTAAATCTCCTGAGGCTGCTCTGAGCCACGTAGTGTTTCTTATAGCCAGACATTTACGACCCCTTTCTTCTTGGTAATGCTCGCACAACCGACTTCCCGTCACCACCAGCCACCAGGTACTGTCTTAATTTGAAATCCATGTCTCACTTTCTGGCTCTAATCAAGACCACAAGACAGCTAACAAACCCAACGACCGATACAAGAAGGACAGCGCGATAAATCTGAACAGATCGCATCGCTCTGTCTGGTCTGAAATCAACGCTATTACTCCCTAAGCTAAGCATGACGAAGGCGAACAAGCAGTAAAGCGAAAGAAGTGGAAAGAGCACCAATCCGATCTTTGATAACGTTCGCTTCATTTTGCGGCGGCCTCTCTCGCAATATGACGCAGCCAGCCGGAGATCGTCTTGTGGTCGCTGGCTTTCGCCGCTCGCTCAAAAGCCTTGCGATCCGCATCGCTTACACGAATCGGAATGTAGGACTCTTTGGCATGTCCTTTTGGTAGTTTTGGTCTTCCCGGTTTCCTAGCTTTCGGCATTGGCTTGTTGCTCCCTCACGTCTGAAACGATTGAAGTTTGTACGGCCCTCAGTGGCGATGTAGCTGGCGGGATATGCAGCACAGTAACATGCCTTCGCGGATTGTCCGCGTCGTCGGTATCGTGCGACCACGCGTACACGCGCGAAGTCTGAGGATGATCGATATCAAAGACCTCGACCTTGCCTTCCCAAACTGTCTGTCCCTGAAACGTCTCTTTCACTGGCACGGTTTCAACGTGCGTGGCCTCTACGCCATGCAGTTTACGGATAATGCCTTGTAGTTCTTCGATGTTGTTCACGATGCCGCCTTAACCAAATCTGAAACCGTCCAAAAGTCTCTTTCAATTCCTGCGAACATTGCCGGAGTCATCTTCAAACTACCATGCGTCCGAACTAGATTGTAGTAAGCGAAATGTAAGGCCATTGCCGCTTCAAAATTTTCCAGTTTCTTGCTGAAAGCGTGAGTGAGGCGCGTCAGTCGGCGCATGTGCAAGCGCGTAATTCCATTCAGTCGCTCAACGTGACTTGTGCAAACCAAATCCATGTCAGGGTGTCCAGCCATTGTTCGCTTCTCACAGAACGTGATCGCGGGTGCGCTGTAACGTCTTTCCTGATGATGCTCGCCTTGATCCGTTCCGTAATTCTTTATAATCATTCCATAGTCAACGTTCATTCCGAACGCAACTTCAATCGCGTCGGCATAAACGCTCAGACCGTCGGTAGAAATCTGTGGGCGATTTTCTATGCGGCTCGCTACATCAGCGACGAAGGCGTGAGTGCTTTTGCTTCTTGCCGATGAATCCCCAGATTTCGTCGAATTGCAGCAAATGGCACTTTAAACCGCGCATTTTTGCATCCAGAAGTGCGGCGCAACCTTGCCCGATCCGAACGCCTAGATTCATAATGGTGTTACGGTTAATCCCTGTCATTCTTTCGATTGACCGGATACTCGAACCCTCAGCTAACGCGGCTATCACCGCAATCTGTTTGTCTTTTGCTAGCATGTTCGCCATGTGAATAACTGTATCACGATAATTATCCCATGTCAATATTCCTGCTGCCTTTTCTTTTGGTATTTCCCATCATCTTTACGCTGACGAACGGGCCAACTGTGAAATGGAGAATGCCAGCTATGATCATTACAAGTATGCACATTGCACCTACGCCAACTGCGAACCAAGCAAACGCGTCAACCTCGGCTGTTGTCGAACAAGGCTCATTGTTCAATAAGATTGTGGATACTGAAACGCGAGTGCGCGCGGCGGAAGCTTGGTCTAATTCATTAAATAATTGGGTGATTGGTTTAGGCGTCGCATACCTTGTGATAACCGCCGCCTTTGTAGCTGCCAGCTTGATGGCTATCCCGGCAGGCAATAAGTTACGTGCAGACGAAAAAAGTCTCAGCGAGTTGCGCATAGAGCAGGAAAGACAGCGAACGCTACAATTATGGAAAGATGTAGCGCCGCGAGAGATTTCAGACCAATCGGGCATGCTCCAAGCTCTGAGGCCGTTTAGAGGCACAAAATTCGCCATCTTTGCTCTTGCAGATGTTGAAGCATCCCAAACGGGCGAGCAGATATACGCGGTTCTAGGTGATGTGCCGTGGGAATTAGTAAAGGCAGAGAAGACTATAGATGACATTCGATTTATGAATGGCGTGCTAATACAGACGGGCGACGTAACGGATAGAGCCCTTAACGGGGCAGCAGACACGCTAGCGGCGGAATTAGAAAGAAACAACATCAAGACGATCAGGATTGCATATAACGAAAACGATGTTCGAGTATACGGCCTACCGCCAGAGCCTATCGTCTTGATAAAGGTGGGATTTAAGCCGTTTCCGCAACCGCCAGGAGGACTAGAACCGACACCGATAGAAAAAGGTACGACGATGCGAGGAAACCGGAGAAGATTTCCAGCGTCGGGCGTGTCACCAAATAAGTAACGAATCCAAATTAAGACACTACCAGCCACCAACGTCGCTTGCGCAATCCGCTCTCCCTGTGTGATGATTGATTCATGAATGCCACCATTCACAAACCTGATTATCCGAGGAGTCGATAAAGAGTGAAAGCGGAGTTAGCGCAGTTAATCGCTTTGCAAAACGCTGATACGAATATAAGAAGACTACAAGCCGAAATAGAAAGCATTCCTCAGAGGCGCGCCGAGATCGAAAGAGAATTCGATCAGCGCGCCTTTGAAATTCGCGCTCTCGAAGAGCGCCGCGACACAGCTCGCCACGAACGCACCCGCCTGGAAGCCGAAGTCTTTGAACAAAAGCACCGAGCTGAACGCGCCGATCGCAATTTAATGTCGGCAAAAAAACAGGATGAGTACACCGCCGCTATCCGCGAAGCCGACGCGGCGCGCAAACAAATTTCTGCTTTTGAAACCCAGATTCTTGAGCAGATGGAAATCTATGAGCAGGCGGAAAAAGAGTTAAAAGAGCGCGCCCCTGAAGTTGAGAAGCTCGGCACCGACATGAAAGAGCGCTTCAAGGGATTTGACGAACAGGCGCGCGTGCAACAACAACAACTTGACTCTGCCCGTACTGAGCGTGAACGCCTGCTGAACGAATTACCAAAAGCTATGAGCATGCTCTACAAACGCATCAGCAGTCGCATACGCGATGGAGTCGCGATGGCTGAAGCGCGCAACGGCGCATGCACCGCCTGCTATATGGCACTGCGTCCGCAAGTGATGGCCGACGTACGTCGCGGCAATGAGGTAATCACTTGCGACAACTGCAATCGGATTCTCTACTACGCGCCCAAGAAAGCTGCCCAGCCCGTTGGCGTTTCGTAGTTGCCACGATAGAGCACCGGAGCGTTAGCGACCGGGAAATGGATGATGCCGGTCTTTCCGCGCCCCAGCGGGGCGCCATGCTTATAGCCAGAAACACCCCAAAATTCAAACTCCGCGAGAATCGAGATGTTCGCATCTGATTCTCGCGGAGAATCCTTCCCACAACGACCCGGAAGCTATAAAGATACCGCTCCGCACGGAGCGCTGAATGAAATCATGTTCATTAGCGAAACTATTTCTTCTTTAAGGTCACATGAACGGGGTTACCCAGATCGCTCGCCGGCACATCCAGTTCCTGAGTCCGATAACCTTTGGCTTTGACCTTCAACTTCAGACTACCCATGTGGATCGGCGGCAGCGCGATAATGCCGCGCACGTCGGTCTCGCCCCAACTCTCGCAAAAGAAGCCGTCGCTGCGCGTCGATTCTAGTTTGATGTAGGCGTTTCTGATAGGATTCCCATTCTCGTCAAAAACACGCACGTCCGCGCGGCCAATGCCATTAGGCATCTTTGGTGCGATCCCCTGGCTGGGCGGCTCGTCAATATTTTTGGTTGGTCCCTGAGCAAACGCAAGTGAAGACATTGCGACAATAATTAGCAGCACTAAGAGAACTTTCGACATAAGTTGAACTCCTGAATTCGAAATAGTGGCAGCCACCGCAATGTTGACGTCGCAGTTGGCAGTTCGGCTTGTCAATCGATGGCCAGGGGCTCTGACTTAACTGACCTGGAGGAGAATTGCCACGGCCAACGAACCTTTGCGAATTATACGATACTCGCTCGATGGTTTGGAAGATTTTTGTGGCATAAGCTGTTAACTTGCGCATCGGGTGGGGAAAGCTACGGCAGGCGCAAGTTATCGCCTTGCGCTACAACCTGAAATTCTGCACGGGAGAACTTTCATGATCCTTCAATTCTTGTTGTTGCTTCTGATTGCCGGTATTTGCGGCGCTTTGGGCCAAGCGATCGGCGGATACTCGCACGGCGGATGCCTGGTTTCAATAGCGCTCGGTTTCATCGGTGCGCTTCTGGGCTCATGGCTGGCAGGGGCGCTCCACCTTCCGGAAATTCTAGCGATTCCGGTCGGAGGAATGAACTTCCCGATCATCTGGTCAATTATTGGCGCGGCTTTGTTCGTTGCTGTAATAAATCTGATTAGCCGCGGGCGAGCGTGGTATTAGGCGCCGCAGATTCCGTCCCGACTATTCGCAGATCCCGGTGTTGGTCGAACCACCAGGCCCACGGAATCAGCAACCAGCTGAAGAGTGTAACAACCGCGATTTCTTTGACGCTTCGCGGTGGCGGGCCCAGCACCGCCCCGGTATACGCGGCTAACAGGAAAACTACGAACGCCCAAAACCCGTACGCGCCGATCTTGTCCCTCGCTCTCGTTTGGCGCAGATAGATCCAAATCGCCGAAGCAAACATCAAGGTTTCGAGTATGATCGTCACCCAACGATGATTCCAGAGTCCCAGTCCCTCCAGGCGACTGCTGCCGGCATAGAGTGGCAAGTCCGGACGATGGACCAGGTAATCAAGCACCCAATGGCTGACCACACCAATCCAGATCGTGATCGCGCCTATAACGTAACGCGCGAAGCCAAAATATAGACAGGCGAACAAGGTTGCCCAACCCATAACCGCGACCAGGCCGTGCGAGATAGGATAGGACACGAAATCGAGCCGCAGGAATGGATTACCGTTTTGTTCGATGGCCGCCCGCTCCCAACCAATCAGTAGAAAAATGGGCCAGAGAAGATCGAGCAAGATGGGCGCGGCAATCAACACGCCCAACGAAGCGCGCGGAGAAACTTTCTTCGACGCCAACCCAACTGCATAGTGTCCAATGAACATTTTAGTTGCATCATGCTAACACTGAATCGACGATTGGTTTGAAAAAATCTGCACATGCCGCTAAAGTAATCGCATCAAGCGTTACAGTTTCTTTAATTCGGTAAACGATGTTTAGAGGCGGGGACTTACCCTGCCCGTGCACGGCGATAGGCGGACAAAGTCCGCCTTTTAAATGGACGCATTTTCTGCGGCGATGCCACAGATTTTCCGTCATAGCACGAACTATCTGGCGCGGGCCACGATCTACGGCGCGATTTTTATCCTGTTCGCGGCGCTTTGGGTAGCGGCAGAGATCACCCGATCCGGATGGAACACCGGTCAATGGATCGAGCGCCAGCAGCCAATCCAATTCAGTCACAAGCATCACGTCGGCGACGATGGCATCGATTGTCGCTATTGCCATACTTCAGTGGAAACGTCGGCGTCAGCAGGCATGCCCTCGACGGCTGTATGCATGAACTGTCACAAGCAGATTTGGGCTGACAGTCCATATCTCGAGCCGGTCCGGACGAGTTTCAAGACGGGCAAGCCATTGGAATGGATCCGCGTTCATGACCTTCCCGACTTCTCCTATTTCAATCACGCGATTCATGTGAACAAAGGGGTGGGCTGCTCGACCTGTCATGGCAGGATCGATCAAATGCCGGTCGTGTCTCAGGCAGCGTCGCTACAGATGGAGTGGTGTCTGGAATGTCATCGACGGCCGGAGAACTTCGTGCGAGATCCTAAACAGGTTTTCAACATGGAATGGCGACAACGGAATAGTACAAAGGACCAAATCGCGGAAGGACGCGATTGGGTCAAGCAGCTTCGGATTCAGGGGCCGGCAGTTTTGACAAGCTGCTCGACTTGTCATCGGTAGGAGCGCAGGCATCCTTGCCTGCGGAACGTGGACATCCTGTCCGCATAGCGAGGCTCAGCCTCGCTAATCCCCTCTCCGTTGGGAGAGGGGTTGGGGTGAGGGCTTACGCGCACAGGCCCCCACCCTATCCCTCCCCCAAAGGTGAAGGGAACAAGAATATGGATAACGACCGTCACATCAATTTCAAGTTGTTGCGTGACCGCATCCTGAGGTCAGAACCGCCTGCGGTAGCGGGCGGGCACCGATCCGCTAACGCGGCTGGTACTGACCGGCAGTACTGGCGCAGCCTTGAAGAGCTGGCCGACTCGCCCGTGTTTGAAGAATTCGTCCAACGCGAATTTCCACAGCAGGCGGAAGAGTGGAACGATCCGGTGGAGCGGCGCACGTTTCTGAAATTGATGGGCGCGTCGCTGGCACTCGCCGGCTTGAGCGGTTGCGTGATTCAGCCGCCCGAGAAGATCGTTCCCTATGTTAAGCAGCCCGAAGAAGAAATTCCGGGACGTGGTCTTTGGTTCGCCACAGCTTTCTCACTCGGCGGTATTGCGACGCCGCTATTGGCGCGCAGTAACGAAGGCCGGCCAACGAAGCTCGAAGGCAATCCCGATCATCCCAACAATCGCAACGGCGATCCGAATGACCGCGGCTCGAGCGCCACGGACATCTTTTCGCAGGCATCAATCCTGACGCTTTACGATCCCGATCGTTCGCAGACGTCGCTCTACCGTGGCGAGACCCGACCGTGGACGACGTTCATCGCTGAAATTCGCGGACTGATTGAAAAAGAGAATGATGGATTGAAAGCCAGGAAGGGTGCGGGATTGCGGTTCCTGACTGAAACAATCACTTCACCGACGCTGGCCGCGCAGATGAAAGCGATCCTCACGGATTTTCCCGAAGCGAAGTGGCATCAGTACGAACCCGCCAATCGCGACAATGCACGCGCCGGCGCGGTCATGGCCTTCGGTCAGCCGGTCAATACTATCTACGACTTCAGCAAAGCCGATCGGATTCTGTCGCTTGGTTCAGATTTTCTTTCAGCCATGCCGGGGACGCTTCGTTACGCGCGCGACTTTGCCGCGAAGCGTCGGGTTAATGGCGAGAAGTCAGAAATGAATCGGCTGTATGTTGTGGAGAATACGCCGACGACGACTGGTGCGGTTGCGGATCATCGTTGGGCGTCGAAGCCTAGTGAGATTCAATCCTGGGTGAACCTGCTAAACGTTATGGTGGGCTGGACTACCGATGCTGTGGATGCTGCTTATATGACGGGCAGCGGAGCCGGGACTTTCAAAGCGCTGGTTAAAGACCTGCTTGCGCACAAAGGCGCTTCAATCATTATCGTCGGCGATGAACAGTCGCCAGTTATTCACGCGCTCGGTCACGCAATGAACTCGGCGCTTGGAAATGTCGGCAAGACGGTCTTCTACACCGATCCAATCGAAGCCAACTCAGTCGATCAAACTCAATCGTTGCGTGAGCTGGTTGGCGATATCGATGCAGGCAGAGTCGATACTCTGATCATCATCGGGGGCAACCCTGCTTACAACACGCCAATCGATCTTAGGCTTGATTTCAATCGGCTGAATAAAGTTCGACTGCGCGCGCACCTCAGTCTTTACAACAACGAAACTTCCGAGATTTGCCACTGGCACATTCCCGCGGCGCATTACCTCGAGTCTTGGAGCGACACGCGCTCTTACGACGGCACGGTAACAATCGTGCAGCCATTGATCGCGCCGCTTTATGGAGGCAAGACCCCGCACGAGCTGTTGGCGCTTTTCAGCGAAAATTACGATCGCAAGCCTTACGACATTGTGCGGGAGTATTGGCGAGCAAGCGTCGCCACCAGCGGGTACGGAGCCGTTGGCGGTAGCCAGCGGGTCGAAAGCGCAGGCAAGATGCCTGCGAACCGCCCGCAGGATGCGGGCGCTCCAACGACGGCCTCGGCGGGCGCTCCGGATTTCGAATCGTGGTGGCGCAAGTGTTTGCATGATGGCTTCGTTCCTAACAGTGCGCTGACGGCGAAGAGTGTTTCGTTGAAAACGGATTGGCCGAATGCGCTAGCGGGCAGTAGCCCGACCGTTTCGAATGCGGACGGGACGTCCGCGTTCCCAGCAGCCAACACGCAACCCCCTAAACCGAACACTCTCGAATTAGTTTTCCGCACCGATCCAACTATCTACGATGGTCGCTTTGCGAACAACGGCTGGTTGCAGGAACTGCCAAAGCCCCTGACGAAACTTACCTGGGAGAATGCAGCGCTTATCAGTCCGAACACTGCAAAGAAGCTCGGCTTGTCGCTGCCAAATTACGAAAAGGAAAAGAAGGGTGGCGAAGCTTTCGTTGATCAAATTGAACTGAAGCTCAACGGCCGGGCTATTAGCAAAGCAGTTCCCGCATGGGTACTTCCCGGACAGCCCGATGACGTGATTACGATTCACCTCGGTTACGGCAGCGAGAGCGCGGGTCGCGTGGGTGGCGCTCTCGGTTTCAACACTTATGAAATTCGCACCTCGGATGCACCATGGTTCGCATCCGGTGTCGAGGCGAGAAAAGTCGGAACTCAATATCAGCTGGCCGCGACTCAGGTTCACTTTACGATGGAAGGCCGTGATCTGCTCCGGGAGAGCTCGCTCGAAGAATATTTGAAAGACAAAGATCGTTTGCGCGAAGAACGCGAGAAACAAAACCAAGAGCTGCACGATCTCTCGCTCTATCCAGACTTTGATTACCAGAACCAGGGCCATGGTTATGCCTGGGGAATGTCGATCGACTTGAACAGTTGCGTCGGCTGCAACGCGTGCATGATCGCCTGTCAGTCGGAAAACAATATTCCGATTGTCGGCAAAGAACAGGTCTCGCGCAGCCGCGAAATGCACTGGATTCGTGTCGATGCTTATTTCAAAGGTGACGCTGACAAACCTGTGGGGCCATTCTTCCAGCCGGTGCCGTGCATGCATTGTGAAAACGCGCCATGCGAGCCCGTTTGCCCGGTGCATGCAACCGCGCACAGTTCCGAAGGCCTCAACGACATGGTTTACAACCGCTGCGTCGGCACGCGCTATTGCTCGAACAACTGTCCCTACAAGGTGCGTCGTTTCAACTTTCTGCTATATCAGGATTGGGAAACGCCCACCTATCAGTTGATGCGTAATCCGGATGTGTCGGTGCGTAGCCGCGGGGTGATGGAAAAGTGCACTTACTGCGTGCAGCGCATTCAGGCCGCGAAGATTCAATCAGAGATTGAAGGCCGCATTGTGCGCGACGGCGAGATCGTGACCGCCTGCCAGTCGGTTTGCCCGACCGAAGCAATCGTCTTTGGAAACGTCAACGATCCGAACAGCAAAGTTTCGAAATTGAAAGCGCTGGAGAGAGATTATTCATTACTGGGTGACCTGAACACGCGGCCACGCACGACCTATTTGTCGGCACTGCGGAATCCGAATCCGGAAATTAAGTCCGACAAACTTTAGTTTGTCGTGATCGCGCAAGAGAATGTTTGGCAAGAAAGCGACAAACTAAAGTTTGTCGGACATTAGAGACCTAATGGACGAACGCGACGATCGCCACCTATCGATTCACGCGACGCATCCAGTTGTCGGCTCGGAGCTGACGTTTGGATCGGTCACTGACAAGATCAGCGCGATCGTCTTGAAACGGAAGACGCCGATCGGTTGGTTCATCGGCTTTGCGATCTCGTTCGCTCTGTTTCAACTGCTGCTGCTCACGATTACCAATCTGCTCTTCAACGGCATCGGCCTGTGGGGAATCAATCAGCCTGTCGGCTGGGGCTTCGCGATCATTAACTTTGTTTGGTGGATTGGCATCGGTCACGCGGGAACTCTAATTTCCGCGATCCTGCTGCTTTTGCGTCAGAGGTGGCGCACGTCGATCAATCGTTTTGCCGAAGCGATGACGTTGTTTGCGGTGGCCCAGGCGGGAATTTTTCCGGTGATGCATCTGGGTAGGCCATGGCTCGCCTACTGGCTATTTCCCTATCCGAACACAATGAGGGTCTGGCCGCAGTTTCGCAGCCCTCTGATGTGGGACGTGTTTGCGGTTTCCACCTATGCGACTGTGTCGGCAATGTTTTGGTTCGTGGGATTGATTCCCGACTTTGCGACTTTGCGCGACCGCGCCAAGAGCAAAGTCTTCGCGATCATTTATGGAATGCTGGCGATGGGCTGGCGAGGTTCTGCTCGTCACTGGCAGCGATACGAGATGGCTTATCTACTGCTGGCCGGACTGGCGACGCCGCTGGTGCTGTCGGTGCACACGATCGTCAGCTTCGACTTTTCGATCGGTATCATTCCGGGTTGGCACTCGACAATCTTTCCACCTTACTTCGTTGCCGGCGCAATTTATGCAGGCTTTGCCATGGTTTTATTCCTGACGATTCCGCTGCGGAAATTCTATGGACTGCAAAGCTTTATCACGATGCGCCACATGCACAACATGGCGAAGGTGATGCTGGCGACCGGGTTGATAGTAGTTTACGGCTACCTGATGGAAGCGTTCTTCGGCTGGTACAGCGGCAACCCGAATGAAAGCTTCATGATCTGGAATCGCATGCACGGACCGTACGCGCATTACTACTGGGCGCTGATTTTGTGCAACGGAATTACGCCGCAGTTTCTATGGATTAGGAAGGTGCGCGCGAATCTTCTCTTGCTGTGGTTGATCTCGATCGTGGTGAGCATCGGCATGTGGCTCGAGCGATTTGTAATCGTTGTGACCAGTTTGCATCGCGACTTTCTGCCATCGTCATGGGGCTTTTACCAGCCGACGCAATGGGATTGGGCCATGTTCATCGGCACAATTGGATTTTTCTTTACGCTGCTGTTCTTATTCATTCGCTTCCTGCCGATGATTTCGATTTTTGAAATGAGAACGATTTTGCCGGAAGCGGAGGTGGCGGAGGAATGATCCATTTATCATTTGTCATTTGTCATCTTTCATTGGCCATTTGATTTCGTACGGTGTTCTCGATGACAAAATGATGAATGTCAAATGACATATGGAAAATGATTGACAGTATTCTCGATGACAAATGATGAATGTCAAATGACGTATGGAAAATGATTGACGGATCTCTATGCCGGCGAAACCCAAACTCTACGGCGTAATGGCCCAGTTCGACAGCCCAAGCGCGCTGGTCACAGCCGCGCGCGAGACTTACGCGGCCGGGTATCGACGCATCAACGGCTATTCGCCATTTCCGATCGAAGAGCTTTCGGAAGCGATCGGATTCAGGCGCACCAGCCTGCCGCTAATCGTTTTGATCGGCGGAATCGTCGGAGCGCTGGGCGGATTCTTCATGCAGTACTGGATGGAAGTGATTGACTATCCGATCAACGTGGGCGGCAAACCATTCAATAGTTGGCCGGCATTCATTCCGATCACCTTCGAGTGCACTGTTCTGGTGGCGGCGTTTGCGGCCGTGCTCGGCATGCTGGCCCTGAACAAACTGCCGCAACCTTATCATCCGGTTTTCAATGCTCCGAACTTCGCGCTGGCCACGCGCGACAGTTTCTTTCTGGTGATTGAATCGAAAGATCCGAAGTTCGATCACGATGAAGTGATGCAGTTTATGAGGACCCTGGAAGCAAGTGACATTTGTGATGTGGAACTGTGAAGAACGGAAGGCAGTAAGCAGAAAGCAGAAGGCAGAAAGCAGTACGCGGCTGGGCCGCCCTGATGTGCGGAAAGGCTCTGCCTGTCCACGGACTCGCTCTTCGCATTCAGACGAGGTCATGCCTCGGAGGTTTTTGCGAGGCGTAGCCTCGCAAATTCAAATCCAAGATGGGCGGTCGGAAAGGCGGAGCCTTTCCGCACATCAAAGTGGCAAAGCCACATCCCCAGGATCAAGCCCCTTACGCGTCGTAGTTCTACTACTGCTCACTGCTTACTGCCCACTGCTCACCGGTTCTTGCAGAAGAGACATGCAGGATCAACCGAAAACGATTGCTTATCGGCAGAGTTCGTTCTTCAGGGATGGCATATCTGCACGACCTCCGGTTGAGGGGACGGTCCCGCGCGGTTACCTCCGAGAGGATCGAGAATTGTTTTTCGGCAAGAAATCCGGTTCGGGGACCGCTGGCAGTAGTCAGCGGGTCGTGCAGGGAAGAAACCCTGCGACTGCCGGTTCACAAAATTCGCCGTTGCCGGCGACCAATGTTGCCGCGCTTTACCCCGACGACGTGGACACTTTTCCGCTTCCGATCACGAAGGAAGCACTCGAGCGCGGGCAAGAGCGTTATCAGATTTTCTGTTCGGTTTGTCATGGCATGACGGGTTATGGCGACGGGATCGTGGCGCGTCGTGGCTTCAATAGACCGGCGCCGGCAAACTATCACCAGGACCGTTTGCGCCAGGCACCGGTGGGCCATTTCTTCGACGTGATGACCGATGGCTGGGGAGCGATGCCCTCTTATGCGTCCCAAATACCTGTCGAGGATCGCTGGAAGATTATCGCCTACATTCGAGCACTGCAGTTGAGCCAGATGCCGCCGGGCGGTAGCGCGCAGACTACCGAGCGGGGCAGTAGCGGTGCGCCATCGAGAGGTCAACCGAAATGATCCAAGCTGGCTACACACCTCCGGCAGAGCTTAACCGGGTGCGAAACGTCGCACTTGTAGTCGGTGCTTTGTTCTTCATTATTTTTATTTTCGGAATGCTGATAAATCGCAATCAGTTCTTTCACGCTTATCTGGTTGGATTCATCTTCTGGGCTGGAATTACGGTCGGCAGTCTGGCGCTTCTGATGTTACAGCATTTGACCGGTGGTGCATGGGGTTTGGTCATTCGACGCGTGCTGGAAGCCGCGACACGCACATTGCCTTTGATGCTGATTCTGTTTGTGCCGATCGTGCTTGGTTTGAAGCAGATCTATTCGTGGACCAGTCCCGCAGAAATGAATCAGAGTACCGCGCTCCAACAGAAAGCTGCGCATTACCTCAATCCGTCGTTCTTTATCACGCGCGCCGCAATATATTTTGCAATTTGGTCGCTGCTGGCGGTCGCGCTGAACTGGCTTTCGCTTGAGCACGATCGCACTGCCGATCGAAAGCTTAGTACGCGAATGCAAATGATCAGCGGGCCCGGACTGGTGTTGTTCATTCTGACGGTAACGTTTGCGGCGATCGACTGGGTGATGTCGCTTGACCCCACCTGGTCGTCGACCATCTTTGGTTTGATTTTCGTCGCGGCGTGGACCCTGAGCGCGCTTGCTTTCACGATCCTTACAATGGCGTGGCTGTCTCAGCGTGAACCGATGAATGCCGTCTTGCAGCCATCGCACTTTCATGACCTGGGAAACCTGACGCTGGCGCTGGTCATGCTTTGGACGTACTTTGCATTCTCGCAGTATCTGATCATCTGGTCGGGCAATTTGCCGGAAGAGACTACCTGGTATGTCGCGCGCAAGCATGGCGGCTGGGGCGCGATCGCGCTGGCAATCGTGATTCTGCAATTTGCGTTTCCGTTTCTGATCCTGCTTTCACGGGCGGCGAAGAAGAATGTGAATAAGCTGGCGATGCTCGCTCTATTAATCCTGGCAATGCGCATCGTCGATCTGATCTGGTTCATCGAACCAACGTTCAGTCGCGGCCGCTTTCAATTGAGCTGGATGGATTTAATCGCGCCAATCGCGATGGGCGGATTATGGCTGGCAGTCTTTTCCTGGCAGTTGCAAAAGCGATCCTTGTTGCCAATTAACGATCCGCAACTCGAGCAGGCGTTAACGGCGCCGGTGCGACATTGAGAGCAGTAGGCAGTAGGCAGTAAACGATAGATCAAAGAGCAAAGTTCAAGGTACTAAGCTCTAAATCAATGATTGACGCGAAAGATAAAAACCACGTTACTGATACACCGGACGTTTCATATATCAAGAACGTCGACGTCACACACGAGGCGAGCGATGTTTATATCGCCGGCATTACAAGGTTTGTTGTGGCGCTCTTTGTTCTTACGGTCGCAGTCTATGTGATGATGTGGGGATTATTCCGCGCCTTCGAGTCACGGGTGAAAGAACCGCCCCCATCACCCATGGCACTGAGCGACAAGGAGCGCTTGCCGCCAGAGCCGCGTCTGCAGGGAGCGCCGGCCTTTGCGGAAACACTGGAACCCACCACGAAGCAGGAACAAAGTGAAGAAAGAAGTGCCACGGCCGGTGAAGGTTTGCAAAAGCCCAGGGATCCGCAGTGGGAAATCAAAGCTCTGCGTGAACAATGGAATGACGTGCTCCAGCACGGGCCCATGGATGAGCACGGCAACCGCTACGGTATGCCGATCGAAAGAGCGAAGGAAGAGATCTTGAAGCAGGGATTGCCCGTCAGAGAACAGAAGGCAGTAGGCAGAAGGCAGTAGGCAGAAAAAGAAAGAAGGCAGTATGCAAAAGGCAGTAAGCAGAAAACAAAAAACTATCAAACGATGCGCGGACATCTATCGTCTGCTTTTTGTCGGCCGCCTTCTGCCTTCTGCTTTCTGCCTTCTGCTTTCCGCCTTCTGCCTTCCGGCTTTCGGCCAGCCCGGCATGCCACAACCCAACTCGCCGCTTTATGGTGCACGGCCGCAGGCAGGTCAAGTGTCAACTGGCTTACCGAACGCGCTCAAAAGAGTTGGAATTGATCAGCGATTGAATGAACAAATTCCGCTCGATGCGGTATTCAAAGATGAGCTGGGACGCGATGTTCGGCTGGCTCAATTCTCCGGCAAGAGACCGGTAGTCTTGTCACTTGTCTACTACAGTTGTCCCATGCTTTGCACCCAGGTATTGAATGGCATGTTGGGAGCATTCAGGCAGGTATCTTTCAATATCGGTGAACAATTCGAAGTCGTTACGGTCAGTTTTGATCCGAAAGAGACGCCGCAGCTCGCCGCAGCCAAGAAAATCACTTACGTAAAAGGTTATGACCGTGTCGGCGGCGATGCCGGTTGGCACTTTCTGACTGGCGATGAAGTAAACATCAGGCGGCTTACCGAGGCGGTTGGTTTTCGCTACGTCTGGGATGACCAAACAAAACAGTTTGCGCATGCCAGCGGCATTATGGTGCTGACGCCGGAGGGAAAAATCGCGCGCTATTTTTACGGCATCGACTACGCGCCAAGCGATTTGCGGCTCGGGCTGGTAGAAGCTTCGCAAAACAAGATCGGCACACCGGTCGATGCACTCATGCTTTACTGCTATCACTACGATCCGGCGACCGGGAAATACGGAGCTGTGGTGATGAATATCGTGCGAGTCGCGGGGGTCGTAACGATCATGTTGATTGCCGGGCTGCTTCTGATTTTACGAAGGCGCAACGCGGCCATTCGGGGCAGTAGCCCGACTGTGAAGGAGGGCTCAGCTTTTTGATTCGGGGCAGTAGCCCGACCGTGAGGGAGGGCTCAGCTCTTTGATTCGGGGCAGTAGCCCGACCGTGAGGGAGGGCTGAGCTCTTTGATTTCCGGGGCGGTACCCCGACCGTGAGGGAGGGCTCAGCTCTTTGATTCGGGGCAGTAGCCCGACCGTGAGGGAGGGCTCAACTTTTTGATTTGAGATCCTGAATCCGAGATTTGAGATCCAAGATCTGAAAAACCATGCAGTCATCGTTTCCATTCATGCCGGAAAGCGCGTCGACCCTTTCGGGCGACGTGGACGCCTTATACCTTTATCTTTGCGGTGTCACCATCTTTTTCGCGCTACTGATTGGCGGTGTCATTGTTTTTTTCGTCGTTCGCTATCGCCGCCGCAACCCATTCGAGATCCCGCGACCCATCGAAGGCTCGCACAAACTGGAAACGCTGTGGTCAGTCATTCCTTTGCTGATCGCGATGAGTTTCTTCGTTTGGGGAGCCAATCTTTACTATCGGCAGTATCGGCCGCCGAAAAACGCGGTCGAGGTTTATGTTGTCGGCAAACAATGGATGTGGAAGTTTCAGCACTCAACCGGCCAGCGCGAAATTAATGAACTTCATGTCCCCGTGGGCCAAAAGATCAAACTGATCATGGCAACAGAGGACGTCATTCACGACGTATTCGTTCCGGCCTTTCGCATTAAGGCGGACGTGGTGCCCGGCAAATACACGACCGAATGGTTCGAAGCAACCAAGCCGGGAACCTACAACTTTTTCTGCGCTGAGTATTGCGGCATGAATCACTCGGGCATGCGCGGCTATGTCGTCGTGATGGAGCCGACTGAGTATGAAAACTGGTTGAGCGGCAACGCTGGTCAAACATCGCCCGCAGCGGCGGGACGCAATTTGTACGAGTCGCTCGGTTGCGTTTCGTGCCACGGCGCCAGCGCTCTTGGGCGTCTTTGGCAGTCAGGTGGTTCTTAGTAACGGCCAAACTGTGAACGCCGATGAAGCTTATATCCGCGAATCGATCCTGAATCCGCAAGCGAAGATCGTAACCGGATTCGGACCGATCATGCCATCGTTCCAGGGTCAGATAAGCGAAGAGCAGCTTTTGCAATTGGTCGCTTACGTTAAGTCTTTATCGACGGCAAAGCCCGAGACGCCGACGGCGAAGCCGCCGGCAGCGACGACGAGCAAGCCAAGCGCAACGGTTAAACCGAGCGCAACACCGAAATGAGAGTTAATGCTGAATTCAGATCGATCGCGGCTTTGCCGCCGCACAGTGCGGAAAGCCTATGGCTTTCCGGGCAGCTAGCTTTTAATTTCCCGAGGCTGCGCCTCGGAAGCGTCGAGGCTGAGCCTCGACGCGATCAAATTCCAACACGTCAAACGGTAAGGCAGAGCCTTACCGCACTGTGCTGTGGCAGAGCCACATAAGAAATATCGGAGTTGTACCCAAAGAGCATGGAAGAATTCGAAGAGCCAAAACCACCACGCGTCAACTACCTGAACGCCGAGTACGGCGTGAAGTCCTGGTTGCTGACGAGGGATCACAAACGCATTGCGCTGCTGTATCTTGGCGCGATTAGCTTCTTCTTTTTCATCGGCAGTCTCTACGCGATGGCCATTCGTCTCGAGCTGCTCACGCCGCAGGGCGATCTGGTGCAGTCCAGCACTTACAACAAGATGTTCACTCAGCACGGGATCATCATGGTCTTTTTCTTTCTGATTCCGTCGATACCGGCGACGCTGGGAAATTTTCTGATTCCCATGATGATTGGCGCGAAGGATCTGGCGTTTCCGCGCATCAACCTGCTGAGCTGGTATATCTACATGCTCGGCGGGATCATTACGATCTACGCGCTGTTGGCTGGTGGCGTCGATACCGGCTGGACCTTCTATGTTCCTTACAGCACTACGTTTTCCAACACCTACGTGATCGCAGCGGGTCTGGGTATTTTCGTGGCGGGCTTTTCATCGATTCTCACGGGACTGAACTTCATCGTCACGATTCACACGATGCGCGCGCCGGGAATGACCTGGTATCGACTGCCTCTGTTCGTCTGGTCGCACTACGCCACCAGCTTGATCATGATTCTGGGTACGCCGGTGATCGCGATCACGATCCTGCTGGTGGCGCTCGAACGGCTCGCGCACATCGGCATCTTCGATCCGGCCGCCGGTGGTGATCCGGTCCTGTTTCAACACCTGTTCTGGTTCTACTCGCACCCGGCGGTTTACATCATGGTGTTGCCCGCCATGGGAGTGGTTAGCGAGTTGATTGCGAACTTTTCGCGCAAGAATATTTTTGGCTATAAGTTCGTCGCTTTTTCCAGTCTCGCGATTGCGGTTTTTGGTTTCCTGGTTTGGGGTCATCACCTGTTTGTCGCCAGCCAGTCGGTTTACGCGGGAATGATCTTTTCGTTTCTGAGTTTTGCGGTAGCGATTCCCTCAGCCATCAAAGTTTTCAACTGGACCGCGACCCTTTATAAAGGTTCGATCTCTTACGATACGCCGATGCTCTACGCGCTCGGCTTCATCGGTTTATTCACAATTGGTGGAATGACCGGACTATTTCTTGCATCTCTTGCGGTTGACGTGCATGTGAGTGACACCTACTTTGTAGTGGCGCATTTCCACTACATCATGGTGGGAGGGGCTTTGTTTGGCTATCTCGGTGGCTTGCACTACTGGTGGCCAAAGATAAGCGGGCGCATGTATCCGGAAGGCTGGGGAAGATTCTCCGCGTTGGTGATCTACGTAGGCTTCAATCTAACGTTCCTGCCGCAGTTCGTGCTCGGCTACATGGGCATGCCGCGACGTTATCACACTTATCCCGCGGACCTGGTTTCGTGGCAAGTGCTGCATGTGCTATCGACTGCCGGTGCGTCGATTCTAGGAGTCGGATTGCTGATTCCATTGATCTATCTGGTGTGGTCGATGCGCTACGGCCGCATCGCGGAAGCGAATCCCTGGCACCTGCCGGGGCTCGAATGGCAGACGGCCTCGCCACCACCGACCGAGAATTTCACAACTACGCCGATCGTTACTACGGAAGCTTATGAATTTGCGCCGCCGGAGCATAAGAGAGTAGTTGGCAAGTTCGAGCGTCAACGGCCGGCGGAGATCTGAAGTCAGTACCACCTGCGTGAGCGGGTGGGCCATCGTCACCCGCTCACTGAGTATCTGACCCACCTGCTAACGCAGGTGGTACTGATGTTATGAAGCAAGCGCCTCCTCCGTGAGTGCTAGACTCACGGCAGCTCTTGACGTGGAGACTGAAAGGAGGCGCTATGGATACAATATATATCGGCGTTGACTTTCATGCACGCCAACAAACCATCT
>WNGK01002268.1_pt1 | contig 21519 bp, 14 predicted proteins | sample 5400601 | NCBI WGS metagenome assembly WNGK01 (sample SAMN13153376, study PRJNA577476) | soil metagenome | isolation source: 60 cm soil or saprolite under Garry oak tree replicate 1 | place: USA:California | collected 2016-06-15
AGATGAAAGACTTCTGGAGCGCACGAAAGCACTTCGAGGAAGCGTTGAAACTGGATCCGAACGGCCAATACGCGCAGGAAGCAAAAGAAGCGTTACAAAAATTGAAGAAGATTGGTATTTGGCTGACTCCATTGCTTCAGGCGAAAGACATTATCATGGATAAATCGCCGGACGGAAACTTCGCCTTGCGCATTCAACTTCCAAAGGAAGCCGGGGATCAACCAAAAGTCGGCATGATTAACCTGCCCACGGAAGAGGCGGTACTGGAATTGGATTGTGGTCCTCACTGTTATGAGGGTAACGCAAAACCAGAGCTTCTTTGGTTCAGCGACTCACAGCGGGTGGCATATTACACTCCCCATGAACATGGCGGCTACACGTCAGTCTATTTTCGTCGCGGCTCATCCTTTGAAGAAGTGCAATTGCCCACTATACCGAACTTGAAGTTTCCGAGACAAGCGCCGCCGGATGAGCAAACGATTACGTCCATCAGTGAACCGATTCGATGGCTCAAATCAGGGGCGCTCGTTCTTCATGAGGAACAGGACAAGCTGCTTGCTGGCAGCGCGGCCCAGAAAGTGACCATAGGTTTCGATAAACATGGTCACGGGTCGGTGCTGAAAGTTAAAGCGAAGAAGGTTACAGAGGACGCCCTCGATAAAGATCCCCAGCTGCTCGTGTTGCCGAGAGAAACAGCCTATTTTCAAGTCATCGCGAGTGACTCGATCAACGACTTGACTGTCAAGGTCTCAGATCGCGACGGCAAGCTTCGTCAAGGTGACAACGAAACATCGATCGAGTTTCGCGGTGCTAAGGCTCGCCTTGTCGATGTTGGCAAAGTCAATCTTCAGATCGACAACAACATCCCCGGCAAGCAGATTCATCGAGACGTGGTGGTTGAGCGCACAGCTACCCGAGGGCTGTATCGCGCAAAAATAGATCGGAGGTGAAAATAAGCGATGACGATTTATCGCTGCAATCCGAAAAAGGTTGAGGCTTTATTTTCGGTCAGCTGCGGCGCGTAATCACGGACTGGCGAGCAGTATGATCAAGCCGTAGCGATTTTGCGCCGTTGTTTTGTCAGCAAGTGCAGCATTTTCGCTCGCGGCGGTTAATCCCCGGCGCCTGTTCCCGACATTGAAATTCACGGGCCAAATGTGCTGCCCGAGCAGAATTTCGCCGCGGCTTAATACAACCTCGGTATCTGCTACGAACGGAGCGACGGCGTAGCGGAGGATTCGGTCGAGGCTTACAAGTGGCTGTTGCTGGCAGCGAGGCAAGGCGATGAGCATGCCAAGGAGGGCGTGACCCTGCTGGAAAATGCGCTGAGGCCGGAGCAGATTGCAGAGGGACAAAAGCGGGCGCGCGAGTTTAAACCACACTAGGTGCGGTCAGCAGTCTAACGGCCCCATTGCTAGGGAACTTCCAGCGAGCTTGCCACCGACCCCGCCCGTGGCTTATCTCTGTTCGTTATAAGACAAATCAAAGGGAGTGACAATGAATAGAAACATTATTACATCGAGCCTGATTTTTATGTCGCTTGGCATCGCTCACGCAGAGTCCTTCGATAATCTAGCTAAAGCCCTCGCATCCCCGGAAAGAGTTACAAGTCTGTCGATCAACGAATCTGAATCTGATTCCAACATGAAACACTTGCCGCCAAAGCCAGGCGCCTTAATAAATCTGAAGGAATTAGAAATTTCCTGTCTGGAAAACCTTGAGGATATCCCAGTTGAAATCGGACAATTGAAGAAGTTAGAAAAAATAATTATTGATAATGGAAACGGGTGCGGAATGAATGTTTCCATTCCTGCATCGATTGGAGACCTCACCAATCTAAAAGTTTTACGATTGTTTGGCGCGTTAGACCCCGGAGAAAGTGAATCGTCGGTTCCTGCAACCACTCCCAAAATCAAACCCTTGCCAGCAACAATCGCAAAACTTCAAAATCTTGAAGAGTTAGATCTGGGAAGAAATCGTCTGCAAACTATTCCACCGGAAATCTCAAATCTAAAAAACTTGAAGAAATTAGGATTGGACTACAACAATCTTCACGATATCCCATCGTTCATCGGTGAACTTAAAAATCTCCGAGAACTCTCCATAAGCTCAAACGGTGGTATTAAGCTACCCCAATCACTCTCGAAGCTTTCCGGGCTGAGGATTTCGATGGGGAATAACTATCTTAAATTGAAAGACCAAGTGGAACTTAGACGCCAGTTTCCTGGCGCAACTTTTGATTTTGAAAATGAATATGACGATGACGCTGCGAATGAGGAATCCCCTAAATGATTTGCCTTATAACCCGCGGCGCTGATGGGAACCAAGGCGGTCGCCCTGGTCTTTTTTCAGCTTGAGATAGAAGAGACTTTTCAGAACCTCCTGAAGAGCGTCCGAGTCCTTTTGGCAGTGAGGCAGAATGCGAAGACCGCGAGAACTGGCCGCTCGAGTCGTGGAACCCACGATACCATCTAACGGTTTGACTCTGGCGTAAAATAAGGCCGATCGGCTGTGTGTAAGGCGAGGTCCTACATGAAAATTAGGCGACGCCTGACTAGACAAATTCGTACGGTTCCCGTTAAAAACGCTGGTCGTAGACGTTTGATTGTGTGATTGACGGGGGCGTGTCGGCTTGAGTTTTCACCGACGCGCCGCCGTTCATCACGGATGATCTGAATCAGGCGGACGACTCTTCCCCGCCAGCTTCTTCGCCTCTTCCAGATCTGCCACCGCAAAAAATGATATCGCGGGGAAGAAAAGGAAGAACCATGAATCCGTTGATTCAACTCAAAACACCAACTCCACTATTTTTCATCGCACTCCTGCTAGTCTGCTTTGGCCTCGTGCCGCTGGCGCGGGCGGTCCTGCCAGCGCCCGATGGCGGCTATCCTGGCGCCAACACCGCTGAGGGCGATAACGCTCTGCTTAACGTCAATACTGCGATTGGGATCAACAACACCGCTGTGGGTGCCAATGCGCTTCGGGACAATACTACCGGCGGTTATAATGTGGCGGTTGGTTCCGAGGCGCTTGCCAGCAACACCACTGGCCAACAAAACATGGCCATTGGGACGCAGGCGCTCACCAACAGCAATGCCAACTTCAACCTGGCCATCGGTTTTCGAGTGGGGTTCATGAACACCACCGGCAACCATCTCACCGGAATTGGCGCTGCAGCGCTCAGGAACAACACCACCGGCAGTTTTAACACGGCCATTGGTGCCGATGCGCTCAGGGAAAGCACTACCTCTTCCGACAACACTGGGATCGGTAACTCGGCACTCTCTAGCAACACCATAGGCAGTTTTAACACAGCCATTGGTGCCGATGCGCTCAGGGAGAACACTACCTCTTCCGGCAACACTGCCGTCGGTAATTCGGCACTCTCTAGCAACACCACCGGAAGCACCAACACGGCGAATGGAGCGTATGCGCTCCTCCGCAATACCATGGGCATCTCTAACACGGCCATCGGTTCCTATGCGCTCGAGGGCAACACCATCGGCTACGACAACACGGCTAATGGTTTTGGCGCGCTCTCGGAAAACACCACCGGCTCTTTGAACACAGCCTACGGACATGAGGCGCTCACCCACAACACGACAGGCCACGACAACATCGCTTTGGGCATTAGCGCTGGCTTCAATCTCACCACCGGCGACTTCAATATCGATATTGGTGCCTATGGGTTCGCTGGGGAATCAGCCACCATCCGCATCGGCAGAAGCGCAGACCAGACCAGAACTTTTATCGCCGGAATCACTGGGGTAGCGGTTACAGGCGCACCAGTTGTGGTCGATGGCAGCGGCCAACTTGGCGTGGCACCTTCCTCCGCGCGTTTTAAGCAAGGTATCAAGCCGATGGGCAAGGCCAGCGAAGCGATCTTGGCGCTCAAACCGGTTACGTTCCGCTATAAGAAGGAGCTTGATCCGGCAGGCATATCGCAGTTCGGCCTTGTGGCCGAAGAGGTGGAAAAAGTAAATCCAGACCTGGTGGTGCGCGACGAGGCAGGAAAACCGTACAGCGTGCGCTACGACCAGGTGAACGCGATGTTGCTCAACGAATTTCTCAAAGAGCGCAAGGCGTTTCTCCAACAGCGTGAAAAGGTAGAGAAATTGGAAGCGACCATTGCGCAACAGCAGAAGGGAATGGAATTGCTAGGCGCGCAGCTCAAGGAGCCGGATTTAAAAATCCAAAAGGTCGGCGCCCAGATCGAAATAAACACAGCTGGCACAGGAGCGGTAGGGAACGACCCGCGAACGGCAGAATCCAACACGATCTCAAAGTAACGAGAAATCAAAGCAGGCCACAACAACGAAGGGTTAATGAAAGGAAAATGAAGTTATGAAAAATCGAAACAACATAATCACAACGATATTCCTCGCGCTTGGCGTCCTTGCACTTTCCCCAATCGCTCAAGCAGTGAATCCCGCGCCGGATGGCGGCTATCCCGGAGCCAATACCGCAGAGGGGCAGAACGCCCTTTTAAGCCTCACCACCGGCACATACAATACCGCAGTAGGTTTGTTTTCGCTCAGGAGCGACACAACGGGCAGCTTCAACACTGCCATTGGCGCTGGAACACTTCTTGCCAACACCGCAGACCAAAATACGGCCACTGGCTTCGGGGCGCTTTTAAGCAACACCACCGGCAGCTACAACACGGCCAATGGAGCCTTGGCCCTCTTTTACAACACCACCGGCGGCTTCAACACGGCCAACGGTGTTGAGGCGCTCTTTGAGAACACAACCGGCGGCAACAACACGGCCAGCGGCGTTAACGCGCTCTTTCACAACACAACCGGAAGCGATAACACGGCCAACGGTGTTAACGCACTCGATGGCAATACCACCGGCTACGACAACACAGCCACCGGTTGGCAAGCGCTCTTTAGCAACACCACCGGCAATACCAACACGGCCAACGGTTCTAACGCGCTCCACGATAATACCATCGGCGACGAAAACACGGCCAGTGGTACTTTTGCGCTCAATCGCAACACCACCGGCATCGACAACACCGCTGTCGGTTACGACGCGCTCGCGTTCAACACCACCGGTGATGACAACATCGCCATCGGCACAGTTGCCGGCAACGGCGTCACCACGGCCAGTAACGTTATTTGTATCGGTGCCGCTGGTAACAACGTGGATAACGCTTGCTACATCGGCCAGATATTCGGGGCAACTTCTTCCGGAGGAATCGCTGTGTCCATACCACGGATACCACGAATGGCACGGATAGCGAGAAAAACGCCCACAAAACACACGAATGACGCGAAACGACAACAATGCCTATCTGTGCCGTCTAACCTCACGGGTCCCGTCTTTTCGCGCCTGCCGCGCCAGCCCGCTCGCGAAGACTTTCGGAGTAGTGGCCAACAACGGGGGTTTAGTCGGCAATAACGCTTTAATAAAAACAATGAAAGAAATGAAAGGGAAATGAAGTTATGACAAATCGAAACGACGTAATCACAACGATACTCCTGGCGCTTGGCGTTTTTGCGCTTTGCCCAATCGCGCAAGCGGTCAATCCCGCGCCTGACGGCGGATATCCTGGAGGCAACACGGCAGAAGGACAAAACGCCCTGCAAAGCACCACGAGCGGCGGCTTCAACGCTGCGGTTGGTTACTTCTCGCTCTTTGCCAACACCACCGGCAGCTTCAATACGGCTGTTGGCGCTGGGGCGCTCGACCTCAACACCGGGGATTCCAATACGGCAGTGGGCGCAGCAGCGCTTTTGCTTAACACCACCGGCACACAGAACGTGGCCGTTGGAACCGACGCGCTCGCCTTTAACACCGGCTCCTTCAACACTGCCACCGGTTCCTTTGCGCTTATGAACAACAGCACCGGCAGCGTCAACACAGCCATCGGTCCTGGAGCGCTTGCGAACAACACGACTGGCGACCACAATACCGCCGTGGGCGGCGATTTTGTGCTCTTCACCAACACCACCGGTAGCTTCAATACCGCTGTAGGCGTGAATACACTCTCACTTAACACGACTGGCGTTCAAAATACGGCGATTGGAGCTAACGCGCTTTTGAACAACACCGCTGACAGCAATACGGCCATCGGTTTTTCGGCGCTCTCAAGCAACACCACCGGCACTTTCAACACAGCCACTGGGGATCACGCGCTCCAAAGCAACACCGCCTTTAGTAACACGGCCTTCGGTTCACGAGCGCTCATTGCCAACACGACTGGCAGCATCAACACGGCTGCCGGTTCGGCAGCACTCCTTAGCAACACTATTGGCGCCAACAACACCGCAGTCGGTGGCGGCGCGCTTGCTCAGAACACCACCGGCGTCAACAACACCGCCGTGGGCATCGATGCCGGCTCCAACGTCGCCACGGCCAATAACGTTATTTGTATCGGTGCCGCCGGCAATGACGTGGACAACAGCTGTTACATCGGCAACATCTTCAATGCAACGTCTTCCGGAGGAATTGGCGTCTTCGTTAATTCAAACGGCAGGCTCGGCACCAGCACGTCTTCGCGCCGCTTTAAGGAAGAAATCAAACCGATGGATAGAGTCAGTGAAGCGCTCTTTTCGCTTCAGCCGGTTACGTTCCGCTACAAAAAGCAGGTCGATCCCGAGGGCAACGGCAAGTCGCAGTATGGTTTGGTGGCCGAGGATGTAGAGAAGGTGAATCCGAATCTAATCGTACGCGATAAGGAAGGGAAACCCTATAGCGTGCGCTACGACCAGGTGAACGCGATGTTGCTCAATGAGTTTCTAAAAGAACACGAGGCGTTTCTCGAACAACAGCGCAAAGTCGAGCAACAGGAAGCGGCCATTGCTCAACAGCGTAAGGATTTCCAAGCAACGATTGCCAGACTTGAGGCTGTTGTCGCGCAGCAGCAAAAGGGAATGGACGCTGTCATGGCTCGTCTGAAAGAGCAGGATTCAAAAATCCAACAGGTGAGTGATCAGATCGACATAAACAAATTCGCCGCAGGACGAATCCGCCGTGGCGGAGCCGGGCCGGGAATAGTTTCGAACTATTCGCAAACCGTAGAATCGAATACGATTTCGCAGTAACGAGAAATTGAGAAGACCATACAACGAAAGGAAATTAGATTATGCAAAATCGAAAAGACATGCTCACAAGGATATTCTTAGCGCTTGGCTTCCTCGGGTTTGGCGCAATGGTGCAAGCTGTAAGCCCGGCACCGGATGGAGGCTATGCGGGCTTCAACACTGCTGAGGGAACCAATGCTCTTTTCAATCTAACCACCGCCAACGACAACACGGCCTTGGGTGGTCAGGCGCTCTTTCATGATACCACCGGCAGCAGAAATACTGCGGTGGGTCTTAATGCCCTTTTCTTCAATGTTATTGGCTCGAACAACACGGCCACCGGTGCTCAAACGCTTCAGAGCAACACCGCCAACGGCAACACGGCCAACGGTCAGCTTGCGCTCTTTGGGAACACAACCGGCAGCCAAAACACCGCCGTAGGTTTCGGGGCGCTTTATTACAACACCAGGGGCAACAACAACATCGCCCTGGGCATTAATGCCGGCAACGGCGTCACTACTGCCGATAACGTTATTTGTATCGGCGCCAATGGTAACAACGTGGACAACAGTTGCTATATCGGCCACATCTTCAATGCAACGTCTTCAGGGGGAACCGCCGTGTATGTCAATATGAACGGCAGGCTCGGCACCGCTACTTCTTCCCGCCGGTTCAAAGAGGGCATTAAACCGATGGGTGATGCTAGCGAAACACTCTTTTTACTCAACCCGGTTAGCTTCCGCTACAAGAAGGAGGTCGATCCCGAAGCGCCGCAAGGCAAATCGCAGCTTGGGCTAGTGGCTGAGGATATAGAGAAGGTGAATCCAGACCTGGTGGTGCGCGACAAGGAAGGCAAGCCGTACAGCGTACGCTACGATCAGGTGAACGCGACGTTGCTCAATGAGTTTCTCAAAGAGCACAGGAAAGTGGAAAAGTTAGAAGCGACTTTGGCGCAACAGCAGAAGGAAATGCAACTGCTAAGCGCGCATCTCAAGGAGCAGGATTTAAAAATCCAAAAGGTCAGCGCCCAGGTCGAAATAAGCAGAGCTGGCCCGGGAGTGGTTACGAACGATCCGCAAAATTTAAAATCGAACACGAGTTCGCAGTAAGCAAAAATCAGAAAGGACAAAACAACGAAAGGTCAATGAAAGGAAAATGAAGTTATGAAAAATCGAAACAACATAATCACAGCGCTACTCTTGACGTTTGGCTTCCTTGCGTTTTTGCCAAAAGCGCAGGCGGTCAGTCCGGCACCGGATGGAGGCTATCCTGGGGCCAATACTGCAGAGGGGCAGAGCGCGCTTTTGAGCCTCACCACGGGCACATATAACACCGCAGTTGGTATCTACACGCTGAAGAGCGATACCACTGGCAGCTTTAATACGGCCATTGGTGCCGGGGCGCTGGTTTTAAACACCTCGGACCAAAATACAGCCACCGGCTTCGGCGCACTTTTCAACAATACCAGTGGCTTCAAAAACACGGCCAATGGAGCGTTAGCCCTCTTTAGCAATACCTTCGGATACCAAAACGCGGCCAATGGAGCGTTTGCGCTCCAGAACAACACGGAAGGCATTGATGATACGGCCACCGGCACGGGAGCGCTTTTTAGCAACACCACCGGCGGCAGCAACACCGCCAACGGAGCGTTCGCGCTATACTCCAACACCGCCGGCAACGAAAACACAGCCAATGGAGATTCTGCGCTCAATGGCAACACGACCGGCATCGGCAACACGGCTGATGGCGATACAGCGCTATATAACAACACGACCGGCAGCGACAACACAGCCATAGGCGACAACGCCGGCAGCAGTCTGACTACGGGCGATAACAATATTGATATTGGCTTCAACGTTCAGGGCGTGGCAGGGGAGAGCAACACCATCCGGATTGGGAACACGGATATTACAGACACTTTTATTAGAGGGATCAGTGGGTCAACCGTTCCAAACGGTGTAACAGTTATCGTAAATGGCAACGGTCGCCTCGGCACAATAGTTTCCTCGGCGCGTTTCAAAGACGAGATCAAGCCAATGGGCGAGGCGAGCGAAGCGATTCTGGCGCTCAAACCGGTAACCTTCCGCTATAAAAAGCAGCTTGATCCGGCAGGCACATCGCAGTTTGGTCTGGTGGCCGAACAAGTCGAAAAAGTGAATCCCGATCTAGTGGCTCGCGACGCGAAAGGCGAAGTTTATACGGTTCGCTACGAAGCAGTGAACGCAATGTTGCTTAATGAGTTTCTCAAAGAACACCAGAGAGTCGAAGAACAGCAAGCGGCCATCGCACAGATGAAGAAAGAAATGGAAACTGTCGTTGTGCAGCTCAAAGAGCAGGCGGCGCAGATTCAAAAGGTGAGCGCAAGATTCGAAGTGAGCGAGCCTTGCTCGCGGATAGTTCTTAACAATTCATACAGCGAGTGGTAATTAGGTTTTTCGTGATCCGCTTAACAAAAACACTGCGATTGTCAGCTCTTCTTGTCGGCGGCGCAGCCCTGGCCGTCTCGAGCTTGGATGCGCAGGATGCAAGACTCGCCGCTGATAGCAACCAACCGAGTCGCGAGTTCAGCCAAACGCTGGCTGAGGCAAAGCAACTTGCGGAAACTGACGCGGGAAAGGCTTACGACGGTGAATTCGCAAAGGCTGTTGCGCCGAGCCTGAGTGATGTTGTCAGTGGATGCACAAAGAATCTTGGGCCGACAATTAACTTTCAGGTTGTTTTTATTTTTGCGGCAGACGGTCACGTGGAACAGGTGCTGACTCCCAGCGACCAGCCAGCTGCAACATGTGTCGGCGATAAATTGCGCGATCTACATCTTCCCGCTCCGCCGCGTGCCAACTGGCCAGTGCAATTGTCGATCCACCTTACTCCAGACAAAGCCTCGGCAGTTCTCGGGTCCGCATTGAAGCTGATGGAGACGGGAACCTGGGAAGTGGACGCCACGATCAGGCTCGGAAGAAAATTCCGAGTGCATGGATTACTCGCCGGCCAAGACTTCGATCTCACTCTCGAGCCTGAGGATCGGAGCGCCGTCCGGCAAATCGCGATTAAAGACCAAGTATGGGCAAGCTTTGACGGAGGCAAAACTTGGAAGCTACAGCCGGCAAGCGAGCAGGCGCCGTTTCGACGCGTTTACGCTTTCGTACACAACCCTATTCGTTCCGAAGCCACATTGCCCGGGTTCGAAGTTCTTAAGCAGGAAACACACGATGGCGCAACGTGGACGCATCTTCGCCGCAAAATCTCTGGCAAAAAAAAGAACGAGCTTCAGCAGACCGAATATTGGGTTGCTGGGAGCCAGGACCCCAAGCGCAATGGCGTCCGGCACTACGAAGGCCCGGTGACGGAAGCGGGTCACGAAAATGAACCATTGCGCTGCGTGGCGACTTATCAGCGTGTGAACGACAAAACGATCCAACCGCCAGCTACCACCGAAACCACGTCGCAGTAAGACGCCGCAGTGTCTTGCCGGACGCGATTTTCTCTTTCGGCATGCCGTGCTTTGCCTTCATTTCCTTGATCGCCATTTCAACGAATGCATTTACGCCCTCAAATTCAGCGCCGGCCATGTTCGCATACATCACCGTCTTCGCGTCCGACCACGATGAGCCCTTTGGATAAAGAACGCACGGCATCCCCTGATTTAGGCCGGCCTCGTTATCGACAACCCAACCTTCCGGGGCACTGATGTTAAACCCAGCTTTTGGACCACGAACAATTCCGCCCTGATTCTTTTCCTGCGCAGAAATCGCTGCGCAAAAAAGCATAAGGGCAACCCAGCTGAAGGAGAGTGGTTTCATCATCGTAATTCTATGGATTGTTTAGGGCTGTCTGCGATCGAGATTTACTCAGTTCGAGTTGCGCGCTCAGCTTCTCAAGTCCGGCCGTCACAGTTTCGAGTCGCTTCTCTTGAGCCGCGAACTCGGACTGAAAGCTCCTCTGTTGCTGCGCAATGATCGCGTCTTGTTTTTGGACCGCGGCTTGTAACTCCTGCACGATCTTGTGTTCTTTGAGAAACTCGTTGAGTAACATCGCATTCACCTGCTCGTAGCGCACTGTGTACGACTTGCCCTCCCGATCGCGGGTGATCAGGCCGGGATTTACTTTTTCTACTTCCTCAGCAATGAGTCCAAACTCCGGGATGGCTTGCGGATCGATTTGTTTTTTGTAACGAAAGCTCACAGGCCTAAGCGCCAGAATAGCTTCGCTGGCGTTGCCCATCGGCTTGATCTCATCCTTGAACCGCGCCGAGGAGGTCAGCGTGCCCAGGCGGCCGTTCGAATCTACAAAGACCGCTGCGCCACCAGCGACTGTCGCTCCACTGATTCCCCTGATATAAGTGTCCGTGATATTCGTGTTACCGATCCGGATAGTGTCGGCCTCGCCCGTCATGCCAATGACATTATTGCCGATATCAATATTGTTATCACCTGTAGTGAGATCGCTGCCGGCATTGTTGCCCAGTGCGACGTTATTGCTGCCGCTGGTGTTGCCCGCGAGCGCACCAAAACCGTCAGCCGTGTTGTTTCTGCCGGTGCTATGCTCAAGCGCGAAGGAACCCACGGCTGTGTTGCCAGTAGCGTCGTTGTTGAGCTGGAGCGCATGGTAGCCGACCGCTGTATTCTCGTCGGCGGTGTTGTTGAAAAGCGCAAGCGCGCCAGCGGCGGTGTTTCGGCTGCCGACGGTGTTGATCGCGAGCGCGGCTAGCCCGATGGCTGTGTTTAGGTGGCCCGCAGTGTTATCATTGAGCGCGTTAGAACCAGTCGCCGTGTTCGAGTTGCCGATCGTGTTGGAAGTGAGCGCCTCCGAACCGATCGCCGTGTTTAAACCGCCAGTGGTGTTGCTCAAGAGCGCGGCAGAACCAGTGGCGGTGTTGAAGTTGGCAGTGGTATTGCTAAAAAGCGCGAACGCACCGTTGGCTGTATTTTCAACACCAGTGGTGTTGCTTAAGAGCGCCCCAAATCCAGTGGCCGTATTTTCGTTTCCGACGTTGTTGACAAATAGCGCCCCGGCGCCAACACCCGTGTTGTAGCTGCCGCTGGTGTCGCTCCTGAGCGACAGCAAACCAATTGCTGTATTGTAAGTGCCGCTGGTCAGACTAAAAAGGGCGTTCTGACCTTCGGCGGTGTTGGCCCCGGGATAGCCTCCGTCCGGCGCAGGAGTTACCGCTTGCGCATGAGGTGAAAGCGCAAAGCAGACAAGCAGGATCGGAATGACAAGTAAATTTTGAGATTTCATAGGTATTTTTCTTCTAGTTTCCCGGTGGGTTAACCTGGCCCGCCTCAGGGCGGCTCAACTGAAGAGGGGAAGAAAGTTCCGGGAACAAGCTTTCCTGCCCTCGCCCCGCTCCAGATCTGTGTGCTGACGCTAAATCTTGAAAAAATCCCTGCGCCTTGTCGAGATCATAAATATGAGTTTGGGTTGAAGGTGCCGAGTTGCACCCACACAACATAGGTGATCTGATCCTGCCGATCCGACGTTCTCCACCTTTTCGGCGCGGGGTCACACGGAAACAATTCTGGGCAAAGGCGCGCGGATTGACTTACAACGAATCACGTGGATCTGATCGGAACCCTCAAAAGACATTTCGGCTACGACGAGTTTCGGCCGTTGCAGGAGGAGATCATCCGCGATGCGCTCGCCGGGCGCGATCTATTTGTGCTGATGCCGACGGGCGGCGGGAAGTCGCTCTGTTTTCAGCTGCCGGCGTTGTTGCGCAATGGGCTAACCATCGTGGTGTCGCCGCTCATTGCGCTGATGAAAGATCAGGTGGATGCGCTGCAAACCAGCGGGATCCCGGCGACATACTTGAATTCAACCCTTGATCGGGATGAGGCGAAGGCGCGCTGGCGCGGATTGCATCGCGGCGAATACCGGATGCTTTACGTCGCGCCGGAACGATTGATGCTGGAGACATTCTTAGAACGCGCGCAAAAGTGGAAAATCGCGCAGTTCGCCATCGACGAAGCGCATTGCATCAGCGAATGGGGCCACGATTTCCGGCCGGAATATCGCGAACTAAAAAAGTTGCGAGAGCATTTTCCCGACGCGCCCGTCATGGCGCTTACCGCGACTGCGACCGAACGAGTGCGGGCTGACATCGTCAAGCAGCTGAAACTGCGTGAGCCGCGCTGCTACGTCGCAAGTTTCAACCGGCCGAATCTCACTTACCGCGTGATTCCAAAAACGTCGTCCTACGAACAGTTGCTGGCGTTTATTCGCGGCCGGCCTAACGAGAGCGGGATTGTTTATTGCGCCAGCAGAAAAAGCACGGACTCGTTGGCGAGAAATCTCAACGAAGACGGCATCAGCGCGAAGCCTTATCACGCCGGACTCACATCACCCGAGCGGACAAAACACCAGGAAGCGTTTTTGCGTGACGACGTCCGAGTAATCACGGCAACCATTGCGTTCGGAATGGGGATCAATAAACCGAACGTTCGTTTCGTGGTGCACTACGATCTGCCGAAAAACATCGAGAGCTATTATCAGGAGACGGGCCGCGCCGGGCGCGATGGATTGCCCAGCGAATGTGTGTTGCTATTCAGTGCCAGCGATGTCGCCAAGCAACTTCACTTCATCGATGAAAAGAGTGAGAGCGAAGCACGGATTGCCCGGGAACAACTTCGGCAAATGGTGCATTATGCTGAGACGCGCGAGTGCCGGCGCGCGGCGCTGCTGCAATACTTCGGCGAAGAATATCCAGCGCTCGACGAGACAGTCGGCGGTCATCCCGACGGGTCGGGACTACAGACTTCCTGCGAAGGCTGTGATAACTGTCTTGATCCTCGCGAGACATTCGACGGCACAATTCCGGCGCAGAAATTCCTTTCCTGTGTGCATCGCATACGCACGAAGAGTGGATTCGGATTTGGATTGAATCACGTTGTCGATGTTCTACGTGGCGCAGACACGGAGGCAATTCGACAACGAGGGCATAATGAGTTGTCCACCTATGGCATTGGCCGTGACGTGAAACGCAACCTCTGGCAGGCCATTGGGCGAGAACTGCTGCGCCTCGGTCTCGTTGAATGCGCTCCGGGAAAATTTGCCACCTTGTCGCTAACGCTCGCTGGCTTGGAAAGCTTGCGGAGTCGCACACCGATTACGTTAACAAAGCAGGTGGAACTCGCTGAGAAAACACCGCGCACGAAACCCGGCGCAATCGAGTGCGATGAATCGTTATTTGAGCGCTTGCGTTCGTTGCGCCGTCAGCTTGCCGATCAACGAGGCGTGCCAGCCTACGTTATCTTCTCTGATGTGTCGCTCCGTCAAATGTCGAGAAACTATCCGGTGACAGCGATCGAATTCCGCGACATCCCCGGCGTGGGCGAGCAAAAGCTGAAAGATTTCGCGGAGCCGTTTCTCAGCGAAATCCGAGCGTATCTTGCGACAAAGAAACGCCGCACATTTACCCACAATGCTGATTCTTTGCGACCGCGGCATCGCCCCAAACTCAACATTGCGCAGTCCAGCACTTGACGATATCCGCCACCGATTGAAGAAGGACGCGTTTCAGCAAGCTTCGGCCTTTTGGCGCGCGATTTTAGTTGGCGGCGACGGGCTCAGTCGGGGACGGGGCGGGAATTTTGAAATGCAGTTGGTCGCTCAAATAACGCTGCAGATAGCGGAGTGGATGCGCCCGCTCGTCTGTCGCGGCGCCGACATACGCAGTGAGATAGGGAATGCAAGCGGGATGCTTGCGAATGGCTTCGAGCACTTGCGGGCGGTGTTCAACATTGGCAAGCTCGGCAAAAATATTCGCCAGCCGCGTCTCCGCATCACTTAACAAGTCGCCACTTACCTTGTCAGTAATCTGCGCAAGCGTAAGGTCGAGAGCTTTGTCCCACTGCCCCATCCGCCAGAGGGTGGCCGCGCGTATGTCGCGCACGTCAGCCGCATAACGTCCTTTTGGAAATGCGCGATCGTAGTCGTCCAGCGATTGGATTACACGCTTGGGATCGAACGGTTCCCGGCGATGCACTTTCTGAACTGTATCGGTGACATCACCCGGCTCGCTCCCGGGAGCTTGAACTTCCACGCAGAGAATGTACGGACAGGAGAGCGAGTAAATCGCCCGCGCCAGAACGAACATCGCCGCTTCGCGTTTATGACTGCGCGGATATTTGGCCAGAAAGTCACGCGTCATCTTTTCGATCTTCGCAAAATCACGCGAATAATAGGTAGCGCCGTCCAGTTCTTTAGCGCCAGGGATATCCGTTTGCACCCCGATGCGTTCGCCCGCGACCAGGCCGATGCGGCAAAAATCGAGATAATCGTGAAACGATTGCAGCGCCGGATTTTTTTCGGCAGCGTCGATTTCCGCTGCCACTGCATCATCACTATCTTGCACCGAAATTCCCGGATCGACAGGTGAATCGGGCCAGTGCGTGCGATGCAAGAGATCGAGGCGAAGATTGACATACGCGGCACGCGCTTCGTCGGAGAGATTGGGCTCCGAAAGAAATTGCGCGATGTCGTCCAGACAATTCGCGGTGGTAACGTCCTCACGCTTTGTGATGTACTTGCGAAAGGACTGCGCCAGGTCTTTGATTTCGGCGGCGTCCACACCCGCCAGACGTTTTTCGATCTTACCCATGCCAGGAGGTGACCCTTCTTCCGCTGCGGAATTTTTGCGAGTTAACCCGTCGAAGGCATTCTTGGCAGAGATTGGATAGCCCAAAGGCGAGACACTATCATCGCATGCAACAAGCGCGGTCTCGCCAGACTGCGTTGAATAACCTGCATCTGTTTCTTCCGAGGCATTTTCTGCCGATTTCTTTAGCTCCGGCGGCAAGCTCCAGTAAGCGGCGAAGCGTTGTGCTTCCGGCGAGTTTGAAGATTCGGCCCGCAGTTTGTCGTAAATCTCGCGCGATACAGCTTCGAGCTTGATCTCGCGTGCGCGTTGCTCCGTGTACGCGGACACGCGCGCAATTTGAGGCAACGCTTCCAGCGCTTTCAAACGCGCTTTTGCCGAGAGCGCGGTTCCGGGAAGCGCGCGCGCCGCGCGCATCCACCAGCGCGATGCATGGTGCAGTTCGTCGCGCTCATCTAATTGATCTTCAACATCAGGCAGGCGCAGCGTATGGCCGTTCTGACGTCGCAACAGGCCAGAAATTGTCGCTCCTTCGTGCAGCTCGGTGTTAAGTGGAGCACGCAAAAGTAAACCGCGCGCTTCGGCCCAGGTGTCGCCTAGTTGCAGCATTCGCTCGGCCTTCTGTTGCGGCGTGCCGCTCTGATCACTAGTCAACCGCTCCAGCCGGCTGACGATCTCCTGCTTGTGTGGATCGACAATGTACTTTTTTGCTTCCGCGAAATTTTCGGCTGCAAGGTAACGTTCGGCCAGAATCGCGCGCACCTTGCGCTTGCCTGCTTCGTCCAGATTTTTGTCGTCCGGCGCTGCGAGCAGTTCCGGCAACGGCGCGAAATTCAGCAGGGTATCGATGAATTGATAAATTTGTTCTTGATCAGCACCCGAGATGTTGTCGTAAACGGCGCTGTCGGCCACATTCCAGTGTAGTTCACCATCGGGGTACCCCTCGCTGTTCGACATGTAGCGTGTGGCGAGTGGAGAATTATTGAGCTGACCATATCCGGTCGCGCCGCTTTCAGAGGCGGTACCGCTCGCATCGCTGCTTTGTTTTTCGTCGTTTGGCTGGGACTCATTCTCATCTTCGCTTTGTTCATCATTTGATCCGGAAGTATTCTCGTCGTCGGTTGTTGCTTCGTCCTTCGATCCCGAATTATCGTCGTCGCTCGTCGCTTCGTCCTTCGATGTGGAGTCATTCTCATCACTGCTTTCTTCTCCGGAACTCACTGATTTTTCCTGCTCCGGCGACGCTGTTGCCAGCAAATCGCGTAGCGCGGCGATGGCGTCGCTGGCGTGATGATTGTCCACAAAGGCAAGCGCCAGGCGAATCTTCACACCCGGTGTCATTCGGGATTTAGGGAATGTGCCCAGGAACGTTTGAAACGCGTCGATCGACTCGCTAATTTTGTTCGCACGCTGGAGTGCGATGGCTCGCGCAAACAGCAAATCGTCGCTTTGTTTCAACTGCTCCGGGGAAATTTGCGAGAGCTGCAACGCCTGGGTGTGATTTCCACTCGCGCTCGCTGCGTGTACCAGCATGGCGAGAAAACGCGGCTTCCAATCATTCGATTTGTACGCGTCCTTTTGTTTGGCAACGGCAGCGGCGATGCGCGGCAAGATTGTGCGCCGCCATTTCCGCACTTCGGCGGGATTATCCCATTTGCCGTCGTAATTATCGGCCTCAGGCGAAGCGAGCACCAAATATGTAAAAGCCATCGCGATGCGCGGGTGGCGCGCAATGAGCGCGAAAGCGGCGTCGCCTCCGGGCTTTGGCGCCAGATGCGCGAGCGTTTTTTCGCAGTTGTAAATTGCGCTCATCAGCGTTTCCGGATGGCCCGGCGTTTCCGCTTGCGCGATGTAATAGTCGAGCGCTTTGAGATAATCTTGCGAATCGTATGCCAGCGCGCCCAGCCAGCCGAGCGCATCGGCATCGAACCGGCCCCGCGGATACCGCTTGCGAAGAGCTTCGAATTTTCCAACCGCGACCTTGCGAGCTTTGGCCAGCGTTTCTTCGTTCCCCGACGACTCCTGCAATCGGCGCGTGGCTGAGAAGGCGCAACGCGCGCTCATGAACATCGCCATCTCGGCGCGCGGACTTTTTGGAAATTCTTTGACTACGCGGTCGAACCAAGCCTGACATTCTTCCCGGTCGCCTTTAGCGAATCGCCGTGCGCCACAGAGATAAAGCCAGTTGGCCTTGATCGCGCCTTTGGCCGATGCAGCACGCTGATCGAGCTCCTCGCCGGAAAGCTTCTCGTTGAGTCGCTCTAAAATGTATTCGCGCGCCGCGCCGGGATTTTCGGCGGAGACCGCCACCGCATCGCGCACATCGTGCGCGAGATTACATGAGTCGCCTCCAGGCGTGTACGATGCTCGCGCTTGCGCAATCAGATCGTCCGCAGTCTTGAGCAGTTGCGGCAGCGGCTCTTTGCCGATGCGATCTGCCAATTCGCGCAACTTGGCAGAATCCCACTCCTTTGCAGGTGGCTTGATTGTCGACGTTTCGAGAAAAATTTCGCCCAGCGATTTGGCGGGCAGAATATCCAGCGTCTCCGACAGCTTCGCGGGATAATCGTATGAATCGCCGCCTGTTGCGTAGCAGCGGCTCGCGGCAAGAAAACAAATCGCGGCGAGTGCCGCAACTTTCATTCCAGAGATTTCCATGGGGGAGTCGCTTCGATGTTGAGGATCCGGTACTGAGTCTGCTGGAAATCGGCGCCCGGTGCCAGCTGAATCAGTCCCGTCCGCAAATTCTCTTTTGCTCGAAGCTCACTAAACTGCAATCGCAGTCGCGTCGCAAAGGGGATTTTCGCTGGTTTCTCGCCGGCAAAAGTGGTTACGCTCGCGAAATCGCCTGGCTGAACTTCACGAAAGATTGGCATTGCCGCGTCAATCTCCAGCGCATAGCCGCCGGCGTCTTGCTCATCTCTTGCAAAATGCGGCTCGAGGTCGCCGTCGCCCACATTCGACAGCTCGAGGGTTTCCGAATCGTTGGATTTTCGCAAAATCAAGTGCGGCCCTGCCTCCAAATGTCCGAGTTGACGTAACGACCAACCGCTGGACGCGCTCGAATCCGGCAACCGGAAAAACACAATGCCTTGCGCGCCAGCGCGCAACGCCGCGCTGATGGCGTCCCGCAGCGCGCCGCGATCTACCTCGCGCACGATCACTTCCTCGCCTGGATGGATCGGTGTGTTTGCAATCGAGGTCGCTCTCGTCGCGCGCAAAATGGATGCGCCGAATTTCCCGGCATTCGACATCTGAAAACTTCGATTGAAACAGAGCTCGTCCCAACTCCAGTTGCGGATTTGTCCGCGCAATTTTTGGTTCACATCGTACAGGCTTAGTCGCGCGAAAACGGGAAGGCCCACGCGCCACGGTTTGCGACAGAAACGCCAGTTCTCGATCAACCTCGATATTTTGTCCGGCGAAATCAGTGGCAGAGGTGATTGATCTTTCAGAATTGGTTCCGCTTCGAAATCGTAAAGCATCGGCAGCAACTCATCGACATTCGGCTCCATAACTTTCAAATAATCGACGCGACTCCAGTGCGGCAGAGCCGCGATCGTCAAACGGGGAACCAGGGTGCGGATACGCTTGAGGGCCGCTGCATAATCGGGGAGCAACCGATCAGGCGCATCATAGTCGAGTTGCAACTCATCGTGCTTGTCGCTCACTGACGACAAGCTGGATAGCAGCGCCGCGACGGACGCATCGGAAAACGGTTGATGCTCGCGCGAAACCAGCCGCACCACAGGCACGAAACGAATGCGCGTTGTGTCGGACGACGGGAAATTAAATCGTGCTTTCCAACGCCAGGTATCTCCGATGTTCTCGAGCTCGCCGGTCTGCCAGTAAATCGTATCGATTTTTTGCGCGGCCAACTCCGTCAATTCCTGTTCGTCGAGCGGATCGTCGTGTTGCCAAACCCAATAACGAAGATCGTGCGCATGCGAAGACACCGCGATCGTGCTGATGATGGCCGCAGTCGCTAGAATGAGCACGCGTTGCAAACTGTGACGCATTAGAAGTGTGCTGCCGTCTCCTACCGCGGGCGTTACTTCCGTTGCATGCGCGAACGTAGCTAATGCTTTTCGATATCGCTCTTGGGACTGGCGACAATGGGCATGTAGGTGAAGCTCTTAAGCACTTGTTGAAGAGCAGGAAAATCTTTCTGGTAGCTCGCGTGATCACGCGAGGAGAGGACGATGTAAGCCACGGCATGCCCAGTGGAGGTGCTCATCGCGCCTCTGCTTCGGTAGTGAGCAACGCTTTGATTTTTTCCATATCGGGATGAGTAACGCCCGCCTCCTCGAGGCGCTTGAAGTAATCCAATACGACTTCGCTGAAGCTCCGGTCGCTGCGAATCCCGGTAGCTATGTTTTCCGAATAAACGGTTTTCGCTTTCTCGAATTGATTGTCAAAGAGATAGCCAGTGGCGAGAACGGTATTGATCATTGTTGCGTTATCCGGATCTAACTTCAGAGCTTTGAGCGCAGCTGCAATCGCCTCACGCGGCCTTCGATTGAACAGCTGACACGAGCCGAGATCCAGGTAGTAGTCGCCAACCTTCCCATTCAGGTCGATAGCCTTCTGGATATCCTTGGCCGCAACAGCATTTTCTCCCTTCTCGACGCGCGCAGCTCCCCGGTCGTACCAAGCATGATCATCCTTCGGATTGAGCTCGATGGCGCGATCAAAATCGTGGATTGCCTGATTCCACTCGTCTTTTTCGTATTCGATGACGCCGCGCTTCCGATAGGCGTGGCTGTCCTTCGGATTACGCTTGATAGCGCGAGTGTAGTCGCGGATTAACGCGTCGTAATCGCCAAAGAGGAATTTTGCTGACTTTGGAAAGTGCCGGCGAAAATATTCTTTCGTGTCGAATGGCCATACGGTGCGCGATTCCCACGCGACGGTTAGTTGTTCGCAAAAATCGAGCGATTGTTCGTCCAGAAATTTAGCGAACGCTTCGTCACCGATGAGATGGATCACAACACTACTAACGCGAACATGCTCCTCGGCCGCTGCTCCGTCTCCACGAAAGCTGAGGAATGTCTTGAGCGCCTTCTGATCGCCACGCGCCGCCGCCTGAGTGACCTCATAATAATTGATTCCTCTGGCGCGCGCTTGCTCGTCAACTTCATCGCCCTCCTCGGGTTTGGCAGGCAAATCCTGTTTGGTGAAATACAGTTTTATCCGGCTGTAAGGCATCCAGCCACCCATGCCTGATTCCAGTTTCACGTGGCACCAGTCGTCGTGTTCCTTTTTCTGAAACTCGAACGGCTCGCCGGCTTTGACCTTTGTTACAACTGGGGCATCAGCTCGTTTATCTTTGCGCAAATTCACATAGCCGTCCGGGTCGTCGATGACGCCGCGAAATTCTGGTACGGCTGCAAGCCCCTGGAATTCGCGAGAAACGTTTTCATCGGTTTTGTCGCCAGGCGCGGGCGACGACTCTTCGGCTGGTCCCTTGGCAGCTGCCGGTTCCTGATCAGCGGCACGAAGGGACAAACCGCAGCTAATCGCGCACGCGACGATTACACCCAAAGTGAAAAACGCTCTCATTGCTCCTCTTCTGCTTCCTTCTTAGTCAGCCGTTCTGCTGCGAGCTCCTTGTCGGATTGTTGGACGGAGGCCGGTCCTTTTAGTGTGAATTCGCCTGCCGCGAGGGAGGTCGTCGCGGCGACCGAAGGCGGGTCAATGAAGCTGAGCCGATCGGCGACATTGCATGATTACCTTGTCTCTGGTTTGGTAGTCAGCAGCGCTTTGATCTTTTCGATATCGTGCCGGTAGCCGGGCTCGTTCGGTTGCAGTTCACTAGCTTTCTGTATGTCCTTGAGCGCCGCACCGTACTCTTTCTTCTCGGCACGAGCCAAGCCGCGGTTCCAGTAAGCA
>WNGK01002116.1_pt1 | contig 21517 bp, 16 predicted proteins | sample 5400601 | NCBI WGS metagenome assembly WNGK01 (sample SAMN13153376, study PRJNA577476) | soil metagenome | isolation source: 60 cm soil or saprolite under Garry oak tree replicate 1 | place: USA:California | collected 2016-06-15
GACGCGTTCACCGCGGTAGCGAAGATCCCGAAGCCGGTGGTGGCCGCCATCACCGGGTACGCGCTTGGCGGCGGCCTTGAGCTCGCGCTGTGCGCCGACTTCAGGGTGGCGGGCGAGAGCGCCAGGGTGGGCCAGCCAGAGATCCTGCTCGGCGTCATCCCCGGGGCCGGCGGCACCCAGCGGCTGCCGCGCCTGGTCGGTCCGTCCAGGGCAAAGGACATCGTCTACACCGGCCGGTTCGTCGGCGCGGCAGAAGCGCTCGCCATCGGCCTCGTGGACAAGGTCGTCCCGGATGCAGCGGTCTACCAGGCCGCGCAGGACCTAGTGCGCCGCTACGCCAGCGGACCTGCCATCGCGCTGCGAGCCGCGAAGCAGGCCATTGACGAGGGCCTCGACGTCGATCTCGACACCGGGCTGGAGATCGAACGGCTGAACTTCGCCGGGTTGTTCGCCACCGAGGACCAGCGGGCAGGAATGCGCAGTTTCATCGAGAATGGGCCAGGGAAGGCATCGTTCGCCGGCCGATGACACGGAGCAGCCGCGCCGTACCGCAACGAAGGATGGTGCCCAAGTGATCGAGCCTGGCGACAGCCTCTCGCTGGACATGGTCACCGCCGCGCTCCGCGCGGACAGCGCCGACGTGGCCGTCTATGCACGCGTGCTCACCGAGTCGCTCGGCGACGCCCTCCCGCCGGGGTGGGTCACGATCGACAGGGACCGGTCGGTGTCCGACCGCATGCGCGGCCGGCCTGGTCAGGTCTCCAAGATCACCGTCCGGATGGGCGACCGCGTCATGACGCTCGGCGTGCAGCGCGGCGCCCCGGTAGCCGAGATCTGCCGTGAGGTCCGCGGCGTCGTGCTGTCCCGCCAGCCAGTCCCGGTCGGGGCCTGGGCGGAAGAACTGGCCAGGGCGCTGGTCGCGCACGCGGAGGAGAACGCGCAGACGGCCCAGGCGCTGCGCCGGCTGGTGGCCGGCGACTAGGCCGGCCAGGGGCGGATAGCGTGCGTCACACGCGTACCGCACCGCGTTCGCCACCGGGGCGTCCGGCGGCATCGGCGAGCGCCTGGCCCGGCTGTCCCGGCCGGCCGGTCTCGGTGCCAGGGGCGCGGTACAAGGCGGTCGTCCCGCTCGCCAGGGCCGTCCCGCGCCGGATACTGCGTATTGCAGGAAGGCATTGCGGCGGGACCGATCGCCGTTTCCTGCCTCGGGCTTGACAGCGGAACGCACGGGGAATCCGTAGGCTGGTGCGGTCATGACTAAGCAGGACCGGACGCCGGGCAAGTTCGGGCCCTACCGTGTGCGTGAGCGCATCGGCGAGGGCGGCATGGGCGTTGTCTACCTGGCCACCGATGCCGAGCAGCGCCCGGTCGCCGTCAAGGTGCTGCGGCCCGCGGTGGCCGGCGACCCGAATGCGCGGCGCCGCCTGGCCCGTGAGGTCGAGATGATGCGCCGGGTGCGCAGCCCGTTCGTCGCCGAGGTCATCGACGCCGACGTGACCTGCGACCCGCCCTACATCGTGACCAGGTATGTGCGGGGGCGGACGCTTGAGCAGGTCGTCACCTCCAGCGGACCGCTGCGCGGCCAGGAGCTTGCCACGGTGGGCCGCGGTCTGGCGGCCGCCCTCACCGCCGTGCACGCGGCGGGCGTCGTGCACCGGGACCTGAAGCCAGGAAACGTCATGCTGTCCGGCGGCGAGCCAGTCGTGATCGACTTCGGCATCGCGCACTCGCCGGACTCGACCAGGATCACCCAGACCGGGATGTTCATGGGCACGCCAGGCTATCTCGCGCCAGAGGTCATCGAGGGTAGCGACAGCGGCCAGGCGTCGGATGTGCATTCCTGGGGCGCTACGGTGGCGTTCGCTGCCACCGGCCGTCCGCCGTTCGGTTCCGGCACTTTCGAGACGATCTTCTACCGGATCGTGCACGGGCAGCCGGATCTCGAAGGCTGCCCGCCGCCCCTGCTGCCGCTGATGGCCGCGGCCCTGGCCAGGGATCCGGCCCGCAGGCCCGCCGCGGCGGAGCTGAACAAGCAGGTCGCCGCGCTCGTTCCGGCGGCGCTTGTGCCGGGTCCGGCGCCGGTGACCGGGCCTGGCGCGGTGCCCGCCGGGTGGCCTGGGGTGGGTGTGGCAGCCGGGGTGGGTGTGGCAGCCGGGCTGGGTGTGGCAGCCGGGCTGGGTGTGGAGGCTGCTGCGGCTGCTGGGGCGGCTGGGGGGGCTGGAGCTGTTGCGGCTGCTGTTGCGGCTGCTGGTGCTGCTGGTGTCGGCGAGCACCCGCCGGTGCGCCTTGCGGATCCGGCTGCTGGTGGAACGGCCGTGGTGCCGCCGACGATCGGCGACCGGATCTCGGCGGGCCAGGGCAACGGCGTAGGCGGTCCACCCGCTGATGCCACCGTTGCGGGCACGGTCGGCCAGGCGGCTGCGGCCCTGCCGGGAACTGCCCTGCCCGGGGCTGCGCTGCCTGGGCCTGCCTCGCCCGCTCCGGCCCTCGCCTGGCCGCATCGCACCCAGCCGCTGGCCGTCGGCAACCCGGCTGGCCCTTCGGTCGGCGACCTGCTGCCCGCGGTGAGGTACGGTCCGCCCGGTGCCGGGCAGGCCGGGGCACTCCCGTCCGGCGACGGCAGCGCGGTGGCCGGCGGTTTCCACGGGGCGGCCGGGCGCGCGGCAGGCCTGCCCGAGCGGCGTCGCACGCGCTCGCTGTTCGTCCTGGCATTCGTGCTGGTGGGGGTGAGCGCCAGCGTGATCATGCCGATCGCGGGAACGATCGCGGCGGTGGCCGCGATCATGTCACTGCGAGCCGCCGACATGACTGATCGCCGCCTCGCCCGGCGGCGCGCGGCGCGCGGAGCGCGGCCAGCCGATCCGGCGGTAACGGTGCTGACCTACCCGGTGATGCTGGCCTGGTCGGTGATCACCGGCGTGCTGCTCGCGCCGCTGGCGCTGGTGGCTGCCGGGATCGCGGCCGGCATCACCATCGTGGCGATGCCGGTCGACCCGTTCCCGCGCGCCGTGGCCTACGCGGCCGGGGCGCTGGTTGCCTGCTATGGCCTCGGCCCGGGTTCCGGTGGAGCCAGGCGGCAGCTCGGAAAGCTCTTCGACGCGGTGGGCCGGTCGCCGACTACCGCGCTCGTAGCGCTGGCCGGCGTTTCCGCGCTTGCCGTTGCCGCGGTGGCGGTGGCTGCTTCGCAGCCGGCCTTCTACTGGCCGCTGCATCATCTCGGCCTGCCGAACGGCAACCTGCACGCGCTGCGCATCGTGGCGCATCAGGCGAGGATCGCCTTCGTCCGGCTGGCCGGCCAGGTCGCCGGCTGAGACACGCCCCGCGGCCTGCCGCGTTGCTTCGGTTGCGCGGCAACTGGCCTTCGCGTCAGCTGGCGCGCCGGTCGTGCACCTCGGCGCCGATCGTCGCGTTGGCCGGCAGGTTCCCCGGGGCCGCCTGCGGTGCCTGGGATGGCTCCGGCCGCCCGGTTGGCGGCAGCGGCCGGACGAGCCCGAGTGCGACCACCTCGTTGGCCAGGCGGACCCGCCGGTTGGTGCCCTCGGGGATCCGGAACTTCTGGTACAGGCGCAGCAGGTGCTGCTTGACCGCCGCCTCGGTTACCACGAGATCCGACGCGATCTCGCGCGCCGTGGCCGGCGCGACGAATGCCTCGTCGGACAGCGCGGGCCGGCACAGTGAGGTGAGCACGTCGAGCTCCCGGCGGGTCAGCTCGGGCGCGGCCGACCTGCGCAGCTCTACCTCGGCGGCGAAGTCCTCGCGCGCGATCCCGCCGACCCGGCAGCGGGCCGACCCGAACGTCAGCACGTCGCCGTCCTCTAGCACCCGGCGGGCGACCAGGCGCCCGTTGACCCTCGTGCCATTCCTTGATAATCCGAGATCAGTCACGTAGGCGTAAGGTCCGCGGCGGATGATCTCCGCGTGTAGTCGCGAGACGCTCGGGTCGCTGAGGCGGACATCGACAGCGCAGCCGCGCCCGATAGTGGTGACATCCTCGCGGAGCGGTACAACCGCGCCGCTTTCCTCGATGCGGATGAATGGGTCCTCCATGACCCGTTCCTCCTGCCTGTCGGAGTAGTCAGTGATGTCTTACGGTCCAGCTACCCTGCTGGCGGGGATTCCTACCGTGTTTGGCGGCGGGGATTGCTGCCTTGTCGGGCATGACCGGTGCGGGGATCCGGGGGGCGGTTGCGCCCGCCCGGCCAGCAGGGGAACTTAACGGACGTGCGGGGCGGCCTTGGTCAGCGGCGCAGCCGTCCCGGAAGTACACTGCCGAGCGAGCGGTCCAGGAGGAGGAAAATGGCGGAAAAGCCGTCCAAGGGGCTGGCGGACGTCGTCGCCGCCTCCACCGCGCTGAGCGACATCGACGGCCAGGCTGGCCGCCTCTTCTACCGCGGCTACGACATCAACGAGCTGGCCGCAGCCGCGACCTTCGAGGAGACCGCATACCTGCTGCAGCGTGGTTCCCCGGCCAGCCGCGGCGAGCTCGCTGGCTACCGCGGCGAGATCGCGGCAGGGCGCACGCTCGGGAAGCTGGTCACCACGAGCCTCCCGGAGGTCGCCCGCAGCCAGCAGCCGATGGAGGCACTGCGTTCCCTGGTTTCGCTGGCCAGCGCCGACGACCCGGACTCCGATTCCAACGAGCCCGGGCCGAACACCCGCAAGGCCGCCAGGCTGACCGCGCAGCAGCCGGTCCTGGTGGCGGCCTACCACGCCGCGCGGCGCGGGCTGGAAAGCGCGCCGCCCGATCCGGAAGCCGGCCTGGCGGCGAACTTCCTGTGGCAGATCACCGGGAGGCCGCCGTCCGAGCGGGAAACGCAGATCCTCGACACCTGCTTGGTGCTGCACGCCGACCACACGATGAACGCGTCGACATTCGCCGCCCGGGTCTGCGCCGCGACGCTCTCCGACATGCACTCCGCGGTGGTCGCCGCGCTTGGCACGCTCAAGGGATCACTGCATGGCGGTGCCAACGAGCAGGTGATGGGAGGCCTTGAGGCGATCAGGAATAGCGGCGGCGACCCGGCCGCCTCAGCCGGGGCCCAGGTACTCGCCCGGCTGAGGCAGGGCCAGAAAATCATGGGCTTCGGTCACCGCGTCTACAAGACCGAAGACCCGCGGGCGGCGCATCTGCGCGAGATGTCGGCGGAACTCGCCGCGGCGTCCGGCGACGATACCTACTACCGCATGTCAAGGAAGATGGAGGAGGTCGTCTTCGCGGAGAAGGGCCTCTATCCGAACGTGGACTTCTACGCTGCCACTGTGTACCACTACCTTCGCATCCCGACGGACCTGTTTACCTCGGTCTTCTCGGTGAGCCGGATGGCCGGGTGGACTTCGCACGTGATGGAGCAGCACGCGGACAACCGGCTGATCCGTCCCGACAGCGAGTACATCGGTGACCGCGGCCTCACCTGGACGCCGCTGGATCAGCGGTGAGGCATGCGGCAGGCGGATCGGCCCGGCTGATGGACCCCGCGCGGCGGGTCAGCCGGGCACAGCGGCACGAGCGCCGGGAACCGGCCACCCGGAGCGAGCCGGGCGGGCCGGCTGGCCAGGACGGGCCGGCCGGTGCGGCCAGCGCGCCCGATCTTGCCCGGACGGCCGGGCGGGCCGGCCAGGCTGGGCGAGCCAAGCAGGCTGAGCCAGTGCGGCGGGCCGGCCCGCCGCGGGGCGGGCGGCGGCACCGGGCGGGCAAGGCTGGCCTGGCCGGGCGGCAGCGGCTCGGCGCCGCGTACCTCATCGTGCTCTGCGGGGTGGCCCTGAGTTTGTCCTACATGTGGCGGGGCCCGCAGAATGTCAGGGGAGGCACGCTGGCCGTGGCTGGCATGCTCCTCGCGGCGGCCGTGGCCAGGCTGGTCCTGCCGGATCGCAGCGCGGGCATGCTTGCCTCTCGGCGGCGGCTGGCCGACGTGGCAGCGTTCGCCGTGCTTGGCGTCGCCCTGCTGGTGGCTGGCCTGGTGTTTCCCGCCCAGAGGTGATCCGGGCCTGGCGCGACCCGGCGGCCTCGCGTCCGGCTGGTTCCGCCACCGCAACGACGCGGGCATGAGGAAGGAAGCGACAGCATGGCCAAGATCAAGGTATCCAATCCCGTCGTCGAGCTCGATGGCGACGAGATGACGCGGATCATCTGGCAGTTCATCAAGGAACAGCTGATCCTGCCCTACCTGGACATCGACCTGAAGTACTACGACCTGTCGATCCAGCACCGGGACGCCACCGACGACCAGGTGACCGTCGACGCGGCGAACGCGATCAAGGAGTATGGCGTGGGCGTCAAGTGCGCCACCATCACGCCCGACGAGGATCGCGTCACGGAATTCGGGCTCAAGCGGATGTGGCGGTCCCCGAACGGGACCATCCGCAACATCCTCGGCGGGGTCGTCTTCCGCGAGCCGATCGTGATGTCCAGCATCCCGCGGTTCGTGCCCGGCTGGACCAAGCCGATCATCATCGGGCGGCACGCGCACGGTGACCAGTACCGGGCCACCGATTTCGTGGTACCCGGACCCGGCACGGTGACCATCACGTATGTGCCGGCTGACGGGTCGGCGGCGCCGACCGAGCTTGAAGTCGCGCGGTTCACCGGCGGCGGCATCGCAATGGGGATGTACAACTTCGATGATTCGATCCGCGACTTCGCCCGCGCGACCATGCGCTTCGCGCTGGACCGCGGTTACCCGCTGTACCTGTCCACCAAGAACACCATCCTGAAGGCCTATGACGGCCGATTCAAGGACATCTTCGCCGAGGTGTTCGAGACGGAGTTCAAGGCCGATTTCGAGGCAGCCGCGATCACCTACGAGCACCGGCTGATCGACGACATGGTCGCTCAGGTGATCAAGGGCGATGGCGGCATCGTCTGGGCGTGCAAGAACTACGACGGCGACGTCGAGTCCGACATCGTCGCGCAGGGGTTCGGGTCGCTCGGCCTGATGACCAGCGTGCTGATGACGCCGGACGGGTCCACCGTCGAGGCCGAGGCTGCCCACGGCACCGTGACCAGGCACTACCGCCAGCATCAGCAGGGCAAGCCGACTTCGACGAACCCCATCGCCTCCATCTTCGCCTGGACGCGCGGCCTCGCGCACCGTGGCAAGCTGGACGGCACGCCCGAAGTCACCGCGTTCGCCGACACGCTTGAGCGGGTGTGCGTGCAGACCGTGCTGAGCGGCAAGATGACCAAGGACCTCGCGCTGCTCGTCGGGCCCGGCACCCCGTTCCTGACCACGCAGGACTTCCTCGCCGCGCTCGCCGAGAACCTGCGCTCGGCCATGGCCGGGTCCTGACAACCGACCGCCGGCCAGCGGCGCCGGCCAGCGACGGCCGGCCAGCGACAGCCGGCCAGCGACAGCAGTAAAGGAGATCACGGCAGATGGCCCGCACAGGGAAGGTAACCGTCGTCGGGGCCGGTTTCTACGGCTCGACTACCGCGCAGCGGCTTGCCGAATACGACATATTCGATGAGGTCGTGCTCACTGACATCGTGGACGGCAAGCCCGAGGGGCTTGCGCTCGACATCAACCAGTCCCGGCCCATCCTGGGCTTCGAGACCAGGCTGACCGGGCAGACGACGGGGCCGGCCGGCGAAGGGTACGGGGCGATCGCCGGGTCCGCGATCGTGATCATCACGGCAGGCCTCCCGCGCAAGCCAGGGATGAGCCGGATGGACCTGATCGGGGTCAACGCGAAGATCGTCAGGAACGTCACGGAGCAGGTGGTGAAGTACGCGCCGGACGCGGTGCTGATCGTGGTCTCCAACCCGCTGGACGAGATGACCGCGCTGGCGGCAAAGGTCTCCGGCTTTCCCGCGCACCGCGTGCTCGGCCAGGCAGGCATGCTGGACACCGCCAGGTTCAGCTACTTCGTCGCCGAGCGGCTCGGCGTGCCGGTCGGCTCTGTGCGCACGCTGACCCTCGGCTCGCACGGTGACACCATGGTGCCTGTCCCGTCCGCCTGCTCGGTCGACGGCAAGCCCCTTGCCGACCTGCTGTCCGCCGCGGACATCGACGCCCTGGTCGAGCGAACCCGGACCGGCGGAGCCGAGATCGTCGGCCTGCTCAAGACGGGGTCCGCGTACTACGCCCCGTCCGCCGCCGCGGCCTGCATGGCACGGGCGGTTGCGGAGGACTCCGGTGCCGTGCTCCCGGTTTGCGCCTGGGTGGACGGCCAGTACGGCATATCCGGCGTCTACCTCGGCGTCGAGGCATCGATCGGCTCGTCCGGGGTGCGCGCCGTGCTGCAGCGGGACCTGACCGAGGCTGAGCTGAGCGCCCTCCGGGCGGCCGCGGAGGCGGTGCGCGCCAAGCAGGCCGACGTCGCCAGCCTCTGACGCGCCCGCCGCCTGCCGGCGCGTCCGGCTTTCTTGATCGCCGGGTTCCGGGGGTAATAGCACCGCAAACTCTCCGAGATCACGAAATCGGCTCGGCCGCGGGCCTAGCGGAGTGGCGAGTGTTGTGGGTGTGACCAGCAGGGCCAGCGGGACGAATGGACCGGGCCGGCAGCCGTCAGGCGGCGGCGAGCCGCCGCAGCGCCAGTTCGGCGTAGAGGGCCGCGCCGTCGCCGAGCACGGCGTCGTCGAAAACGGCGTCTGCGGAGTGGTTGTACGGAGCGGTACCGGGATCCATTCCCCGCGGGCACGCGCCCAGCATCACGAACCCGCCCGGTACCTGCTCGAGTACGAACGAGAAGTCCTCGGCCCCGGTCAGCGGGAATGGCTGCATCAGGCAGCGCTCGGCGCCGAGCACCTCCGTCACCGTGCGCTGCGCGAAGGACGCCTCGTCGCCGTTATTGACGGTCACCGGGTACCCGGCGGCGAAGCCGGCCGTGGCGGTGATGCCGTGCGCGGCGGCCACCTCCTTGGCCACGAGGACGGCATGGTCCATCGCGCGCGTCCGGGTCTCCGCCGAGAAGGTCCGCAGCGAGCCAAGCATGTTCACTTCGTCCGGAATCACGTTGTCGGTGGTGCCGGCATGGAAGCTGGCGATCGTCAGCACCACGGGGTCGAAGACGTCGAACCGCCTGGTCACCATGGTCTGCAGGGCCGTCACTATCTCGCAGGCCACGGGAATCGGATCGGCGGCGCGATGCGGCTGCGACGCATGGCCGCCGTGACCGTGCACGGTCACCTCGAACACGTCGGCGGCTGCCATCATCGGGCCGGGCCTGGTGCTGCAGACGCCCAGCGGGAGAGTGGCGGAGGCCACGTGCAGCGCGAACGCGGCAACCGGCCGGTCGCCGGCCGCGTCGAGCACGCCCTCGGAGATCATCTGCCGTGCCCCGGCAAAGCCCTCCTCACCGGGCTGGAACATGAAGATCACGTTTCCGGCGATCTCCTGCTGCCGGGCCGAGAGCAGCCGCGCTGCTCCCGTGAGCATCGCGGTGTGCAGGTCGTGGCCGCATGCGTGCATTGCGCCATCGATCTGCGACGAATAGGGCAGCCCGGTGCGCTCGGTCACCGGCAGCGCGTCCATGTCGCCGCGCAGCAGGACCGTGGCGCCCGGCTTGCCGCCGTGCAGCACCGCGGTCACCGAGCTAAGCTCGCGTCCTGGAGTGATCTCGAGCGGCAGGCCGGCCAGTGCGGACAGCACCTTCTGCTGGGTTCTGGGCAGGTCAAGCCCGATCTCAGGCTCGCGGTGGATCGCGTGCCGCAATTCGGCTAGCTCGCCGGAAATCGTCACGGCATCCTGGTGTACCTCAGCAGGCATCCGTTGCCCCTTCGCACGGTTCTTATCCGATGAATGCGTTATGTCCCCAAGGATCGCACGGCCGATGCCGCCGGGCAGCGAGGCCCGTCGCCCGTTCGGCGAGGCACAGCCGCGCCGCCCGGCGCACTGCAGCGTCCGCCGCCCGGTGCCGCACGGCCCCGCCGTCCGGCGCACTGCAGCGTCCGCCTCCCGGCGCAGGACGGCCCCGTCGCCCGGCGCACTGCAGCGTCCGCCGCAGGACGGCCCCCTCGTCCGGCGCACTGCAGCGTCCGCCGCCCGGTGCCGCACGGCCGCGGCTGGACACGAGCACGCCGTCCCAGGTCTAGACTGTCCGGACACCGCGCGGCCGTGCCGATTGCCGAGGCCAGGGATAGCTAAGTGAATGACATCGGCTGGGACATTCTGATTGTCCTGGTCATAGTGATCATCGGCGGCTTTTTCGCCGCAGCCGAGATGGCGCTCGTCTCCTTGCGCGAGGGCCAGGTGCGGGCGCTGGCGCGGCGTGGCAGGCGCGGCCAGCGCGCCGCCAGGCTCGCGCAGGATCCCAACCGGTTCCTGTCCGCCGTGCAGATCGGCGTAACCCTGGCGACCCTGCTGTCCGGTGCCTTCGGCGCCGCGACCCTCGCCAGCAGGCTGAGGTCGGCCCTCAGGCATCACCTGCCGGAAGGGGCCGCGTCGGTCGTCTCAGTCGCCGTGGTGACGCTCATCATCTCCTTCTTCACCCTGGTGCTCGGCGAGCTCGCGCCCAAGCGGATCGCCTTGCAGCGCGCCGAGCGGGTGTCGCTTTTCGCCGCCCCGCTGCTGGACCGGCTCGCGACGCTGGCCCGTCCGCTGGTCTGGCTGTTGTCGAGGTCGACGAACCTGGTCGTCCGGGTGCTCGGCGGCGACCCGGCGGCCGGCCGGGGGGTCATGACCGAGCAGGAGCTTCGTGACGTGCTGACCGGGAACCAGGCGCTGAGCCCGGACGAGCGGCACATCGTCAGCGAGGTCTTCGATGCGGGGAAGCGGCAGATCCGCGAGGTGCTGGTGCCAAGGACCGAGGTGGACTTCCTGCCGGCCAGCATGTCCCTGCGGGAGGCCGCGCAGATCGCGGTGGCGGCCCCGTATTCCCGCTTCCCCGTGTACCAGGAGTCCTACGACGACGTCATCGGCTTCGTGCACGCCCGTGACCTGCTTGACCCGGCCGCTGACGGCTCGCGCCTGGTTGGCGAGGTGGCCAGGACGGTCAAGCTGCTGCCGACGTCCAAGACGGTGCTGTCCGCGCTGTCCGAGATGCGGAAGGACCGCGCGCACCTGGCGATAGTGGTGGATGAGTACGGCGGCACCGCAGGCATCGTCACCCTGGAGGATCTCGTCGAGGAACTGATCGGCGACATCCAGGACGAGTACGACGTGGCCGAGGGTCCCGCACGGCGGCTGCTCGGCGGCGAGCTTGAGGTAGACGGGCTGCTGAACCTGGACGAGTTCGCCGAGCAGACCGGTGTCGTGCTGCCGGAGGGCCCGTACGAGACCGTGGCAGGCTATGTCCTCGCCACGCTCGGCCACGTGCCCGGCGATGGCGAGGCCGTCGAGGTGGACGGCCGCAAGCTGGTCATTACGGAGATGGACGGCAGGCGGATCGCCCGGGTCCGGGTGGGCCAGCTGCCGGCGCCGGCCATCGATGCAGATCAGAAACCGGGCCCGGCCAACTAGACTGGCTAGCTCTGTCAGGCCGGGACGCCGGCCGGCCCGCCGGCCGCCGCGGGCGGGCAGCCGATCTCGGGGAAGGCGGCACTGGTGCGCCCTGGTCACACCAACACCGACACCAACGCTGGCACCGGAACCGGCGCCGGCCAGGCTGGCACCGGAACCGGCACCGGCAGCCAAGCTGGCACCGGCACCGATACCGACACGGTCCTCGTCGTCGACTTCGGCGCCCAGTACGCGCAGCTGATCGCGCGCCGGGTCCGTGAGTGCCAGGTGTACTCGGAGATCGTCCCTGCCACCATGCCCGCCGCCGCCATGCTAGCCAGGAACCCGAAGGCGATCATCCTGTCCGGTGGCCCGGCGTCCGTGTACGCGCCGGCCGCGCCGCCGGCCCCGCGGGGACTGTTCGATGCCGGGATACCCATCCTGGGGATCTGCTACGGCTTCCAGCTGATGATGGCAGCGCTCGGCGGCGTGGTGGCGCGCACCGGTGGCGGGGAGTACGGCGCGACGCAGCTCACGATCCCGCCCGGGACGCCAGCAGGCGGCGTGCTGCTCGGCGGCCTGCCAGCTACCCAGCAGGTGTGGATGTCGCACGGCGACACCTGCGCCGCGCCGCCACCCGGCTTCGCCGTCACTGCCAGCACGGCCAAGACGCCGGTGGCAGCCGCCGAGCAGCCCGCCAGCGGGCTGTACGGCGTGCAGTTCCATCCCGAGGTCCTGCATAGCGAGCACGGCATGCAGGTGCTGCGCCAGTTCCTCGCCGCGGCCGGCTGCCGCCAGACCTGGACCATGCGCAGCATCGTGGACGAGCAGGTCACCCGGATCAGGAACCAGGTCGGCGGCGGCCGCGCGATCTGCGGCCTGTCCGGCGGGGTCGACTCCGCGGTCGCCGCCGCGCTCGTGCAGCGGGCGATCGGGTCCCAGCTGACCTGTGTTTTCGTCGATCACGGGCTGCTGCGCAAGGGCGAGCCCGATCAGGTGGAGAAGGATTTCGTCGCCGCCACCGGCGTGGACCTCAAGGTCGTGGAAGCGGCCGGCGAGTTCATCCGGGCGCTGGCCGGCGTCATCGACCCGGAGGAGAAAAGGAAGATCATCGGGCGCGAGTTCATCCGCGCCTTCGAGCAGGCCGCGCGCGAGATCACCGGCGCGGCCGCGGCCCGCGAGCACCGGGCGCCGGTCGGCTTCCTGGTCCAGGGAACGCTGTATCCCGACGTGGTGGAGTCCGGCGGCGGCACCGGCACGGCGAACATAAAGTCGCACCACAACGTCGGCGGCCTGCCGGCCGACCTGGCCTTCGAGCTGGTCGAGCCGTTGCGGGCGCTGTTCAAGGACGAGGTACGCAGCGTCGGCACCGAGCTCGGCCTGCCGCCGGAGATCGTCTGGCGGCAGCCGTTCCCCGGCCCTGGCCTGGGCGTCCGCATTGTCGGCGAGGTGACGCGGGAGCGGCTGCGGATCGTCCGGGAGGCCGATGACATCGCCCGCGCCGAGCTGTCCAGGGCGGGCCTGGACCGCGCGATCTGGCAGTGCCCGGTGGTGCTGCTTGCCGACGTGCGGTCGGTCGGGGTCAAGGGTGACGGGCGCAGCTACGGTTATCCGGTCGTGCTGCGCCCGGTGACCAGCGAAGATGCCATGACTGCCGACTGGGCGCGGCTGCCAGACGCGGTGCTGGCGACGATCTCGACCAGGATCACCAACGAGCTGCCGGAGATCAACCGGGTGGTGCTGGACATAACGAGCAAGCCGCCCGGCACCATCGAGTGGGAATGACCGGCCCGGCCGGACCCTGGCCAGGCGGATAAGACCGGGCGCGGTCAGGTCACCCGGCTGCGCCGCGCCGCCAGGCTCGCGTAGGACCGGTCGCCGGCGATCCGCCGCACCGTCTGCAGCGCGTCCCACACGTCGGTGAACCGGGTGATGATCGGCGCGGGGCCTAGCCGCAGCCGGTCCGGTGCCCGGTAGTCGCCGATCACGCCCGCCCCGATCAGCGCCTGGCTGATCTGCCAGGCGTCCGGATGGCGCAGGCAGACGTGCGAGCCGCGGCGCGCGCTTTCCCGCGGCGATGCGACGGCGAAGCCGTGCGGGGCGAGCCATTCGTCCGCCAGCGCGATCAGCAGCTCGGTCAGTGCCACGCCCTTGGCCCGCAGCCGGCCAAGTCCGGCCTCGCCGAGCAGCCGCGCGCCCTCTTCGACCGCCGCGATGCCGATGATCGGCGGCGTCCCGGTCAGGAACTTCCCGATCCCGGCCGCCGGGTCGTAGCCGGGTCCCATCGCGAACTGATCATGCTGCCCGAACCAGCCCCACACCGGCTGGCGCAGGCCGTCGGCCAGCTCACTGCGCACGTAAAGGAACGCAGGCGCGCCCGGCCCGGCGTTGACGTACTTGTAGGTGCAGCCGATGGCGAGATCGGCGCCAGCCGCGTCCAGCCCGACCGGCACCGCGCCGACCGAATGGCACAGGTCCCACAGCATCAGCGCGCCGGCCTCGTGCGCGATCCCGGTGATCTTCGCCATGTCCGCAAGCGCGCCGCTGCGGTAGGCCACATGCGACAGGCTCACCAGCGCGGTGCGGCCGTCCACCGCCGCGCGCAGCGCGTCCTCGCTGATCCCCTCGTCCATGTCGGTGCTGATCAGCCGCAGCTCGCAGCCGCGCTGCGCGGCGATCCCCTGCAGCACGTACCGGTCGGTCGGGAAGTTGTCGTCATCGGTGACGATGACGTCCCGGCCGGGCCGCGCGTCCAGCGCGGCGCAGGCCAGCTTGTACAGGTTGATCGTGGTGGAGTCGCAAACCGCGACCTGGCCAGGCGCCGCCCCGACCAGATGCTGGCCGACCAGGTCCCCGGCCCGCCCGGGCAGCTCGATCCAGCTGCGCCAGGACCGGACCAGCCCGGCGCCCCACTCCTGCCGGACCATCGTGTCGATGCGGGCCACGGTGGCGGCGGGCAGCGGGCCGAGCGAGTTCCCGTCCAGGTAGATCAGCGATTCGTCGTCCCGCACGAAGCGGTCCCGGAACCCGGCGAGCGGGTCCGCGGCGTCCAGTTCCTCGGCATAGGCCCGGTCGGTGCGGATCGTCGCCACGACCTCACCCTAGCCGAGCGTTAATCAGCTCTCTAAAAAATCCATAAGCATATATTACGGATATTTCGGGCGACAATGCCGGACCCTGCAGCGGGGCAACGCCGCGGCGCGTGTAGGAGATGCGCGAGGGAGCTTGAATGTCGTTGCTCTGCACGCTGACGTCAGCTCGTACCTGACTCGAAGCGGTCGAGGAGTTCGCTGGCAAGTGCCAGCGATGAGGTGGCTGCCGGGGACGGGGCATTCCTGACGTGTGCCGCGCCGGGCGTCTGCGAGATCACGAAGTCGTCGAGCAGCCTGCCGTCGCGGCCCACCGCCTGCGCCCGGACGCCGCTTGTCACGTGCGGGTCGATTCTCATCGACTCGATGACCGGGACATACTGCGAGCAGGCCCGGACGAATCTCTTGCGGCTTGCGGCCATCGCGAGCTCGCTGATCCCGGTCCGCCAGAAGTTCTTCGCGATGATCCAGGTACCGGGCCAGGTCGCCGTGTCGAGCAGGTCCCGCGGGCGGATCGACCAGGCGTCATATGCGTCACGCGCGCCGGCCAGCATGGCCGTCGGGCCCAGCATGACGTGCCCGTCGATGTGCCTGGTCAGATGGACGCCGAGGAAGGGCAGTTCCGGGTCGGGGACCGGATAGACCATGCCGCGAACCACCGGCGGCTGGCCGGCCGCCAGCCGGAGATAGGCACCACGGAACGGCACGATGCGCGGATCCGGCGAAGCCCCGGCCGAGACCGCCAGGCGATCTGACCACAGCCCGGCGCACACGATGGCCGCGGCCGCGCGATACGAGCCTGCGGCGTGCGCGACGACGGTCTGCCCGTGTTCCCTGCGCACCGCGCTGACCGTGCAGCCGAGCGCGAAGGTTACGCCCTGGCCGCGGAGTTCTTGCTGCAGCGCGCGGGCCACCGCGCCGAAATCGGTAATGCCGGTGGCCGGCGAATACAGCGCGGCGCGGCCCAGGCACCCGGGCTCGATGTCGGCGATCTCGGCCGCCCCGACCCGGCGCAGCCCAGGGACGCCGTTCGCGTGGCCGCGTGCCTCAAGGTCGGCGAGTCGCGGCAGTTCGTCGTCCCGCAACGCGACGATCAGCTTGCCGCAGCGCTGGTAGGGGATCGCGTTCGCATCGCAGAACTCGTACATGAGCCGGGCGCCCTGGACGCAGAGCCGGGCCTTGAGCGAGCCCGGCTTGTAGTAGACGCCACTGTGGATCACGCCGGAGTTGTGCCCGGTCTGGTGATACGCCACGGTGGCATGCTTGTCGATGACGATGAGTTTCGAGCCGGGACGCCGGCGCAGGAACTCGCGCGCCACGGCGAGCCCGACGATCCCGGCGCCCACCACGGCGAGGTCGTACCTTTCCGGGTCCACGCCGGGCTCCTGGGAAGGGCGGCAGGACTTGGTCGTCACAGCGCCGCGTCAGGTGATGCCGGGCGCGATGACTGAGTCGAATCGGCTCAGCGTTTCCCGGTCGCCGGACCGGTCGATCTGCGCGAGGGGCGGCCGTTGCCACAGCCAGCAGTCGAGGTCGGCCGCGCTGCCGCGGACCGTGGCGGCGGTCTCCTCGCCCGGGTCGCTGGCGGCCGCGTGCAGCCCGGTCTCGTCGTAGCTGGCCTGGTCGCCCGGGTCGGTGCCGGTGAACCGGCCCAGCGTGACGAACCACGAGTCCCCGGTATCGGTGGCCAGGAGCCGGAGCGTCTGCTCGCTCTCGGCGGTGAACCTGCCCCACCCGGGCACGTCACCGCCGTACATGACCCGCAGCGCCTCGTCGACTCCGTCGGCGCTCAGCTGCGGATCCATCGGGCTGCGGCTGCCCGCGGCCAGCTCGGCGTCGATCCGGTGGATCAGCGCTTCGTGGGCCTGGCGGCGGCGGATGAAGCCGGCCGTGTGGTCCTGCGACCACGTCCAGGCCGGGGCGTCCGCAGCCGTCGCAGCGAGGATCTCGCCCAGGTCGCGGCTGGCGCGCTGGTAGAACGCCAGCAAGCCGGCCCGGTCGGCTGGGCGGCCGGGTTTGAGCTGTTCTGCCTGCGCGCCGGTCACCTGCTCGCGCACGACCGTGCCCCAGAACCACTGCACCTCCCCGAGGTGCCAGAGCAGGTCATCGGCGCTCCAGTCCGGGCATGATGGCACCCGGGCGGCCGGCCGGAGCTCGCCGATAACCTCAGCGAAGCGGGCCGACTCCCGGGCCAGGTGAGCGAGATAGTCCAGGTCCGTTGCCACGTCATGGAGGCTACCGCTGGCCGGGCGGCCATGCCGGGCTGAGCGCGGGTGGTGCTGGCTGTTCCCGCGGCCGGCGGCGAACCCGCGCGGCTCGCAGCGGCGCCCTGTGCGGTTAGCTTCTCGGTATGGCCACGGCAGAGGTGGAGCTTGAGGTCGGGAACCGGACGGTGCGTATCTCCAATCCGGGCCGGGTGTATTTCCCTGCCCGCGGCGAGACCAAGCTGGACCTGGCCCGCTATTACCTGTCGGTCGGCGACGGCATCGTGCGCGCGCTGCGCGACCGGCCATGCATGCTGCACCGCTTCCCGTCCGGGGTGACCGGCCAGAAGGTGCACCAGAAGCGGGTACCGCACGGCGCTCCCGGCTGGCTGGAGACGGTGCGGGTGGACTTCCCTCGCTACGGCAGGCACGCCTACGAGCTGTGCGTCACCGAGCTGGCCAGCGTCATCTGGGCGGTGCAGATGTCCACCGTGGAGTTCCATCCGTGGAACTCGCGGCGGGCTGACACCGAGCGGCCGGACGAGTGGCGGATCGACCTGGACCCGATGCCGGAATGCGGGTTCGACGTAGTGCGCAGGGTCGCCCACATCGTGCACGAGATACTCGGCGAGCTCGGCGCGGCCGGGTGGCCGAAGACGTCCGGCGGCAACGGGCTGCACGTCTACGTCCGGATCGAGCCGCGGTGGGGCTTCGGTGACGTCCGCCGCGCCGCGCATGCCTTCGCCAGGGAGGTCGAGCGCCGCGCGCCTGGCGACGTGACGACCACCTGGTGGCGCAAGGACCGCGACCCCGCCATGCTGTTCGTCGACTACAACCAGAACGCGCGCGACCACACGATCGCCAGCGCCTACTCGGTCCGCGGCGTGCCGGAAGCGACCGTGTCCACCCCGATCACCTGGGACGAGATCGACGACGTGGAGCCACGCGAGTGCACCATCGCGACCGTGCCCGGCCGCTACGCCAAGCTCGGTGATCTGCAGGCCGGCATCGACGACGACGCCTACTCGCTGGACACCCTGCTGGCGTGGGCAGACCGCGACGGCATCGACTAGCGGATCGGAGCTGCCATGCGAGGCGTACCGGCGCCTGCGAGAGCGCCGCCAGGTTCCTGCGCGGCTGGTGGGGCGAGGCGCCCGGCCCGCCGTTCGCGCTGCCAGGCTGAGTGCGCTAGCGGCCGGCCCGGCGCCGCCGGATGCGGAACCGCAGCACGATCGCGATCGCCAGCACGAGGCCGGCCAGCACCGGGATCGCGCGCTTGAGCACGGGCAGGCCCGCCACGCTCAGCAGGTCGATGGCATCTTCGGCCGGCGGCCTGGCGTCGGCCGGGCCAGCCCCAGGGCCGGGGGACGGGGCAGCCGGCCTGGAGTCGCCGTTGGCGCCGGCCCGGCTCGGCGCGGCGCCGTTGGCAGCAGCCGCGCCCGGTGCAGTGGTACCCGGAGCAGTGCTACCCGGAGCGGAACTGTTTCCGGCCACGGAACTTGTGCTCGCGCCGCCGGCGGCGGAGCCGGATCCCGCGCTGCCGAGCGACAGGCCCCGCTCGGCGAGCTTCTGCCTGATCTCCTCGACCGAGGCCGGGCCGATGTTATCCATGGCCAGCAACTGCTGCTCCGTGCGGGCGGCGAGTTCCCCGACGGTGTGAATCCCGTCGCGGCGCAGGCTGTTGTGCGAGCGGAGGGCGAGATGCAGTTCCTCGACCGGCAGGGCGAGATCATCCTCGGCACCGATCCGGGCGCTGGTCTCCGCCGGGCTGGCCGCTGCCGTGTGCTCAGCGGCGCTGTCGGCCGTCAGCATGTCCGCGAGATTGCTGGCGAAGATGCCGATCAGCTTGCCGCCGACCTCGGCCATCACGCCCCGGCCGAACTGAGCTGGCCGGCCGGTCACGTTCAGCGTGGTGTGCACGATGACGCGCGTCTGGTCGCCTTGGCCTTCGAGCATCGAGCGGACGGTCGCCGATGCCGTGCCGGCGCCGCGGGTCTCCTTGCCCGTGGCCTCAAGCGTGATGACGTGCGCCTGCGGATCTCGCTCGGTGAAGCGGGCGGTGCCCGCGTACGTCATCGAGATGGGACCGACCTTCACCTTGATCCGGCCCTTGATCTGGTCGCCGTCCACCGAGTCGAGGGAGGCGCCCGGCATGCAGGGCGCCACCCTCTCCACGTCCAGCAGCACATCCCACGCCCGCTCCTCAGGGACCGGGACGGTGAAGGTGTGCTCTAGTTCCATCTTTCAGACTCCTGCCGCCGCTGCGAGCGCCCTTCCGGTCAGCACCCGCGCCAGGTGACGCCGGTAGTCGGGCGCGCCGTGCAGATCGCCGGGCGGCTGCGTTCCTTCGCCGGAGTGCTCGGCGGCCGAACGCAGCGCGTCGCGGCTCGCCGACGCGCCGGCCACGGCCGATTCCGCGGCCGTGGCCCTGACTGGGACAGGCCCCATGTTAGTCAGGCCGATCCTGGCCTCTGCAACCTGTCCGTTCGAGCGCCTGGCCAGCGCGGCCACGCCGACGATAGCCCAGGCCTGGGCGGTGCGGTGGAACTTCTCGTACCGGTAGCCCCAGCCCGCCCCGAGCTTGGGCACGGTGATCGCGGTGAGGATCTCGCCGGGTGCCAGCGAGGTAGTGAGGTAGTCGACGAAGAAGTCGGCGGCGCTGATCTCCCGCTCGCCGCCCGGCCCGCGGGCGGTGAGCGTCGCGTCCAGCGCGAGGATGACCGCGGGCAGGTCACCCGCCGGGTCGGCGTGCGCGAGCGAGCCGCCGAGCGTCCCGCGGTGCCGGACCGCGGGGTCGGCCACCGTCCCTGCCGCCTCGGCGAGCAGCCCGCAGTGGGCCGCGATGAGCGGGTCGCCGACGAGGTCGTAGTGCGTCGTGCGGGCGCCTATCCGCAGCGTGTCGCCCTGGTCGCTGACGCCGCGCAACTCCGCGATGCCGCCGACGTCCACCAGCAGGTCCGGATAGGCGAGCCGCAGCCTGAGCAGCGGCAGCAGGCTCTGCCCGCCGGCGATGACCTTGGCGTCCTCGCCGCCGCCGGCTAGCGCGCTGACCGCCTCGTCCAGCGAGGATGGCCGGACGTAGTCGAACTTCGCCGGGATCATGCCGTGCCTCCGGTCTGTGCGTCGCCGCTTTCGGTGACCATGCCCTGCGGGCCGTTGCCCTGGGTCTGGTCGCTCTGCCGGGCCGCATGCTGCTCGGCCGGGCTGGCCTGCTGAGCGCCCTGGGCAGTCTGGATCGCCCGCCAGACTCGCTCTGGCGTGCACGGCATCGTGATGTCCCTGATTCCCAGCGGCCGCAGCGCGTCCACGATCGCGTTCACCACGGCAGGCGTGGACGCGATCGTGCCGGCCTCGCCGACGCCCTTGACGCCGAGCCTGTTGCCGGATGGCGTCTCGGTGCGGCTGGTGACGTACGACGGCAGGTCGGCCGCCGACGGCACCAGGTAGTCGGCCAGCGTGGTCGTGAGCAGGTTGCCCGCGTCGTCGTAGACAGCCTCCTCATACAGCGCCTGCGCGATGCCCTGGGCGATGCCGCCGTGCACCTGGCCGTCCACGATCAGCGGGTTGACGACCTTGCCGATATCGTCCACAGCCACGTAGGAACGGATGGTGACCATGCCGGTCTCGGTGTCGACCTCGGTCGCGCACAGGTGCGTGCCGTGCGGGAAGGAGAAGTTGTCCGGGTCGTAGGTGGCATCGGAATCGAGCGACGGCTCGACCCCGTCCGGCAGGTCGTGCGCGGCGAACGTGGCCAGCGCTATCTCCTGGATCGTCTTGCTTGCGCCGGATCCGTTGCGCGCCTTGAACACGCCGGCCTCGAACTCCACCTCCTCGGGCGGTGCCTCCAGCATGGCGGACGCGATCGTCTTCGCCTTGGCGATCACCTTGTCGCAGGCTCCCACCAGCGCCATCCCGCCGACCGTGAGGGAGCGGGATCCGTAGGTGTCCATTCCCTTGGGCGAGATCTGGGTGTCGCCGTGCAGCACTCGGACGTCCTCGAACGGCACCCCGAGCTGGTCGGCCACGATCTGGCTCCACGCGGTCTCATGGCCCTGGCCGTGCGCGCTCGAGCCGGTGACCACCTCGACCTTGCCGGTGGGCAGCATCCGGATCGAGGCGTGCTCCCAGCCGCCGGCCCCGTAGGCGAGCGAGCCGAGCACGCGGGACGGGGCGAGCCCGCACATCTCCGTGTAGGTGGAGATGCCGATGCCCAGCTGGACCGGGTCGCCGCTGGCGCGGCGGCGCTCCTGCTCCGCGCGCAGCTCGTCGTACCTGAACAGTTCCCTGGCCTTCGCCGTGGCCGCCTCGTAGTTGCCCGAGTCGTAGGTCAGGCCGCTGATCGAGTTGTACGGGAATTCCTCGTGCTTGATCCAGTTCCGCTCGCGCAGCTCAAGTGGCTCGATGCCGAGCTCGGCGGCGAGCTCGTCCATGATCCGCTCGATCGCGAACGTGGCCTCGGGGCGCCCGGCGCCGCGGTAGGCGTCGGTCGGCATCTTGGTGGTGAAGACGCCGGTGCAGCGGAACGAGTAGGCGTCCATCTTGTAAATGCTGTTGTACATGAACGCGCCGAGCAGCGGGACGCCCGGCGTGACCAGCATCAGGTAGGCGCCCATGTCGGCCAGCAGGTCCACCGAGAGCCCGCGGAGCTTGCCGTCGCTTTCCGCCGCGATCCTGATCCGCTGCCACTGGTCCCGGCCGTGGTGGACGGTCATGTTGCCCTCGCTGCGCGACTCGGTCCACTTGACCGGCCGGTGCAGCCGACGGGCGATCAGCAGCGCGAGCACTTCCTCGGCGGTGACCTGGAGCTTCGAGCCGAAGCCGCCGCCGACATCGGGCGCGATCACCCGGA
>WNGK01005475.1_pt1 | contig 21502 bp, 23 predicted proteins | sample 5400601 | NCBI WGS metagenome assembly WNGK01 (sample SAMN13153376, study PRJNA577476) | soil metagenome | isolation source: 60 cm soil or saprolite under Garry oak tree replicate 1 | place: USA:California | collected 2016-06-15
GATATATCTTGCAGGATGAAGTCTGCACATTCGCCCTGAGGGGTCAATGTCTGTTTTTATCCTCAACCACATCAGATAATTAGAGCCAAAAACCCCAATTCGTGTCAGAAGTCAGTATGAGCGAGCCATCGTGCCGCGCCGCCCAGAAGAGACCCGCAGTGGTGGCTATGAGCGGGAGCTCTGGACGCAGTATGGACGTATTGCCGACCTGCGTGTGCCCAAACTGCGCCGGGGCAACCGCCATCTGGCTTGGCAGACGATCACACGCTACGAACACTGTTGGGGGCCATTATTAGACCAACATCTGCTCCATTATTGTCTGGGTCATAGTCTGCGCGATCTGCAAGAAGGCATGCAACTCAGCCTTGGCGAGGTCTTATCACTCGCCGCCTGTAATCGCCTGGTGTTGGGCCTTGAAGAGCGGGCGCATGCCTTCAAAACGGCGCGGCTGGCGGCGCCACCACCGATCGTGCTGGTTGATGGGCTGTGGCTCAAGCTGGCCGTGCCCAGTGGGGAGCTTCAAGAGGATGCCAGTGGGCGCCAGCGCCCAGTGAAACGCAAACAGCAACGCGTGATGCTCACCGCCCTCGGCATCTGGCCTGATGGCCATTGGGAGATTCTCGCCTGGCACCTGGCCTCCCAGGAGGATGCGGCATCCTGGGGCACGTTTGTGGGGACCTTGTACACCAAAGGTGTGACGGAACAGACCACCGAACTGATTGTGAGTGACGGCAGTAAGGGGCTCGACAAGGCGTTGGACATCCATCTGTATGGGGTGCCGCATCAGCGCTGTATCTTCCACAAGATCAAAAACATTACGGATCACTTGCAGTATGGGGCGAGGCGGGGCGAGGTGGGGGAGGTCTCAGCGACGCCGAGCCGTCAGGCCAAACAGGAGCGGAAGCGGGCCATCCTCGCCGAGGCGGGCCAGATTTATGCCACCAATGTCGAAGTGGAGATTCGTGCGCGGGCGCAGGTGTTTCGTGACACCTGGGAGGGACGAGAGCCGCAGGCGGTCGCCGCCTTTTTCCATGATTTTGAGCAGACCTTGTGTTATCTCACGGTGGATTTTCCCATGGCGCATGTCTCGCTGATTCGCACGACGAATCTGCTCGAACGCTTTCATAAGGAAATCCGCAGAAAGCAGCGCGACATTGGCATGTTACAAAGTGAGGCTGGCGGCGACGTGCTGTGGTATATGGTGGCCATGCGAGAAACCGCCAAACAGCGGGCCTTGTGTAGAGGCAAGGGCTGAGAATTCGCGAAACAAGGCATACACTATCCGGCCCGCTCCAGCGCCTGTATCCCGGTCTTCTCGTCCGTACTGATGACATGCCCCCCGTGCTCGGCGATGGCTGGCGCGTGCTGGTAGACCTCACACACCACAGTCACCTGGGCGGCAAACGCGACGGGGTCATCCGGCTTGGCGTTGAGCCAGTACTCCACCCGATGCGGCTGTAAATCGGCCTGATGTTAAAACACGCCCGACACTGCGGGTGCTGATCGTCTCGACAATGCCGCGTTTGCGGACCTCCTCGGCCACCTCACGGGGCGTCCAATGGCTGACGGGCCGCCCGGAATCCGCCGGGTCTTCACACGCCACCGCGACCATCTGGACCATCTATTCCGCCGTAAAAGTGGCCGGTGTGCCCGAGCGGGGGTGATCGGTCAACGCCTCCACGATCATCGTGGTGAGCACTGTATCATGGCCCCCATCGGCTTCAATCTGCTCCAGCTTGGGGGCAAGCGCGCGCCATCGCCGGTGCCATGTGTGTACCGTCCCGCGATGAAGGCGCATTTGGCGCGTCACGTGGCACTGGTTGGCTCCCGTCTCTAGCGCTAAAAGAATCTTGGCACGCCGTACCAGCCGCTGGGGACTCGTCTGCCGGCGCGCAATCTGCTCCAAGCAGGCCCGTTGTCGTGCCGTCAGCGGCACCCTGGGGGATACCGCGGGGGATGGCGCAATGGCGGTGGGCATACGAAACTCCTTTCGGGAGGACTGGGCTCTTTTTAGCTCCTATGATACCATGCCGCCATCTGTACGGCTACTTCTGCCAAGCACCACTAGGCTATACAATCAGCGCTCAGACAGTGGGCAACATCCTGAAACGTCACAGCATCCTACCGGCCCCTGAGCGCAAAAAGACCGTGACGTGGCAGGAGTTCATCTGTTTCCATCTCAACGTCCTGTTGGCCACGGACTTCTTCACCAATGAGATGTGGAGCTGGTTGGGGTTCGTGGGCTCTGTCCTGCTATGTTTCATCCAGTGTCGTCGTCGCCAAGTGTGTGCCGTAGGTAGGACACTGCATCATGACACGTGGTGGGTACTGTCCCTCCTGTCGAGGGCTCTCGATGTGCATGCTCGAGTCCAGAGATGGAGCCGGTTGGTCAAGGTATCAGTGCGCGTACGGCCCATCCTCATCCCCGGAGGGGTCTTGGGCCATACGGTCTCTGCGTGCGCATCCTCGGCTGACCCCACCGCCCGATCCCCAGCCAGAGGCAAGGTCGTGCTCTTCTGTGCAGCCTCTCCCAGCCAGATACGGGCTGGCCCCATACGACGTCGACACCGGCTCAGTGGGCTGCAGAACGAGCATCGTGAGGCTGCCTGAGGTTTTGCGGATGCGCGTTCCGTGTGTGCACCACTCAGGCCATAGAGGATGAAGCAAGAGGGTGAGGATGAGCAAACAGATTGAGGCCATTTATGAACATGGGGTGCTGCGTCCATTGGAGCCGCTCAGTCTGGACGAGCATCAGCGCGTCACGATCACCATTGCTGAAGATAGTGGAGAAGAGGAAGACTTGTTCGATCCAGCATTCACGCAATGGTGTGCCGAGCAATCCCGCAATGCCCCAAGCCTTGAGGAAGTGCGCCAGGTCCTGTCGAAGATACAAGGTTCTATGGCCGATGTCGTGATTGTTGAGCGTGATGAGCGCTAGATGGCCCGCTCTTTTCTGGACACAAGTGCCCTGGTGAAATACTACCACCCAGAAGAGGGGACGGGAGAAGTCACGCAATTCGTCTAGGAGCGCAATGGGCGTCACTATATCTCCCGCCTTGGCATTGTCGAAGCCCAACACGCGTTTGCAATCAAGCTGCGGACAGGGGACATCACGGAGACAGATTTTGCAGGCCTGCGCCAGCGTTTGCTGCGTGATATCGCGCAGAGTCTCTTTCAGCATGTCCGTGTGACGGAACCGCATTATCGGGAAGCGGAGCGTCTCATCGTCACCTTTAGGCGACGCCGATTCCGTACCTTAGACGCGTTGCAGCTTGCGGTGGCATTAGATTTGTCTCGCCGTGGCATGACAGAGTACTTTGTCTGTGCGGACACCCGACTTTGTGAGACTGCCGAAGAGGAAGGGCTGGTGAACCCCAAGTCCCTTCAGACTTCTCACCGAAGCTGGATGAATATTTTTACCATACGAGGTTCTTGATGTCGACAATACCCTCGGTCGGGTCTGGCACGTATTCACCCGGTCCCAACATGATGGGCTCCCTTGAGAAAAAGGTTAGGACCGGTAGAATAGAAGCCATCGCCTGCCCTGTCTAGAGCGATCTCAGAATCCCCGCTACAGTCTCAGAGATTTTGCTTACGCACCAGTCGAGAGCTGCCGATAAAAGTCTAGGGAGTCTAGCTCCTGGCAGGCGTCATGTGCCCAGCAGGACACTGGCGTTGTAACTGTCGTATAGAGGGCTCGCCGTACACTACGAGAGCGTATAAGGGCTGAGGGGTGTCACATGCCTTCCCACCCGAAGGTGTTGCAAAGTGATGCGAGACACGACCGCATGATTGCGGTGAGCAGGCTCGTGCTGGCGACGTTGGCGTTGCTCGTCACCTACTACGATGGGGTGCAGGACGTCCGTCCTGGCGCTGCCACATACATCGTACTCGCCCTCTACATCGCCTACAGCACTGTCCTCGTGCTCCCTATAAGGTGTCGTCCCTTCCTGGTGGGCATCACGGCGCACTGGATCGACGTGGGATGGTATATGGTACTGCTGGCAATCGGCGGCGGCGCCAGCAGTGTGTTCTTTTTTTTCCTCCTCATCTGCCTCTCCATTCTGGTTGCTTCCTTCCAGGATGGCTTCAGGGCAGGAGTCCGCATCACCTACATCTCGGTCGTGCTCTTCACTCTCGCTGGCCTGGGGATGCAGTATGTCGAACCAGGTTTTGCGCTCAGTCATTTCCTGCTGTGGCCGGTGGGTCTGTTGGTCTTCGGTGGCATGGTGGCCTACTGGGGCGACTCTGAGCTTACCTTCAAACGGCGCTTGGCGCTACTCAAGGACGTCAGTACCCTGGCCAACCCGCGTTTTGGTATCGATCGCACACTTGGGGCGTTCCTGGAGCGGCTGCGAGTCTTCTACGATGCTGACACCTGTGTGCTGGTTATGGTTGACCACACGACCGACGAGTGCAGCCTGCGTCGCGCCGACCGCCTTGACCCGCAGGCGGCGGAGCGGGTGGAGTCGATTCCAGCGGGGATGATGCCGCTGCTGCTGGCCCTGCCGGCTGACCAGGCGCTGATTTCCCATGACAGACCCCGGTGCTGGCAGCGCTGGAGGCCGCGGGCCGGCGTGCACGCCTACGAGGTGGCTACGGGGAAGCGCATCGCGGTGCCGCCACAGACAAACGGGATACTCGACGCCGCCTCGTGCGTCACCATACCGTTGCACTTCCAGGGCAAGATGGTCGGGCGGCTCTATCTCACCACGCCGCGCCGGCACACCTTTGGGGTCTCAGACGTCCATTTCCTCCTGCAGGTGCTCGAGCATACCATACCGATTATCGACAACGTCCGGCTGGTGGATCGGCTCGCCTCGGACGCGGCTGAAACCGAGCGCCAGCGCATCGCCCATGACCTCCACGACAGCATCATCCAACCCTACATTGGGCTCCAGCTTGGCCTCGTCGCCGTGCTGCGGAAGTGTACCACCGGCAAAACGGACGTGCGGGACGACCTCGAGCAGTTGCTCACACTGGTGAACGCCGAACTTGTAGACATGCGGGGCTACGTGCAGGGGGTCAGACAGGGGAATGGCTACAAGGACGGTCTGCTGCCAGCCGTGCAACGCTTCGCACAGCAATTTATGGAGGCGACCGGCATTGCCGTGCAGGTCGAGGCCGCCGACGACTTGTGTATCAACGATCGACTCGCTACCGCAGCGTTCCAGCTGGTGGCCGAAGGTCTGAGCAATGTGCGGCGGCATACAGACAGCACGTGGGCGACCATTGGCCTGGCCTGCTGCAATGGGCATTTCCTGCTGCGGATAGAGAACGATGCCGCCGCCGGGACAGCAGGGGTGCCCTTCAGGCCCCGTTCGATCACCGAGCGCGCCGCGGCGCTTGGTGGGCAGGTCCACTTCAGGCGGACAGAAGACGCGAGAGTCGTGATTCTGGTCGATATTCCTCTGTAATCCATGGAGTACTACTTATGTCTAGTACAAACGTACAATCCACCCGCATACTCCTCGTAGACGATCACAAGATCGTGTGCGCTGGGGTCCGCATGCTGCTTGAGAGCCAATCTGGACTTGAGGTGGTTGGGGAGGCCTATTGCCGCGCCGCTGCCCTCGCCATGACCGTCCAGGAGCAACCCGACATCGTTGTGTTAGACCTTGATCTGGGCGGGGATATGGCCCTTGACTGCATTCCCGCCTTGCTCGCCGCTGCCAACGGCGTCCGCGTGCTCGTCCTGACTGGGATGCGCGACCCCGATCTGCACCGCCAGGCCGTGTCCCTGGGCGCCATGGGACTGGTACTGAAGGAGAAAGCCGCCGAGGTGCTGCTCCAGGCCGTCGAGAAAGTCAACGCCGGGGAGGTCTGGATCGAACGCAGCATGATGGCAGTGGTGCTCAACGGTTTAACGCGTGCAGGTCAAGCCCCGGAGGCTGATCCTGAGGCAGTCAAGATCGCCAGGCTCACGGCACGTGAGCGCGAAGTGGTGACCCTGGTGGGCGAGGGGCTGCGGAACAAACAGATCGCCGACCGCCTGTATATCTGTGAGACGACGGTGCGCCACCATCTGAACGCGATCTTCACCAAGCTGAAAGTCCCCGATCGCCTCGCCCTGGTGATGTATGCGTATCAACATGAACTCGCCAAGCTCCCCGGCTAAGTCCGGAGGGCCGGCGCTGGCCGTGTGCACAGGAGCCTGCCAGAGGTCATGGAACAAATGAGCCATATATACCCTGGCCGGTTGCACAAGGCACAGGCCCCAAACGTAGACGCTTGCATCCAGAGCAAAATGGGCTCCTGCATCGATGTGCCCGGTGCTTCCCGGGGGGTATCCTTTTTCTGTACGGTGCAGCGAGCGAGTCGCCGCGAGCCCTAGACGAAGCGGTGCAGCGCGGCACGCAGCAGCACACGGAGGAGGAAACCCCGGGCTGGCGAGGTCAGGGAGGAAGGTGAGGTGCCGCTCGCCACTAGGTGCTGGTGCAGGCAGTAAGAGAGGAATTATGACCAGGCTCATCCAGAGGGGACGGGCCACCAGACGCAAAGTTGAGCCAGAGGCTCAAAGGCAATTTTAGTAAGGGAAAGAACAATGTTGACAAGAATATCTTCACGTTTCCTGCGTTCAGTGAAAAATGAAAAAGGCGTGTTGGCGATCGAATACGCCCTGCTTGTGGCCTTTATTGGGCTGGTAGTTGTGGTTGGGATCACATCAGTCGGTACGCATTTAAATACCTGGTATACCAACGTCGCGACCTTCATTGGTACCCTTGCTAGCTCCAGCTAGTCCAGGCAGCCCCTGGTGGTCCCTGTGTGCGGGGTGGTTGCCCAGTGGAACGGCGCTGGATGCCCGGGAGGTGCCCCTGTTGGTGGCTGACGTGCTGTCAGCGCCTATCCCGTGCCAACTACCCCACTCTGGCTTGTCCCTTCCCCCCTCCCCGATGGGAGCGCCGGAAAGGAGGAGCCATATTTTTGACCCCTTTTTGACTCTTTTGCAAGGTAGGTAGGGTATGGGAAGATACCGTGGATTCTTACTGCTTGGCATTGCTGCTTTAATGGCTGCATTTACTAGTCTATTGATCTATAATTGGTTAGAAGGGCAGCGGATAACTCTGAAGCCCGCTGCCCTCAATGGCGAGGCTGCCGGCGTGCAGACTCAGATGGTGATGGTAGCCGCCACAGATTTGTTCTGGGGGACCAAATTGACTGCTGAGATGCTCACCCCTGTGCCTTTCCCGGCAGGCAGCGTGCCGCAGGGCACCTTTCCAACCGTCGAGAGCCTCCAGGGGCGTGTCTTGATCGCCCATGCGGTGGCGCACGAACCCATCTTAGAGGCCAAGTTGGCTCCCAGCGAAGTCACCAAAGGCGGTGTGGCGGCCGTCACCAATCCTACAAAGCGGGCTATGGCCGTAAAGGTGGATGACGTCGTGGGCGTCGCGGGCTTCATCCACCCGGGCGACAGAGTGGACCTGCTGGTGACGTTGACGCAGTCGCCCCCGGTGACGAAAACAGTGCTGCAGAATGTCCTGGTGCTCGCCACCGGGACCGAGATCGAAAGGCGAGGCAAAGAAGACAAAGCGAACCAGGTGCACGTCATTACCGTCGAGGTGACGCTAGAAGAAGGGGAAAAGCTGGCCCTGGCCGCTAACGAGGGCAAGGTGCAGTTGGCACTGCGCAATTACCTGACTGCGGAACCAGTGCTCACCAGAGGCGCGACCGTCCCTGCCCTGCTGAGTTCGTATCGACTCCCAGAGGCGGAGGCCCCGAAGCGCGAAGCACCGGCGCCCCCGAAGCGCGAAGCACCGGCGCCCGCGCCAGTGCGAGAGAAGCCGGCGAAGCAGGTGCAGGTGATCAAGGGCAGTACAGTAAGTACCCTGACGTTTAACTAGCACTACTTAGCCAGGGAGGAGGGATGCTGTGACCAGACAGAATTGGCCGTTACGACACATAACCGTTGGTGTGCTGGCAGGTGTTTTCTTGTTGCTTTGTGCGCCTCCGGGTCGCACGCAAGACCGTCCCAGGATTCCTATTGAAACCCGCACACCGCAAAAAATACGGCTGGTCATAGGAGAATCCCTGGTGATCGATAGCCCCGTACAGATCACGCGCCTATCGCTGGCGGCGCCCGAGATTGCTGATGCTGTGGTGCTGTCCCCCCGGCAGTTTTATCTCACCGCCAAGGCCGTGGGCGTCACACACCTGACGTTATGGGACGAGGGTGATAGGGTCATTACCGTCTTTGATGTTGCGGTCACCCCCAATGTGACACGGCTGAAAGAAAAACTGCACGAGATCCTGCCTGGGGAGGACATCCAGGTGACTGCCACCCATGATGTGGTGACCCTGTATGGCCATGTCTCCAGCACGGTCCACCTCTCCCAGGCGCTGGCCATCGCCGGGGCGTTTATGCCCGAGAAACCTGAGAAAGTCATCAATCTGCTCCAGGTGGCCGGGGTGCATCAGGTGATGTTGGAAGTACGCGTAGCCGAGATGGCCCGTTCAGTCACCCGCAGGTTAGGTTTCAACTTTGCAATCCTGGCGGGTGGGTCAACATTTGGCCTGAGCTTGCTCAATAACTTGACCTCCCTGGGTACTTCAGGCCTGCCCTCCGATATTAAGGTCAGTCCTCGTGTCAACGCCATTACCCGGTTTCACAGCGGCGATGTGTCGGTGACGCATTTTATCGATGCCCTCAAAGAGAACGGCCTGGTCAAGATTCTCGCTGAGCCAACCCTGGTCACGCTCAGCGGCCAGGAGGCCAGCTTCCTGGCCGGCGGTGAGTTTCCCATTCCGGTGGCGCAACGACTCGATGCCATTACGGTTGAGTTCAAAACCTTTGGCGTCGGTCTGGTGTTTACCCCCACGGTGCTCAGTGAAAGCAAGATCAGCATGCGGGTAGCGCCTGAGGTCTCCCAGTTAGATTTTTCGAATGCCGTCAACTTTGCCGGCTTTGTGATTCCTGCGCTCACCACGCGGCGGGCCGCGACCGTGATCGAGCTCGCCGACGGGCAAAGCCTGGCGATTGCCGGTCTGCTCAATGAAAGTGTGCGCGAGAACATTTCGAAGTTTCCGGTCCTGGGGGACGTGCCGATTCTGGGAGCGCTCTTCCGTAGCAGCGAGTTTCAGAAAAACGAGACCGAGCTGATTATCATTGTCACCCCCCACCTGGTCAAACCCCTGGATATGACCAAACAGACGCTCCCGACTGACCAGTTCGTCGAGCCCAATGAATTCGAATTCTATCTGTTGGGGAAGCTGGAAGGACAGGGTGCGGCCGCCAGGCGCGGTGGGAAGTTGGACGGCAAGTTTGGGTACATCGTCCCCTAGGAGAAGCACTATGCAAAAGCGACTCGGAATGTTACTTGTCAGTGTGGTCCTGCTTGGTGTGATGCTGGCTGGCTGCACCCCCCCTACTCGGCTGGAGAGGGATTACGGTACCTCGTACCAGCTCACCAGAGCGCAGCAGATCTTGACTCCTGAGGCCGAGCAAAGCCTCGCACCCCAGGAAGACCTGGACGGGGGAGCGGCCCAGCGCACGCTCGAACGCTACCGGAAAACGTTTGAAAAGCCGCCACCGCCGCCCACGTTTGCGGTTTCCGTGGGCGCCATCAAGTAAGGAGACGGACAATGCGACTGCAGCGTGAAGACGGTATCGTGGCCCTCGAATTTGCCCTCATACTGCCGCTGTTCCTGCTGATCGTGGCGGGCATTATTGAATTCGCGGTCATGCTGTTCGACCAGCAGGTGATTACCAACGCCAGCCGTGAAGGCGCCCGCGCTGGGATTGTCCTGGCCATTCCCAAGCCCTCAGAGGCAAACATTCAGAGCGTCGTCAGCACCTACTTGACGGGCGCCGGGCTGGATGCCGCGAGCGCCACGGTCGACGTGACCGGCGAGGGCCTGGCTTTTGGCAACGATCTCACGGTGCGCGTGGCTTATCCATATAACTTCTTGTTTCTCCCACGCTTTACTGGCGGAAGCGCGAGTATGACCCTGACTGCGAATACCACCATGAGGCACGAATAAAGGGGAGGAGCCTGGCAATGCGTCTGCGGAAGATTGTGTCTGGGCAAGAGGGTGCCGTTGCCCTCATGGTGGCTGTAGGGTTTTTCGTGTTTGTAGCCTTCACGGCCATGGTTGTCGATATTGGCGTGATCCTGGTCACCAGGAACCAACTACACAACGTTGCCGATGCGGCGACTCTGGCCGGTGCCAGGCAGCTTGGCAAGCTTTATGAGGGGCTGGCGCCCAGCGCGCAACAAAGCTACGTGCTCGCTGCTGCAGACGAAACTTTGATCAGGAACGCTGTCCTCGACGCGGCCGGAAAGAATAGCGCCGGGGGCACAGCCATCACCATCAATGCCGCGGATATTCGCATCGGTCAATGGCATACTACTACAAGGACCCTGACAGTGACTACTACCAATCCGGATGCGGTAGAAGTCACAGCGCGCCGGGATGCGACGGCCAATGGTCCTATTACTACCTTATTTGCCAAACTCATGGGGATAAACACCGCCGAGGTCGTCTCCATCTCCCAACGGAGTGGGGGCATATGGACTGGCGTAGAGCGGCCAACGGCGGCGTTAACGGGGGCAGGCACGGTTGAGCCTGGAGACCTCAAGCTTCCCGTCGGGATCTCAAAAAGCTGGTTTACCTCAGGTTTTTGCGACCGGAATATCAAATTCTACCCTACGTCTGCTAGTACCTGCGCAGGTTGGAACACCTTTAACGTGTCGCCGGCCAGCGCCAATAACCTGCGCGATATACTACAGGGAGAGTGGGCCGGCACGTACGAGGCCCCCGGCTTTGCGGTCAGCGACACAATCAATTTCACTAACGGGGTTGCGGCAAGTGATTTGTTCCCGTCGTCGCCCAGTAAAAAGGGTCTCGTGGATCTTTACAACAAGTTCAAGAATGCCGCGGGAGTATGGGAAACGACTGTGCCAGTCTATGACAGTACGGCCTGCAATCCCTCAGGCCCCATCCAAATTGCTGGCTTTGCCTCTGTCGCGGTGACCAACGTCCTGGGGCCGCCTGACAAGATCATCGAAGGGACGGTTAAGTGCCATCTGGTAGAGCCGAACAGCCGCGGTGGTGGTGGGGAGTATGGTACCAAGGGCAGCATCCCAGGTTTGGTGGAATAATGGAGGGCAGAACACCCGTGACTGGAGAAAGCATCACCGTTGGGTTAGAAATACACACTGCGGCCCTACGCGGAGAATTCACCGCTATCCTGGCTACCCAGGCGGCGTTTCGTCTGCAGAACACGCAGGGTGACGACGTGCCGCAACTCGTCATTGTGGAAATGCACGACGACCGTGCCCGTACGTTTGCTCTCATCCAGGCTATCCAGACCGCTGCCTCGGTAACGGAGGTCTTTCTCACTGCCTCTCGTATGGAGCCAGACATGTTGTTAGAAGCCTTACGGGCGGGGGTGAAAGAGTTCATCCCACAACCTGTGAAACGGGAGGAACTCGAGCAGGCCCTGCAGAGGTATCAAGAGCGCTACCGGCAGCGCACCCCGAGGCAGTCGAAACAGAGCAAGCTGATCAACATCATAGGCAGTAAAGGCGGCGTGGGAACCACCACGATCGCCGTCAATCTTGCCCTCAGTCTGCAACGTCTACACCCCCAAAAATCGGTCGTCCTGGTGGACTTGAACCCCCAACTTGGCGACGCGGCGCTCTTCCTCGACCTCAAACCGGCCCACACGTTCGGTGATATTGCGAAGCATATGTTGCGTCTGGACACTACCTTTTTGCTCAGTACGCTCTCCAGGCACGCCTCGGGGCTGTCGCTGCTGTCGTCGGTGCAGGATATCGAGGAGCTGGGCCTGTTGACCCCGGAGAGTGTCGAGGGGACACTGGAATTATTACAGACGCATTTTGATTATATTGTGCTCGATAGCGGGCATATGCTAGATGATGCCACGGTGGCAGCGTTGCGTCTCGCGCCTACGCTCTTTCTAGTGTCGACCCTTACCCTCCCCGTTGTGCGTAATACTAAAAGGTTACTCGATATCTTTACCAAGTTGGATATTCCCGCAGACAATATCAACTTAATTGTGAACCGTCATAAGTCAATCAATCGGGAAATATCCTTGCACGATTTTGAAAATACCTTGAAAAAAAAGGTGTTCTGGCTTGTTCCAAATGACTACCTGGTCACGTTGAAGGCGATAAATACTGGCCAACCAGTTGCCTTGATGGCAAAGCGGGCAAGAATAGCCAAAAATCTGAGGAAATTAGCCGCTACTATTGCTACAGAAGAGGAGGAAAAATTTTCTCTTCTCTCAAAATTCTTTGGACGAAACAAAGAGGGAGCATAATATATGGCGTGGTTCATTGCTAAATCAGCAGATAATACAATACAGACTCCCATTGCACAGTTGAAAAATGGTCACACTCCAGAGTCATATGAACACGGGAATGAGTATCAAGAGTTAAAGAGTAATATTCACTCAAAACTCATTGACATGATTGATCTCTCTCTCTTAGGTTCACCCAACAAGGAATTTATTAGGCAAGAGATAAATAAAGCGGTTGTAGAGATTCTCAGAGAAGAGATTGTACCACTCAATGCTCGTGAAAGAGAGTTATTGCTCAAAGAAGTGCAAGATGAAGTGTTAGGTCTGGGTCCGTTGGAGCCTTTTTTGCAAGACCATACGATTTCCGATATTTTGGTGAATACCCATAAAAAGATTTATGTGGAGAGATTTGGGAAATTGGAACGCACGGAGGCACGATTTAAAGATGATACTCACTTGATGGGCATCATTGAGAAGATTGTCTCCAGGGTCGGCCGGCGCATTGATGAGTCGTCTCCCATGGTGGATGCCAGGCTGCCGGATGGTTCCCGTGTCAATGCCATCATTCCCCCGCTGGCCATCGACGGCCCTATCCTGTCCATTCGACGCTTTGCCGTGCGTCCCCTGAAGCTCGAGGATCTCGTCAGGCTCAAGACCCTGACGCCCGAAGTGGGGGAGCTCCTGCAAGGGATTATCAAGGCGCGGCTGAACGTCCTGGTCGCCGGCGGCACAGGGAGTGGCAAAACCACATTGTTAAATGTGCTGTCTGGATTTATTCCGGCGACCGATCGCATCGTCACCGTCGAAGATTCCGCCGAACTCCAGTTGCAGCAACCGCACGTGGTGCGATTGGAAACCAGGCCTCCCAACATCGAAGGCAAGGGGCAGGTGACGCAACGCGACCTGGTACGCAACAGCCTTCGTATGCGTCCAGACCGCATTATCGTTGGGGAAGTGCGCGGCGAAGAAACCATAGATATGCTGCAAGCCATGAATACCGGGCACGATGGTTCGCTGACCACTATCCACGCCAACAGTGCCCGCGATGCCTTGATTCGTTTGGAGACCATGGTCTCCATGAGCGGGCTCGATATCCCATCCAAATTTCTGCGGCATTACGTCTGTTCTGCCCTCAACATTATCGTTCATGTCTCACGTTTCAGCGATGGCACCCGCAGGCTGACCAGCCTGCAAGAAATTACTGGTATGGAGGGGGAGGTCATTACCATGCAAGAGATCTTCGGCTTTACACAGACGGGAGTGGCCGCCGATGGCACAGTCAAAGGACGGTTTCAAGCCACTGGGATCCGACCGCGGTTTGTGGAGCGCTTTAAAGCCCTGGGGATCCTCATTCCTCCCGAGCTTTTTGATGCCCGCAAAGTGTATGAAGTCTGAGCCGCTGGAGGGAAGCAGATGCATTATCTCATTGTCATAGCGATCTTCCTCACCGTTGTGCTCTTGATCGAAGGCAGCTATTTTGCCTCCAGGGCGGTGTATGCCCCAGGGCGCCGGCGCGTACGCCGGCGTATGCACACCGTCGCCCAAGACCATGACGACACGTCCATAGGTATCGTCCGGCGCCAGGCCCTGAGCGAGATTGCCTGGGTGAACCGCCTCCTGGTCAAGATGCCCCTGATGCAGAGGTTAGGGCGCCTGCTCGAGCAAGCCAATAGCCGCTATACGCTCGGGACGTTCTTCTTGGTGTCAACAGGGCTGTTCTGTCTGGGGCTCTTGGTGGGTCCATTCGTGGTGCGTATCGCTTACGTCCAGATGCTGGGGAGCATAGTTTTAAGCCTGACGCCGCTCTTGTATATCTTCCGTCGCAAAAAATGGCGCCTACAGCAATTCGAGAAACAGCTCCCGGACGCCCTGGATTTGGTGACCCGGGCTATGCAGGCCGGGCATACTTTTATGATCGGGATCAAGATGGTGGGCGACGAGTTCTCGGAGCCCATCGGCACGGAGTTTGACAAGACGCTCGAGGAAATGAATTTCGGGGTGAGTGTGCCTGAGGCCTTGCTAGGCCTCTCTGAACGGGTGGATTGTCCAGACGTGGGACTATTTGTGACCGCCGTGATTGTGCAGCGGGAAACCGGCGGGAATCTCGCCGAAATTCTCGAAAAAACGAGCCAGGTTATTCGCCAGCGCTTCGAATTGCTCGGGCGTGTCCGCGTCCTGGCGGCAGAAGGCAAATTATCGGCCCTTATTCTGGTGGCGCTCCCCTTCGTCGCGGGTCTCATTCTCTATGTCACCAGTCCGGGTTATCTTACAGTACTGCGCACGGATCCCATCGGGCAGGTGGCAGCGGTGTACGCTGTCAGCATGATGGTCATGGGCATTCTCGCGATCAGGAAAATCATCAGAATCAGGGTATGAGGAACGCAGTGTATGGATACTCCCTTGACCGAGCTGAGGCAGTTCGTGTTCTCTCTCGGGCTGTCATCGTCCCAGTTCAGCTTTGTGATCGCCTCTGTTGTGGGAGCCACTGTGTTACTGTGTGTCGCAGGGTTCTACTCTGTACTCAACTCCCGCCGAGCACTCCAGGCGGTGCGCCGGAAAGTCGAGGGTAGCTGGGAGGGAGCAGGAGCAGCGGAGATGCCGGGGAGTACCTCCCCGGTCAAAGAGGGTGTGTTTCAATCGCTGACGTTTTTAGGCCAGTTGACCAAACCGCGCCGTGAAGAAGATCTCTCACGTATCCGGAAACCCCTGCTGCAAGCGGGGTACAGGTCTGCTGATGCCCCCATGCTTTTCTTAGGCATCAAGCTCCTCCTGGCGGTTGTGCTGCCAGTCTGCTACGTCTTCTTGCGTCCGCCCAGCCTGAGCACGCTGCCTGCTTCGTACACCATGTTTTTCCTCATTTTCACGGCGCTTATCGGTTTTTATGCCCCGGATATCTGGCTCCGGTTGCACGTTCGCCGCAGAAGCCGCCAAATATTCGAAGGCCTGCCGGACGCGCTGGATTTGATGGTGGTGTGTGTCGAAGCCGGTCTGGGACTCGAGGCGGCGATCCAGCGGGTGGGGCAGGAGCTGAAGCTGACGCATAAGGTGCTGCATGAGGAGTTTGCCCTCGTCGGCTTTGGCTTGCGCGCCGGGCAGACCCGGCAGGTGGCCTTGAGGGATCTGAGTCTGCGCATTGCTCTGGAAGAAGTCAAGAGCTTTGTGGCGGTGCTGATTCAGACAGATAGGTTTGGGACCAGCGTGGCCCAGGCCTTGCGGGTGCATGCGGATGCCATGCGCCTGAAGCGCCGGCAGAAGGCCGAAGAGCTGGCCATGAAGATCCCGGTAAAACTCCTCTTTCCGCTCATCTTTTTTATTTTACCGAGTCTTTTTGTGGTCATGGTCGGCCCAGCTGCTATCCAGGTCTTCAGGCGCCTTTTACCCATGATGACTAGCAGATAAAACCGTGGCGTTGTGGGCTCGGATCATTAGACAAGGAGGAGCGCAGATGTGGAGCCGATTGTGCTCTTGGGGCCTGCTGCTGGCGGGCACCGTGGGTTTCTGGTGCAGTGGCTGTGCCTCGCACCAGGAGCCCCAGATCACCATGAAGCCGGCAGAGTACCGCAAGCTGCTAGACAAACAAAAGACCGGTAAGCCCTTGGACGAGGTGCTGCAGAAAGAGCTGCCCCCGATGACAGTGGGCGATTATGAAGCGCTGGGCGATACGTATCTCAGAAACGACAACCTGACCATGGCCTTTGTGCAGTATGACAAAGCCTTACGTGTGGATCCTGCCTCCACCCGCATCCGGTATAAAAGTGCTCTCCTCTTTTTAAAAAAGGAGTTAGTCGACGAAGCGATCAAAGACTTTCAGACCGTCTTGCAACAAGACGCGCATTACGCTTTGGCCTATGAGGGGATGGGACAGGCATGGCTGAAAAAGGGCAACCTGGTGGAAGCTGAGAAAAGTTTGCGCCAGGCCATTGCCCTGAATCGAGACCTTTGGCAGTCCTACAACTTTTTAGGCATGATTGCCGATCGCCGCCAGCAGTTTGACGAGGCCATTGCGGCGTATCAATTTGCCATGACGCTGCGCCCAGAGCAGGGATTTCTCTTCAATAACTTAGGCATGTCCTACTATCAAAAAGGGGAGTACGAGAACGCCGTGCAGCATTTTCAGCAGGCCTTACAAAAGGGGTATGCCCAGGAGCGCGTCTATAATAATCTGGGCCTCGCTCTCGCCAAACTTGGCAAATACCCAGAGGCGCTGGAAGCGTTTACGCAGGGTGGCGATAAGGCTAAGGCATACAACAACGTTGGGGTCGTCTGTTTCGCGGACAGAAAATATCCCGAAGCGATTGCCTTCTTGCAAAAGGCCGTGGCATTAAACCCGAGTTATTACGCCAAAGCGAATGAAAATTTGCAAGCTGCACAAAAGGCCCTGGAGGAAGCAGGGCGCGCCTACGGACCACTGAAGATTCTTCCAAAGATACTAAGAGATACTTCTGATGTGTCAGGCAGTTGTCGTAAGTACCGAGAAACGGCCCCTTATGGCCCGGATTGCCCAGACATTAGAGGTGAGTCTCGATTATTTCGCAGGTCTCAGTGATCTCGATAGCCTTTCGCACATCCGAGAGGAGTCTCTATGGTCTCATCGTTGTCTCCCCAGCCCGTCATGGACAGGCCTGTGCCCCTAGCATCGCCCGTGGCCCGACGGCGTCATCCGGCCCTAGTCCCCTGGATCGTCCTGGGGCTCGTGGCCGTGCTCGATGCCGTCTGGCTCACATGCGCCGGCGTTGGGCTGACAGCGACCCAGCTCCCCTCGCTGCTCCTGCGCGTCGCGCTCCTGGGCGGGCTCCTCGTGCTCGGCTGGGCGGCCCCAGCGGGGAGCTGGCGGGCGCGGTTGGGGCTCCTCGGCGAGACGCTCCTGCGCTTTCTCGCTCTGACCACCAGCGCTGGTATCCTGAGCTATCTTGTCCTCACCCTCCATCGTCCCCTCATTGACCCTCTCCTGGCGCAGGCGGACGCGGCGCTCGGGGTCCCCTACATGGCCTGGTTTGTCTGGGTTGAGGCGCATCCACAGGTCGCCGAGATCTTGACGAGCGCCTATCTCACCACCTGGCTGCAACTTGTCGTCTGCCTGGTGGTGCTGGCATTGGGCCAGCAGCGTGCCCGCCTTCAGGAGCTCTTTTGGGCGATTGCGCTGGCGCTCGGGGTGATTCTTCCCCTCTCGGGCGCCTTTCCTGCCCAGAGTGCCTGGGTCACCTATGGCCTGACCGCGCGCGTACCACCCTGGGCGATGCAGTGGTATCCGCTCTTTCATGGCTTCCAGACGGGCATACTGCGGACCATTGATCTCACGAGCATTGAAGGTCTGATCACCTTTCCTTCCTTTCATACCACCATGGGCATACTGCTCACGGCATCGCTGCGGCCGTATCGCCTGGTCTTTCCCCTGGCGCTTGCGCTCAATGCCCTCATGATTGTCTCCGTCCCCACGCAGGGCGGGCATTATGTTGTGGATGTGCTCGCCGGGGCCGTGGTGGCAGGCCTGGCCCTCTGGGGTGCTCAGTGGCTCCTGCAGGGCGAGACGGCGGTGGGACCGCGGACGTGGAGACGACGCTTCAGGCCGGACAAGGCAAGCGCTACCGCATCGCCTCAGGCCAGGATGGTATCTGATCGGACGGTTTCGCCATGATTGAGACCGTGATCGACATTCTGTTAAATGCCCAAAACCCCGATGGGGGGTGGGGGGCAGTGCCAGGCAAACGGAGCAATACCGAAGCCACATCTCTTACCCTGCTCGGGTTGAGCATGTGGCACGAGGTAGTACCGGCAGCGTGCCTCAACCGTGGCCTTACCTGGCTGACCACCAGGCAGCACGCCGATGGCAGTTGGTCGTTGACGGATCAACTGCACGAAGGTTCATGGGCGACAGCACTGGCCATCCTGGCCCTCGATTTTTTCGAGCCACACCAGCAGAGCACTCTCCGGGGAGCAAGCTGGTTGCTGCGTCAGAAAGGCAGAAGACTGGGCTGGGTCGCTTCTCTGCTGTACCGCTTTGCTCCGCACACATTACCTTATCAGATGAATCCCGACTTGCAGGGGTGGTCGTGGGCCGCCAACACCTTCAGTTGGGTGGAACCCACTGCCTACGCCCTGATCGCCTTGCAGAAGCTCGGCTCCTCTCTCCAGGAGACCCTGGCCGCAGAACGCATTCGCGAGGGTGAACACGTGCTCTATGACCGCATGAGCGCGGGTGGGGGATGGAATTATGGCAACACACAGGTACTTGGAGAGCATCTCCCACCCTACCCTGAGACCACCGCGCTGGCCCTCATTGCTCTGCAGAATCATCCGACAGCCGAGCCGAATCAACTGAGCTTGCACGCTCTGCGCACTATGCTCGAGCACGTTGAGTCGGGGCTGGGACTCAGTTGGGCGATCCTGTGCTTGACGCTCTATGGTCACGATGTCTCGGCGTGGCGGACACTGCTCAGGCGTACCTACGAGCAGACAGGTTTTTTGGGCGAGACGAAAACGCTGGCGCTGGCGCTCCTGGCCTTAGGCGATGGCAGCCGTGTCTTGAGGACAACCACACATGCTTAACCGCAGACAGTTTTTCATGGGGGGGATGGCGGCCGTGCTGCCTGCGGCCGTCGCCGGGTGTGCTCGGCGTGAGCCTTGGGGGAAGGCTGCCTACCGCAAGCCAGCACAGTCCCGCGTGGCTATCCTCGGGGCCCAGAGCTACGACATGCCCCTGGAGGATATTCTCCACCGGGGACTGCAACTCTTCCGTCTTCCTCTCCACGGCAAGACCGTGGTCTTAAAACCGAATCTAGTGGAGTATGATCCGGCTGGCATCATCAATACCCATCCAGCCGTCATCGTCGCGGCGATTGAGGCATTCAAGCGTCTGGGGGCGCGCCAGGTCATCGTGGCCGAGGGGCCTGGGCATCGCCGGGATAACGAGTATCTCTTGAGCGCTTCCGGTTTCTCTACCATGCTCAAGGAGCACCAGACACCGTATGTGGACCTGAACTACGACGATGTGCAAGCGCTCCCACTGCGCAGCCATTTTACCACCTTACAGCAGCTCTATGTCCCTGAGACGGTGCTCAAGGCGGACCTGCTTGTCTCTATGCCGAAGCTAAAAACCCATCACTGGGCCGGGGTCACCCTGTCCATGAAAAACTTGTTCGGGCTCATTCCGAGCGCCATCTATGGCTGGCCCAAAAACGTCCTGCACTGGGCCGGGATCGCTGAAAGTATCCTGGACATCAACAGTACCCTCCCGGTACCGCAGTTCGCCATTGTCGACGGCATTGTGGGGATGGAGGGCAATGGCCCTATTCAGGGCATTCCGAAACCGTGTGGCACGTTGATCCTGGGGGACGATCTGGTCGCGGTCGATGCCACGGCGGCCCGGTTGATGACGATCGACCCCGGGAAGATCCCCTATCTGACAGAGGCCGGACGCTTCCTGGGGAATATCGCCCCGGAACATATCCTGGCCCTCGGTGAAGACCCGGCCGCTTTCCGGCAGGACTTTCGTGTCATCGACCGATTTCAGCATCTCAAGGTGCGCAGTGGTTAGTGAGAGTGCTGCCTAAGTCAGGACGGTGTCATGCACTAATCCGGTAGTCGCAACTTCCTGGAGGCGGGCCAGTGGGAAGTAAGTACCCGGACATAAATTTTGGCATACTTCAGGCCGCCTGAAAGTTAATCGTGTAGTCTGTGCCAAAACGGGTGAGAATATCTTCAACTGCTTTACACAGGCATGAGCAAGAGGCATACGCCGAGAACGGTAACCAGTAGTACTTGATAAAGCGCCATAGCATTTCCATCAGATGCAGTTCAGGAGAGTATGCGGGCAGATATTTGACAATTCACCCTTTACGGACCCATTGCGGCATCTGATGCATAAACGCTTTCGACCGGTGCATCGGGGCATTGTCAAGCAGGACATCACGGCGCTTGTCAAGCTGCGCACTCAACTGATCAACACACTCGATAATCACCGCCGTGTCGACGCTGCCTTCGATCATATACGGATGCAGGTCGTTGGTCCGTTTCAAAAAACCGAAGACATGCAGGCGCCGACGATGGCTGCAGGTCGGCACCTCGATGGAGGCGCCTTTTGGCTGCCACGCGTAAGGCCGATATGGCTCGAGGCAGAAGCCAGTGCCATCACAGGAGGTGTTTCAGAGCTGTTGATTCCATGTTAGATGGATCGCCCAAACTCATAGCGATTGATGAACAGCCCAATCACCACGTACTTCTGACACAGTTTGGCAATTATTGATCTAACCCTATGATTTCATTAGTCTAAAAAATAGACATGGCGAATCTTGAGGAAATATACCATCTTGATCCTTCAGGAGGATCGAGGCATGCATAGAACCCAGAGGGACCCAGTTGACGACGTGAGCCCAGAATTTTGGGCTGGAAGAAAGGTGGCTGAAACGCACAAGGCCCTTCTGTGGCAATTCCTCAACGACGATCCCACCTGTCCAAGCCGCCTCGTGCTTCATGCGCTCGCAGAAACACAGGTGCAGATTTCTGTCACTCTCCGTCACATCAATCGGTTGCGGAAGGCATGGGGTCTCAATCGAGGGCAAGGGCGGCCACGCCGAGCAGGCTCGCAAAAAAAAATCTGAGTCTCAGGGAAAGCTGGTCTCGGTTACGCCCCGTCTGTCATTCGTCGGTGTGCATGTGTTTGCCCATTGGCTCGACCAACAGCATGCCTTTGACCCGGTGGTGGCTCAGCTCACGCAGGCGGTAAAGGCCTATAAGCAGACGCATCCGGGCGATGACTTTGCCTTGTTGCATCACCGCGAGCAGACGCTTTTGCGCCGCTTTCAGGCCCTGTTTTTTGCCCCCTTGTGGGGTATCGACCGCCTCAGCGCGTTTGATACCCAGGAGCATCCGCTCCAGACGTTGCTTGGCCGGGACTATCACAGCGCAACGCTGAGCCAGTTTCTTGGGCAACTTGAGCGCGTTGGGGCCGACGAGGCCCTGATGCCGACGCTGGTACCGGCGCAGGTGGGGCAGATCATCTATGTCGATGGGCACATGATCGCCTATTGGAGCCGGCGGTCGATGCACAAGGGCAAGATCACGATGCTGGGCCGCATCATGGCGGGCTCGCAAGCCGTGATTGCCCATGATGACGCTGGCCAAGCCGTCTTTGTGGCGTATCATCCTGTCGTTTTACCCATAAATCCGCCTGCAGTGACGCATAAAGTCGCCACGACGCAATCCGGAAGGCGCCAGAATTCAATATAGTTTATGTTGAATTAT
>WNGK01010920.1_pt1 | contig 21501 bp, 23 predicted proteins | sample 5400601 | NCBI WGS metagenome assembly WNGK01 (sample SAMN13153376, study PRJNA577476) | soil metagenome | isolation source: 60 cm soil or saprolite under Garry oak tree replicate 1 | place: USA:California | collected 2016-06-15
AACCGATCACAGGTACGAGGGAGAGCAAGGCGGTCAAGGCGCCCCACAGAATCGGATCACGCAGGCCAAGCACAAGAAAAATCACCCCGCTGAGAATTCCCTGGACCAGCGCCGTTACCAGAGTCCCGAGGACGGTCGCCTTTGTCACCACGCGGAACCGCTCGACGAACAGGTCTTCCTGCCTGTCCGACAGCGGACTGATCCAGCGAACGCCTTGGGCAAAATACGCCGAATCGCGCAGCAGGAAGAACAGCACAATGAGCATGATGAGGTAGTCCATCAGGAAATTGAACGCACCTGTCGCAAACGTGGCAGCCACGGCAAGAGCAGCAACTCCTATGCGCTGTGCCTGAGATCCTAACTCCGTCCCGATGTCGAAGTTCTCGAACCGCAACGAGCTCGGTAGCCACAGTTCAATCCTTTTCAGTACCGGATTCCCCGCGGGGTCTAGCCATGCGGCAATTTTCTTAACCGTTTCCGGATCCCTGAGACTCTGATAGGTGTCGTTCGCCTCGCGGGCAAGTGAGATGGAAAGAAAAAGAACAGGCAGCACTATCGCGACCGTAAGACCGAGACAAACACCCAATGAGGCGAGGGTGTTGCGGTTGCCCATCCTCCGGGCGAGTGCTTCATAAATCGGATCCAACAAAGTAGAAAGGATCAGCGCGAGAAAAATCGGCATCAGAAAGGGCTGAATCATGCGGAGACACAAGTAGATAACGACGCCGAAGATGGCGAGCAGCAACCACTGCCCCAGAGTCTTTCCCGTGACTAACATCGATTTATGTATGAACGAAGATTTTAAACCGTAGATTATGCGAATTACGAGGAGCTGTGGCTCCCTATTCGGTCTAGGAATTCATCATCTCTGTTCCCCAGAAGCGCGGCTTCTTGCCTTTGAGGTGATCTGGAAACACAAGTCAGGACCAGCAAGGCTCGTGCCTTTGTGTCACCAGAAGGGGCACAATAATGCCGGCTTTGGGAGCACGATGCGAATCATTTCCGGTAAGTTCAAGAGCCGCCGTTTGAAGGGGAAGCCACCTCCGGGCGTCCGGCCGACAAGCGACAAGCTGCGGGAAACGTTGTTCAATGTTCTGGGGACGCGAGTCGAGGGAGCGATATTCCTCGATGGTTGTGCGGGAGCCGGCGCGATCGGGATTGAAGCTCTTAGCCGGGGTGCCGGGTTCGTTTTTTTCATCGAACAATCCCGAAAGGCGTGCCAGATCATTCGAGAAAATTTGAAAGCGCTCGAAATCCGCGAAGGATTCAAGAACATGGAGACGGATCTCATAAAAGCACTGAGTGGCCTTCATATGCGGTTCGATATCGCGTTTGTCGATCCACCCTACGATCGGGAAGATCTCTACGAACGAGTGTTAGACATGTTTGGAAGCACACCGCTTCTTGCCGCAGACGGTCTTCTAATTCTCGAACACTCGAAGCGCAAGATGCTGCCGGAAACTTCAGGTAGACTCGGGAAAATTCGATCCCTTGTGCAAGGTGATGCCGCGCTGGCATTCTATAGCTCTTTGGAGGACGCGTGACCAGAGCCATTTATCCCGGATCGTTCGACCCGCTGACATTTGGCCATGTCGACATCATCGAGCGCAGCGCCCGCCTGTTCGATAATGTGGTCGTCGCGATTTTGACAAATCCGCAAAAAGCGCCGTTGTTCACGGTCGAAGAACGTATTGAAATCATGAACGAAATCCTGAAGCCGCGCTTCCGAAATGTCGAAGTCGACGTCTTCCACGGCCTCCTAGTGGATTACGCGAAGCAGAAAAGGGCGCAGGTCATCGTCCGCGGAATTCGGGCGGTCACCGACTACGAATATGAATTCCAAATGGCGCTCATGAACCGCAGGCTGACGCCGGATATCGAAACCGTTTTCATGATGCCCGCCGAAAATTATTCTTATTTGAGCTCGCGGCTCGTGAAGGAGATCGCGGAGTTGGGCGGATCCGTAACAGGTCTCGTGCCCGAGACCGTCGAAAGGCGTTTAAAACAAAGATTCAAGAAAGAGACATAGATCATGAACCTCGCAACTAGAATTTCGCGTATCTCCGTATCGAAGACTATGGCCGTTATGGAAGCTGCCATCAAACTGCGCGATCGGGGTATCGATGTCGTGGACTTCGGCCCCGGCGAACCCGATTTCCCGACCCCCGAAAACGTAAAGCAGGCCGGCATTCGCGCCATTCAAGCCGACTTTACGAAATACACAGCGATCGGCGGAATCAAAGAGCTGAAAAAAGCGATCGTCGATAAACATGCCCGGGAGTTTGGATCGAAGTACGATGTTTCGGAATGCGTCGTCAACATTGGCGGTAAGCATGCGATTTTCAGCATATTTGCTGCCGTGGTGGATGAAGGAGATGATGTCATCATTCCCACGCCGTATTGGGTTACGTTTGCGGATATCGCGCGCTTCGTAAATTCCAATCCCGTTTTCGTCCCCACCAAAGAGTCCGAGGGGTTCCGTCTGACCGCCGAAGTTCTCCAACGCGCGCTGACGCCAAAAACTCGGCTCGTCGTCGTGAACTCACCCAATAACCCGAGCGGCGCGATTGTGGATGACGCGGAGTTCGGAAGGATCGCGAGGCTGTGCAGGGAACGTAATGTCTATCTCCTCTCCGACGAATGCTACTCGCATTTTCTTTATGATGGACGAAAGCCGTTTTCCATTGCCTCGTACACGGATCTCAAAAGCCACATCGTCATTGCCGGATCGCTTTCGAAAACGTACTCCATGACGGGCTGGCGCATCGGTTATGTACTCGCTCTGCCCGAGATCATTGACGGGATCGTTAAACTGCAAAGCCATTCCACCTCGAATCCGACTTCGGTTTCACAGAAGGCGGCGCTCGAGGCCCTCAGCGGTCCACAGGAATCGGTTGGTGTGATGCTTGCGGAATATGCCCGTCGGCGGAAATTTGTGTTGGAACGATTGCGCGCAATTCCGGGAGTCAAATGCGCGGAGCCCGGCGGGGCATTCTATGCATATCCGAACATATCCGCAGCGTTTGGGCGCGGCGGTATCCGCGACAGTGTCGATTTCTCGGCCAGGCTTCTCGAAAAAGCTCACGTAGCCGTCACACCGGGTGAAGCGTTCGGAACCGCCGAGCACGTCCGGATTTCCTATGCCACTTCCATGGAGCAGCTCGATAAAGGTCTCAAGCGCATCCACGAATTCATGGCAAGCCTGTGAGTGGCGGTAATACAAGCTGTGAACAATTCGATGAAAGCCAGAACTTGTCAAATGTCGAATGTCTGTTGTGCGATGTTAAATGTAGTTGTCAAAGCACCAAATGACCTATGACCAGACGACCCAATCCTTAATGGGAGAACGACTTCGTCATATGGTCATTGGGTCATTGGGTTCTTGGACATGTTCATTGGACATCGCACAACAGACATTCGACATTTGACAAGTTGTGGATTCCGTTCATTCGTTTCACAGCTCCTATTACCGTCGGCAATCCTGCGGTTTGGAGATTGCCGGGCGGTCATAGACCGTCGACACAATTCCGGATCTTTCGGGTCAAGGACGAAATGGGAATAGCATCTATGTCTTTCCAGACGAAGTCTTGCGCCGAAAGCTTTCCCTCATACACGCTCACGTCCAAACGATGGTGCGTGATCGTGTGACGGCATTGGCCGATTTTGTTGAACGATCCGGGGGGCGGTTCGGGAAACATCGGAAATTCCCACATGCCGTCGACTGGTTTCATCAGATAGCGGCTACCCTTTCGATGAATGACGGCGAATAAATGCACGTGCACCACGGCCGGCCGCTTTTTTACTGGAGGAATCTTGTCCTGCATTCCTGTTTTGAACGCTGCACACGAAGTCTGGATCGGGCACAGTAGACAGCGCGGCGATCGGAATGAACAGATCTTCGCACCTAACTCCATTAAAGCTTGATTGACAAGGCGAGGTTCGCCTTCGCGGACAGCGTCCCCCGCCGCGTCCCACAGTGCTTTAGGATCGTCTTCGGTCCATCCGTAGAGGCGCGAGAGCACGCGCCTGACGTTTCCATCGACCACCGGATAAGGTTCGTTGAACGCGATGCTGAGAATCGCGCCAGCCATGTATTGGCCGATTCCGGGAAGCTGGAGAAGCGTTTCGTAATCGGCCGGGATCTTTCCGCCATGCTTCGCAGCGATCTCCCGCGCCGCCGCGATCAGATTTTTTGCGCGGCGGTAGTAACCGAGGCCAGCCCACAGCTTGAGTACTCGTTCCTCATCGGCTTTCGCGAGAGCATCAACGGAAGGGAATTCACGGACGAACCGTTCGAAATAAGGAAGGGCCGTCTCGACTTGAGTCTGCTGAAGCATGACTTCCGAGACCCACACCTGATAGGGGTCGTAAGACGTTCGCCACGGCAAAGGCCTCTGATTTTTCTCAAACCATTTGATGAGCGGCTCGAGCACTGTCTTTCATCTCGTTTTCGATTTTTTTGATCTGAACGAGGTGGGTCGGATTGAAAGCGAGAGAAGGGTAGTAGCAGTTGCTTTCATGCGTGCAGAAGCAGCCGTTGGCCACCCGGTCGCGCCGGGCGTCCATTGCAGGCGAATACCAAAGCTTCGAGAAATCCCAATTGTAGTCACGCAAATTCGCAACCGAGTCCAGGATCTCGCAGCTCGACACCGTGCCCTCGTCGTAAATGACCGCGCCCGCACTTCCGGCCCAGCACTGAAGCTGCGGCCGGCCTTCCAGCGCGGTCTTCGCGATCAGCTCGTGCATGTAGATGTCAATCGCCGCTTTGAAGAATCCCGCATCACCTGTGTAGTTATTCTTGATGAGCGGCGGGCCGACGGTGGCCGGATATAGTTGATATTCACTTTGTCCGGCTTCAGTTCGTACTTCAGAAAGTTGTACCACTCGAAGATGCGGTCCTGGTTGCTGTTCATGAAGCAGGTGCAGGTCTGTACATCGAGCCGCGGGTACTGTTTCTTGACGGCCTGAAGCTTGCGTGCGGTGTCGATGACGATGTTCCAGCTTCCCGGCTTCTGACGGATCGCGTCGTGGTCTTCCTTCAAGCCGTCGATGCCAAGGGCGACCGTCACGTTCAGGTTCGGACATTCGTCCAGGATGCGTGTGACGTCGGGAATGATCCGTTGCTGGATCTGGCCGTTCGACATCAGGTAGATCGATTCCAGCTTGTTGTTCTCGTGGAAAGCTCGCGCGATTTCGGGAAGGTCCTTTCGCGTAAACGGTTCGCCGCCCGCAATGATCAGCACGCCGAGATTGGCTCCGAGCGTTTCGCTGATGCGCGCCACCTGCGCCGTGGTCATCTGGAGTTTCTTGCGAGGTTTGTCGTCCAATTCGTCCGTGAAGAAACAATGAACGCATCGCATATCGCAGACGGAAGTAATGAGGATATTCAGAAGGATTGGCGCAAACGGGCGGCCGGTCGCCATCCGCGCGTACCGCTTCAAAATTTCTTTGTGATGGAAATCCATGGAGCTCGAAGCGAGCAGTATAGCAGGTTTACTGGTTGCTGGAGACCGCCTCTCCTTTTGGAGCGTAGTAGCCTTGTTTGGTATGCCAGGTGATCTTTCCCAAATTCTTCGGCGGATTCACTTTGACCGCGATTTCTCGGTAGCTTCCATCGAGCTTGGCATTCGTGGGTGTGTAGCTGATCGTGTAATGGTTCCGCAGATCGTGAGCGATGTGCTTTACAAGCTCCTCCACCTCGTCGATATTCTTCGGAAAGAACGCCTGGCCGCCGGTGATCTCCGCGAATTTTTGGAGGTCATCCTTCGCTTTTTTTGAAGGCGGTTTCTTGAACAACCCGCCGCGCTGATCGTTGTCTTCGAGCAACCCGACCGTGTAGAGCGTGACCTTCGACTGTTTCAGGGCCTCGATGACTTTATTGACTCCGTACTTGCTGACGTTATCTTCACCGTCCGTGATCAGCAGCAGGGCTTTTTTATCTTTTTTCCCGTTCTTCACGTGTTCCGCGGACAGGTAGATGGCGTCATACAAAGCCGTTTCGCCTCGCGCATCGATGTTATCGAGCGCGTCGATCAGATCGCCAATACTGCCGGTGAAATCTTGTTCGAGGTACGCCGAGTCGTCGAAGTTCACGATGAAGGTTTCGTCATCGGGATTGCTCTCACGCACAAACGCAAGCGCAGAACTGTTCACGCGCTCGCGCTTATTGCGCATGCTGCCGCTGTTGTCGATGATCAGGCCGAGGCTCAGAGGAATATCTTCGTGCTTGAACGTCTTGATCGTCTGCAGAACTTTGTCTTCGAAAATCTGAAAATTCTCTTTCGTCAACCCGTTAACCGGACGGCCTTCCCGGTCGAGCACGGAAATGGGCAGCTGTACTTCGAGCGTTTCGACACTCAACGTGTAGCCTTTATCGCCCTGGTTTTTCTGAGGCTGACTCCGTTCCTGAGCGAATACGACAAGCGAAAATAAAACGATGGCTACGGTAAAGGCGGTTTTACGATACATGTATGGACTATTAATTCTTATTCGAGGCGGCAGCCGGGTCGGCCATCGGCGCATAGTACCCCGATTTGGATCGGACGTTCAGGTGTTGAATGCCTTTCGGAGGATTGATCTTCAAGCGAAGCTTGCGCCACTTTCCGTCCTTGGCAGCATTGGTGGAATGATATCCGATCACGTACTGGTTCTTCAGCTCCACAGCAATTTTCGTGCAGACGTCCTCTAGCTCATAGACTGAATCCGGGAAGAACGAGCGTCCTCCGGTGAGGTCCGATAATTCTTCGATCATCGCACGGCCCGTATGACCCGCGCCCAACTGCGAATTCCATTGATCGACAATGCCGATGGCGTATATCTGCACGTCCTGCTCTTTGACAAACTCTTTGACGTTCTGGAACGTGTAACGGCTACGATTGTCCTCGCCATCGGTGATCAGAAGAAGCGCTTTTTTCGGATTGCTGCCCGCCTTCAGTTTTTCGAGCCCGACGTATACAGCATCGTACATCGCTGTCATGCCCTTTGCGGGCGTGAAGATCAGCTTATTTTGAAGTTTGGAGACATCCGAGGTGAAGTCGGAGGCGACTTCGGGGCGGTTCGCGAACTCCACAAGGAAAAATTCGTCTTCGGGATTGCCTGTTTTCAAGAATGTTACCGCGGCATCGCGAGCCGTTGTGATCTTGTCCTTCATGCTGCCGCTGACATCGAAAATCACGCCGATGCTGATGGCAACATCTTCAGAAGAGAAGTATGCAATCTTCTGCTCGACCTTGTCTTCCCAGATCTGAAAGTGTTCCTGGCCGAGGCCGCTAACGTAACGGTTTAGGGAATCCGTGACCGTGGCGTTGACGAGAACGAGATCGACGTCGACCTTTAACGTTTGGATTGGCGCCTTGTCGGCAGAGGCCTCTTGCGATTTCTGGATGCGTCCTGCGCGGGCGGCGACCAACGCGGGGAGCGCGATTACGAAGAACGCAGCCGCTATGAAAATCCAGCTCTTGCGAGTCATTAGCCCATCTCCCAGGGTTGCCCTGCCGGGTACCTCCTTAGAAGCAACGTCATTATATTACGGAGGTGTTCTTCTGGAAAGTCCCGGATCAGTCACCTTTTTAAGTCCCGCTATGGACAATGTCGACTCCACGGAGCCGTCCCGTGGAGTCAAAACTGATCCGGAGCGGGAGTTAAGACTCTCGAAATCTCCACCAAACCTCCACACCCGCGAGTTGCAAGTTTTCTGCCAAAGGTCCTGCGGTGTCCTGGAGCTCATGTTAAGATGAATTGCGGTGTTTGATGAAGGTTGACGCCGCAGTCGCAATCATCCCCGCCCGCTACAATTCCACTCGTTTCCCCGGAAAACCACTGGCCGAAATCGAAGGAAAACCATTGATAGAGCACGTTTACAGGCGGGTTGAGAAGGCGCGTTTGATAAGCGGGACCGCCGTGGCCACCGACGACCGGAGAATTGCCGAAGCCGTTGAGAGGTTCGGTGGGACTGCTATCATGACCCGGAATGACCATCCGAGTGGTACCGACCGGTTGGCGGAAGCCGTTCATGGAATTTCCAACGACACGCTCGTCGTCAACGTTCAGGGTGACGAACCCATGGTCGAACCGGCCGACATCGACCGCGCAATCACGGCAGCACGAACGGGTAGCGCCGAAATCGTTACTCTGATGACCAAAATCGGCACCACCGAAGCCGCCGATCCCAACCGGGTCAAAGTCGTCACGGACAGGAACGGAATGGCTTTGTATTTTTCCCGTTCAAAAATTCCTTCGAAAGGGACCTGTTTTCTCCACCTCGGCTTGTACGTTTACTCGGCCGGTTTTTTGAAAAGATTTACGAAACTCGAGAGGACGCCGCTTGAAGTGGCAGAAGGACTGGAGCAGCTGCGGGCGCTGGAACAAGGATACCGCATTCGCGTGGTCGAGGTCGAAAGCGAGTCTTGGGGCATCGATACACCAGAGGATCTGGAAAGATTTCGGGAGAATCAATGGATAAAAAATTTATCTTCGTGACTGGCGGAGTCGTCTCATCGCTGGGTAAAGGGTTGGCTTCGGCGTCCATCGGTTGCCTGCTGGAGAGCCGCGGGTTCATAGTCAATCTGCTGAAGTTTGATCCTTATTTAAATGTCGATCCTGGGACCATGAGCCCTTACCAGCACGGCGAGGTCTACGTCACCGACGATGGCGCCGAAACAGACCTCGACCTGGGTCATTACGAGCGCTATACACACGCGCAGCTCGGCCGGAAAAATAATCTGACCACCGGCCGCATTTACGAGACGATCATCCAAAAAGAGCGGCGCGGTGATTATCTGGGTAAGACCGTTCAGGTGATTCCGCATGTGACGAATGAAATCAAAGCCGCCATTCATCGCGTCGCCGAAAGCGTTGATGTGACCATCGTGGAAGTCGGCGGCACCGTAGGCGATATCGAGTCGCTGCCTTTCCTCGAAGCCATCCGGCAGATGCGGCAGGATGTCGGCCGCGACAATTCGGTCTTCATTCACCTCACGCTCGTACCATTCATACCAACCGCCGGTGAGTTGAAAACGAAGCCTACACAACACAGTGTGAAAGAATTGCTCGAAATCGGCATACAAGCCGACATTCTGTTGTGCCGCACCGATCGGTTTCTTTCAGCAGAAATGAAAGCGAAAATTGCGCTCTTCTGCAACGTGTCGGAACGGGCCGTCATCACTGCCAAAGATGTCGCCAGCGTTTACGAAGTCCCGCTGGTATATGCAGTTGAAGGTCTCGATGAGCAGATCGTGCGGCTGCTCCATCTGCCCCAGACCGAACGCCGGATGCAGGATTGGGAAGCGCTTGTCGGCCGTATGCACCACCCGATTGACGAAGTATCGATTGGCGTGGTCGGCAAATACGTCGAGCTCGAGGATGCGTATAAGAGCCTGCGCGAAGCGCTGGTCCACGGTGGACTCGTGCATAATCTCCGGACGAAGATCGATTGGATTGAAGCGGAAAGCCTGGAAAAAGGCGGCGAACCCTCCAGGCTCCGTCAGTTCGACGGAATCTTGGTTCCGGGCGGCTTCGGCAAGCGGGGCATTCCCGGAATGGTTCGTGCTATCCAGTTCGCGCGCGAGCAGAAGATTCCCTACTTCGGCATTTGCCTGGGAATGCAGTGCGCGGTCATCGAATTCGCCCAAAATGTTTGCGGACTGCGGCAGGCGAATAGCACCGAGTTTGATGCGAACACGCCGTATCCGGTGATTTATAAGCTCCGCGATCTGCTCGGCATCGACACGATCGGCGGGACTATGCGCCTGGGAGCCTACCCCGCGCAGCTCAAAGGGGGGTCCCTTGCCGCCCGCATTTACGAAATCGATGTGATCTCGGAGCGGCATCGCCATCGATATGAATTCAATCGGCAATTCGAACAGGTCCTGACGGATCACGGGCTAGTGATTTCCGGTGTTTCCCCCGATAAGAATTTTGTGGAAATCGTCGAGATTCCCGACCATCCGTGGTTTCTCGCCTGCCAGTTCCATCCCGAATTCAAGTCGAAACCGCTGGCAGCGCATCCGTTGTTCTCATCCTTTATTAATGCTTCCTATGAGCACCGATTAGCGCGGACCAAGACCGGACAGTTGGCCATGAAATGAGATATTCCTTACCGGACTTTGGTCTCGACCTTTCCCGTGATCTTTTTCTCATCGCGGGTCCTTGCGTTGTCGAAAGCCGGGAGCATGTCATGTTCATGGCCTCCGAGCTGAAGAAGATCACATCCGCCTGCCGTGTTCCGTTGGTTTTCAAAGCTTCGTACGACAAGGCCAATCGCACATCGATCAAATCGTTCCGCGGTCCGGGCCTTCGCGAGGGATTGAAGATTCTCGCTGAGGTGCGCGAGAAGATCGGCGTACCCATTCTGTCCGACGTGCACGAACCTTCTCAGTGCGAGGCCGCAGGCGAAGTCCTCGACATTCTTCAGATTCCCGCATTCCTTTCGCGCCAGACAGACCTCATTGTTGCGGCCGCCCGGACCGGAAAAATCGTGAATGTGAAGAAGGGCCAGTTCCTGGCGCCATGGGAGATGAAGAACGTCGTCGAGAAAATGCGCGAGGCGGGCAACGATCGGCTGTTGCTGACGGAGCGTGGCGTGTCGTTCGGGTACAACAACCTTGTCGTCGACTTCCGGAGCTTTCCCATTATGCAAAGTTTGGAATGCCCGGTGGTCTTTGACGTGACTCACAGTTTGCAGCTCCCCGGCGGTCAGGGTCAAAGCTCGGGCGGGCAGCCGCAATACATTCCGCATCTGGCGCGAGCCGGCGTTGCCGCCGGCATTGATGGCCTCTTTATGGAGGTTCACGAGGATCCGGCAAAAGCGTTATCGGATGGTCCAAATGCGCTCAAGCTTTCGCTTTTGCCGGCTCTCCTCGAGCAACTGGTCGAGATCCGAAAATGCCTGAAACGGACATAAAACATTTCGAAATCAGTGCCCTTAAACCTCGATCCTCGCCTCCATTGTGATCTTCGCATTCAGCAGCTTTGAAATCGGGCAGCCGTTCTTCGCATTTTCCGCCGCTGTCTGAACTTTGGCACGATCCGCGCCGGGCGCTTTGATCGTCACGTCGAGATGGCTCGTGGTGACGGAAAAACCGTCTCCAACCTTTTCCAGCGCCACAGTGGCGGCGGCCGAGATGTTCTGCGCCTTGATGCCCACGCCATCGAGCTGCGCGGACGTCGCCATCGCGAAGCAGCTCGCGTGAGCCGCCGCAATCAATTCTTCAGGGTTAGTTCCTTTTTCCTCTTCGAATCGTTTTGAAAATGAATAAGCCACATTCGACAGCACACCACTGTCTGTGGAAATCGTGCCCTTGCCGTCTTTCAAACCCCCTTGCCAGGCCGCAGAAGCTTTACGTTTCACAGAGTACCTCCTCATATTGAGATCAATCCCAATAGCTTATATATTCTTATGGATTATGAAAACCCATCTTGCAACAGCCGTATGTTTACTCCTGAGTCTGTCCGCCTGTACCGCGCCGACCAGCGGAAACGACGCCGCTGTGGCCACCGGCGCCGGCGCGCAGAAATTCATGGACAATGTGAATGAGACTTTACTGAAGTTAGGAATCGAAGGGAGCCAGGCGGGATGGGTTTCCGAGACCCACATCACCGACGATACGTCGGCTCTGAACGCCCGCGCCAATCAGCGCCTCATCGATGCCACAGCGCGGTTCTCAAAAGAATCGGTGAAATTCGACAAGCTCGACCTGGCGCCTGATCTCCGGCGAGAGCTCAACCTCCTGAAGGTCTCTCTCGTCATGGCCACGCCTTCTGATCCCAAGGAAGGCGAAGAACTCACCAAGATTGCGGCGAATCTCGATGCGGCGTACGGTAAAGGCAAGTGGTGCCCGGATCCGAAGAAACCGGAGACATGTCTCGACATCAACAAGATCACCGACATCATGCGCGAGTCTCGCGACCCGAAAAAGCTGCGCGAAGTGTGGGAAGGCTGGCACACGATTTCGCCCCCGATGCGCAAAGATTACGTTCGCTTTGTGGAACTTTCCAACAAGGGTGCGAAGGAACTCGGGTTTGCCGACACGGGTGCCATGTGGCGTGCCAAATACGACATGCCTCCGGACGAGTTCACGAAAGAGCTCGATCGGCTGTGGGGTCAAGTTCGGCCGCTGTACCTGAAGCTCCACGCCTATGTCCGCATGAAGCTCCACGAAAAGTATGGCGACATCGTTCCTGTAAGCGGTCCGCTTCCCGCGCATGTTCTCGGGAATATTTGGGCTCAGGACTGGACCAATATTTATCCCTTGGTTGCGCCCGCTAATGCTGATCCCGGCTACAACCTGACGGACATTCTGAATCGCCGCAGAATGGCGCCCGTGGAAATGGTTAAGGCAGGAGAGCGCTTTTACACATCTATCGGGTTCGCGCCGCTGCCGCCAACCTTCTGGGAGCGTTCGATGTTCGTGAAGCCTCGTGACCGCGAAGTCGTTTGTCATGCGAGCGCCTGGGATATTGATTCCGTGGAGGACGTGCGCATCAAGATGTGCATCCAGCCAGCCCGAGGATTACAACAAATCCTGGTGGGATCTTCGCTTGAAATATCAGGGGGTCGCGCCCATGGCCGCGCGCGGCGAGGAATTTTTCGATCCCGGAGCGAAATATCACGTCCCGGGAAATGTCCCATACACGCGGTATTTTCTGGCATTCATTCTTCAATTCCAGTTCCATCGGGCTCTTTCGCAAGCCGCCAACTGCGCGCTGCCGATTCATCGCTGCTCGATCTATGAGAGCGCGGAAGCCGGTAAGAAGCTGAACGCGATGCTTTCGATGGGTCTTTCACGTCCGTGGCCGGAGGCTCTGGAGAAGATTGCCGGAACGAGGCAAATGGACGCGACTGCCATTCTGGACTACTTCAAGCCTCTTGATGCCTGGCTGGATGAGCAGATCAAAGGAAAGCCGGTCGGCTGGTGAAATGCGAGCCTCTCCCCAGGATCTTCAGGCTTTGGTCGCCGATGCCCGCAGGCATACCGTCGACCTCGTGTGCGATCTTTCGGAAGAGCAATTTCGCGTGCCTCTACTGAGCACGATCAATCCCTTTCTTTGGGAGATCGGGCACGTCGCATACTTTCAGGAATACTGGGTTCTGCAGCACGCCGCGGGGCGTCCTCCCATACGTCCCGATGGTGATGGGCTTTACGATTCGGCGAAGGTCGCGCACGACGCCCGCTGGAATCTTCCGCTGCCGTCACGCGCCGAGACACTGCACTACATGTTGGAAGTTCGCGACCGCGTCATGAATTACATGTACAGGAGTTCTTTCGATCCTTCGCGGGACGCCTACTTCGTGCTTCTGTCCGTATTCCATGAAGACATGCACGATGAGGCTTTTTTCATTACGCGTCAGACTCTGGGCTACCCCTTTCCCACCGCGCTTGAACGAAGGGATGCGCCGCCGGTACCGGTATCGGAAACGCGTGATGTGTCCATTGCTGGGGGTGAGTACACGATCGGATCCACAGCCGATGAGGGCTTCATCTTCGACAACGAAAAGTGGGCTCATACTGTCAGCGTTCCCGCGTTTCGGATCTCCCGCTCGCTTGTCACGCAAAAAGAGTTTTTAAACTTCGTGGAAGCGGCCGGGGCCCCGCCTCCCGTTTATTGGAAACGCGCTGAAGATGGCAGATGGCTGCGCCGCCATTTCGCCGAATGGATTCCCTTAGAGCCGCACCGGCCGGTCTCCAATATCTCCTGGTTCCAGGCGGACGCCTACTGCCGCTGGGCCGGCCGGCGGTTGCCCAGCGAATTCGAATGGGAAATCGCTGCGCGCCAGGGCGGCTGCAATCAGATGTTTGGCAGCGTGTGGCAGTGGACGTCGAGCGACTTCCTTCCATATCCGGGTTTTTCCGAGGATCCCTACAAAGAGTATTCCAGCCCCTGGTTCCGCACGCACAAGTCGCTGCGAGGAGGTGCCTTCACGACGCGTTCGCGCATGATGCGACCCGCATACAGGAACTTCTACACACCGGAACGATCCGACATTTGGGCAGGATTTCGCACCTGTGCGCTCGAATCGTGAAGATCGTCATAGTCACTCCCGAAGCGCCGCGCTCCACACTTGGAAATGCTGTGACGGCCAACCGCTGGGCGGGGATTCTGCGTGAATTGGGTCACCACGTCGTGGTAGCGATCGAATGGGTGTCCGGCGCCGATGGAGAGTGCGATCTCCTGATCGCCTTGCATGCTCGCCGCAGCTACCCGAGCGTCGAGCGGTTCCACCGAACACAATCCCGTTTCCCATTGATCGTTGCTATGACCGGCACGGACCTTTACGGCGATCTACCGGCTGGAAATCCCGAAGCGGAGCGATCGATCGAACTCGCAACCCGAATCGTTGTTCTGCAGGAAGCCGGACCCGAGGGATTGCCCGAACCAATGCGCCCGAAGGTTTCCGTAATCTATCAATCGGCGGTAGCGCCGGCTTCCCCCCGGCCGCCGCGGCAAGATTGTTTGGAAGTTTGCGTACTGAGTCATCTCCGCGATGTGAAGGATCCGCTTCTGGCCGCAAATGCTGCCCGCCTGTTGCCGGATGAGTCGCGCGTCCGAATTGTTCATGCCGGCCGCGCCCTGAATTCGGATTGGGAGGCGGCTGCCCGGGAACAGGAGCGCAAGAATCCCCGATACGAGTGGGTTGGCGATCAGCCGCACGACCAAGCCATGTACCTCTTGTCGGGTTCGCGATACCTCGTCCTCTCCTCTTTGATGGAAGGAGGCGCCAGCGTCATTGCTGAAGCTGTCGTCTGCGGCGTCCCCGTTTTGTGTTCAAGAATTCCGGGTAATATCGGAATGCTCGGGCTCAATTATCGGGGCTATTTTGAACCCCGCGATCTCGGCGGCCTCGCCGAAAAGTTCCGCTTCGCGGAGGCCTGCCCCAGCATGCACGAAGACCTCGGCCGGGACATTCGCGCCCTTCAACCCCGTTTCTTTCCCCAACAAGAACGCGCGTCCTGGCACCAACTGCTCGCCGGGCTCTGACTACTTTCCTCCGACTACCGCGATCCCTTGCACTTCCACCAGCAAGCCGGGAACCGCCAAGCCGCTTACGGTGATCAACGCGCTGGCCGGAAAACACTCTTTAAAAATTTCCTTGCGGATGGCGACGAACCGGTCCCCGTTCCGCGCATCGGTGATAAACACGGTCATCGTCACCATGTCCTTCAGGGTCCCGCCTTGTGCCTTCAGCGTCTTCTCGATCGACGCAAACACATCCCGCACCTGTGCATCAAAGTTCGCCACCGGTGGCAGCGAAGCGGTCTGTCCTCCAAGCCAAAGAACCTTTCCGCCTTCCGTTGTCACGGCCCGCGAGAACGCGCGCTCCTGCGCCCGCGCATCGGGCGCATAACACTGCTTGGCATTAACGGGCGCCGCCCACAAGGCAACCATAAGCCCCGCTCCAATTCCTACGAAACGACTGACCCGCCCTGTCGTCATGCGATCCTCCTGTTGAATAGGTTTATGCGATTGTAAATGAGCCGTACCGGCCGTAGCTATTCAATTGCTTTGCGATCAGAAGCTTTTGCCGAATGGGGAAGGTTCACAAAAGGCACAAACCGCTTGATAGTTTGAATGAGGGCTGATAACGTTCACGCAACGCCAAACTAATGGGGAATCCAGCTCAAGGAGGCATCCGTGAAGACAAGTGTGTTGGTAGCTTTGTTATTGGTTTTGACGCTGACGGCAGGCACTGCGGCCGCGCAACAAGCCCCCTTCAACGAGGTAGGGGTGACCATGGGTCACTGGCATATCGCCTCGAAGGATGTGGAAGCAAACAAAAAACTCTTTCTTGCCATGGGCGGCAAGTTGTACACGCCCGGCGGAAACCCGCTGATCATGTTCCCCGGGGTCTTGATCAATTTGAACCTCGGAAATGAGAAGGGAGAGGGCGGCACTCAGGGTTCAGTGGTAAACCACGTCGGGTTCATCGTCAACAACGTCCAGCAGCGGGTCGCCCAGTGGAAGGCCGCGGGCGTGCGGGTGCTCCCGGGCAACAACAATCGGCTGGACCAAGCCTTCGTCGAGACGCCGGACGGAGTTCGTATCGAAATCCTGGAAGACAAGACGCAGTCCATGCCGGTCCGCAATGAACATGTTCATTTTTTCCTGCCGGAAAATGAAATTCCCAAAGCACAAGCATGGTATGCGAAGACCTTTGGCGGCAAACCGGGCACCCGAAATAATGGCCCGGTCGTGGACCTTCCGGGAGTACAGCTCCGGTTCAACAAGGCGGACGCGAAACAGGCGCCCACGCGAGGGCGTGTGCTGGACCACATCGGTTTTGATGTAAAGGATCACGAAGCATTCGTGAAGAAGATCCAGGCGGAAGGTATCAAGCTCGATGAGCCGGTTCGCAAGTCCCCTACCGGCAGCACTATCACGTACATCACCGATCCTTGGGGTACCCGTATCGAGATTGTCCAACGGGCGCCGTTAGGACCGCAGGTGCAACAGCCGTAGCCTGGTCAGCGGGGTGTGCGTGTCCGCGCGCGCCCCGCAGCCACAGTTGTTTGCAGTCTCGCTCCTTCACCATGCTTTCCTAGCAGCTCACCCTCAATCCGCAACTTTTTACAACTGGCACGTATTTTTGTACGCCTCTCGCTTGTCTTATGTTTGAAGGGACAATTTACCAGCACACGTGACCGACGGCGTCGCTCGCGTCGCTGTAACGAGTCGATCCACCGCGGGCGCGCGGTCACTCGAAGTTTCTGAAAGAACAACACCTACGGTGAGGGGTTGCGGATCGTGCATCAAAACTGTCAGGCCTTTGATGCGTACGTTATTGACTCCCTCCTCCCCATGCTCGGACGAGGTTACCTTCCGCCGGTGATGGAAGGGTACGCGCGCTATCTAGAATTTACCGGCCGAAAATACGATGAACCTGCAAGGAAGCCGGACGATGTGCACCCGCCGTTCGCGGAACGTCTCGCGGCGATCGCAGACCTGCCTGCCATCGAAGCTGAGAATAATTTGCCGGCATCTTCGATTCTGAATAACGGGGCGGAACTGCAGGTCCGGCTGCTCCGGACACTCCTGCCGGAGGAGGGCCCCAAAGATTTCACTCCGGTCTCATGGCACGAGGCTGGACAACTCGTAATCATTCCGGACTGGAAGCGGCGCTGCTCGCGAGAGCGCTTGGTGCTTCGTGATGTCACTCTCGGTTCTCTTCGATCGACGGTGGCGGCAGCAGACAAATTCGATCTCTTCGCCGCCGCGTTCGGACTGGCCCTCTACCGCGAAGGCTGGCAGCTAGACCACGAACCAGGATACCTCTGGCTCCGCCGCGGCGACTTCAAGATCAACCCACACGACTTGGTCGAGGAGATGCGTTCTCGGGAATTCACAGAGGACGCATGGCGCGAAATGCTGACGAAGTTCGGGCTTGATGCCGGGACATTGCTGACTGGATGATTTCGTGTGGACGTTCAAAGCATCGTGCTGCAACAATATGATGCTGTGGGATACGTCGAGAACAACCTGATTACCGGCGAGACCATCACTTACCGCGCCCGATTACATTGGATTCTTTTCGTCAAGCCGAGTCTGATTGCCCTCGCGATTCTCGGCATCGGTGCTCTGATTTTCTATGCAGCCGATTTAGCCAGCGCCCTGTCGACTCAGGCGATACTGATTACGTGGGCCGTCTTATTGATCATCGCCGCCATACCTGTGCTCGCAGCCACTGTCAACCGGCATTCTGCAGAGTTCGCCGTCACCAACAAACGAGTCATCCTGAAGATCGGCTTTATCCAAAGCAAAACCGCCGAAATGTTCTTGAACAAAATCGAAAGCGTCGGCATCGATCAAACGCTTACCGGCCGCGTGCTTGGCTTCGGCACCATCGTGATCCGCGGTACCGGAGGGTCCTTAGAGCCGTTCCATCAAGTCTCCGCACCACTGGAGTTCCGCAAACAAATCCAGGAACAGATCGGGAAAACATTCGAGCCGATCCCTCGCCCAGCACCGGCCAGCTCCTCGAACAACTGAATCGACCGGCCCCCGCGTGACATAATGAGGGGATGTTCGAGCCTCCCGATCAAGAAAAAGTCGCGCGGAACCGGTTGCATCGCGGATTTAGTTGCGGCCTATGGACTGACCCAGCCGGCCGGCGGTGGGAAGATTTTGTTCACAATACCGATGAAGTCGTCATGGTTGTCGATGGCGCCGTGGAATTTGAGGTTGGCGGTCGAGTCTACCATCCAAAGCCTGGCGAGGAATTGTTTATTCTGTCGGGTGTCGTGCACTCCGTACGCAATATTGGACGCACGACCGCCCACTGGCTGTACGGATATCGGCGATGACGGTATTCCAAATCTGTCAACCATCTTGAAGCTCGTGTAGCTTTTTGCGTACGGCTTGAAGCGTTTGCGCCAAGGATTCGGCATTTTTCTCTAAAGCTTTCATTCGTGAATCCCGCGCAGATTTCCGCAGATTTTGTAACTCTTCAATAAGGCCGGCCACTCGCGCCTCAAAACCGGGGACGTTGGATGTCAGCCTCGCGCGATCCTCATCGGTCAGGCGATCGCCGCGCGCGGGACGAAATCGGCCGATGGCCGCGGTCAGTTCGCGGACTTTTTCACCCAGAACGCGGAACTCCTCCAACCTTTCGTTTCGCTCATTCCGGCGGATGTTGAAAAGCTCGGCTTGGCGCGACACTCCTTGCGCCACCGCTTCGGCGCGTGCTTGTGCTTCGCGAAGTTGCGTGGACAAGTGGGTCACTTCCTCGGAAATGCCCTTTCCGCATTCCGTGAAGCGAGTTATGAGCTTTTGAATGTATTCACCGTCGAAGTCGGCACTCATGTCCGTACCATTGATCTTCGTGCCAACACGCTCAAGCTCGCTCAGATAGCTATCCAAGGCGAGGACGGATTGCACTAACGGAGAATCCCGTTTGCTCTTATTCGACATGACGCATGCACGGCTGCCGGCATTGGTAGAGAAGTAGTATAGGCGATTTGCCGGGCATAGGTTCTGTGTGAAAGCAACGGTGGCAGCGCCACGACAAGGTTCGGCAGCACACTCTGCAATCGCGATTATTGTTTCTGCACAGTATGGGACTCGCCGATCATAAGGTTCCAAAGCGTTGGATAATCCGCTCGGATTTCGAGACGGTGCAGCGGGCCATGCAGCGTGTTAATGATCGCCAGCGTGCCCTGGCAGCTCACAACTCGCTGCTTTTCGATCCCCGGTTACAAAGTTGTCTAACAGAGGTGACTAAGATCGAGAGGCTCGAAGACCGCGTATTGGGGCACGGTGAAGATGAAGGCAGCGGCAAGCCATACATGCTCATTGAGGGAACGGACCATAAGGTCCACTTCCTCTATCACTCCCCACAGATCGAGAAAGCTCGTCACAATGGCGAGCTGAGGCGGAACGCTTTTGTTCGGTTCGTCCGTCGGCATGACGGACACATCTCGATCCAGGATTTCGGAGATGCAAACCGACTTTTGCGTAACGAACAGTATTTTCGAAGGAGGGCTCAATCGGTTATCGGTCGAGGCATCCTGCCGACAGAAACAGGTGTCGGGGGATGACTTGGACAATATGAAACAGCGCAGGATCACAATCAAGGTAGTGCGACAACCTCCGGGATACCGCGACACTTCTGTCGAGTGGAAAAGTCCTCATCACAGGAGGACTCGATTCTTCAATAGGCACGGTAACTAATTCCGCCGAGGTTTTCAGCATTCCGTGAATACAAACCCGACCGAACACCCGATCAACGCACCCCGCACCTGACATATCTTCAAGGACGACCGCAAGCATGGGTCCCTGGAACTCCAAAAATGGGTGGATCATGTCGGATTCATTCCGTATACGGGGAAAGAGCCTGACGGCGAGTTTTTCTACATAGCCGAAATCCAGCTGAAAATTACGCATGATGGCCGTCGATATTTTGAGGAGTTACAGCTGAAGGGCACGGAAGCTCGGTCGAAGATAACGGCCTATCTTGACACCAACATCGTCTCGCGGCTTGCGAAAACCGATACGCCTGCACCCGTTCAGGCAGCCCTTGCCAGCCTCCTGGAACTGTTCAACCAACAGAAGCTGGAGCTGGTCACTTCGGATTTGAGCAAAAAGGAGATCGATAAGCTCAGCGATGTACCGAACATTGACCGCGACAAATTGAGCCTCGCGGTGGTCGTCACCTTATTGAAGAAGATCCCATTTATCGAGGATCAGAAGCTCCTCGGCATCCATTCCCAATGGGGTCGATTCGGCGGAGTCTCCTATCCGCTCATCGAAGACGATCCAGTCTCGTCCACGCTGCGTGGGCTGGGTTTGGATCGCACAGATGCGCATCATGTGATGCTCGCCATACGAGCCCGGTGTGATGTTTTTCTGACGTTGGATAAGCGCACGATTCTTAACCGACGATCCGAAATTGAAAAGCTGTACCCTATTCGCCTGATGGACCCCGAAGAGTTTGCCAGGGCTTTTAGCCTCATGACACGCGCGTAATCAAACCTGACAGTCCCGTCAATTCTTCGCGCATTGGCCAATCTCAATTCACGACAGTACGATCCCGCATATAATCGAGAAGAATGAGGCCAACACGAGCCTCACCCACACTCCGCGTGTGCTATATTGTTGTCCGATGATTCCGTACTGTCCAAATCGCAAGCCCGAGAACGTGGATTCCCGAGGCTATGTACTGTCCAATTTACTGTCCATTTTTCAGTCTGAACGCAGGAAAATCAATTGACAGTAAGGACTGAAGAGACAGCCGATCATCGTGGTAAGCGTTTTAGATTCTGCTAAGTAGCAGAAAAGAGAACAAGCGGGAGTAATTCAGCGGTAGAATGCCAGCTTCCCAAGCTGGACGTCGTGGGTTCGATCCCCATCTCCCGCTCTTTCCATTCAATAACTTGGGAACACCCATAAAAAAGTCTGCCGCAGTTCTGCCGCCTTAATTCACAAAAGCCGTTTCCAGGGTTTCGACTGCCTGTAGACGGCTTTCCAATGACGTTTGCGTGTAGACGTTCAGGTTAACGTTCACATCATGGCCCATCAGGTCCGCTACGATCTTTGGATCAACCCCAAGCTCTCGCATCAATGACGCATGCATTCGACGCATCACCTGGAAATCGACCCATTCGAGTCCAACCGTTTTCAGCCGTGGTCGCATGTACCGATACAGCGCGTTGTCCTTCGAAAGTGGTGTGGTCAACTTTTCAGAAGGGAAAAGCCAACCCTCCACGCCATTCGGTGACACTGCCAGCCAGTTTTCGAGGTCTTCCCCGACAATGGCGGAGAGCGCAACCACGCGGACGGATTTCTGTGTCTTTGGTGTGTCCAGCTTTCCGCGATAGATCCGCTCTTGAATATCCGCGGTATCTACTGAAAGCCGGGACCGACGTAGACCAAAAATCTCGCCGGGTCTCAAAGCGGCGAACACGCCCAATTTGAAAATGAGCCGCTCCCTCAGTTCGAGAACACCGAGTGCCCCCTTAATGTCTTCTACCGTCATGGTGCGATGCCCACGATGATACGGATGGGCACCAA
>WNGK01011307.1_pt1 | contig 21487 bp, 22 predicted proteins | sample 5400601 | NCBI WGS metagenome assembly WNGK01 (sample SAMN13153376, study PRJNA577476) | soil metagenome | isolation source: 60 cm soil or saprolite under Garry oak tree replicate 1 | place: USA:California | collected 2016-06-15
ACGCTGGGGCGTCAGCGTTTTCGATTTCAAAATGCCGCCACCGCCCAAGAGCGGTGACGCCAAGATCAGTCCAGTCTTTGTCGGTTACGGGAGAATTCCCGGCTTAGCGGAAAATTGAAGCTACTGATCGCCAGCTTTCACCGGACTTGGAGACGGTTTCGATTCTGTCGCTGATGTTACCGGAACAGAAGAATGATGAGTGCGGCGCTCATACCCGACGAATCCGATCGCGATTAGAACCAACATCACGATTAGGACAACGCGCTGTTCGTTTTTAGAGAGATCGAAAATTCTGAGCAGGGGCTTCATCTTCTTGTGACTGCAAATCTGTCATTCTGAGCGAAGCGAAGAGCCTCAGATCATTTGCTGTATACGCGCACGAACAACAACCAGAGATGTTTCGCTTTCCTCAACATGACAAGAAAAGACGTTTCATTTTTTCGCGTAATGGATTGGATCTTTTAGTCCGGCTTCGCGAAACCCTTTCAGCCTCAAGAGACAGGAATCGCATTCGCCGCAGGCGAGACCTTCAGGCGAGGGATCGTAACAGCTGTGTGTGAGCGAGAGATCGACACCGAGTTCGACAGTTTTGTGGATAATTTCTGCTTTGGAGAATTTGATTAGCGGCGTTTGAATTTGAAAGCGTCTGCTTTCGACGCCGGCTTTGGTTCCAAGATTGGCCAGGGTCTCAAACGCTTCGATGAATTCTGGGCGGCAATCCGGGTAGCCGCTGTAATCGATCGCGTTTACGCCGATGAAAATGTCACTGGCAAGAATCACTTCCGCCCAGGCGAGCGCATAAGCGAGAAAGATGGTGTTTCGCGCGGGAACGTACGTGATCGGAATGCCGTGTGCGATTTCTGTCTCCGATCGCTTCTTGGGCACGGCAAGATCGTCGGTGAGCGCGGAGCCGCCGAAGATGCGCATATCAATTTTTGCAACGCGATGTTCCTTTGCGCCTAACGACTTGGCGACGCGGTGAGCAGCTTCCATTTCGATCTGGTGACGCTGGCCGTAATCGAATGACAACGCGTACGTTTCATAACGTTCCGCAATTGCGATCGCCAACGTGGTCGTTGAATCAATTCCACCACTTAAGAGAACGACTGCGCGTTTCATTTCTTCCGAGCGGTTTCCTTTAGGAGACGACGTTGTCGTCTCATGGGAAGCCAACGGCTTCCCCTACAAATCATCGTGGCCGGCTTTCTTGTCGGGATATTCCGCCCGCACGGTAAGCGCGATTCCGCCGCGCGCGGAGAACTGCGCGGTCACGATCGCTTCGCGTGGAGCGCACGCTTTGACGAAATCGTCCAGAATGCGGTTCGTGACGGCTTCGTTGAACGCGCGCTCGTTTCGATACGACGCAAGATAAAACTTTAGCGATTTGCTTTCGACGCAGAGGCGGTCCGGCACGTAATCAATGTCGATCCTGGCGAAATCTGGTTGGCCCGTGACCGGGGACTGAGGTCAATCGCCCCTACCTTGCTGGAATGCGCGCAGATCGGCGGCGACAGCGGGATATTTTGCCGCCAGCGCTTCGACATCGCCGATTTCCACGTCAACTCGTTCGACGCCTGGCCATTCGGTGCTCGCGCCGAGGAACCAGCGGCGATCTCCAACGACGCGTGCAGTGTGGAAGGTATTGCCCGGGATTAAAAGCTGCACGCATTGACCCGCGCGCAGATCCGGACCGACTGTGACGCGCTCGCTTGTTCCGTTCTCGTGCAGCATTAGAACTTCAATTGGATCACCCAAGTAACGGTGATAAAGCTGATCATTTCGGATGCGATGCAGGCGCACGGGCGCATCCGGTGTGACCATGAAATAAAGTGCGGAGCCGGCTGGCCGCCCATCAACGAATGGCGCCGGCAGCCCACCGGGCGCAATTCGTCGTTTGCTGATAAATGTGACGCGCACGAAGCCGCACGTGGCGTGCGGCTCCAGCTTGAGGAGCTGGCGAACCTCGTCTGCTGTCAGATCTCCGGTCATCTGTTTCTCTTGAAGATTGAACGCCGAACATCCAACGTCCAACGTTCAATTGTCTGAATGAACACTGAAGCGCGAACAGCAAAAGCCAGGGATCGAACGGGCGTGATCGATGTGATCGCGCAAGACCCGAAAACTGGCGAGGTCGTTCTTGTGATGCAAGAGCCTAACGAGTGGGACGGCTCTGATGAACGATTGCTGGCTTTGCAGGAGCGGTTCAACGCTTACGTTTCATTTCTACTGGACGGCGAAATGGCATCCGAACATCCGGACCTCGCTGGCAAACCGGCCCGCATTGAGCTGCGTTGCGCGCACCTGCCCGATACGCCCGCGCTTGAGTTGCTTGGTCTGATTCACGATCAGCTGGCATTCCAGGAGATAAAATTGGAAGTCGTCGTCCGGAATGATCCGCCTTCGCCGAAGCCTACGGCGTGAGAGGCGAAATCCGAATGCCGAATGGCTTGAAGTGTTAAAGGGTCAAAGGCTGTAGCGCACTCTACAGCATTCGGCAGCGGTCTAACCCTCTCACGCGTCCAAGCGCGCAAAAAAGTCCTCGAATAGCGCGTCGTAAATTTTTCCCCGCTCAGGATGATATTGCACGGCCAGCGCGAATGGATAATTCCGCAGGCGAACTTGCTCGATGATTCCGTCATGCGCTGCCCAAGCTTCCGCTTCCAAATCGTCGCCCAACCGATCAATCGCCTGATGATGTGCGCTGTTTACTTTTGGAAAGCGGTGACATGCGTCACGAGCGCTGCGCAATTCTTGGACGTCGCTATGCTTTTGCTCCGGCAGATTGTGACCCTTAATATCCAGCTTCAATGTGCCGCCAAGGGCGACATTGAATACCTGAAGGCCCTTACAAATGGCGAAGATCGGCACCCCGCGCGCGAGCGCTGCTTGCGCAGCCGCAAATTCCCAGCGGTCGCGTTCCGGGTCGATCTGTTTGTCCAGCACGGAAGCATCGGCCACTTTCTGGCGCAAAAACGCTGGCGAAATATCGGAACCGCCAGTGAGCAGGAGACCGTCCATTTGGTCCAGTGCAACATCAGCTTTACGCGCATCGAACACGTGAACATCAGGATGCTTCGCAAAAAATGGCTGAAACCATTTTTCATCCTTCCGGCGCATCCATGTAGCCAGATTTGGCATCGCCGAATTTGCGACTTGCCAATGGGGATGTAAAGAGCACGTCTATGTCACGCGTGGACCTTTCCAACATGTTAACTGAGGAATTGGAAAGATTGAGTGCCCGAAGTAAGGCTCAAGCGATCGGGGTAGCGCTGCACGATCTCGAGAACGACGCGCGATTTTCACTGCGTGGTGACCGCTGGTTTCATGCTGCAAGCACGATCAAGGTCGCAGTGCTTCTGGCGCTTTTTCGTGCCGCAGACGAGGGCCGAGTCCGGATGGATGACTCGCTACACGTGCGAAATCGGTTTATCAGCACGGCCGATGGATCTCCCTTTCACCTTAACCGCGACTCTGACGCAATGCCTGACCTGTACCAGGCGATTGGCAGGACAGCGAAAATTTCCGCTCTTGCGGAAGGAATGATTTCAGCGAGCAGCAATCTCGCGACGAATTTGCTTCTCGATTTTCTGGGTGTGGAATACGCGCGAAAAGTCTTGCGGGATGCGGAGGTGAACGGGGTGGAACTGAGGCGTGGCGTTGAAGACCATGCGGCACACGGACGGGGGATAAACAATGAAGCGACTGCCAACGGCTTGCTGACATTGTTGTCCGCCCTGCGCGGCGATTTTCTTAGCCGCGAAAGCAAAGAACAAGCGATTCGCATTCTGCTGGAACAACGGTTCAACTCGATGATTCCTGCAGGTCTTCCGGCGCATGCCGCGGTGGCGCACAAGACAGGGGAAATCTCGACGGCCTGCCATGACATCGGAATCGTGTATTTGCCCGAACGCGAACCGTACATTGCTGTGATTCTGACTGAATTCGATTCGGAACATGATGGCCGGCGCGAGACTGTAGCAGCTATTTCCGAGGCGATTTACCGCTCGGTGATGAATAGAACCGAAATCAAATGAGCACTGAGACGTTGCGCGCGATTGACGGTTTGAATCTGCCTGAAGAGTACCGCGCCTTGCTGCGCGCCTTTGAACCGGAAACAGACTTCCAGGGCAAGATTCATTATCTGCCGCGCTTTTTCTATGAAATCAGCAGCTGGGACCAAGCGCACGACGTCCGATTGGCGCAGCATTTCACTCTCGCGGAATTGATGCTCGTCGACTGCCGTGAAGCGAGACTCCTTCTAAGCCAATTTCCTCATTATGTGCCATGCGCAATCGTTTTACTTGCGAGATTGCTCGAGGATTTTCGTCGCGAAGTCGATGCGCCGGTTTTCATCAGCGCGAATGGCGGCTACCGGTCGCCTGCGCATCAAATCGGCGGTGCGAAAAGCATTCATGCGTGGGGCACAGCCGCGAACATATATCGCGTCGGCGACACGTTTCTTTCCGACGCGAAATCGATTGAAAAATATGGAGGGATCGCGGCGTCGCTCAGTTCGGCTGTGTTTGTTCGGCCATTCGGCCTGGAACGAGGGAAAACCGACGACCACCTCCACATCGATTTAGGGTTTGTAAGCCTGACGCCGCGCGAATGCAGCGAGGCGAGTTGAGCTCGCATTAAGCAGATGAAGGATCTCGCAATAGAACGGAGCGGCCGCTTTTTCCACGACCATGCGCTGGTCGCAATACCGCCGCGCGCTGTGATCGGCTTGGAAGCGGAGTTCAATCTTTTAGTTAACGGACGCAGACGTCGTCCGGAAAAGTTGTTTGGCGATCCCAGCCGTTTAGTGCGAAGGCGAATGATTCCCCGGACCGGCAAGTCCTTTCAATTGCCTGCGGGCGGGGCGATTTATTTTGACACCGGAGTCATCGAAGTCGCGACACCGATCGTTGAACTCGAACCCGGCTGTTGCTATCGCGCGACCCGTTCACTCTGGGAACAAATCCGCTATTTGCGAGTGGAGCTGGATCACTGGGCGAAACGAAACCGCTGCCAATGCCGTCTGCAAGGCTTTAGCACGCACTATAATTTTTCATTTCCCAATGCGCGAAGATCAAAATTTCGCAATGCCACCAAGCTTGCATATTTGCTCGCGCACGTATTGCCAGTGCCCGTGCTTTTGCTGACAGCGAACCGGCAGAGCAGTGCGGTCGGCGTTCGTCCCCGCAGGACTCGCGTCGAGGTGACAGCTGATTTTACGCCTGATCCTGCGCTAATGCTGGCGACGTGCGCGTTCGTTGCGGGCGCGATACAAACAGTTCTTCGCTGGGAAAATTTTGGCCTCAGGCAATTGAACCGAAATGGAATTCCCCGCATCACGCCGTTCCGTGTGCGAAAACATTCTTCGCGTCGTGGATGGCGGCTCACGCGCGATTCGTTAGCCCAAAATCCGTTCACGGCGGATTCCAATGCCCCGCTTTGGAAATTACGCGATGGTCGAATGCTTAGCTTGCGCGCAATCGCGGCAGAAACTTTGGTCCTATTTCGGCGACGAATTCGGCAGATTAGCGACCCCAGTACTCTGGAGCACATCGCCGCTGTTTTTGCGGGCAATGCGCGCTCACTACTGGATTTCGCGGAGCGACCTGAAGCATATGATAATGTCGGGCGAGCGATTGATTGGGGACGCCGCCGAATGCGACGTTTGTCGCGCTCAAAATACGAAAAAATCATCCATCGCGTGATTGCACACGAACCGGTGCGCATTGGGCAAAAACGGTATCGGGTGGACCGTATGAACGGCTGGTATCAGGTCGATTGCCGGGAACTGGGAACAAAACGGCGCCGGACGTTTACTCTCGACGAACTGGTAAAATTCGCCGACACGAAAAAGAAAACTCCAGCTACGGGTTCCAAGCGCAAACCAATCAAAACTCGAAATCCTTGCCTAACTTCTTCTCTTCCGCTGCACGAAGATCGAGATGTTCGGTTGCACCAACAAAGTAAGTGGAAAGCTGCGCCGACGTGAGCCGGGCCCGTTTCCATTTCGCTACGGCTTCACCTTCCTGTTGGAAAGTTTGTTTCATCATTAAATCCATTGCTTCCTTCTCGGTCATGTTTTCGGCGTGAACGCTTTGATCGAGAATCGCATTAGCAATGGCGCGTAACCGCATCTTCAACTGCTGCATCTTGACCTCCGGACCGCCGTAGCCCTGTTCCGCCATCATCTGTTCGCAGTAGACAGCCCAGCCTTCGATGAATGTCCCGCTACGAAAGATTGCGCGGACTAATGTGGGTGCGCGGAATTCGTTAGCATGCGCCAGCTGCAGGTAATGGCCTGGCATCGCCTCATGCACGGTCAAATCGTGAATCATAAAATTGTTGTATTCGCGAAAGAACGATTCCTTTCGCTCTTTCGACCAGTCTTTTGGCGTCGGCGCGACGGCAAAAAATGTTTTGCCATTTTTGTCGAGTGGGCCGGGCGAATCACAATAGGCAATGGCGACGCCGCGCTTGAATTCAGGCATCGCGATTACGTCCAGCGGAACGCTCGGAACGGTAACCAGATTGTGCCGTTTTACGAAATCGGTCGCTTCACCAAGAACTTTTTGCGCGTAAGGGACGACAGTAGCGTCGTCGGGGTGTTGCTCAGCGAGTTTGTCAAGGACTGCGGCCGTCACTTTAGGTTTGTCCGCGAGAGTTCTCGAGTCTGCGTCAGGAAAAGATTTCTTGTAGAGAGGTAACGCAGTCTCGTAGATCGCGGTTTGCGTCTGCTGCAGGTCGGCTTGCGCTCGCTTCATGATATCTTCCATCGACAAGTCCGAGGCGAGCGCGAACCGCAGCTTCTTTCGGAACTTCCCGGCGCCGAGGCGGAAATCGCCGTCTGAGCGCGGAAGCAGATCGTTCTGGAGCCACTTCTTGTAATCCTCCAGGGCAGCCGCGGTTTTTTCCTGCAAAGGCGCAAGCAGCTTCTTCATTTGCGGCGCGGAGTCGAGAAGCGGAGAGAGTCCTTCGCGCACGAGATTAATGGCGCCCTGCGTTTGCTCAATGGCTATCTCTGTGTGAACGCGCGGAGGGTGCCGCAGATTGGCTTTTGCCTGGGCGATTACGCGCGGAATCTTCTGCATGCGCTGGCCCAGGTCTGGAATCCGTTCTTTTGCGGGTGCGAAATCGCGCGCCACCAACAGGTAAAGGCTGTTGGCAAGGCTCTGCATGTAAACCAGCGGATTCCACTCCGGCGCTCTCAGTTCTTCCGCCTGAAAGATTTGGTAATCGATGTTCTCCTTCAGTATGCGAAAGTCGATGTTGTTTGCACCGGTAAGCTGCGATCCGTCGACGGCGTTGAGCTTGTCGCGAAACTCCTTTTGGGTTGCGAGGTCTTTCGCCCGCGCGTCCGCCGAGTAATCGGTTAACTCAGCATCAAACCGATGATCACCGAGCTCGGTCGCATCCTCAGGATTGGCCTGTAAATATTGCTCGATGTAATCGCCCGCAATTTTTTGAAACGCCTCGTCCTGGGTGCTGGCCTTTGCGTTCAACATCGACAGCGACAATACGACTCCGGCTGTGATGACGAATTTCATCCGACCTCAGCTCGGCGTGCCGCCGTGAAGAATCGGCTCGGTGGCGATCTCATCTGGGGTAAGCTGTGATTGCAAATAGATGCGCCCTTTGTAGAAGCAAGCGACGATCGTGAAAACGACAGCGGCCCCAAACATCAACCAGGTGAAGAAGGTAAAGTACTGATAGTCGCTGAGCTTATGCGCGGGGCCTGCACCCAAGATCCATTTATTCACGAGTCCGACGAAGAGTTCACCCGAGGCGACCGTGAGAAGCCACAGCGCCATCACGGAACTCTTCATCGTGTTCGGTGCCTGAGTATAGGAAAATTCCAAACCAGTGATCGACACCATCGCTTCACCAAGCGTGAGAACAATGTAGGCCAGAAATTGCCAATTAATGTGCGGTCTTAACCCTGCATCGATCCATCCTTGGATCATGACAATAACGACAAAAGAGAGGGCGGTGATAAAGAGGCCAATTCCGATTTTTCGCAACGGCGTGAGCGGAAAGACAGAGTTAATCAGCGGGTAGATCACATAATTTACCAGGGGGATAAAAATCAGGATCAAAATAGGGTTTGCGGTTTGCACCTGCGCGGCCAGCAAATTCAAACCCCATCCCGCCGAAACATGAAACGGCGAAAAGCCAATGTTGATCCACGGCAGCCAGGACACGTGCAGATCCATTTTCTCCGCTTGCAACGTCCATTCGGCGCCGTTGCTCATTCCCCACAATGCCCAAAAAACCAGAATGAAAACGTAGACCATCGCGATGCGGGCGAGGGTGATGAGACCTTCCTTACTGAAAGTTTCTTTCAGATACCCGAGGCCGGCCGGCGGCACATGCACCATCTTGCTGCGGCCACCCCAGAAAAACAAAGTGGCGATCAACATCGCGATACCAGGAATTCCAAATGCCCATCCAGGTCCGTACTTCGGATTGCCGAGAAGCCAGGGGCAAAGAAGCGAAGAAATGAAAGAGCCTGCGTTAATCGAGAAATAGAACCAGCCAAACATCTTTGAAAGCAGATGCTTGTTCGTTTCGCCGAACTGATCGCCAACGTTGGCCGATACGCACGGTTTAATACCGCCCGCGCCCAAACAAATCAGAAACAATCCTATCGCGAGCATCGTTCGCTGCCCAATCGCGATCCCCGAGGAAGTGGCCATGCAGGCCAGCGTGAGATTGCCCAGGCAGTAGACGATCGAGAGCGAAAGGATAGTCCAATATTTGCCCAGCCAGCCGTCGGCGATGACCGCGCCGAGAATGGGGAGAAAGTAAACGCCGAAAACGAAGTAATGCGTGTACATGTACGCCTCGTTGGAACTCATGGGCGCGAGCACACCGGATTGATTCAAGATGTAATGCGCCATGAAGACGGTCAGTACCGACTTCATGCCGTAATAAGAGAAACGCTCGGCCGCTTCGTTGCCGATGATGTACGGCACGCCCGGCGGCATGCCGGCGAGGTTCGGCGGCGAAGTCAGATATTTGTGTTCGGCCATGTGATCTTCTTTGCCTAATGAGCTTTGCGCGGACGTGATTCAGCGGGCTCTTGCGAGTTCATTTTGCGCGCCTGCGACCATTCTTTGGTCGGATCTGGCTGTTCACGTTGCACGTCGGGCATCTGACCGACCGGATGTTTCTCGCACGATATGCAAAACAGCAGCGATCCCAACGCAAACGCGATGACGCACTGCCGAGCGAGAAAAGCCATAATGCGCCGCACACTTATCAGCCTCTGGAGTCTAGTGCAAGAATGAAACCGCGGCCGTTGTAGCGGCGTTTGACTCGCTCGTCCCCGCTCGCTCGCTCTCACGAGCTGCCCGTCTGTGTCGCTCGCGTCCCTGCGGCTCCGCTGTGTCAAACGCCGGTGCGTCAGTCCACAAGGGGATTGAAAGACGCGAGCATGGAGTTACTATCAGACGCGGTGGCCCGCACAGACAAACAGAGCGCTTGGAGCGAAGTCTTCGCTCTGATTCTGCTTTTTGTAGGTACTTTGCTGTTTTTTGCGCTGATTTCCTACACGCCAAAAGATGTGCCATCCTCGGTTTGGTTCAGTCAGATTTCACCGGCAAACCATCCTGCGCAGAATTTCATCGGGCCAGTGGGCGCGATTCTCGCAGGAATTTGCTATCAGTTCATCGGGGCCGCCGCGTACCTTTTGGCGGCAATTTTGCTTGGATTCGGCGCGGCAAAACTGTTTCACCCGAGCTTGTGCGTGACGTCCCGTCTGGCGTGGATCATTCTTTTCATTGTTTCAGGCGCCTGTTTGTTTCACCTGCAACCGTGGTTCCTGCACGACTGGCAACGCGCCTTCAACATTCAGGGGCCGGGCGGCTGGGTCGGTTACTTTTTCGGCCGTCACATTTTTCGTTTCTGGATGGGAAAAGGCTCGATCATCGTCCTTGCGGGCATTTATCTAACAAGTTTGATTCTGATGACAGGACTGCGTCCGATTCATCTTGTTCGCGAGACGGTCGCGCTCATGCGACGCGTGAGTGTAAGCCTGCAGGAATGGCGATTGCGCCGCAGGCTGCGCAACTCCGATCTCAAGGGAAAACTGGCGATCAGTGAGCAGCAGCTCGCCAAGCAACGGCGAGTAATCGAAAAACAATTAAAAAAGAAAGGCGTGCCCACGGGCGAGTTGACTGGGTCGATGATTTCGCCTGAGGAACTGGCAAATCGGCCGAAACCAAAGGTCGTCGATACAACCGCATTGCCGAGCGAGCAGGAGACCCGCAGAAGACCGTCTCTCGCTGAATTGCGTGCGAGCGAACGGAAAGCAAGATCGGCGCCGAGTGTGATGACTCCAACTTGGACATCGGAAAATTATGCCCTGCCCGGAATGGATTTGCTGGACGAGCATAGTATGGAGGGGCGTGGCACGTCTGATCCGTCGGAGCTCCAGGACGTTCAACGAGTTTTGATAGAGACTTTGGGGCAATTCGGAATTGCCGTGGCACCGGGCGATATCACAAAAGGGCCGACTATTACCCGCTACGAAGTCTATCCGGCCAAAGGCGTTCGTGTGGACAAGATTGTAAGCCTCGAGCGGGACCTCGCTCGAGCCACGCGCGCCGAACGAATCAATATCCTCGCGCCGATTCCCGGAAAAGACACGGTGGGCATCGAACTGGCGAACAGCCGAAAAGTGACAGTAAAACTGCGTGAACTTTTGCAGTCATCCGACTGGGAAGAGGCAAAGGGACATGCCAAAATTCCGCTCGCGCTCGGGAAGGACGTTTACGGCAAAACGATCATTGCCGACCTCGCGCAAATGCCGCATCTGCTGGTTGCTGGTACCACTGGCAGCGGGAAGAGTGTTTGTATCAATGCACTGATCGCCAGCATGCTTTTTCGTTTCACGCCCGAAGAGCTGCGTCTGGTGATCGTTGACCCGAAGATGGTCGAACTTCAGTCGTATAGTTCGCTGCCGCATCTGGCGTTCCCGATAGTTGTCGATCCAAAAAAAGTGATGCTCGCCCTGCGCTGGCTGATCGATGAGATGGAGCGTCGTTACAGAATTTTTGCACGCGTTGGCGTACGCAACATCGTGGGTTTCAACGTGCGACCGAAGAAGCCAGTAGCCGCGGATGCTGACCGCGGCGACGAAGAGGAAGCTTCGGAAGGTCCAAGCTCAGCGCCCTCGACTACAAAGGATGAATTGCAAATTCCTGACAAGATGCCGTACGTCGTCGTCATCGTCGATGAATTGGCGGATTTGATGCAAACCGCGCCTGCGGACGTTGAAAGTGCCATTGCACGCATCACACAAATGGCTCGGGCGGCCGGTATTCACATCATTGTGGCAACACAAACTCCCCGCGCAGACGTCATCACGGGCGTGATCAAGGCGAATATTCCGAGCCGGATCGCGTTTCAGGTCGCTTCCAAGATCGACAGTCGCGTGATTCTTGATGAAAACGGAGCCGATCGATTACTCGGGCAGGGCGATATGCTTTATCTGCCGCCGAGTGCTTCGCGTCTCATTCGCGCACAGGGCGTTCTTGTTACGGATGATGAGATTCATCGAGTGGTCGAATTTGTTTCCGCGCAAAGCCCGCCGGCTTTTGATACGGCAATGCACGAGAAGCTCCAATCCACTGCCACGCCAGAGGAAGATGTGACAGATGAAGACGAAGAGTTAGTCGAAAAATGTCTGGAGATCATTCGACAAGAAAAACGCGCCTCCACTTCATTGCTGCAACGCCGGCTGCGGCTTGGCTACACCCGGGCTGCGCGCATCGTTGATATTCTGGAGCAGCGCGGTATTTTGGGTCCCGGCGAAGGGGCCAAACCACGCGAGATTCTGGTCGATCTCGATGCTGCCGTTTAGCCGGCATTTTCGCGTAATGACGATAGAAGGACTCGGTAAAAAATTTCAGGAAGCGCGGCGCGCGAGAAATCTTACGCTCGATGAAGCTGCGCGGATGACAAAGATTCGTCCCGCGCGGCTCGCGGAAATTGAGGCCGACGATTTTTCTCAATTTCCGAGCCTCGCGTATGCAAAAGGCTTCCTGCTAATCTATGGAAAATTTTTGGATGTCGACGTCACGCCTTACCTTGACGCGTTCGAAGATTCCGAGCGCGTGACGGTCGATGGCTATTCGTACCTTCAGGAGAATCAGCCTCCGAAACCGGTCAGTGCGCCGGTTGTCCCACGCCGTCCCGTCGCTACCCGCGGTCGCGACCGGATCTCGCCGATGCCACTTATTGTCGGAATCATGGTGTTAGTGATTGGCTTTTCTGTAATGAAATTACTTCTGAATGTGCGGCGACTTGCGCCGGCACACACAGACACCACCGCACAGGCGTCGGCTGGCGCATCGTCTGTTCCAGTCTCCAAGCCCGGACCGGCCGCAAGCGCGCCAGGTACTCTTGCCGCCAATAGCGATTGCAGCGGCGCCCGCGGCGCCCGCAGCGCCAGGTCAGCCGGAGGTGCGTCGTGCAAAGCCTGTGACTCGAGACGAACTGGCCAAAACACAAGAGACGTCGAATTCGCCGCAGTCAGAATCAGGCGAACAGAATCGCGTTGCTATTCGCCCACTTAAACGAACGTACGTCAGGGTCACTGTGGGTGATGAGAAGGGCAAGCCTGCGTTCGAGCGCTGGGTTTCGCCGACTGACGGCCCGGTTGAATTTCGCGGCAAGCACGTCTCGATTCGTGTTCTGGATCCTGACGCCGTTAAGATCACGAAAAACGGCAAGGCTCTGGAAGACGACGACGACGACGTGACGATCAATTAACGCCGGTCGTGAATTCGCGAGCTGTACCAGCGGCCGTTTCGGCTGCAAATGGAGAACCGATAACCCCGCGGCAACGCCGTACAAGGGTCGGCATGATCAGCCTCGGTTGCGCCAAAAATCTTGTCGACGCAGAGGTCATGTTGGGAAGCGTTTTACAACGAGGGATGGAAATCACATCGCGCCCGGAGGATGCCGATGTGCTGGTCGTTAACACCTGCGCGTTCATCGATTCAGCCAAGGAAGAATCAATCGAAGCCATCCTCGAAGCACATCAGCAACGCGGCTTAAATAGACGGGCAAATCAAAAACTGATCGTGAGCGGCTGCATGTCGCAGCGATTCGCGAAAGAGCTACGCCGGGAGATGCCGGAGGTGGATGCGTTTATTGGGCTCGATCAGGTGAGCGAGCTCGGGATGATTATCGAAGCAGTTTTGGAAAAGTGCTCAACGCTCAATGGAGAAAATGACGATGTCGATCTCGCATTCGCGGAAGCGCGGCCCACTTACATTCCCAATTATGGTACGCCGCGTTTCAGGCTTACACCGTCGCATCTTGCTTATGTAAAAATTGCCGAAGGCTGCAATCATCCATGCAGTTTTTGCGTGATTCCGCAAATGCGCGGCAAACATCGCAGCCGTCTTCCGGGATCTGTGCTGACTGAAATTCACGCGTTCGTCCAAGAAGGCGTGCGCGAGATCAACTTAATCAGCCAGGACACTACCTATTATGGGATGGATTTGTGGCATCACAAAGCGGGACCACGCCAGCCGGTTGACTCAACGCAAGGACCGACTCTTGCAGCGCTCCTTCGCGAGATTCAACAAATCGAGGGCGAATTCTGGGTGCGTCTGCTTTATACGCACCCGGCGCATTGGGGTGACGAACTAATCGAAACTATCGCAGAGTGCGACAAGGTCGCGCGCTACATCGATATTCCTCTGCAACACATCGATGACTCAGTGTTGCGACGAATGCGACGCGAAACATCGCGTACGCACATCGAGAATTTGATTCAGAAACTGCGTGATGGAATTCCCGGCGTTGCGTTGCGGACCACTTTCATCGTTGGATTCCCCGGAGAAACGGATGCGGAATTCGCGAGTCTCCTCGATTTCATTCAGCACGTTCGATTCGAAAGGCTGGGGATATTCAAGTATTCGCAGGAAGAAGGCTCTCGAGCGGCGAAAATGCCAGCACAGGTTCCTGCAAAAACTAAGAACGCACGTTACCGGAAGGCAATGTCGGTGCAGCAGCAGATTGCTTATGAAACTGCGCGCCAGAAAGTTGGAAATGAACTAAAATTGCTGGTCGATCAGCCGCACATTGCCCGAACCGAAGGAGATGCCCCCGATGTGGACGCGCGCGTTGTCTTATCCAACGCCGCGGCGGTCGGGTCGTTCGTTTCACGAAGGATCACTGGAACCCGGGGCTACGATCTTTTGGCGTAGGCCCGAGCTGGGCAAGCCGCCAGCGAAGGCCAAGTTAATCGTGACAAACTTACGGTCTGCGATCAAATTGTTCGGAGATCCAATTATTTCCCTCCATGGCAGATCCCAACGAACCACAAGAAGACGCCAGACATGAAAATGCGCGAGAAAGTACGAATCCAAATGCCGCTTCGTGATGATCGCGATTCTGCTTCGACCCAATTTTTCCGGCCGTCAAATCCTTCTGCTGCTCAGCTCACACCTGTGTCAGATTCCGTGCCTCTCGAGCCGAGAAAAGAGACGATGCGCATTTCACTTGTGGCTGCCTCAAGTCCGGTCGGAACTGAAATCAACACCCCTCAGCCGTTTGTCCCTACGCCAGATCTGGCATCGGGGAATCCTCTGGTTCCTGTTGCGCCTGCGAAAAAAAACCCAATGCTTTTGTGGTGGCTACTGCTGGGTATTTCCGCATTAATTTTGATTATTCAGATTTGGACTTATCTTTCTTAAAACCATGGAAAATTCTACCGTTATTAGTCTCGATGAATCCAATTTTGACCGCGAAGTCAACCAAGGCGACAAACCTGTGATTGTCGATTTTTGGGCGGAATGGTGCGGTCCCTGTAAAATGATTGCGCCGGTCCTGGACGAGATTGCGCGGGAGAAAGCCGACTCAATCAAGGTTGCGAAAGTGAACGTGGACCAAAATCAGAGTCTCTCCTTCAAGTACAATATTCGTGCGATCCCGGCTCTACTCTTTTTTAAGAACGGACAACTGCGCGATCAAGTGACGGGCGTTGCCAGCAAAAAAGATTTGGTCAGCCGAATCGACGCGCTCGGATAGAAAAATCCCAGCGTTAACGGCCTCAGCTCAAGACTAAAATTCTTTCTGTTACCTGAGTGCAGATGCAAGCCGGAGGAGGCTTTCTCGAATTTGCGCTGGCGTCCAGGCAGCAAAACCGAAAACAAACGCTGGCTTGAGCTTGGCTTGGATGCAATAAAATGATAGCGGCGATGGTTTGATTCCGATCTCTGACCGGACACGCGCGACCCTCGCGAAGTCTGTTTCGCGTCGAAGCCAGGCAACGAAGTTTAGTCCGGCTTCCGGAATCTGAAGAATGAAGTGCTCACCGAGCAATTTGTTGAATTCGTTGATGAAGAACTCTCTCCGATCAGCATAGAGTTGTCGCATCCGTCTGATGTGACTGAGGAAAAATCCCTCGGTGATGAAACGCGCGAGTGTAGCCTGATCAATTGCCGACGAGTGTTGATCCATCGTGCTCCGGATTTTGACCAATGAATCAACTAATTGCCCTGGTGCCACGATGTAGCCCAAACGCAGGGAGGGATAAAGAATCTTACTCAATGTCCCGGCGTAGATTACCCGGCTGGAATTGTCCATCCCCTGCAGGGCGGCGAGAGGCGGCCCAGTGAAGCGGAGCTCCGCGTAAAAATCGTCTTCGAAAATAAATGCATCGTGATTGCGCGCAAAATGGAGCAGGGCGGTCCTGCGCTCGAAGCTCATCGTCATTCCAAGTGGATATTGATGTGACGGGGTTACGTGGATGATTTTTGGCAGATTTTCCTTCGGCGATCGCGCGATCACAATCCCCTCATGATCTAGCGGCTTCGGGACCAATTTAGCGCCAGCTAAAATAAAGACTCTTCGGGCTTGGTGAAAACCGGGATCTTCAATCCACACGGGGTCGCCGGGATTCAGCAACGCCATCGCGCTGATTAGCATGGCTTGTTGCATTCCCCCGACGATCAAGACTTGATCGGGGTGACAGCGTGCCCCTCTAAAATCACAGAGGTACGCAGCAATCGCCTTACGCAGGTCAACGTCGCCGCGGCTCGATGCGTGCCGCAGCAAATGAGCCCCCCTTGTCGCGAGCACCTGCGCCCTGAGCCGTTCCCAAATGTGGATCGGAAATTCATCGACTGCGGGAAGTCCGGGAACCAGGGAGATGCCCGCTTCGGCGCCTAACGCCCCGAGGTCAAATTGTTCTCCAACGCGCTCGTCTGGAATTGCTCTCACACGGTCTGAAATGCGGGGCGGTCGGTTGACCGCTGGATACGCCTTCGGCTTGTCTGCGCTCAGGAAGGTCTCGGGAAGAGAGTGCGCCACAAATGTTCCCGAGCGCGACTTCGGCCGGAGATAACCTTCTGCGTGGAGCTTTGAAAACGCGAGATTCACCGTGAGTCTGGAGATTCCCAAGTCAATGGCCAAAGAGCGCGAGGAAGGTAGCCGTGACGCGCTATTGGCAAAGTTGCCTGACTTCAATTCGTCGCGAATCTGACGATAAAGCTGCAGGTGGAGCGGTTCTGAGGACGTGCGATCAAGTTGAATCATCTCGAACGCGATAATCGAATGTCGATGCCTCTTATTCAGGAGCGATTTTCTATCGGACATATCCCAAACCCCACGCCCTCTCCCGCGAACTAGTATTCAGTTTGCACGTGTTTTATTCAAAAACAATGTGATCACGTGTGCATCTACCAAAGGAAAAACTGGAATGCCCGCGACTTCCAACTAGGTATTGCCGTTCAACGCCATGCCAAAAAGCTTATCTTCAACTACGGTGGATTACGCGGAAGATGGTCTTTCGATACATCCCGAGCGGGTTGATTGGTTCGCATGCTTTCTGGGCGGCGTGGCGTCGGTAGCTCTCGGTGTTAACACGCAAACTGGCCTTATCGAACTTCGCCAACTGGGTCTTTTCTTTTGCGACATTCGCGTTTTAATCTTCTTATGTTTATTAAATCATTTCGGATTGGTTTGATTGGGTTGACTCTTTTTACTGTAAGCGCATGGGCTGCCAGTTCGCTTCTTCAAGGCGTTGTAAAGGATACTAACGGACTTCCGATGCAAGGCGCAGATATTCGGATCGAAACCCAAAATGGTGGGAAATTGCTTCAAACCGTCAAAACGGATGTAAACGGCCGTTACGTTTCAGGTGGTCTCCCAGCAGGCAACTACCGAGTCACGTTGGTTGTGGATGGCGCCGTCAAAACTGCAATCAACAATACAACGATCGAAGCAGGTGAGCGGACGCAACTGAATTTTGATCTGGCGAAAACATCGGCATCGCAGCCACCAAGAAAGGCAGAAAAAGGGAAACACTGGGTTTGGGTCCCGGCGTTCACCGGCAGTCGCCTGCCTGGTCGCTGGATCGAAATTAATGACAATGGAAGTTGGGCGGCGGAGGCCAGTGCCTTGAACATCGTGCGCGTTAGCGGCGAAGAACTGCAACGGACAGTTCATAGCGTAACTATCAAGCGGGGCCAGTAAGGTGCGAATCGGTCGACCCGCATTACCGTTGCCCTCTGAAAGTCAAATGAGAAGCCGGTGCTGCCATGTGGCGAAGCCATGCGCCCGGCGGGGGTCGAACCCACAACCTTTGGCTCCGGAGGCCAACGCTCTATCCAGTTGAGCTACGAGCGCGATGAGAATAGGAATTAGCCACAAATTCCGTAGATTTTCACAGATAATTTCTGCGTAGCCTCCTATTCGGAATCGGACTGTGCTCGACTTCTCGATCACCCTGAGCCGCACGAATTCGAGTTGCAAAATCAAGCTCCCCGAATGAGAGTGTCCGCCCGCAGTCGCGCGGTCGGCCAAACTTATGAATCGCATCATTGACGTCATCGAGAAAGAACAGCAAAAGGGCGATCTGAAGCCGTTTTCTGTCGGCGATAGCGTCCGCGTTCACACGCGGGTCGTAGAAGGCGACAAAGAAAGAGTTCAGATATTTGCCGGCGTGGTGATCGGCCGTAAAGGACGCGGCCTCAACGAAACATTCACTGTGCGCCGCATCTCATACGGGGAGGGCGTGGAGAGAGTATTTCCGCTTCATTCACCCCGGATCGCAAAAGTAGAAGTGGAGCAAAAAGGCCGCGCACGTCGCGCCAGACTAAATTATCTTCGCACTCGCAAGGGCAAGGAAGCGACAGCTGTGCGCGAGTAAGGCGAATTGTTTCGTCCACAGATTCACGCAGATTTCGAAGAGGGGAACTGCTGTAAAAAATTTCTGTGAAAATCTGCGAAATCTGCGGATAACTTCTGCCAATGTACCGGCGCTGCGGATTCCGTTACGAGAAAAAACTCCGCGCCCTCGGAGTCGCGCGCGTTGCTGGGATCGACGAAGCAGGCCGCGGTGCGTTGGCGGGTCCAGTCGTTGCGGCTGCAGTGATTCTCCCCGAAAAATTTCGTCATCGTCGCCTGAACGATTCCAAACAACTCGCGCCGGAATTGCGCGAGGAAATCTATTGCGAACTGGTCGCTAATCCCGAGCTCAGATGGACTGTCGGCATTGTTGATTCCATCGAGATCGATCGGATCAACATTTTGCGCGCGAGCCACCGCGCCATGCGCCTGGCGCTCGAAACCCTAATTGAGCCGCCCGAGCACGTCTTGATCGACGGGCTGCCTGTAATCCCTTTTCCACTTCCGCAGACGGCCATCGTCGACGGTGATTGCATCAGCCTGAGCATCGCTGCCGCCAGCGTGATCGCCAAGGTAACGCGCGACCGCATCATGCGTGACTTTTGTGCGCAGTTCCCCCAATATTGCTTCGGCCAGCACAAAGGTTACGGAACCGAACTGCATTTGGTGAAGCTTCATGAATTCGGCCCTTGCCCAATCCATCGCCGGTCTTTCGAGCCGGTGGCGCAACCACTTCTCGCGTTGGAGGAGCTCGATCAAATCGGGTCATCTTCGGCGCGGCGCGCGCGGCGAGAAGTTAGCGTGCCGCTACCTGAAGCGTAGCGGTTACAAAATCCTGTTGCGCAATTTCCGCGGCCGCAGCGGCGGTGAAATAGACGTTGTCTGTCGTGACAATGACACGCTGGTATTTGTGGAGGTGAAGACGCGCGCACGCGAAGACTTCGGTCGACCATTCGCAGCAGTAGATCGGGAGAAACAGAAACGAATCTCGCGCGGCGCGCTGGCCTGGCTGCGGATGCTCGACAACCCCGACATCCTTTTCCGATTCGATGTGGTGGAAGTGATCATCGCAGACGACGTCAAGCCACGAGTGGAACTGATTAGGAATGCATTTCCGCTTTCCAAGCCATATCTTTACTGATCTGGCAACTACCAGCGCTCGTTAGTTATCGACTTGCAATTGAACTCCTAACGCTTGGATAATTCGAAAACCTTGTGAACACGAAGATCAATCATCTCGCGGTTTGGATTCTAATCGTGGTTTATTTCCTCATTGGCTGGGGATGGTACGCCATCTTCGGCGAGAAGTGGCTTAATCTGCATGCGCGAACGATGACCGACATCGAGCGCACCCACAATGTCGGCGCCTACGTCCTTGCGTTTATTGCTTCGGTCGTCGTGAACTACACATTGGCGATGCTGATCTCGCGGCTGAACGCGACAAGCGCATTCTGCAGCCTCAAAATCGCGCTCGCCTGCTGGTTCGCGTTCTTGTTCATGGAATACGCGAGCATTTCTGTGTTCTCCGCCTTTGAAACGAACCCCTGGCCGCTCATTTGCATCGACATGGGCCGGCCCTTGCTCGGCTTCGCAATCAGCGGTCTCGTCCTCGGCGCCTGGCGCAAACGAACAGCTTAATAATCGACACCTATTCTATGCCTGACGAACCGATCCTCGTCGCACAATCGGAGGAAGCGATCTTTTTACTGCCTAAAATGGCGAACCGCCACGGCCTGATCGCAGGCGCTACGGGGACCGGAAAAACGGTCACGCTGCAAACGCTCGCGGAGAATTTTAGTGCGCGTGGCGTAGCGGTTTTCATGGCCGACGTTAAGGGCGATCTTGCCGGCTTGAGCCAGCCGGGCGCAAACAATCCGAAAGTCGTCGAGCGGGCAAAGGAGCTTAAGATCGACAATTTCACCGGCGAAGCCTGCCCGGTCGTGTTCTGGGATGTGTTCGGTGAGCAAGGGCACCCTGTGCGCGCGACTGTGTCCGAGATGGGTCCGCTGCTGCTTGGGCGCTTACTCGAATTGAACGACACGCAGGAAGGCGTGCTCAATATGGTCTTCAAAATCGCAGACGAAAACGGCCTGCTCCTTCTCGATCTTAAGGATCTGCGCTCGATGTTGCAGTACGTCGCCGACAATGCCGATCAATTCAAAACGCAATACGGCAATATCTCCGCCGCCAGCGCCGGAGCGATCCAGCGCAGTCTCCTCTCGCTCGAATCGCAGGGCGCCGACAGATTTTTTGGCGAGCCCGCGCTCAATCTCGATGATCTGATCCAAACGCAGAGCGGCAAAGGCGTGATCAACACCCTTGCTGCGGACAAGTTAATGCAAAAGTCGCCGAAGGTTTACACGACACTACTGCTTTGGATGCTATCGGAATTGTTCGAAAATCTTCCCGAAATAGGCGATCCGGAAAAACCGAAGCTCGTTTTTTTTTTCGACGAAGCGCATTTGCTCTTCACCGACCTCGCGCCGGCCGTCGAACAAAAGATCGAGCAAATGGGGCGACTGATTCGCTCCAAGGGCGTCGGCGTTTATTTCGTTAGCCAGAATCCGCTCGATATTCCCGAAGTCGTTCTCGGTCAGCTCGGGAATCGTGTGCAACACGCGTTGCGCGCGTTTACGCCGCGCGATCAGAAAGCGGTGAAAGCCGCTGCTGAAACATTTCGGCAAAATCCGAAACTAAAAATCGAGACAGTGCTTACCGAGCTCGCAGTCGGCGAAGCGCTCGTCTCCATGCTCAATGAAAACGGCAGTCCGCAAATTGTCGAGCGCGCAAAAATTGTTCCGCCTCGCAGTCAGGTGGGTGCGATCACACCTGATCAGCGAAAACAGATTATAGATTCGTCTGTGCTTGCTGGTCATTATGAGAAAGCGGTCGATCGCGAATCGGCTTACGAAAAATTGCAGGCGAGGGCAGGGGACAAAGCGCAAACTGCCGACGCGCCACCCGTAGCTGCCAGCGCCGCAGCTCCCGAAGAAGGAAAGGGTTCGTTATTGGCTGAAGCTTTGGGAACTGTCACGGCAGCTTTCCAGCCAACTATCGGTCCGCGCGGCGCGATCCATGATTCGCTTGCGACTTCAATGACCAAGAGCGCGATGCGCGCTGCCAGCAGCCAAATTGGCCGGCAATTCGTTCGCGGAATCCTGGGAGGAATTCTCGGCGGCAGCGGGCGCCGAAGATAGCTGTAGCCACGGCCCTGCGGGCCGTCTCTGCACGTCGCATAGCGACGTGGCTACAACCAAATCGCCGGATACGCTTCGCGCGATCCGGCGATTTGAGTCGTTCTTCGTTTATTGCTTCGGCGAAGCTGCAGGTTTAGCTGCTTCTT
>WNGK01002126.1_pt1 | contig 21481 bp, 21 predicted proteins | sample 5400601 | NCBI WGS metagenome assembly WNGK01 (sample SAMN13153376, study PRJNA577476) | soil metagenome | isolation source: 60 cm soil or saprolite under Garry oak tree replicate 1 | place: USA:California | collected 2016-06-15
CAACGCCCACCGGCGCTCGTAAATTTCATCCGGGGGCAATGTCTCTGACGGCTCGAAGCCGACGCGCTCACGCTCACACAAATCTTCCAGTGGAATTAATCGCTGACCTGCACCGCGCTTAATTGCCATGGAACGGTCGTGCTCATTCGTTAGGAAATGTTTCAGCGACGTCAGCAGATAGGAACGCAAACGGCCTTTTTCTTTACGGACAGCATCCAAGTCCCGACGCTCCAGCAACAATGCGAAGAAGCCCTGAGTAAGATCTTTCGCTTCTTCCGCGTCGGTGCCCTGTCGCCTCACAAAACCATAAATGGGCCGCCAATACGTACTGCAAAGTTTCTCAAGCGCTGCCTGCCCTGCCGGTGTTGGACCTTGCGCCTCCAGCACAACGCTCCAATGCGTGGTCGTAAATGCCGCGCCTTGATCTGCATTTCCGCCAATGGCGGTCAGCGACGTCACATCATCGACAAGGGGCACATTGCGATCCAACTAAAAAACCGCGCGAAAGGCAAGCCTGCATCCCACCGGATACTGGTAGGGGCGGTTCACCCGAACCGCCCGAGGCGATTGAGAGTCTGCCCTGAGCGAAGCCGAACGGGTCAATCGCCTACACGGTTGCGGCGCTGTCCGCTCAACCTACAATCTCGTGCGCCCAGCTAGTTGATTTCGAGCGGGATCGAAGAGTATGACGGTATCGCTAACAAGTAGCTGGGGCTCGAGCATGCCGCGTTCACTTGATTCAGGCTCCTATCGATCGCCGGGCAGCCAACGCCCAGCCGTCGCTTCGCCCATCGAAAGAGAACCTCGTTCGTCATTTCATCGCGGAGCGATCAAAAAATCAGTGGAGCGTGAGGATCTCAGCGGCGGATCTCGTCAAGCACTTCGCCGATTGCGGCGATAAGGTCGCCCAGGTCATCCTCGTTGATGCGGCCGATAGTTCCGATCCGAAAGCAGTCACTCTGGCTTAGCTTGCCGGGATAGATAAGGAAGCCGCGCGCACGGAGACGCCGATAGAAATCCTCGAATCGGAAGTTCGGATTATCCGGATAACGAAACGCCATAATGATGTCGCTCTGGCGCTCGGCGGGCAAGCACTCGACGAAACCAAGCCTGTGCATTCCCCTTCGCAATGTCTCGTGATTCGCTCGGTAACGGGCAACGCGAGCTGAGACGCCACCTTCTTCGCTCAGTTCTTCGAGGGCTCTAGCGAAGGCGAGGAGCGCGTGCGTGGGCGGCGTGAAGCGAAATTGGCCGTTCCCTTCAAGAGCTTCCCATTGAGCCAGCAGATCGAGACTGACGCTTCGCGCACGGCCTTTGGTCGCTTCGAGTGCTTGGCGCCGCGCCAGCACGAAGGAGAAGCCGGGAACACTTTCGAGACATTTGTTAGGGGAAGAAATCAGGTAATCGATTTCCAATTTGCTTAAATCGAGGGACACACCGCCGAAACTGCTCATCGCGTCGACAATAAATTCGCGATCACCGGCTTTTACTATTCGCGCAATCTCGTCGACCGGATTCAGAATGCCGGTGGTAGTTTCGCAATGCACCATTGCCACATGCGTGGCGCCCGGTTCTTCCTCGATGAGACGTTGCACGGCTGCGGGCTGCGGCGATTCGTTCTCCGGCCAGCATGCCAGCCTGGTGGAAATTCCCAATCGCTCCGCGATCGTAGCCATTCGCTCCCCATAAGCGCCGTTTGCCAGCACCACGAATCTCCCTTGCCGCGGTACCACTGATGAAATGACCGACTCGAGCCCGAATGTCCCACTTCCCTGCATGAGCACTGTTTCGTAACCTTGTTCGCGCGAGACGCCCGCGATGCGAAGCAATTCCGAGCGAATGCCGGCGACCAGTTCGATGAAGTCGGCGTCACGCGAACCAATGTCGCGTTGCATTGCGGCTTTCACGGTCGCGCTCGTGGTAAGCGGTCCCGGGGTGAAGAGAAGCGGATCTTTCATTTCGCATTGGAGCTCAGAAATTGCGAAAAGCGTTCTTTTACTTCGTGCGGTTGCACGGTGGGACGGCCAAGCTTCCCCGGCGAGCCCGGGTGTATCTTCACGTGCAACAAGGACGGTCCGGATCGGTGACGTATCAGACGAACTGCCTCACGAATCTCATCCGGGCGATCCGCTGCAAAAGCCGAACGGTAATTAGCCGCGGCGGCGATAGCCGCGAAGCGGATAATCCCAGACGCCGTTTGCTGTCCTCCCGTTGAATCGTGCGCTTCATTGTCAAGAATGACGTGAAGGAGATTCGACGGTTGATACAAGCCAATCGTGGCGAACACGCCGAGCTTCATCAAGGCAGCGCCATCTCCGTCGATGACGACTACTGGTTGCCTGGGGAGAGCGTGTGCCACACCGAAACCAATCGCCGACGCAGTGCCCATTCCGCCAACGACGTAGAGGTGGTTGGCGCGATCCGAGATCGCGAAGAGTTCGCGGCCGGTCTTGCCAGTCGTAGCGATGATCGCTTCGTCACCGACGAGAGCCTCGAGAATGAGCTCGATTGCGGCCGTCCGCGTGAGTCGCTCATTCGCCTTTGCCAAAAGGTTTTGTCGCAAATCGGTTTCGATCGACTCGGGCTCGCGGCGAACCGACAAAGCGTGCGGCGCGACCGATCCCTCTTGCATAACCAGTGCGAACGGTCGCTTTCGCTGTTCCATGCTCGTCTCGGCCTGCGCCATCGTTTTGGCAATTTCCGCTTCGCTCTCGGGAAAAGGCAGCCACGGTATTTCCACGGTATCGAGTAGACGGTGCATGATCCTTCCCATCTGTTCATGTTGCGGCTCGTCTTTTACTTCCGGCTGGCCGCGCCAGGTAACGATGAGCAACGTCGGAACGCGAAACGGGTAGTTGAGCGAGGTGAAGGGATTCACCATGTTACCGAGGCCGGAGTTCTGACACATTATTACCGTTTTCCGCCCCGCGAGAAACGCTCCGAAAGTGATCCCGACTGCTTCGCCTTCGCTCGTCGCGCCGACGTAATCCAGCGCGGGATTACTGATCACGTAGTTGATCAGGGAGGTCAAAAAAGAGCAAGGCACTCCGGCATATTGCGAATAACCAAGCCCATGGAGGTGATCGATGAACGAGCAAGCGCTGATCATGATTTCAAGACGCCGGACTCGCTGAAGCTTAGAACGCTTGGGCTCGCGCGAGATCCTCGAGGTCGTCCACGTCCAGCCATTGTCCAGTAACGTAGAGAACCTGCACCCGTTGTCCCCGGCAGACGAGATAATTGAAAAGATCGTCGAAGTGCAATCCGCGAAAGTCCGAGCGCTTGGATAAGACATCCAATGCGCCGCATACGGCCGCGGAACCACGCGCTGTCGTCTTGATTAGGCCAATCCATTCGCCATGGATTTTGTCGGCCGAAAGATCGGGTCCCATCTTCGCCAGGAACGCATCCTCTTCGTCATAACGCAGCGAGTAGGGCCGCGTCGCAGTAATATAGTCGACGTATCCATTCGCCTCACGCTCGCGTCGCTGCTCCCACATCGCATCCACCGCGATCACGATGTCGTGTTTATCCGCGAGCAGATTGTTCAGAATATGCTGACGGAAAAGGATGTCTCCAAAAGAAATGATCGCATCGCCATCGATCCGATCGCGGGCCTGGTGAAGTGAAAGCAATTCGCCGGTGCCTTCGAAATCCTCGTTCTCTACGAATTCCACGTTGGGGGCATGCACCTTCTCAGCGGCATAACCCCGCACTACCGTAATCGCACGGACGCCGGCCGCGCCAAATTGGGCGACGAGCTTGTGCAGCAGTGGTGTGCCGGAAACGGGCACCATTGCCTTGGGGATGCCGGCCGTGACCTCTCCCAGTTCGTCACCGCGACTCGCAGCCAGAATAATCGCGCGCGTCGAGGCCCGCCTTTTTGGCAAATAACGCTCCTCGGCAAGCAACAATTCTTCCGCATTCTGAAGCCGGAAAACTTCTTTCACCGGAACAATTCCATCTTCAACGTTTTGAACCGAGCGCTCAGTGAAAATACGGCGGGTCGTTTCTTGCATCGCGGCGATTGCGCTACGGACATTTTGATTTGCCCAGATCACGATTCTGATGCCAGCCTGCTCAAAGACTTCGACCGGCGTGCTGTAATAAGTGGTGGGAGCGATCACGAGCGGACACTTATTCGCCCACGCTTTCGCAAACGCGAGCACCTCATCTGGCGTCACCTTCTTGCTGTGAACCAGTAGCGCGTCCGCCCCCGCGAGATGATAGGCTTCGGCGCGAAGGAGCATTTCATCCAGCCCCCAACCCGCTATGAACCCCTCGAGTCGTGCCACCAGACAAAAGTCTGGATCCCTTTGCGCATCCTTGACCGCTTTAATCTTGCCCGTGAATTCGTCTATTGTGGCGAGCGACTGACGTTCGCTAGTGATGAATGAATTGGTCTTGGGAAAAAGTTTGTCTTCGATGCAGACGGCTGCAACCCCCCGTTGCTCCAGTTTTTTCACAAGCCGTCGCATGTTGTTGAAGTTTCCGTAGCCGGTATCACCATCGAGCAGGATTGGAATGCGAGTCGCGTCGCTCATGAATTCGACGACTTCCAGTACTTGCGTCCAGCTCGCTTCATTGTTGTCGCGTACGCCGAGGGCGGCCGAGATCGAAAGCCCGCTGGCCCAGATTCCGCTAAACCCGGTTTCCTCGACGATGCGGGCGCTCAGTGCATTGTGAGCCTCCATCAAAAACTCAAGATGTTTCGATTGCAGGAGCCGCTTGAATTGCTGCGTCTTACTGATTTCGCCATTCGTGGAGGAAGTCATGATGCACAGCAGTCTAAGATGGAAATAATTGACTTTCTCGCTGCTCAATACCAGTAATTAGTTTCCGCGGTTGTTCTGTTTTTCGCCAAAGCGTCCTTGCGGCCCGTTTTCGCTCCATGCTCACAACTGCCACTCCAATAATCGACCAATTGATTTCTGATTCGTTAAAAGAAACGGACGAAGCGAGCCTGCGAGCAAAGTATTCCGAGCAAGATGAGTTCGTAATCGTGGACGAATTCCTGCCCCTGGAAGTCCTAAGTCGCTGGGAATTGGAATTGGCAAGACTCAAGCCCCACGTCCATCGCAATTATCTTCCTGGTCACAAGAAGGGCGGCAGCGTTGCTTACCAAACCATGAATGCGCTCGCGCCGTCGATCACCCGCGTTTATCATAGTGCGCCGTTGCTCGGATTCCTTCGTCGCGTCGTCGGCGCGGAGGTGAATGAATGTCCCTCCAGCGACCCCCACCGGTGCGCTCTTTACGCCTATACGGAAGAAGGCGACCACATGGGTTGGCATTACGACACCTCTTATTACAAAGATCGGCGCTGGACCGTGCTCGTCGGCTTCAAAGATGAATCCAGCTCGCACTTGCTTTGCCTCTTGCATACGCGCAATTCGGACCGCGATGTCGTAAACCTCGAACTTCAGATCAAGCCCGGGACGCTTGTTATTTTCAATGGCGACAAAGTTTATCACGCGGTTTCGCCGCTGAAAAAAGGTGAATCACGCTACATTGTATCGATGCAGTACGTCACGACCGGCAAGATGAATCCCTTCATGCGCTTTATCTCCAACATGAAAGATGCGGTCGCCTACTTCGGACTGCGTGGGGTCTTCGGCAAAGGCAGACTGCGGTGAGAAAAGTCCCCGCTATCCTCGATTGCGTCACTGAAACGAGTGGGATCCAAATCGCGGGATTGAGCCTGCTCGATCGTCTGATCGTGACTGCCCATCGGGCGGGTTGCGCTCCTATCTACCTCATCGCAGAAACCAGGCCCACCGCTCCGCGTGGCCACGCACTTGGCATCGAGATCACACTTGCTTCAGCAATACCAGAACTCGACAAACCCGCCCTCCTCATTAACGGACCTGTGCTGGTCGAGACAGCGGACCTTCAGCAAGTAATCGAACGTGGAGGCCAGCTGTTTTCGGCTGATAACACTCGGCTGCCGGTTGCAATGACGGCGGGTGGTGTCGCGCGGGTGAGCGCGGGAAAAGTTGCCATACTGATCACTGATGCGGCTTCCGCGAACGAAGCCCAGCGCCGCCTTTGGGCATCGCTTAGCAGCAGCGCCGATGGAATCGTCGATCGCTTTCTTTATCGCCCACTCGGCCGCTATCTGTCGAAAATTCTTCTCCGTGCTCCATTTTCGCCCAACCAAGTCTCGATCGTATCGACGCTTGTTGGCATTTTCTCGGGCTGGGTTTTTGCCGGCGGGTATTTTATCTCCGCCGCGCTTCTCTTACAGCTTTCCGCCATCATCGATTGTGTGGATGGCGATCTTGCACGTGTCTTTTATAAAGAATCGCGCCTAGGCAAATGGCTCGACTTGGTGGGTGACCAGTTAGTCCACGTGGCTGTTTTTGCTGGCATGGGCTGGGGCCTGGCTTGCAGCGATCCGGAATCGCCCGCGCTCGCGCTTGGAACCAGTGCTCTGCTCGGCACCATCATCTCATTCGCTGTGATTGTGCGCTTCATGCAACGCAAGAACGATCGCAAAGCTTCCGGTCTCGAAAAATTGATTGATGCCACGACCAACCGCGACTTCTCGCTGCTGGTTCTGTTGCTGGCCATAGTCGGCAAGCTCGATCTCTTCCTCTGGATGGCCGGGATAGGCGTGCATTTCTTCTGGATCATTGCGCTTTGCTCTCGGTGGCATGACGCCGGACGTGCGCCGGCGACCTCAGGGAAATCCGCATGAAATTGGCGTTAAGGTTGATTATCGCTGGAGCGGGCCTGGCGCTGTTTGCATGGTTCGTACACCGAACCGGAGTGGATACGATCTCGCGCGCCTTCGCCACGCTCGGCTGGTCGGCTCCTCTTATTCTACTCCCATACGCTCTCGTTTACTTTCTCGACACTGTTGGATGGCGTTTGTCCTTCGGTTGCGCGCTTCCCAAGGCGATCAGCTTCGGAACGCTATTCCGCATTCGGTGGGCTGGAGAAGCACTCAATAATGTTGTCCCTTCGGCTTATCTCGGGGGCGAAGCGATGAAAGTGTATTTGCTCCATAAACGCGGCCTTCCGGTTGCCGATGGAACAACAAGCGTGACTATCGGAAAGACAGCGCAAGTTCTGGCTGAAGTGATTTTTATCGCTTTTGGAGCGGTGGCCGGCTCTTCCATCCTACCGGCCGGTTCACCCGCTCGCGCCGGCATGTTCGCAATTGCCGGCGCGGCCACCGCGCTCGTCGGCATGCTTTTCTGGCTGCAGCATCGAGGAATATTCAGCGCATTCCTAGCGTTGACCGAGCGATTGCGGTTGCGCATTCACGCGCTTACATCGCGAGCTGAAAGTCTGCGCCAACTCGATCGGCGAATTTTCGATTTCTACCGCGAGGATCGGCGTCGCTTCCTTTCCGGCGTGACACTTTATCTGGCAGGTTGGATCGCCGATTCACTGGAAATTTTGCTCGTCTCACACTTGCTTGGGATGCCGTTGGATTGGGGCCAAGCACTGGCCTTCGAGGCATTCATCAGCGTGGCCAAGGCACTCGGGGTTTTCGCCCCGGCCGCCCTCGGGGTGCAGGAAAGTGGTGTTATTTTTCTCTTTTACCTCTTCGGTTTGCCGGCGGCGCTTGCGGCTCCCTACGCGATCATCCGCCGTGCGCGCGAGCTCACGTTCGCGCTAATCGGCGGTGCGCTTCTCTATGCCGAGGAACCAGCGCTGCGCGGCTTCGCGCAGCGCGTTGCGCGAGAAGTTGAGGCGCCGGCATGAAGGCCATTATCTACGCAGCGGGACGCGGAACCCGATTGCGATTGGACACGCCGAAAATCCTTCTCGAATTTGGCGGGCGAACGCTATTGGAGTGGCACGCATTGCGCTTGCGTGAGGCCGGCGTGCGCGAAGTCGTGCTTGTAACCGGTCATCTTCGTGAGCAGATCGCAGAATTGCTGCCGGGCATTTGCATCCCGTATGAGGTTACAGTACGCGAGATTGTGAATCCGCGCTTTCACGAGGGTAGTTTGCTCAGCTTGAAAGTCTCGCTTCCAGAAATCGAAGATAGCTACGAGCCTCTCTTGTTGATGGACGCCGATGTGTTTTATCCAGTCGGGATGCTCGATCGTCTAATTCGATCGCCGCACCCCACCGTTCTACTGCTGGATCGTGAATTCTCCACCGACGACGATGATCCCATGCTCGTGCCGGTAAAAAACGGGCGACCGATCGACTTTCGCAAACAATGGAGCGGTGACGCGGAATTCGTAGGCGAGTCAATCGGTTTCTTCAAGATCGCTCCAGCTGATTTTCCGCTTCTGATCAAGGAGACCCACGCGCGAAGCCGTGGCTCCAGTTGCGCCGATTCCTATGATGACGTTTTAAGGACGTTGGTGCTTGCCGGGCGATTCGGATACGAAGAAGTGACCGGACTGCCTTGGATTGAGATCGACTTTCCGTCTGATCTCGTTCATGCTCAAAAACAATTGGTTCCTGCAATCATTGGCTGCGCATGATCCCGCACGATCTCCATCATTTTTTCGTCGGACAACATGTCTTCGTTACCGGTGCATCCGGTTTTATCGGCAGCCATGTAGCTTCGCTGTTGGTTAAGATTGGCGCTCATGTTCGGGCGTTCACGAGATCGACAAAAGAGCGCCGCGATAGTTCGATTGACTGGGTCGAGGGCGATCTCCTCCGTCGAGATTCGATTGATGCAGCGATGAAAGATTGCAGATACGTCTTTCACGTCGCGGGGGACTATCGGTTCTGGGCACGCGATCCCCGTGAGATTTTTGCTAACAACGTGCAGGGAACCATCAATCTTTTGGAAGCGGCGAAGAGCCGCTGGGTAGAGAAAATTGTGTGCACGAGCACGACCGGAATCCTCGAACCAGGAACGCTGGACCGGCTGGCAAGTGAAGGGCGTCTCGCTTCGCCTTCTCAATTCAAAGGACCGTACAAACGCTCCAAGTTTCGGAGCTACGTCGAAGTGAAAAACAGGGCGGAGGCAGGCTGGCCTATCGTGACCACGCTGCCGACCGCGCCGATCGGCCCACACGACGTGAGACCCACACCGACCGGAATGATAGTGGTCGCATTTCTAAACGGACGGATCCCGTTGCTTGCCCGCACGGGGCTTAACTTCGTCGACGTACGGCACTGCGCGCTCGGTCATCTTCTGTCAATGGCGCGAGGAAAGTCCGGCGAGCGTTACTTGTTAGGGGGAATCAACCTGTGGCTGTGCGATTTTCTGAAATGTGTCGAACCCTACGCACGTTATCGGACGCCGCGTTTTTATTCGCCCCATTGGCTAAGCTTTCTCACCGCTTGCGCCAGCGAAACTGCCGCCCAGGTCTGGCCGAACTGGACTCCGTTTGTGACACGCGAATCCGTCCAAATGTCGCGGGGTCCACATTTTTCCAGCAATGCAAAAGCGGAAAACGAGCTCGGTTATCTTCCTACCTCTTCGGTCGACTGCGCCATTCATGATGCGGTGGAAGATTTCGTCGCGCGCGGCCTCGCGCCAGTTGCTGCCGGCCGATTCAGTTCGGCGCGAGAGAGGCGACGATTTTTTTTAAAGGCGAGTCGCCACCGAGCGGATCCCAAATTGGCAGCCGCTTTGAGTCGCCATAGCTGAGGTTCGGGTCGGGCGTCCGGCCGCGTCTTTGCCTCTCAGACTCGAAGGGTTGCGGTAGCGTCTGCTCAACCTACAATCTCGTCCGCCCAGCTACTTGAATGCGAGCGGCGTTGGAACTAATGCGCTGTTCTTAACAACCAGCTGGGCTCGAGGATGTCTCAGTCAATCGATCCAAGCTCTTATCGATCGCCGGACCCGCAGCGGCCTGCCGTTCCATTGCCAATCGAGAGAGAGCCACGAGCGCATGATCCGTACGCCGCGTTCCGCTTTGGAGATTTCGCGCTGTTTACAGCGGGGAATTTACTATCGATCACCGGGCGGTTGATGCTCGCGGTTGCAGTGGAATGGGAGATTTACGCGCGCACGCATTCGGCGACTGCGCTAGGCCTCGTTGGTCTAGCGATTGCCGTCCCTGTGGTCACTCTTTCCTTGCCCGCCGGCCATTTGGCGGACCGGATCAGTCGAAAGCGCATCATCCTTGTCACGCAAATCTTCAGTGCGCTTACGTCGTTGGCTCTCGCTCTGGTTTCCTGGAAACATCTATCCATTCCACAGATCGCGCCGTTGCGTGTGGGCAACCGCGCCCTGGCTGCTGTTGCCGCGATATTCGAGCGCCATCATCCGATGTTCCATTTCGATGATGCTTCAGTTCCGCTGATATATCTGCTCCTGTTCATCGGAGCATCAGCGCGCACATTCAGTTGGGCTGCGCGCAGCTCATTTTTCCCGACCCTGGTTCCGCGTGACGCATTCGCGAACGCCGTGACCTGGAATAACAGCGTATTTCAAATTGGATCTGTTGTCGGTCCAGCCCTTAGCGGATTACTCATCGCGTACGTTGGATTCCCCTTTGTGTATCTGCTGGATGCACTATGTGCGTTTGCCTTTTTCTTTCTGGTTTTTCCGATCAGCCGTAGCAAACAGATTCGAGATCGCACTGAGGCCAACACATGGAAGAGTCTCGTCGCCGGGCTCCGGTTCGTGTTTGGCAGAAAGGTGATCCTGGCCACGATCACACTGGATTTGTTTGCGGTTCTGCTTGGCGGCGCGACAGCGTTGATGCCGATCTTTGCCGATCAGATCCTTCATTGCGGCCCGGTTGGTCTCGGCTGGATGCGGGCGATGCCGGCAATCGGGGCGTTCGTGATGGCGCTGGTGATTGCGCATCTGCCGCCGATGAAACACGCCGGCAAAGCGTTGCTCTGGTGCGTCACCGGGTTCGGTTTCGCCACCCTCCTGTTTGGGTTATCGAAAGTATTCTCGTTATCGCTCGCACTGCTATGTCTTGTGGGAGCGTTCGACAGCGTGAGCGTGATCATCCGCGGTTCGATCGTGCAACTGGTCACGCCAGATGAAATGCGCGGACGTGTTTCATCCGTGAATAACATTTTCATCGGCACATCGAACGAATTCGGCGCGCTGGAATCGGGCTTGACCGCAGCACTCTTTGGTCCGGTGATCTCGGTCGTTGCGGGAGGGATTGGAACCATCCTTGTCGTGCTTGGGGTTGCATGGCGCTGGCCAGAGACGCGAAAGATCGGTGCACTGGACAAGGACCTACGCTGAAGTCGCGAACGTAACTGATAGCGGCTAGGCAGCCGATTTGATTCGGCGAGACGATCCTGATTTAGAGATAAAACGATGAAAGAACATGTGCGTTTCTGTGTAGCAACGATGTCTATTTTTATGGCGGTAAGTTTGAGCGCCGCCAATGCAGCATCGAACGAGCCGGAAGCCTCAACGCCGCAACAGGTGTTTGATTCAATGCGCGGCAGTTTTAAGCCGGACAAGGCCAAGGGTGTGCATGCGCGTTATCAGTGGGAGCTCAGCGGACCGAACGGCGGCGAATGGTGGATTGATGTAAACGACGGCACTTACAAAATGGGCAAGGGAAAGATCGATAACCCGAGTGTCACGTTCATCACCAGCGACAACGATTGGGTTGCGATGTCGAACGGCAAACTCAAAGGCACATGGGCTTATATGACTGGCCGCCTGAAAGTTCGCGGCAGCCAGGCAATAGCGAGAAAGCTCGACGAAATATTTCCCTAGAATTTCGCTGCGATCTCGAACTTCACGAAAGGCGCAGGATTCGTCTTGGCGGCTGCTTCGGCCCGAAAGAAATCAAAGTCGCGCCTGACCGTGACGCCGCCTGCGAGCGAGATGTCAAACGGCTTGAGGCCAGAATAGGTGGCCTGCACGCCAGCGCGATCCTCGCTGTACTGGACCCATGCGTTGTGCACCTGCAGCTTCCTTTCTGGCGTTATGACATCATCGGTGCGGAAACTTTCGTAAAACAAATTTCCGAAGATACGAAATTCCCAATTGTCACTGGGATTATAAACCAGGGCAGGTTTCGGGAAGACGCCTTCCAAACGCAAGTGGTCGGTGAACAGCCAGATCAGGCCACCGCCTGGGGCGACTACTGGATTCGAATTGAGCGCGCCACCGACGCCGAGCACGCCAAAGATTTTATCTTTCTTGAGCGGGAAAGTGAAAAAGGCTTTCCAGGGTATATCGAAATCGTTGCCATGGATGTCATTTTGGAAATAGACACCCGGATCAATCTCAATACCCGCGCCGGCGTGATCGTGCACGACATATTCAAGCGCCAGCAATGCGTGCACCGTCTGGAGATGATCGGGCAAACCATTATTGGTTCCATCGAAATCGAACCGCTCATATTCGACGCCTGTCCGGAAATACCACTTCCCAGTAATGAGGAAGCGATGAGCGTAGCTAAAGTCGTTGTAGAGCGAATCGCCGTTGCCAAATTTGCCGTGGTCGTCGAAGAAACTGCTGTTGCCGGTATAGTCCAATTCGTAATCAAAAAGCTCGCGGTGATTTTCTTCCGCCGGCGTGGGGGAAGGTTGGACCTCGTACGTCGGTGTGCCGGCAATGACGGACGTGGCGACTCCAACAAGCAAGCTGATAAAGAATAGTCGCTTATTTTTCATAAGTTAAGACGATCCGGGTACTATATCGAATGAGCCAGCTAGTCCCGATGTATCGGGTCGAAAAGATTTTGCAAGACAAATATCCGACAAAGCCGGGGGGGCCGGCATCGTGATCAGACAACGCAACCAAGCGTAACCCCGATTCAAGAAATTATCGCGCTTTTGCGGAAATAGCCGATATTGCCTCATCGACGCGCTCGCTAAGCACATCAGGGAACGACTTGAATTAAGGATGACTTGCACCGTCTTTGAGGACAGCTTGGCGCGAGTGTGGCCGGTAGGACCGGTAGCCGATCCAAAACGCGCAGAGCGGATTCACGCTTTCGCAAAGTCAAATGGTTGGACTGCGACAATTCACGAGAATGGTACCCAGGTTGCGTTCAAGAACCTGGCGGCGTAGTTCCAAACTGACCCATTACCAAGCGACGCTAAAAGGTTACTTCAAGGATTCTTTGACGAAGATGGCGCAGAGTCCGTGCTTATAGAAACTCAGGTGGAATCCATGTTTCGTCGCAAATTGAGCGATCTTTGCCTTTCGATCCTCCTGGTTTAATGGCCAGATGCGCTGCAATTCCTGCTCGTAAATGGCGCAGTGCGGCCATCGTCCATCCTTCAGTTCGCATTGGATTCGCGTAGCAAGAATCTTCATAAGGCTGGGCAACGTTCGGGGCGAGGGATTGTGGTAAGGCCGCACTGCTTCGTCAATCCGAAAAAGTTGGGCTATTTCGCTTCTGTGAAGGTGCATGCTCATCTTGGAAGAGTTTTTCCGTTTGACAGGTGTTAAATCGGCCATAGGCTCACTTGCCTTTTTGTGACAAACGCCCTCATTCTCCCTCAGAATTGCGTGGCCTTCGCCGTGGCGAACCCACTGTCCGGACCGGATCACGAAGTCGCGGGATGGTTCCACGCGCACCTCACTCCTGCATTCGTGAGCGTGTTGCGCGCATTCACCGACTTTGGTTGTGCGGAGTGGATCGGGATCCTTCTCTGTGCACTGGTGCTGTTTTTTGCTTGGAAACGATGGTGGCCTTCTCTCGTGACTCTAATCATTGCCGTTCCCGGAGGCATGCTGCTAAACGAGTGGTTGAAGGTTCTTGTGCATCGGCAGCGCCCATTTGTTGACGGCCCGTTTGTAGATTGGTCTGGATACAGTTTTGCCAGCGGTCACACCATCGGAGCCACTCTGCTTTACGGGCAACTGCTGCTGTTTGTCCTGCCAGCTCTCAAAACACGGTATTGGCGAGTGCTCTGCATTTTCAGCGCTGCGTTCCTTGTGCTCCTGGTAGGATTCAGTCGTATCGCGTTGGGTGCACATTTTCTGACTGATGTGCTCGCGGCAATCGTTTTCGGGATTATCTGGCTGATGTTGTGCATGGCTCTTGCCAGACCGCTCCGACGAAGCCGCGCGGGTTCGTCAGTAGTCCCGGTTGCAGTCCCGGCCAGTGTCGAACTGGCTCTTGCCTCATTGCCTGAACCGCAATTAGCGGTGACATCTGAGATGGCGAGGCAGTAGTCCCCGCTCCGAAGCCGGAGCCACGATTTACACGGACGAGGCAACTCGCGCCTGGGGATAGCAAAGCTCCCATTCAATTTTCATTTCTGGCGTCTCTTCCGCGACTGAGAATCGAATTGCTCAGTTGACCCGGCGTTGAAACGCTGGGCTATTTCCACTTTACAGTGAAAGCACCGGGGAAAATCCATATAACCATGTGGTTGCTAGGTCTCGCCGGGGCCGCGCTTTTCACATTCTTACTCGTTCGGCAGGGCGCGCCACAGGTCGGCGCAGCTTTCGCGTCCGCGGGCTGGGCGATTGCTGGCGTGGTGATTTATCACCTCGTGGTTCCTGTTTTGCTGGACGCGCTTGCGTGGTGGGCACTCTTTCCGAAACCGGAGCGTCTATCGTTGTGGCAACTGTTTTGGATGCGCTGGATCGGTGAATCGGTGAGCACACTGGTCCCTTCTGCCGCTGTTGGTGGTGACGTCGTCCGGGCGCGGCTCGCGGCCCTCCGTGGCGCGCCAGTACCAACCGCGGCGGCGAGCGTTCTCGTCGACATCACATTGGGCGTTTTTGTCCAGATCGGTTTTACGTTGTTGGGACTCAGCTTGATTGTGAGCGTAACAGGGCACCAAGGCTTTATCCGCCCGACGCTGATCGGAGCAGTGATCGGGGTACTCGCCATCATTGGGTTCTATGTCGTCCAACGGCTCGGGATGTTTCGTTTCATCGGGAAGATGATTTCGAGGCTGGCGAATGCGGATGACTGGCATTCGTTGGTGCACAGCGGCCAGAGCTTGGATGAGGCGATTCGCAGGCAGTATGCACGGCGGCGTGGCGTGATTGGATGCTGCGCGTGGACGGCTGCCTCGCTTGTTCTGGGGTCGGGCGAAATCTGGATCGCGCTTCACTCGCTTAGTCTGCATGCGACGGTCGTCAACGCGGTCATTCTTCAGAGCATGGTCCTGACGATTCGTTCGGCGGTATTCCCAGTGCCGGGCGCCCTTGGCGTGCAGGAGGGCGGCTATGTAGTCATTGGTAATCTGCTCGGTATCCCGGGTGACGCCGCTTTCGCGCTCTCTTTGATTGCGCGGGTGCGCGAACTGATTTTAGGAATCCCAGGCCTGATCTGCTGGCAGATGATCGAAGCACGGCGTCTCTGGCGGGCTCGCCTGGCCACGAACGCCCGGTAGTATTCTAGATCAGCGATTACGCCCGCGATTTTTTTGAGACGCCGTTTTACTTTCGCTGGATTTGCGAAACTGGTGCGAACGCCCCACCAGATCCATGCAATCCCGCTCGGTAGAGTGAGTTGGTCTTCCAATTTTGAAATGACAGCTGGATTTTCGTAGGCATTCAGGAACCAGAGTGCCAGAGATAACCACTGCGCATTGGGCGCGACTGCGATCAAGTCGAGTAGGAAAACCAATAAATCGTCGGCGTGTCGCGATTTCGCCGGCAACGATCTCTCGTGAACAATTTCAAAATCAATCAAGCGTGCCCTGTCGGTTTTCGTGTCGTAAATCACATTGTTCATTCCTGCGTCGCCATGTGACCACGGGCCGCGAAACTCATTGCTCCGGAATTGATGCGCGCGCCGCAATTCCCGACCAGCTGCTTCCATCATTTCTCGTGTGAGCGTGCCTTCATTCAAATGGTCCCACAGGTTTTTTCCCGGAAGTTTGTCCGCGCACACTGTTTTGGCGTTCGGAGCGAAGACACGAAAATGATCGCCGTTGAGCATTTTGAAGCACTCGACTTCCCAGCGTTGCCAGTCCTCGATTTTGGCCCAGAAGCGGATCGGTATGCCAGCCATACGAAAATACAAATTCGCCAACTCGGCCAACGGCTCGCTGTAGCCGTTGCGCCGTTTGACTACCACTCGCCGTCTGCGACGCATCTTCTCAGATGTCGAATTGATCTTTAACGAATCGACCAGTCTCGCTGCGGCGCTGCCTAGAGCTTCTGGAAAAAGTCGCTCAGCCAATGTTTCTTCTCCGGCGACCTGCCCTCGTGCCCCTTTAACCTTCCCCGAAGCTGACATTTCTCGTTTGTATTCGGCGTCGCCGATACTTCTGACTGTGTGAATGGCGCGATTAGGCCAGAATTGAATGCTTAAGACCGAGGGTTCCAACGGATTACGCGCCACAGAAATTGTAACTCCTGGACCATTTTAACTCGCGCTCAAGCTAATCGTTTCGCCGATTTTCATCTCCCGCAGCTGCGTGCTGACCTGGCGGTTTTTCAGTTCGCGTTCAAACGCTTCGGGCGTTCCTGTTAAAATCGGGAATGTCGCGTAGTGCATGGGAATCGCAGTTCCCGGTGCGACTAGTTTTACCGCTTCTGCGGCACGAGCTGGTCCCATGGTGAAATGGTCGCCGATGCAAACGAGCATCACGTCGATCTTGTGGAAGCGCGACAGCAAACCCATGTCGGAAAACAAATCCGTGTCGCCCGTATGATAAATCGTCGGGCCGCCGCGAATCGTAATGACAAAGCCACCTGGCGAACCGCCATGCCGTAGTCCGGCGCGATCATCAGCGGCGATACCGGAGCCGTGGTGCGCGCGAACGAAGGCGACTTTCACTTCACCATCCAGCAGCGTCAGTTCGCCGCCAAGATGACCAACTGTGTCCGTTTGCGCCAACTCCGCCGGGTACCCGAGATGTTTCACCATCGCGTCCGCCAAATCGAAGGTTGCCACCAGTCTCGCATTCGTTTTTTTGCCAATTTCCACTGCATCGCCAACGTGATCGGCGTGGCCGTGCGTAACCAAAATGAGGTCGACATGCTTCAGGCGGGCGATCTCTTCTTTCGCATTTTCGAAAACAGGGTTGGATAGCCACGGATCCACGAGCAGAACTTTTCCGCCCGGCGTAACAATCTTAAAAGCCGACTGGCCGTACCATGTTAGTTGCGTGTCCATGCTAACCATGAAACCGAAAAGCGTTGCCACGGCAAGAGGTAACCAGAAGAATGACGAAGCACGAATATGAATGCCGCAGGAATGATAAAAAAACTCAAGCGACGAATCAGAAATTCACGCGTGGCTCGCTGAACGATCACATCATTTCGTCGGGTTCTCGCTTCAACGCTTCAATTATTCAACCTGCCGAAGGCATTCGTCATTCGACATGCGTCATCTGTCATTTTATCTATCGTCTGCCCATGAACCACGCACACGCGCACCGGCATATTTCAAAGAGTCACCCGCGCATGGCGCAGTTGATCAGGCAATCGCGGCGGTACGACATCGCCCCAGCTGTTTCGATTCGCGCGTTCGACGCGCTTGCGGAATCGATCGCCTATCAGCAGCTGAACGGAAAGGCGGCAGCAACCATCTGGGGCCGTGTCCGCGCGCTTTATCCCAAAAGCAAATGGCTCGACCCCGCAAAAGTTCTCGCCACCCAGGATGAGACGCTTCGCGCTGCTGGTCTTTCGCGTTCGAAAACTGCGGCAATAAAAGATCTCGCCGCGAAGACGCTCGACGGAACAGTGCCACTAGGACGCGCGCTTCTCCGAATGAGCGACGACGAGATCGTCGCCCGTCTTACGCAAGTGCGCGGCATCGGTCGCTGGACTGTCGAGATGCTGCTTCTCTTCGATCTTGGCCGGCCGGATGTCTGGCCGGTCGATGATTATGGAGTACGTAAAGGCTTCGCCAAAACTTTTGGCAGACGGAAACTGCCTACGCCAAAAGAACTGATGAAACATGGTGAGAAGTGGCGGCCGTACCGCTCTGTTGCGGCCTGGTATTTCTGGCGCGCGCTGGACGATAGTCGTTAAAGCATTGAACTGTTGAAGCGGTCGGCTGTTTCCCGTCTTAACGCTTTAACCCTTCAACGATTGAACGAGCACGAAGCGCGCATTTAATCTTGCACTCCATTTCACGCCTTAATAAAACGGGGCATCATGGCAATGATTCATGTCAACCGGGGTACAACGAGCCTGGGCGTTTTCTCTGAAAACGAAGTTCGCGAAGGACTCAGTGCGGGCCGTTTTGCGCCAACCGATATCGGGTGGCGCGAAGGGATGGCCAATTGGCAACCGCTCTCGCAATTTCCAGAGTTCGCAGGGGCTGTTGCGCCTGCTGTCCCGCCTGTCCAAGGCGGGGGAACTCCCATGGCAGTGCCTGCTTCGGCGCGCACCGGCCTTCCGTGGGAGCATCGCCAGGGGCGTGGCTTTTTCAACGCGTTCATCGAGACGCTGGTTATGGTGCTTACCCGGCCGGCAGAAGCATTCGGCATAATGAAACGCGAAGGCGGTTTGGGCGAACCGCTCATCTATGCACTGATCGGCGGATGCGTAGGAGGGATTGCGTCGTTTCTGTTCTCGCTCGGTTTTCAATCCCTCGGCCTGTTCACCGATCGGCACGATAGCGGCCTTGCCGCGATGGCTGGCCTGGGAATTGGATCCGCAATGATCATTCTCCTGCCTGTATTCATCGTCATCGGTCTGTTCATCGGCAGTGCCATCGTGCATCTCTGTCTGATGCTCGTTGGTGGCGCCAACCAGTCGTTTGAAACTACTTTCCGGGTTCTGGCTTTTTCTCACGGCTCCGCTGGGCCGTTGCAGATCATACCGTTGTGCGGCGGATTAATTTCCGGAGTTTGGGCGGTCGTGTGCACGTGCTTCGGCTTGGCGCGCGCTCATGAAACCGATACCGGCCGCGCTGTTCTGGCCGTCTTCCTTCCGCTGATAGTTTGTTGCGGCGGCGGAATATTGATTGCACTGATGTTTGGTGCGTTGGGGGCTTGGACAGCAACATCGCATCATTAGTGATAGGCAAATGCGGTTTTCTGTTCGGCGACTTGCTCCAGGAGAACTGGATCACGAATTAATTTGGTTAGGCGCTTCTTTAGTCTCGCTCGCCTTGGCAGCGACATGGCTGACGATCGGCCTGCCGTGGCCGCGCTGCGCGTTTCACGACCTCACCAGACTGCCATGCCTTACGTGTGGGATGACGCGATGCGGGATCCAATTCTTTCAGGGCCATTTTCTCGCCGCATTCAAGTGGAATCCGCTCATCTTCACAGCGCTTTGCGGCGTAATCGTCTTCGATGTTTACGCACTGGCGACATTGGTGATGCGCTCGCCGCGTTTGCGGATCCATTTTTTGAATGACCGCTCAAAGAGATTCTTGCGCGTCTCAGTCATCTCTGCGCTTGCACTAAACTGGGCTTATCTGCTGCTGCACTGGCGCAATTTTTAGAATGTATCGCATGCGTCCCGCTCGCGATCGAAAATGTCGCAAGCCGGAGGCTCGCGCTACTTCTCATCTGTGGCTAATTTGCCGCCATGCGAATCCTGGTCACAGGCGGCGCCGGCTTTATCGGCTCGCATCTTGTCGAGAAGCTGCTCGCTGTCGGGCATGAAGTAGTTGTCCTGGACGATTTTAATGATTTTTACGATCCGCGGATTAAGCATGCGAACATTGCTGGTTTCGCAAAAGACGTAAGCGTTTGTCACGTCGATCTTCGCGAGAGCGACTCGGTGCGAGCTATGTTTCATCGTGAAAAAGTAGATGCGATCGCACACCTGGCTGCGCGCGCAGGGGTGCGACCGTCTATACAGCAGCCCCGGCTCTATTATGACACGAACGTCGTCGGCACGTTGCATCTCCTCGAGGCGGCGCGGGTCACCGGAGTCCAGCGATTCATCTTCGCCTCCAGCTCATCCGTGTACGGAGTTTCAAAGGCAGTGCCCTTTTCCGAGGACGAACATCTCATCCAGACACTCAGCCCGTATGGCGCAACAAAGGTCGCGGGTGAATTTCTTTGCTCGACTTATTCGCACCTTTATCAGATGCGCGTGGTTGCACTTCGTTACTTCACCGTATACGGCCCACGCCAACGTCCCGATCTGGCGATTCACCAATTCACTCGGCGCATTTACGCGGGTCAACCCATCGATCAGTTTGGAGACGGCAGCACGCGACGCGATTACACTTACATTGACGATATCATTCAGGGCACGATGGCTGCGCTCGATTACTCGGGGCCGCTGTATGACGTCTTCAACTTGGGGGAGAGCCACACAATTAAGTTGAAGGACCTGATTTCGGCCATTGAACACGCGCTTGGCAAACAAGCGAAAATCAGGCAACTACCCGAGCAGCCCGGAGACATGCCGCTCACATATGCGGACATTTCAAAGGCGAGGAAATTGCTTGGTTATAATCCGACAACGAAATTGAGCGAGGGCCTGCCGAAGTTCATCGACTGGTTCCTGCAAAGTAACTCGGACGGCGCGGCGTCCAAGGAATGACCGCTTCCCAGTGGAGTTCCTTTACTCGGCCGCGGGTATCATTTCACTAGAGCTGTTGTAACCTTCCTTGTGACTTCCAAATTGCCTTTCGAGGAGCGCGCTTGCTTTATCGCAGGCCAGGCGAAATCGGGCACCACGCTCCTGGTCGCGTTGCTCGATAGTCATCCCGAGCTGCTCGTATTGCCGGAGGAAACAGCGTACTTTCCCACGGTACTCACCAAATACGCGCCGCGTGGTCGCCGAGCACAGTTTAATTACCTTACTAAACAATCACTTTCCAACGTGCTCTTTGGCGGTCCTTGCAAATGGGGCAAGCGCAATTATGCGACATTTCCGCGGGAGAAATTTTTCGAGATGTTTGAGCGCGCGGCGTTCGATCCTGCAAACGCACAGGAGGAACTGCTGGTGCTCATGGTCAAAGCGTACGCGGCGACTCTCGGGCGCTCGCTGGATACGATCATGCGCTGGGTCGAAAAAACTCCGGCTAACCGTAATCACGTCAACGCGATCCTCACCCGGTTCCCTGGCGCAAAAATTCTCGTCACCCTCCGTGATCCACGTGCCATTCTGGCAGCGCAAATCGCGCTGGAAAAAACAAGGCAGACAGGAAGGTTCTCGACTTACTACGTCATCGCACATTGGCGGGTCGCCGCAAAACTGGCGAGACGCGTTCGCGAAGCCGAAGTCCCTGGGTTTGTCGTCCAGTACGAACAGCTGGTGAGTCGACCGGCCAGGACCATGCAAGAAGTTTGCGCCTATCTCGAGATCGACTTCGATCCGAATACAGTCCTGACTCCGACAAAGGTCGGCCATTTCTGGAGCGGCAATTCGGCGGCGCGCGTCAACTTCTCTGAAATCAGCACTGAACCTGTGACACGCTGGGAGCGCGAGCTTTCCGACGACGAAATCGGGTGGGTGGAATGGCATTGCCGGGATCTCATGCCGGAGTTTGGCTACGAACCGCGGCTGAGCCGGCGGGAATTTCGCTATTTCGTTAGGCCTATTCGAGGCGAGCGCCTGCGAGAATACCTTAAGTCGCGCGCGTATTCACTTCGCGATGATCTGGCTCGACGCGCGGTCTGAGCCGCCCGACTTGCAATCACAGCCGACTCAGGCCATAATCCCGGCGAGATGTCGGGAATCTTCTTCGATCTTCCGAGCGTCCGGTTTCTACGACGATTCAGAT
>WNGK01002581.1_pt1 | contig 21476 bp, 15 predicted proteins | sample 5400601 | NCBI WGS metagenome assembly WNGK01 (sample SAMN13153376, study PRJNA577476) | soil metagenome | isolation source: 60 cm soil or saprolite under Garry oak tree replicate 1 | place: USA:California | collected 2016-06-15
CCAATAGATTAACACGTTGAGCAAGCAATAGTGCAGGCCCATCGATTTGATGAGGTAGCCAAAGGCCAGGATTTTGCCCGGGTGCATCACTGATTTTTCGCCGGCGACCAACCAGCAGGTCACCACTGCATAAAGCGCTGAAAGTGCAATCGCGCCCGCAAAATGCCAAGCCACCCAGCGACCTACCCGGCCCGGCTCCAGGCGGTTGCGGCGGCACAACCAGATCACTCCCACTGAAATGAGCGCGCTGGCATACCAACATTTGAACTCCTGCCGCAGCAGTGGACCAAGCGGAATCGGGTGATCCAGGCTGCCCTCGGCAATATAGGATCCCGCAGATGCCAGCAAGGCCATGAGGGTCCATGGGGCGATGTACAAAAGCACCCACAACCAGCGCTTCTTCTTAATCAGATCCCGAGCCATAAAACCTGAATTTACGCATCTCCTTGCACGATGCCGCAAGGAAAACCGTTTGGCTTTATGTCCGCGGAGAGGTTGCTCCGGGCCGCCTGGTCCGGGGTGTGGCCGAGATCGGCGCCGCCTCGGGAATGGATGCCGTCATATTGGTTTTCGTCTCTGCCTTTTGCTCAAACCCTTGCGGCTTGAAAAGGGCAGTGAAAATCGCGTCTTGCCCCGCTGCGAACCTGATGGCGTTCCCCGCAGCCAGAAAGATCAAGACCCCCGCCATCAAGCCCACGGTTAAGAATGCGGCCACCTCCAGGCGCTGCGTTCGGTGGTCGCAGCCCGGTAACCGGTGTGCGTGATGACTCTCGATGTTTGACTCGACCGGGAGGCCATCCAGGACTGCCGCCAGGGGAGGAAAGAGATTTGGCCCCGGTCGCTGACCAAAGGGCGCCGTTCGCGCGCGAATATCTGACGGATCATCGCTTGGTCTTTTCCATTCAATTTCGAGGTGAGGTTTAGTTTGCATAGGAATTTGAATTGCACTCTCACCATACGCGCCGCTTTGAATGAGGAAACGAATATGTGACGAGATGCTCAAAAAGAGGGCCAAGTTGCTGTTTAGGAGTGCGAACAGCTTACGGATTTTTCCGCAAGTGCCTCGTTTTCCCCAGCACAGGACTTCTGGCTCAGTGGAAGCATGAGACCTCTTGGGGGTGTTGGAGCCGTAAACCCGTAAGGAGGTGCATAAACACGGGTTGTTTTTGAGTTCCAACCCGTAAGGTAACCCGTAAGGTAACCCGTAAGGGAGGCGTAAATCCCAGGGTTCAGGGCGGCGGGCGAGAGCAGAGGGCGGAGGGCGAGAGCGGAGGGCAGAGGGCGGAGGGCGGAGGGCAGATCGCAACGCGGCGGCTACTGGGTGGGTTTGGTTGAAGCGGCTTTGAGGGCCTCGACTTCGGAGCTGGGAATGTAGCGGCGAAAGGCCTCATGGAAATCCTGTTTGAGATAGCCTTTGGCTTGCAACTCTCCCACCCAGATGGTGGTGGGCCGAATCCCGTACGGGCGCAATTGCTGGGCCAACCAGATGTCGGTAACTTCCTTGCCTTTGCGTAGCTCCATCCAAGGGCGGGAGGCGAGGCCACCGTTCAATCCGTCGAGCAGGTCACGGGTGAACAGGCGGTCTGTCTGAGCAAGGTTGAAGAGGACGAAAATATCCAGGAGCAAAGAGCCGAGGAGGCTGTTTTCCAGGGAGGCGGCAGCCAAGGTGAGGGCGGCGTGGCGGGCCATTGCGGGCCAATCACCGCCGGCGAGGTCGGCGAGGGCGAGCAGGGGTTCCCAGATGTCGGCGGCGCGATCATTGAGGGCGGTGGGAATCTCGGGCAGTGCGGAGGCAATTTTCGCGGCGTGATCCTGGACGAACCGAGCGCATTTGCGGGTGAGAGGAGCTGGGTCCAGAAGCCTTGAGCGCTCGCAATGCTCGTGTTGGGTCTTGCGCTGCATGTGGATGAGGATGCAACGGTCAGCCAGAGTGTCGGGCAAGCGGCCAATGGCGGCCATGACCTTTGGGCACCAGCTGACCTTTGGGCACCAGCAGGAGAACCTGGCCACCGCGCAAGGGAGGGAGGCGGCGTCGGCCCGAGTGCTTGAGCTGGGTGAGGGACTGGAGGATGCGGGCCTGAGGACGTAGGCGGTCTGGCGAGTGTAGCCCGAGTTCAAGATGCCCTTCAACTGGTCGTTGTTCTTGAGGAAGGTGTCAGCTTCATCAATCAAGAGGGTAGGAGAGAGGTCCTTGATGACGCGAAAAAAGGCTGCCGGGCTGATATTGGAAGATGCGACGGGGCGATGGACCAACTGTTCGAGGATGGAGAGAAGGGTGGTTTTGCCGCAACGTTTTTCGGGCGATTGGATGCCGACGTAGGCGCTGACATCGCGGAACTGGAAGGCGTAGGTGTGCAAGACCCACAAGGCCAGCGCCTGCGGAGCGCAGGCTGGCAGGACGACGAAACGGGTGAGTGTGCGGGCCAACTCGTCGAGGAGGAGGTTGCCGTCAACGGGTTCGGGCCAGGGTTCTGGGTCGGGAACAAGGATGGGTGGATTAGTGGAGCTGCTCTCGGCGGGGCCTGGGCGGGGCGGGTGGTGGATGGAGGGGGCGGCTAAGGAGGACGGGTGCTGGATACTCGATGCGGGACTGGAGCCGACTGCCAAGGAGGCGGTGAGGTTGGTGTCTGCGTTCATGGTAATTTTGTGGTTTTTGGCGCCAGCATAGCTGGGAAGGTTGGACATCCGCTGTCCAAGTGGAATTAATTGAGAAAGGGGGTTGGGGGCGGTGATGAGTGTTTCGAGGGGCAGCTATACCCGATGCTGTGGGCCACGAGCGTGACAGACAGAAAGGTGGGAGCGCGGGGGCGACGAGTCGGCTGATTGATGCGGAATTCCAGTTCAGCGGGTGGCGGGCGAATCAGGGGCAGGCGTTGCAATGGCCTGGGGTCGCGTGTCCCGACCCGGATGGTTCGGCGTGGACTTTCTTGGTTTTGGTGCTGCGGACCAGCAACTATGTTGACAGCAACGTTGTACCAAAGGCGCTCCTGGCCTCAACGTGCGAGATGGCGCGGGAGCTTATGATTGCTGACCGGACGGCTGCGCCTGCGGGTGAGGGTGTTCTCTCCACAACGACCGGGGCGGGGGCGAGCTTCAACAGCATCCGCTACAACAAGCCTGACGCCCGGCCCGGCATCTCGCACGTTGCCCAGGCGATGCTCGCGAAGTTCGGCTCGCTGGTGAAGGGTGGAAGCGGTGCGGTGCGGCTGGTGAGGGGGTGAACCCATTGTTGTTTCCAGAATCGTAGGCTCGCTTTCCACCCCCACAAGGGGCTTATTGTATGGCTTATAGCCATACATAAAATAAATAAGTTTCCACTTGTATCGTTTTCAGCCATACATTAAGGTCGCTTCGATGAAAACAGGACGACCGAGAAAAAGCGCAGAAAACAGACAAAGCGTTGCCCTCCCCGTTCGTGTGCGGCCTTCGGAGAAGGACTCTTTCCAGCAATGTGCCGATTTGGCCGGCATCTCGTTATCCTCGTGGGTTCGCGAGCGCCTACGACTGGCGGCAATCCACGAACTAGAGAGCGCTGGGCGGCCCGTTCCGTTTGTCGAAGAAATCCCACTTGGAGGTGCAAATGGCAACTAAACCTGAAATAAAAATCACGCAGACGGGGCTCGGTGAAATATTGAAACAGTTCAACCTTAGGGTGCCGTCTCACCAAAGAGATTATTCATGGACGGATGAAGAGGTGACGCGGCTATTCCAAGACCTGGCTAAGGCGATCGCAGACCATGAGCCCGAGTATTTTTTGGGATCAATCGTCACGATACCTGACCCGGATGGTGTATTGGAGGTTATTGATGGCCAGCAGCGCCTCGCCACGGTTACCATCTTGTTGTCGGAAATTTGCAGGTATCTTGCGGACAAGGATCCCTTCATCTCCAAGAGCATCGAAGGCTTTTTAATGTACCCGGACCGCCAGGAGCGGGCCATGGTACCCAAGTTGAGATTGAACCTTGTGGACAATGCGTTTTTTAGTGCTCGCATTGCTTCCAACGCCACGAATTCCGCTGAGGCGAAGCACATATCGCACAGGCTGATTTGCGCAGCTTTTGATAACGCGAAAACACAAATCAAGAACATTGTATCCGGGTACGATGTGAAGGCGCACGGCGACATATTAAACAAGTGGGTGGGCTTTATAGAAAACAGCGCTGAGGTTATACTTCTGCGGGTTCCCACGGGGCGCAACGCCTATAAAATGTTTGAAACCCTGAACGGAAGAGGAATTGATACCACTCAGGCTGACCTTGTAAAAAACTATCTTTTCGGCCAGGCCGATGCGCGCCTTTCCGAAGTGCAAGACTCATGGTCAATGATCAAGGGGGCCATGGAAACGGTCCGCGGAGACAAAGACCTCACAGTAACGTTTTTGCGCCATGCGTTGATAGTAATTCAAGGGAATCTGAGAGAGGATGATGTTTACGAAGCCGTGCAAAAGCAGGCGAAGGGCTCACAGTCTTCCGTGACGTTCCTCAGGCAGATTGAAAGCCTGTCAGGGGTGTATGTTGCGACGTTTTACAGCGATCACGAAAAATGGAGCCCATACGCGGACGCGATGCGCCAGGCCCTCCAGACCGTCAACTTCTTTAATATTCATCCGTTCAGGCCCGTGCTTCTGGCAATCGCTGCCAAGTTCACCATTAAAGAGGCACCGAAGGCTTTTCAGATGTTTGTGTCGTTGGGGGTTCGCCTTATTATCGCGTCAAGCACGCGCAGCGGTTCGATCGAGGAAACCCTGTCAATAGCCGCGCATAAGATATTCGCCGATAAAATTACTACGACCCCGGAGCTAAAGAAGGAGATAAGCGGTATCATTCCATCCGATGAGCGGTTTCGGCAAAGTTTTGAGATTGCCACTGTGTCAAAGGGTCCCTTCGCCCGGTATTATCTCCGAGCCTTGGAAAGGGCGGCTAAAAACCAGCCTGAGCCGTGGTTCACAGTCAATGACGACAAGGAGGTGATAACGCTTGAACATGTTTTGCCGGAAAAGCCCGAGGGCAATTGGCCTGAGTTTACAGAGGAGGAATCTGAGACTTACCACAGGCGAATTGGAAACATGGTGTTGCTTCAAAAGAAGACAAATTCCGATCTAAAAAGTGCGGGCTTTGACACCAAAAAAACCACGTATAAGAACTGTCCTTATGCCTTAACCGCGATGGTTGCGAAGTTGAAGAAGTGGAACGTTGAGATGATAAGCAAGCGGCAAAAAGCCATGGCGGAATTGGCGCTCAAGGCGTGGCCTATATAACTTTTCGGCGGAGCAAGGCCAGACGATCACCTGCAAGGCTCGCGAGCTTGTGAGGCTGCACCTACTCCGCCGAACTTTGGCATTGTAACGGAATCCTCTGCGTTAGCAACAACCCGGATGCCCGCTGATGTGCGTGACTGTTTGGCTTCTAAAACCTTTGTCGTTTCTTCCGCGAACTGGCTGATGACGCGGACGGCGATTCTTTGGGCTTGGCTTACCGGGGGGCGGCTGGGGCCGGGCGGCTTCACGCGGGGTGCTTGGCCATTTCGTCGGCCAGTTCGCGGGTGAACTTCGGGGCCTCGGCTTCGGAGACGAAGTCCATCTTCACCGGCATTTTGTTGAGGATGTTCAACGCCTTAGCATAGGCGGGGCGGAGCCTCTCGATGCGCGATTCGCCGAGCAGTACCAGCAGGCGGAATGAGTCGGGCGAATCCTTGAGGTTCGTGGCTCGCCCCAACCAACGGTTGGCCTTGTCGAGGATGGTATCGGCGTCCTGCAGGTCCAACGAGACCGGCTCAAGGAGGTTCCAGTCGCCGTTTTTCCAGGCGTGGTCGAACTGGTAGTCGTAATCTTTCGCGATGATGCGCTTGGACTGCAAGCGAGCCAGGACTTGCTTCTCCTCCAACTCCTTGCGGTAGTGCTCCCAGACGTCATCGTCATCGTCTGTTCGGCTCGGCACCTGAGCGTGCTGTTCGTACTTTTCAACGAGCCGCACGTAGAGCTGTTCGAGCGCCGCCGCCGTGTCGTCCGTGACTCCGCCGTTAGGCTCCGACCACTGGAGGGAGTTATCGTCCGGCGGCAGGATGCCGGCAGCGATCTCCATAACGCTCTTGGGGTGGCCGTTGAGCGGCAGTTCGCGGGTGAGATTCAAGGCGAATTCCTCGAACCGGGCCTGGATGTAGCGCACCAACGAACGCAAATTCTCTCCGTTTACTTCGAGAAACATCTTGCTCAGCCGCCCATAACGCGGGTTGCAGAGGGCGCTGACGTATTTGGCTTCGGGCGCATAGAGCGCGACTCCCATGTTGACGAACTCGCCTGTGGCGATGTCGTGGACGTAGCGGAGAACGGTGTAGGTAAAGGTCGTTTTCATTTTAGGAACCGGTTGATCGCGGCGAAGAGCTGGCTGCCGTTTTTCCGAGCCTCTTGAAGGTAATTAAACCAATGACAGTAAGGTTGCAAACGGCTCCTCCTTCCTTCCTGGCCCATTCAGGAAGTAATCGGCCACGTCAGCCTGGAATGGCTCCTCTCTCCAATGGGCGATCCGTTCCTTGACCTCATCCAGGGGAAGGTGTCCGTGCTGGTACCTGGCCACGGTGTCTTCGACGGCCTTGCGTAGTCCCCTGAAGCGGCGCAGGCGGCGCTCCTGCAGAGTTTGGCGATCCAATCGCAACACTTCGCGGGTTGAGGACGCGCGCGGGTCGAAGCCATTTAAGTCGGGGCGCCAGACCGGGGTTAGTGTGCCGAACTGGTCGAGGAAAAAGTAGTCCCAGACCGCATCGTCGACGGGATTAAGAATCTGTGCCCCTGGTTCTGTTACGGGGGGAAACCGGTTGCCTTTGAAGCGGTTGCAGGCGCTGCAACCCCACAGCAGGTTCTCCCATTCGAAGGCCCGCTCAGGAAACACGCTCTTGGGCCGGTAGTGTTCCACGTCGGTCGCCTCATTGGCGTCACACAGCATGCATGGCTCGCCGGGCCTGCCAAGGTTTTGAGTTTGGAGATGATCTCGCGAAACCACTTGGTCTTCCGCGCGCTAGTATATCTCCTCTCGGCAGCCTCCTTCCGATCAGCAGAAGCAAGGATGGCATCCGTCTGCCTCTGAAGTCGATTTTGGGTTGCAGATCGCAAGCCGGATCGGCGAGGAAGAATTCTCATGCGGCCAGCGGCTCCGGGCTGTCTTCGAAGGCCATCACCATTTGAGTTTGCAGGCTTCGGTATTCCTTGCTCTCCGGTGCCGTCAAGTGAGCGCCAGCCCGCTTCTTAGCGTTCAACTCCTGCCAGTGCGCGATCCGCTGCAATGCCCACTGGCTGCGGGTGGATTGAAGACCGAACGCTTCGCCCAACAGAACTTTTTCCGCCTTTCCGAGGCGGATTTTTTCGCACTCGCTGGCGTCGAGTTGCCGGGCCTCCCGCATCTCCCCCGGGAGCGGGAGCACAAATATGCCGTTGGGGTCAGCGGCCTGGACGATCAAAGGACTGTGAGAAGTGACAAAGAACTGGATCTGTGGGAAGCGTTCCTTGAGCCATTCGCAGATTTGACGCTGCCAAGCGGGATGGAGATGCGACTCAACTTCGTCGATCAGGATAACGCCCGGCTTTGTGACCACCCAGTGGCCGTTAGAATCCCGTTCGAACAAATCGTTGACCTCGTAAGCTTCCGCCATGTGGTGAATGATGTCCAGAATCACGGCGTAGGCGCTCCGGCAACCGTCGCTCAAATCACGCATGGGCAGTTCCAGGTTTTCACCACTACTCACATAGACATGATCCGAGGTGATTTTCTCCAGCGCGAATCCATGGGGGAGCAGTCCGTCATTAAGAAAGGCCTTGATCTGAGCCAGGAGCGTCTTGGCTCTCGCGTCTTTCTCGAGTTCCTTGAATTGCAACTCCTTTAACCACACTTCGCTCTCGCTGAGCGCGGCGTCCTCGTAGAACAACGTCACTAGGCTGGCTTCCTTGCCGCCGGCTAAGGCGTGGCGCGTTGCCTCGTTTGAGCTCCCCGTCAAGCGGCGTAGAGGACCGTAGCCGCAAAGGAACCACGCGCCGGCGTTCGGGTTCCAGGGCCCGCGGGTGGCGCTCTGAATACGCGTTCGCTGGAGATTCCGAAATTCCCATTCCTTCAGCACTGCTTGTTCATCTGAATTCTCTCGCTGCCAGCGCAGGCCGGCTTCGAAACCTGAGGCAGGGAGCGCGCCGCTCGGCCTAAACCGGTCGTACTTATGATCCCATTGGACCTCCAGCTTGGCGCGGGCCAGTTTCTCACCAGCAGTGATCCACCCTGCCGTGCTGCTGATCAGTTGCCGCGCGGCGGTGGGACCAGCCAAGACCAGTGCAATGGCTTTTAGGATCGTGGATTTCCCCGACGCATTGCCGCCTACAAACACATTCCACCCCGGCAGCGAACCGTCGGGGCGCGTGAAATCAAATTTCAGCTTCTTGAACGACTTGAGGTTCTCAAATTGAAGCGATTTTACGTACATAACCAATTCTCAAGCATGGCCGAGCCCTCAGCAGAACTCAAATGCAGTTTCCTCCAGCCTTTGCGCGATTTTGATTTCTCCGTGCGTCATGGCAATCCTAATGATTGTTTGAGAAGTAGCTTTAGAAGTTCTTGCAGCAGCGACAGCGTAACCTCCACGCCGGACTTCTTGATGCGTTGGCCAGCCTCATGCCAAATTTTATTGTTGCGGGCGGCGTCGAGGAATTCATGGCCGGCCCAGGTCAATCGGAGTGTGACCATTCCGGCGGGTTGGCCATTGCCGTCGAGGATGATTTCTCCGTGAACCAAACCGCCTTCGATGAGCAGTGCGGAGTGATACAAGCGCTGCTCCTCGGTGTATGCGGAAAGGTTAGGCTTGGGTCCTTCGCCTTCGGTTTCCAGCAACACAAGTCGGATGAGATTCATGTCGCGCTTCATGCGCTGGCATCCTCCACAATTTTGATTTCTTCCTGCCTCAGACCGTAGAGCCGATAAACGCGATCGTCGATCTCGCGCTCCAAGGCGGAAACGTCGGCGGTCGGGTTCGCCTGTCTTGATTTCAGGATGCGGTCAACGAGCGATTCCAGCGCGGCCCGTTCGGCCGGCGGTGGGTCCGGAACTGGGAAAGGTGACATTAGTGGGCTTTGGAGAGCAAGGAATCCGCCTTCCGGGACGCCCGAGCTTCGATGGATAAAGTATCTCCCCGCTCTCGCATTGAGTAGTGCCAGCAGGAACAGTGAGGCCTCCGGTAAGATGAAAGTCTTGTTGTTGGAGAAAAATCCGTGATCATCCCAAGCGAAGGATGTTGTGCGATTAATCTCCTGATAAACTATCTTAGGCCTTTCAAACTCCTCCCAGTACGCGATGTTGTCCTGGATTTCGTACCACTCATAGCTCCCAGGTTTTCGGCCGCCAGGCACCCCAGGCGTGAGTGCTTTCTTAAACGGCTTCAAATGGGCATGGACGGCGGGGTACCGCCTGATGTCTGTTCCGTGACGTGTGAAAACTAGCCAAAGTCCAGGGTCAACTACGTGCCAGCGCCTGACGTCTCGGCCGCGCAAATACGGCCGCAGGACTTCGGCGGAGGACTCATGCTCGGCGATCAGACGGTCCCGCGTGGTGCGATCTACAACAAAGGCTTCATTCATGCCGGTCTTTATACCGTAGTAGAAACGCCCGTTGACAACATTTGCTAGCGGTTGGCCCGCGCGGCGAAGTTTCGCAAGCAAGCGGAGCACTGCCGCAGACTGGAGACGCCAGCCGTCTTTCCGAAACTCCTTTTGCCGTAGATTGAACGCCTTAGCTGCGAATGTCATGGGGAGGTTTTCGAGGGGTTCGTCTTCATCCCACTGGAGCAGGCGCATGGCGTCATTCGGTGGCCTTTCCTTTGCGACCACGATGATGCAAGGCTCGGTTATGGCTGTGAAGACGCCCGTTTCCGCGAAGTCAATCAGTACGTGCAAGCGGGTTTTTTCGTTAGGTACGCGCGCAACGACTCACCGAAACCGGAGTTCAGGAAACTGTTGCTGGAAATGTAACAGAGAACGCCGCCCGGCTTTAGAAGCTGCAGGCTTCGTTCGAAAAAGTAAACGTACAGGTCGGATGTGCCGGAGTAGCATTCGAAGCGGCCGTTAAGAAGGTCCTTGAGGGAGACGTTTTTGCCGTCGTGTTTGACGGTGATCCGGCGAAGTTGTTCCTGTCGAACGTAGGGCGGATTTCCGATGGACAGGTCGAAGCCGGCCGTAAGGCCGAACGTCCATTCCGGGTCGAAAAAAGGGGCTGATGCGTTCTGGTCGTAGGGGTCCCAGGTGGCGAGTTTGCGAGCGTCCGCCGTGGAAAAGCTCCCGGTTTCTGACAAGGTGTGCGCCAGGCGGTCGCACAGTTCGCGGTCTCGCTTGCGGAGCTTTTTCTTGTCATCATAGCGACGGGCGTTGAAGTGGTCGTGGCGGACCTGGCGAAGCTCAGTCTCAAGGTTGGCGATGTCGGAGGCACCGAGCGAAAGCTGGCCGCGTTTGAGACCCAGCAGCGAGTTGGCTGCGACGAATTTTGTTTCGAGGTTGGGAAGGGGGAGAACGCCACGATTGGGCAAGGGTGAGGCAGACAGTTCTGTGTGGCGGCTCTGACGGCAGGCAGGATTGCCTGCATCACCATCACCGTCAACTTTCTGGTCAACGATGAGGGAGATGAAAAAGCGAAGCTTGGCGATTTGGACGGCGATGGGCTGGATGTCCACGCCGTAGAGGCAGCTTTCGATGAGGTAAAGCTTGCGGGTATAGTCGGGCAGGTTGCCGGTGAACACGCGTTCGGTTGCGTCGCGAAGGTTCGGGTCGGGAATTGCCGCGAGTTGAACTGCCTTCCATCGTTCGTTGCCCGGATCGAGCTTGCGGAGAATCCAGACCAATTTTAGCAGCAGGCCCATAGGGAAAGCCCCGGAGCCGCAAGCGATGTCAATCGCCTTGAGGTCGTGGATGGCAGTGATGAGAATTTCGACTTCGAGGGGGGTGAACTGGTGGGATTCGGATTGCCAGGCAAAGAGGTGCCGCAGGCGCTCTTGCAGGGAGGGTGATCCTGTCTGCGCCGCTTGGAGCTGTGCGGCTGGGGCAGCATCGGTTTGAGCAGACAAGATTGTCTGCTCCACGTTGAGGGCAGCAGGCAGGATCGCCTGCTCCACGTTAAGGGCGAAGGCACCTGGTTTGAGGCCCGCTTTGGCGGGATTCTCCGCGATGTAGCGCTGGAATTTCCGGAACTGCGTTTGGCTGCGGACGATGTGGTCGAAGGACTCGTCCATCCAGAACTGCCAGCGTGAGGCGGACAATTCTGCCTGCCCGGTTTTTGGGACAGCCTGGGCAGACAGGATTGTCTGATCGCTTTCCGGCGCAACTTGAGGGGCAGACAGGATTGTCTGCTTCACGTTGTGGCTGCTGACGCCTTTCATGCCTTTGAGGATTTCGGACAGTGGGAAGCCTTGGTGCGGGCGCAAGAGCATGTGGACGTGGTTGGGCATGATGACGTAGTCACCAAGGTCGTAGCGCTGGCCGTCGAAATGCTTGAGGCACTTTTCGACGATGGCGCGGACTGTCGGCTCGGCGAGGTGGCAAGCGCCATGGCCGGCGTCGAGCCATTCCTCGAGTTTATTGCCGAACTGTTGGTCGTATTCGTCCCAATCCTTTTCGGACCAAGGCTCCGGGTGGAACTTCAGCCAGATGTCCCGCTGTTCCCGCCATTGTTTTAGTTTCTCCTGGGGCAGTGAGTCTGCCAGGCGGAATGTGATGAAGTAAGTGGTGCCCTGCTGGGTCCAGTGCGGCAAGCGCCTGTGCGTGCGATGGGTTTCGGTTTCGGGATTGTAGGGCTTGAAAGCGGGTGTGGCAGAGCATCCTGTCTGCTGGGCTGTAAGGGATGGGGCGCAGACAGGATTGTTTGCGCCACTGGAAGGAGCAGACAAGATTGTCTGCTTCACTTTTTCAGACAGGTAGACCAGCATGGCTTCGTCCACCATGAACCCAACGGCAACACGGGGGGTGTAGAAGGAGCCGGTAGTTTTGCGGGCCACGGCGCCGGTCTCGGGGTTGTAGTCGGCCAGCAGATTTTCAAAGACGTGGCCGAGCAATTCGGGATCGAGCGCCACGTCTTCTTCGATGGGGGTATTTTCCTCGATGGTGAACTTGTAATCCTCGAAGATGCGAAGTAGGCCGCGAACCCTGGCGCGTTTGTATTTGGCGTCGCCATACGCGCGGCTGAGATCGGTTTCGCGCTCCGGGCCGAAAAAGAGGAAGTCGGGCGCTACCGGCTGGCTTTTGGGAGTGTCTGAAAAGCCGTCAATGCGGAATTCCTGGGTGCCTTCGCGGTCGTCAAGGCATTCGAAGAGGCCGCCGTTCAAAAACGGGATGTCTTTGAAAAGCGCCTGGAAGGCGCGTTTGTCGGTGATTGATTGCTCGTGCCGCCAGACGGTGTGAATCATGTGGTCGTCGCGGACCTGGCGGCTAAAGCGGCGGATGGACGGTCCGCCTGCGGGATCCATTTCAGTATTGAGCGTGGCGAAAAAGAGGTTTTGCAGGATGGCCTTGTAGAAAATGGATTCCTGCGATGCAGAACATTCTGTCTGCGGCGCAGAGAGTTCTTTCTGCGATGCAGAGAGTTCTTTCTGCGCTCTGCCTTTAGGTTTTGGGCAGACAGGATTGTCTGCCTCACCGCGCGGCGCGAAATCTTTGAGGAGTGATGCGAGCGTGCGCTCGCTGAAAACGGCGTCGGGGATAAGCCCCTTCTCTTTGATGAACCAGCAAAAGATGAGCCGGGTCAGCAGGCGGATAAGGCTGATGGCGTCGCGGCCTTCGGCATCTTTGGGAGCGTCTTTGGGGAAGTGGACATTTTCCAGCGCCCAAAAATACCAGTTGGCCACTTCCTGATAGAAGCGTTTGTTCAATTCGGAAATGTCGAGGGTGACCTGCCAGGCCGCATGAAGCGCGACAAAATTGGTGAAGCCTTGCTTTTCCTGGAGCGCGTCAAAGGAGAGGTCGGAAAGGATTTCGACGTGAGCGCGGTGTGGGTTGGCAAAGCGAATATCTTTGATGAGCGTGATCTTTTCCAGTACGTCCCTGGCTTCGTCGCGCTTGTGCAGGCGGCGGTTTATGACGGCGAGGGTGAGGGTTTCGCCGTGCCGGAAAAGGAGCATGGCGGGCATGGGGAAAAGACGGTTGACCGCGCGAGTGATGCCCGACAGTTCGGTTCGTGTGTAATGGGGCTTTTGCAGCGTGATGGCGAGGAACAGGTAGGATTCGATGGCTGCGCCGTTCCATTTGCCCTTGCTCTCGAACAGGAATTGTTGGTTGCCTTGCGCGGCGGCGCGGACTTCCTCGTCGGTTATTTGGAACAGGAAGTCCACCGATTGCCAGTCTGTGAGCAAAGCGTGGTGGGGATTGAGAAGTTTGTCTTTGGCGAAAGTTTCGGTGAAAGTTTTTGCAGAGTTCGGTGTGAGGGCGATCCTTTTCTGGCTCTTGTAGCCGAGGGTTTCAAAAAGGGAGATGGAGGCTTCGGCCATGGGCTTTGAGGCGAAGGCCGCGAGGGAGTTGACGATAGCCTGCTTTGTCGCAAGGTCGTTCATTACGGAGCCCAGGCGAAAAACCGCTGAAGCGGTTCGGGCTGGGGAAGGCCGGTCACCACCTGGCTGAAGCGATGGGTTAATGAGAGCGGACTTCTGCTGGTCTTTAGGGTCGCAATTTGCGAGCTTAAGAGAGCCCACGCGCCAGGGGTAAACCGGAAAGCGAAATCGTGAGGGAAACGGTCTATGTTGCCGGGTCCAGGATTCATGGCTTGACGGCAGGAGCGCGTTTAATCCGATAGGGCAGGGGGGATTCCGCGAGATGGGCGCCGCGCGTGGTCGTTTCGGGTTCGAGGACGAGACGGACTCTTGCCCCGAGAGCTTTGGCGACGCGGCGGAGCATACTTAGGGAATGGCCTTCGTAAGCAGGGGATTCGAGGCGGCTGATCTGCTGCTGGGATGTATTGAGTTTGCGCGCGAGGTCTTTTTGGGAAAGGCCGGCCCTTTCGCGCAAGGCCGCAAGCTGCAGGGCCACGTCCCAAGCCTCACCAGCGCGTTCAAAGCGCTCGGCAAAGACCGGGTCTTTCAGTTGTTCTTCCAGGTAAAGGTCAAAGTTAGTCTTTTTCATGTTCCAAATCGTTCCTGCCAGTCACGCATACGGTCCAGTGCCGTCTCGAGGTCGCGAGCCGGGGTGGCTTGGCCTTTGTTTCGAATGCCGTGAAGAAGAATAATGCGCCGGCCTTTCACAAAGAACCAAAGGACGCGGGTGTTGAGCTCCGACGTGGCGCAATTCAAACAGGCCGTTCCCCAGCGCCTTGGAGAGTGGCTCGCGATGATTCTGGCGATTGCGCAACTTTAACAGCCCTCGCAGCACCGCCGCGTGGTCGCCGGGGTCGCTTCGCTTGAGTTCTTCAAGAAACTCCTGCACCGGCAAACGCCCGCCCGCGCCGACATAGAACTCTACGCTAAATTCCACGTCAGTGCAACATCAATTTTGATGTTTAATCACCAGCCAAGTGACGAGTTCGAAGTCGGCGGTTTCGCGGGCCTGCCGGTCCTGGTCCGGGATTTTGAAGCCGCGATCCGATTGCAGGCCGCTGGCGACGCGCTTTTGAAAGGTCCTGGCGATGGAGTCAACGGCGGCGTGCAAGAGTTTGTTGTACAGGGTCATGTCCGCGCCGTTATTGGTTTCTCTGTCAAAAAGGCGGCAAAGCTGTTCGTGGGCACTGGTCTGGCCGGAGCAGAGCAGGCGGTAGATTTCGAGGATTTGCTTGGGCTGCGCGAAAGTGAAACGCACGGTGCCGTCATCGCGGACGTAAACGAGATAATAGGGTTGAAGGGGGTTGACGGTGGAAGAAGAAGACCCCTCACCCTGACCCTCTCCCATCGGATGGGAGAGGGAACTGGCGCGCGTCTTTTGGCGGAAGCACCAAATGGCACCGGGCTGAATGATACGTTGCGCGGCCTCCTCTCCCCGGCCCTCTCCTCCTGAGGAGGAGAGGGAGATCCCGCCGGGCGGAGGAACGACGGAGTAGAGGCCGAGGGGTGCATCTTCCAGGAGCTTGCGATTGGCTTCGATGTATTTGCTCAGCTCGATGCGGAAGTCGTCGAGCGTGAATTCGTTCAAGGCCACGCTCTCGCTAAAGTCTTCGAGGTCGAGGACTTCCTCGCGAAGCCGGAGAAGTTGTTTGTCGCGGTAACGGAGGTCCTCGTGGATGAGTTCTTCGATTTCGTCTGTCTTTAGAATGTTGTCCTCGAAAGTCGCGGCAATGTCCACGAGTGCCATTCGGGCTTCGACGCGATTTTTCAGGTTGACGTATTTCTCAAGGTCCTGAGTGGGCCAGAAATTTACCAACTGGACGGCGTTGTTGACCGTGCCGATGCGGTCAATGCGGCCGAATCGCTGGATGATGCGGACAGGATTCCAATGGATATCGTAGTTAATGAGAAAATCGCAGTCCTGGAGGTTCTGGCCTTCGGAAATACAGTCGGTCGCGATGAGCAAGTCAATCTCGCCGGTCTGCGGCATGGAGGGCATTTTGTCGCGTTTCTTCGCGCGCGGGGAGAAGTTTGTCAGGATTTGGTTGTAGTCGGTTTTGCCGAAGGTCGCGCGGTTGTCGCCGCCGCCGGAAATGAGGGCGATGTGAACACCGAGGTCCTTCTGCGCCCACGAACAAACAGCGTCGAAGAGATATTCGGCGGTGTCGGCAAAAGCGGTGAAGACGAGCACCTTCTTGTTAGGCTGTCCAAGTTTGTTGGTGGTTGGGTTTTTGACCTTTCGCTCGATGCGCTGTTTTAGCTCCCTGAGTTTGGCGTCGCGATCAACCGTCACTGCCATTGCGTTATCGTGAAGCAGGCTAAGCTGCTGCTTGTCGCGCTGCAGGTCCTTGAGCCAGGCGTCGAGTTTCAGGTGCTTCAGTTCATATTTGAACCGGCCGCCGACCTGGAGGGCCTCCCCAAGTTCTTCGTCCTGCGGTTCGACGTTCTCAAACTCGAACTGGCTCGATTCGGGGCTTTGGGCTGGGGCAGCTTGAAAGTTGCGGATTTTCTGCTCGAGGCTTTCCATCTTGGCGACGGTCCGCTCCATAGTGATCTCGAACGATTTGACGGAACTTTCGAGTCGTTTGAGGAAATTGACCTTCATCATGCCGACCAGGAATTTTTCGCGGTCGGCCTGACTGAAGGGGTCGCCGGCGTGCGTCTGGTAAAGCGGCTTGAATTCCTCTTTGACGTAGCGTGACGGCGCGAACAGTGAGAGCTTGTAGCCACCAATCTCGTCGTTCAGGCGGTCGTAAGACAAGAAGCGGCGCTGCAAATCAATGTCTGAGAAGACGGATTCGGGTTTGCGGCGCTCCGGGAACCCGCCAAGCGCAGCGATGCTGCTTTTGTAATAGCGCTGGATGTGCTTGCGGGAGCGGGCGATGGTCAACTCGTCCAGGAGTTTGAAAAAGGCGGAACTGAGCTTTTCCAAGAGGTCTTTGGTCTTTCGCTCGCCGGTCTGCTTTCGGGCCCAGAGCGAAAAGGTTTTTTGCGCGGTGGCGAGCGCCTCTTTGAGGCTGGGGATGCCGATTGAATCCTTGAACGCATCGTCTTTGCTCTCTGTGAGAACGTAAATCTGGTTGCGGAGATCGCGGAGGTCGTTGTTGACGGGTGTCGCGGAAAGCAGGAGGACCTTGGTCTTGACCCCGCCTTTTATGATGTCGTCCATCAGCCGCTGATAGCGGCTCTTGCGGATGAGGTTGCCTTCCTCGTCGCGCTTGCCGGGAGTGTTGTTGCGAAAGTTGTGCGACTCATCAATGACAACGAGATCGAAGTTGCCCCAGTTGAACGTGGCGAGGTCAAGGTCCCCGGATTTGCCGTCTTCGCGGCTCAGGTCGGTGTGTGAGAGAACGTCATAACGGAAGCGGTCGCTGATGAATGGATTGAGGGCGTCGTTGTGGCGATAGACCGTCCAGTTCTCGCGGAGCTTCTTGGGACAGAGGACAAGGACGCGCTCGTTTTTCAGTTCAAAGTATTTGATGACTGCGAGGGCTTCGAAGGTTTTGCCCAAGCCAACGCTGTCGGCGAGGATGCAGCCGTTGTGCTTGAGAATCTTGTTAATGGCGCCCTTGACGCCGTCTCGCTGAAACTCAAATAGGGCCTGCCAGACACCGGTGTCCACGATTTTGATGTTCTTGTCGAGCAGGCCGCCTTTTTCCTGGTCGGCCAGGAAGCTCTCGAAAACGTGGAAAAGCGTCTTGTAGTAGATGAACTCCGGGGCGTGGTTCTGGTAAAGCTGGTCAAGATAGAGCAGGACTTCCTGCTTCACGTCCGCGACAAGCTCCGGGTCGTTCCAAAGCTCGTCGAACCAAGCTTTCAGGTCGCGGCGGTCGCGGGTGCTGTCCACCTCAAGGTTGAGTCCGATGTTGTTGATTCCGGCGGCAAGGCCGAGACCGCGCACGGTGAAATTGGAACTGCCCATGATGGCTTCCTCCACGCCGTCGTTGGCAAGATGATACATTTTGCCGTGGAGGAGCTGGGAAAGGCGGACGGACCGGATGTCAACTTTCTGGCGGATCCAATCGGCGCATTCGCGGGCGACACGCTTCTGTTGCAGGTGGTTGGCGAGTTGCAGGCCGTTGCCGTCGAGGATGAAGGCCTTTTTCTCGGTTTGGTCGGGGTCGAGGGATGAAATGAAGCGAGGTTCGCCAAAGAGGAAATCGAGGTGGCCGATTTGGTCGAGGTGCGGTTTGAGGGCTTCGTAGGCGTAAATGGTGAAGTAGGCTGAGACAACGGAAAGCCGGGAGCCTCTCCTGATCTTTGCTTTCAGGAAATCGGCAACGAGTCCACGCCGGTGGTTGTCTCGGATTCCAGAGTTGTTCGCTGGTGACGGCATTACGGGCCCGATTTTGCACCAAAGCGCACTCTGTTACAAAGGGTTTGATTTGCCTGCCGGGTCGCTGCCGATCAGGCGGTGGCGGCTTGGTCGGGGAGTTTGGCAATTTGGCTTCTCACAGTCGCGGGCGTGATCTGCCAAGACTCTTTGGCGTCGGTTTCTTTCACGAGGGCTTTGTAGTGGCGGTGGTAAGACGAGACTACAGGACTTCGGGACTACGGGACTACGGGACTTCGAGACTGAGGGGGCTTGGAAGCGCGAGGCGGCGGGATGACAGAGGGCTTTTACACATGTAGCCGGGATCCAGGGGCGCAAGCCTTTCGCGCCTTGTTTGCTGTTGAACCCGGCGGGGTTCTTCACCCTGGCGAAGAGGCGCTGGAAGTTTGAGAACGTGAGCGCCGGGCGCTTCACGGCGTAATCGGTGAGCCAAGCGATAGCGTTCTCGGAAAGCTTCACGATTCGGCGCTGGCGGGTCTTGGCCTTTCCTTCCCGAGTTTGCCGCGGTTCGAGGCGCTGGCGCTTTGAGGAAGGCGCCACGCGGGATCGCCAAGTTTTGGACTGCGCCAGTCCATGGCGCCTTTTCGGGGAAGCCGTGGATGTGGCGGAGGCGGCGCTGTGCGTTAGCGCCCCCAATTTGGCGGCATTTGTTTTTATTGTTCGAAAGGTTTATCTATCTACATTATTTGAGAAGGATTCAGCCGACGGTAAACAGATTAACGAAAGGTCCAAAGATGATGGCGACGCAAATTCGGCAAAAAGACGCGATTTTTTACTTCGTGGCTTATCCCTCGGAAGACCTGTTGGCCAAGGTGCGCTTCATCAGCCGCTTCTACGATGAAGGTGAAGATATTAAACCCGAGGAAATGGCGGAGGACGATGACGTGGCTCAGTTCATTGCGCGAATTGAACAGAGCGACAAGGCCTTCCAGCGCTCGCTCTCACGCTCCAAGGTGAAGGCGATCCGAAATTTCTACGAGACGGCGATCTCGCAGCCGCCTATTCCCGGAACGGTGCTGCTTTTCACGGCGCAAAAGCTCCGCTTCCAGTCGGTCGATGGAAATGAAGCCGTCGGGAACCTGCAGCAACCGGAGGAGAAATTCCTGGTCATTGACGGCCAGCATCGTCTGGCCGCGCTCAATTTTTACGAGCGCACCCATCCCGACGAAGCCAAATCCATCTACGTGCCGTGCGTAATCTTCGATGGCCGCAGCGAGGATTTCGCCGCAGAAATGTTTGTGATCATCAACTCGACGCCCACGCGGATCAACAAGAGCCATCTGGTGGATTTATATGAACGCGTGTCGTGGGCCGAGCCGGATCGGCGGTTTGCCGCGCGCATCGTCGAGATGCTCTATAGTGAGGCCGACAGCCCTTTGCGTTACCGCATTAACCGGCTGGGTGGGCGCAGCAAGCAGGAGAAATGGATTCTGCAGGCGGAACTGTTCAACGAGATTCATCGCTGGGTCAAACTGGCCTGGACGAGGCTCGAAAAGGACGGCGCCGACCGCCGTGAAGCGGAGCGGCATTACGGCATGGTGCGTGATTTTATCAAGGCCGCATCACAGGCTCTGGAAGGCGGATGGGGCAACAGCAATTACATGGTCACGAAGCCGGTCACGCTCAAGGCGATAATTCGCGTCTGCGCGGACTTGTCGGCGCAGGATGCAGAACCCGAAGAGGGCCGCCTGGAACGCTGGCGGCAACGATTGTCCCCGTGGGCAGAACGGCTGCGAGACTTTCGCGCCGAAGGCTTCTACGAACGCTTTGCGGCCAAGGGCCAGATCGAGCGTGTAGCCCGAATTCACCGCGAGCTGGCCCGCGCTGCGGGAATCCAATCCCGAAGCGCGGAGCGCAAAGGGGCAAAGTAAACCTTTCGCAGCGCGGACTTCTTCCGGGCCGCCTGAAGGACACGCACAACGCACGCAGGCCCGGTCAACTGGCGGGAAAGAGGCAAACCGTGCAGGGTGGACGCAGCATAGCCTCATCCGCTGATCCATTCCCGGCAACGGAGTGCGCCTAACGTGTCGCAAGCTAACATAGGGTGTGATTAAAAGTGTCGGGCAGAATTAGTCGCAGGCCGGAAAAGCGCCAGCAAGCTGGACGCACTCTCCATACGCTTCGCGCGGTTCAGGAGCGCCCGGATTTCGCGCGAGCGTATGGAGTGCGTGGAGCTTGCTCCCGCTTTTGCAAAAGGGGACCGGGTGGTGCCGCCCGACACTTTTAATCGCACGCGCTAAAATATCCGCTCTTCCATTCCAATGGTGGAAATGTCTGCGTTCGTAATGGGTCAGCGACGGCGGACGCAGCGAGCCAAAGCAGGTAGGGCGCGTCACTCCGTGCGCGCCATTGTGCTCTCCCATCAGTCGGCGCGCACGGAGTGACGCGCCCTACCCGCCTTCACTGAGGCATTACCTGCTTTCGGAGTCTGCATCCGGCAGGCCCGCTTCTGTCGCCATAAACTTTTTGAAACAATCCAGGCTTTCGGCGGGTAATAGAAGGCAGACATGAAAACAATCTCAGTTCAGAGGCTCATGCCGGCACCGTTTGGGAATACACAAGGATTGGTCGAAGCGGCGACGAATTTCGTTGGCGAGCAACGAAGTCCGATTCGGGGTTCGATCGCCTCGTGGCTTCCGGAACCACCGCCCCGCAGACATGATTGTCTGCCACACCCTCGCGCGACTGGTTCGATCGCTTCGTGGCTTCCGGTGCCGCCGCCCCGGCTTTCGCCGTCGGTCAGGCGTGCCGCCCGCAGTTCCGCCAAAGCGGCGTGTAGTCCATGGCTCTCACCGGAATCTGAACGCATGGTGGAGAAGCTGATGTTGTGTTTGCTGGTGCTCGCGGCAGTGATCGGCATCACCCATGGCTTCTCTTTTCTAGTGGATTGGGTGCAGAATTGGGCACAGTCCACGGCGGCGGCGGCACAGCTCATCCGATAATGGCCATGCAAACTCAATCTCCAATCCGGACGCCTCGCCGGCTGCTTCATCCGCTAATGGGACCGTCATCAAATTTTGATTATGCAAGAGTTTTGCGTCCAGCGCCGGTTCAAGAATAACATAAGCGCCGAGCCGTCGCGGCCAGCCGATGAGCGATGCACAACACTTCGAGGCGTTCATGCAGAACTACCAGAACATGGTTTTTAGCACTGCGATGCGTTTGGTCGCCAACCAGGCCGAGGCGCAGGACATCGCTCAGGAGGTTTTCTTGAAGGCCTATGAGCGGTTCGCGGAATTGGGCGCCAGCCCCACCGCGGGGGGCTGGCTGAAAAGAGTCGCGACCAACATGAGTTTGAATTATCTCTCCCGTTATCGATCACGCTGGAGTTTCTTTTCGGAGCTGTCCAGCGGCGGCAATGAGCAGGACGAAACGGAGATCGAATTCGCCTCCCCGCAGAACCTGGATGAGGATTTAGCCCGAGCCGATCGCCATGAACTGGTGGAACAGGCACTGCAGAAATTGCCCCAAGCCCAACGTGTGCCACTGGTGCTTTATCACCTGGAAGGACTGCGCTACGAAGAAATCGCCGCCAAACTCAACGTCTCACTCGGCAAGGTGAAGACCGACATTTTTCGCGCGCGCGAGGCCTTGCGCAAGCGCCTGCGGTTGC
>WNGK01005169.1_pt1 | contig 21463 bp, 20 predicted proteins | sample 5400601 | NCBI WGS metagenome assembly WNGK01 (sample SAMN13153376, study PRJNA577476) | soil metagenome | isolation source: 60 cm soil or saprolite under Garry oak tree replicate 1 | place: USA:California | collected 2016-06-15
GTACCTGCGTGACTTCGCCGCGCTGATGGCCGAGCACAGCCTGGACGGCGTGACCTACGGGCACTTCGGCGACGGCTGCGTGCACATCCGCATCGACTTCCCGTTCTCCACCGCGCCGGGCCGTTACCGGCAGTTCGCCATGGCCGCGGCGCAGCTGGTAGGCAAGTACGGGGGCTCGATGTCCGGCGAGCACGGCGACGGCCGGGCCCGGGGCGAGCTCTTGCCCGCCATGTACTCACTCGAAGCCATCGACACCATGGCCGCGGTCAAGGCGATCTTCGACCCGGGCGACGTGTTCAACCCCGGCGTGCTCGTCGACCCGGCGCCGCTGGACGCGGACCTGCGCGTGCCGCTGGCCCGGCCGCTGCGCCGCGGGCTTGGCTTCGCCTATCCGCACGACGGCGGCGACCTGTCCACCGCGGTGCACCGCTGCGTCGGCGTGGGCAAGTGCCGGGCCGACACCGGCGGCGTCATGTGCCCGTCGTACCTGGCCACCAGGGACGAGAAGGATTCCACCCGCGGCCGGGCGCGGGTGCTGCAGGAGCTCGCGAACGGCACGCTGGTCAACGGCTTCGCCGCGGCGGAGGTGGCGGAGTCGCTGGACCTGTGCCTGTCCTGCAAGGGCTGCTCGTCGGACTGCCCGGCCGGGGTGGACATGGCCACCTACAAGGCTGAGGTGCTGTATCAGCGGTACCGCCGCCGGCCGCGCCCGCCGGCGCACTACTCGCTGGGCTGGCTGCCCCGATGGGCCCGGCTGGCCTCGCACGCGCCGGGCCTGGCGAACGCCGTCCTGCGCACCCCGGCGCTGGCCGGACTGGCCAAGCGGGCGGGGGGAATCGACGCCAGGCGGCCGCTGCCGCGGTTTGCCGCGCAGACCTTCCGGGCCTGGTTCGCCGAACGGGCCGGAGCGAAGGCCGGGACGCCGGTGCTGCTGTGGGTGGACACGTTCACCGACCACTTCACGCCCGAGGTCGGCCAGGCCGCCGTGCGGGTGCTCGAGGCGGCCGGGTACGCGGTGGACATCACCGGTCAGCCCGTGTGCTGCGGGCTGACCTGGATCTCCACCGGCCAGCTGGACGGCGCGCGTCGGCAGCTGCGGCGCAGCCTGCAGGCCCTGGAGCCGGCGGTGCGGGCAGGCACCCCGATCGTGGGGCTGGAACCCTCGTGCACCGCCGTGCTCCGCGGCGACATCACCGAGCTGCTGCCGGCCGACCCGCGCGCCCGCCAGGTCCGCGCCGCCACCCGCACGCTGGCCGAGCTGCTGGCCGGTGACGCTCAGTGGGCGCCACCGGACCTAAGCGGCGTGCGCGCGGTGGCCCAGCCGCACTGCCACCACCATGCCGTGATGGGCTGGCACGCCGACTCCGCGCTGCTCGCCCGGGCCGGCGCCGAGGTCACCGCGGTCGGCGGCTGCTGCGGCCTGGCCGGCAACTTCGGCGTCGAGCGCGGCCACTACGACGTCTCGCGGGCCGTCGCCGAGACCGCCCTGCTGCCCGCCGTGCGCGCGGCCGAGGGCGCGGTGGTGCTGGCCGACGGGTTCTCCTGCCGCACCCAGCTCGACCAGCTGGCCCACGTCAGCGGCACTCACCTGGCCCAGCTCCTGGCCAGCCGCCTGGACGGCGGCCTGGCTGGCGGCCGGTAGCCGAGCCGGGTTACCTGACCGCCTGAACCTGCGTGGTCTGGGCGACGAGGCGCTCCTGCGAGTCGTACACGCTGGTCTGGGCGGTCACCGTCGTCCGGCCCCGGTGCACCGGCACGGCCACCGCGCGCACCGTTCCGCCGCTGACCGGCCGGAACATGTGGCTGGTCGAGGTGATCGTGGCCGTGGTCTTGCCCTCGGGCAGCCCGAGGAACGTCACCAGCGCGCCCGCGGTGTCCGCCAGGGACATCAGGACTCCGCCGTGCATGACCCCGGCGGAGGTGCACAGGTGCGGGGCCCAGTCCAGCCGGGCGACCACCCGGCTGGCGTCGGCCTCGTCCAAGACCACGCCGAGCTGCCCGGCGAACGGCAAAAGCGCGACAAGGGCGTTCAGGTCAGCCGACATGACAGGAGACTATAAGGCGCGTTCGGCGTGTATCAGGCACATGGCCCGGCCCTCTGAACCGGTGACTGCCCCAGAACGGGGCAAGCCAGGTGAATGAAACAGGGGGATCACCATGGCCGCTATACCCATCCGCGCCCGCCTGGCCGCGTCTCGCGGGCCGCGCGCCACGGCAGCGCGGGTCGCCGCGGCGCTGGCCGCCGTTCTGCTGCTGGCCACGCTGACCGCCGCGGCCCGCCAGCCCGGCTACGCCACCGCCTGGCTCGAATACCAGTTGCGCGGCAACGCCACCGCGGCCGGCGCCTTCACCGGCCCGCACCCCGAACTGGTAGCGAACGCCAACTGGCCAGGAAGCGCCGTCAAGTAAGCAACCCGGGCCCACCTGTGCATCGCCCGGTACACTCGGCAGGTGATGGCCGCGCAGGCCAGGGCGGGCGAGCCGCCGGGACCCGAGATTGCCCTGAATAAGCTGACTCTGTCCGCTAACATGAAGCGGCTGGCTGAGTTCGTGGCCGCTGTTCTCGGACCAGCCCTGGTCGCCGACACCGGCGCTTGGGGAACCTACGCGTGGACTTCGGTGGTGCTCGGCGCACCGGGGTACCGGCTGGGCGGCGGAACCGACGAGGTCCTGAAGAACGCCATCGCGCAACGGGTCCTCGGGCTCCCACGCCCCGCGTGAGGAGCAGCTTCATGACTATGAGCGACACCCTGGCTCTCAGCGAGGACCAGCGCGCCCTGCAGAGCACCCTGCGCGGTTTCCTGGCCGACCAGCTGCCACCCGCCGCGCTGCGCGCCGCCCTGGAGACCCAGGTCGGCTACAGCCCGGAACTGCATGCCCGACTGGCCGGCGAGCTCGGGCTGACCGGGCTGACGATCCCGGAGGAGTTCGGCGGCCTCGGTATGTCCCAGGCCGAGGCGAGCGTGGTGCACGCCGAGTTCGGCCGCGCCCTGTATCCGGGCCCGTTCCTGGCCACCGCCCTAGCCGCCCGCGTGCTGCTCGCGGCCGGTGACCGCGCGGCCCAGGAGCACTGGCTGCCGCGGCTGGCCGACGGGTCGGCGACCGCGACGGTCGCGGCCGCCGGCGAGGGCGGCCATTGGGCGCCGGGACCGGACAGCGTCCGAGCCGAGCGGGTGAAGAGGGCTAGTGAAGAGGGAATGGGGAGGTGGGTCGGGGGCTGGCGGCTCTACGGCCACCGGTGGTACGTCCTGGCCGCCCACGTGGCCGACATCGTCGTGGTACCGGCCATCACCGAGTCCGGCCCGGCGATATTCCTGGTGGAGTCCAGGTCCCTGGGCTTCACCGCCTCCGGGCAGCTGGGCCTCGACCTGACCCGGCGGGTCTGCGTCACCGCCTTCGACGAAGCCCCGGCCGTGCTGCTCGCCCAGGGCGACTTCGCGGTCGCCGCGCTGGGCCAGGCCGAACACGACTTTCTGCTCGCCACCGCCGCCGAAGCCGCCGGCGGCATCGGCTGGTGCCTGGACGCGGCCATCGCCTACGCCAAGGACCGCGAGCAGTTCGGGCAGCCGATCGGATCCTTCCAGGCGGTCGCGCACGCCTGCGTCGACATGCTCGCGGAATTCCAGGCGGTCTCGGCGGCCGCCAGGTACGCCGCGGTGGCGGCCGCGGACGGCACCGACGAGGCCCCGATAGCGGCCCACGTCGCCGCCCTGCGGGCCGGCGAGGCCTACCGCGCGGTGACCGAATCCGCCATCCACCTGTTCGGCGGGATCGGGTTCACCTGGGAGCACGACGCGCACCTGTATTACCGCCGCGCCTGGTCGGCCGAACGCCTGGCCGGCGGCCCGCAAGCGCACCGCGCCGCCATCTCCGACCTCGCGGGGCTGTAGCGACAGCCCGGGTGCTCAACCCCGGCCGGCGGCCTCAACCCCGGCGGGCGACGCCGACGAGTCCCCAGAATTTCCGCGGGTCCTCTGGGACGTCATCGGGGGAGTCGGGGCGCCACTCCGGAAGGTAGACCAGGCCGGGCTCGATGAGGTCGAATCCGTCGAAGAAGCGGAGGATGTCAGCGCGCGGGCGGAGCGCGGAGCGTGCTGCGACCCTGCCTTCGTAGGCTTTCATGGTGGCCGACGACAGCTCAGGTTTCGCGTCGCTGCAGGCCTGGCAGAGGACGAGGTAGCTGCCTGGCGCCAGGGCGTCGCGCAGTCTCGCCACGATGCGCCACGGGTCTTCCTCGTCCGGGATGAAGTGGAGGACGGCCACCAGCAGCAGCGCGACGGGCTGGCTGAAGTCCAGCAGCAGCTGGGTTGCGGGGTCGGCGAGGATTTTCTCTGGTTCGCGCAGGTCAGCCTGGATGATCGTGGCGGCGGGGTTGTCCTGGAGCAGAAGCCTGCTGTGGGCCACGGCGATCTCATCGGAGTCGACGTAGACGACGCGGGCATCCGGGGCGATCTCCTGGGCGACCTCGTGCACGTTGCGCTCGGTCGGGATACCGGAGCCGATGTCGAGGAACTGGCGGATCCCCGCCTGCCCGGCAAGGTAGCGGACGGCGCGTCCGAGGAAGGCCCGGTTGGCGCGCACCGCGGCGCGCAGGGTCGGGTCCACGGCCAGCATCGCGCGGGCGGCATCCTGGTCGGCGATGAAGTTGTTGCTGCCGCCCAGCCAGTAGTCATAGACGCGGGCCGTGTTGGCCTTTCCTGTGTCAATTCCCGGCGGCACCCAGCCAGGCTCCACCTCATCACCTTCCCGTCATTCCAGCACGCTCATTACACCCATCGTTAGCCTAGAGGGGACTCACGTGCCGTCGCGACCGCCCGCCTTTCCGGCTGGCTACCTGCCGTTTCCCGGCGGGTTACCGTATGTAGCGCAAGTCACCAGTTCCCGGGTTCTTCTGGACCAGCCGGACCGCTGTACTAAAGTGACTTTTATCCACCATTACTAGGGTGATCTTCATTCTCTGAAATGCGCTGGGACCGGAGTATCCGCAGGTGATAACGGACGGCGGTGGCGGGCTACCCGTTGGCCTGGCCCCGAGTTCGGCGGTCTCCTGGCCTGCCTCGGGCCTGACCCTGAGCGAGATCGCCGGGCTGGTCCTGGAAGCGGCGGTGCCCCGGTTCGCCGACGCGGTAGCGGTGTTCGCCCTGGAGGGTCTGCTGGCTGGCGGGGAACCTGACGGCCGGACCGTCGGCGGGCAAGTCATCGCCCGCAGGCTCGGCAGCGGGTATGCCCGGGACGGCCACCCGGTGGCCGATCCGGCGTTCGCGGGCGGGGAAGTGCTGGCCCTCGATGGCGGCTCGCCATGCTCCCGCTGCGTCCGCGGCGGCGGTCCGGTCATCTTCGGCGAAACGGACGGGCAGGTGCTAGAACGGGCGGGCTACCGCGACGGCGCCGCCGGGGTCACGGGGACCATGTCCAGATATTCCTCGTTCCTGGCGGTACCCATGATCGCTGGGCAGATCGTGACCGGGTTCCTGCTGTTTGCCCGCGGGCCGGCCGCGCCGCCGTTCACTGCTGGTGATGCCGGGCAGGTGGCGGGCCTGGCGGCGCGGGCCGCGGGCTGCGTCGCCAGCGCCTGCCTGGCGATCGGCCAGCAGCGGGTCGCCGCGGCCCTGCGGCAGCGGCTGATCCCGGCCGCCCCGCGCGCCCCGGCCGGGATCGAGGTGGCCGCCCGTTGCCTGCCCGCGCCCGGCCAGGTGAGCAGCGGAGACTGGTACGACATTCTCGCCTTGCCCGGCGGGCGGGCCGGGCTGATCGCCGGGGACGCGATGGGCCACGACGAGCAGGCCGCCGCCGCGATGACGCAGTTGCGTGCCGCCGCGCACGCCCTCGGCGACCTTGACCTGCCGCCAGCCGAAGTGCTGCGCCGGCTCGATCGGACCACGGCGGCGCTGGGCATCGTCACGTTCGCCACCTGCATCTACGCCGTCATCGACCCCGCCAGCCACTCCTGCGTGGTAGCGAGGGCGGGGCACCTCCCCCCGGTCATCGCCCGGCCCGACGGCACGACGAGCGCCCCCGACCTGCCGTCCGGCCTGCCGATCGGCCTCGGCACCGCCATCTACGGCCAGCTCACCCTCCCGCTCCCGCCGGGTGCGGTCCTCGCCCTGTACACCGACGGGTTGGTGGACACTCGGACCCGGTCCTCGGACGAGGGCGTGCGTGAGCTGCGTTCGGTCCTAGGTAGCCAGGCCGGGTCCCTGGATGCCGCCTGCGACCACCTCCTGCAGTCCCTGGCGCCGCGCCGGGAAGACGACACCACCGTGGTGCTGGCCCGCATCCCGCCTGGGGGGCCATTGCCGCCGCCGCCTGTCCACCTGTGAACGCCGGGCTCCGGGCCGGCGGGGTGCGCCTTCACGGAGCCGCTGTCCCCAAGGATGGGGGGCGGAATGCGGCGAAGGGATTGGTGACGATCAGGGTCCGGGTCGCGAACCGGTAGAGCGTAGCTGGCCTGCCGCCAAGGGACGTAGGTCGGACGGCGGCGGGCGTGGCCTCGATAACGCCGCGGCGGGTCAGGACCCGCTGCAGGTTGGTCGCCGAGACCGGATGGCCGACCGAGGCGGCGTAAATGTCCCGTAGCTGCGCGATCGTAAAAGTATCGGGGGCCAGGGCGAAGCCGATGTTGGTGTAGGACAGCTTGGCCCGTAGCCGGTCCCGCCCCGATTCGGCGATCGACCCGTGGTCGAACGCGGTCCGCGGAAGGCCCTGGACCGCGTGCCATGCGGTGTCCGAGGGAATTGCCGGCTCGACGTCGGCGGATATCAGTGCCAGGTAGGCCGTGGCTAGCATGCGGCCCCTGGGATCCCGCCCCGGATCACTGCGGGTCTCCAGTTGCTCCATGTACGCGATGTCGGTGAGGTCAACCTTGGCGGCCAGATGCCTTCCCACGGACGTCCCGAGGCGCTCACGCCCCCCCAGCGGGCCGCCGGGCAGCGCCCAGAGCCCCTCGAACGGCGGCGCGCCCCGTTGCCAGAGCAGGACGTGCAGGGTGTTGTGGCGGACCTGGAGGACCACGGCCAGCGCCTCGTGAGAGAACCGCTCGCCCGGCCAGGGCGGCCCGGCCGGTTCGTCCCGCCCTTCAGGTCCGTAAGCCCGCGGCTCATCTTCTGGCACGTACGCATCGTACTGAGCTAGTCGGTTTTAGACTATGAGGCGAAAAGTGTTTTACACTCGGAGTCTAAAACTTCGACGAGAGATGGGCAGATCATGACCAGTACTGAGGCAGCCCCAGATCAGGTCGGCGGGGCGCAGGTCGGCGCAGACTGGGCGGTGGAGGTCCGGCGGCTGGCGGCGCATCGCGATGCAGTGATCCTGGCGCACAACTACCAAGTCCCCGAGATCCAGGACGTCGCCGACCACGTCGGCGACTCGCTTACGTTGTCCCGCCTGGCCGCGGCGAGCACCGCGAGCGTCATCGTGTTCGCCGGCGTCTACTTCATGGCGGAAACCGCTAAGATCCTGGCCCCGGACCGGACGGTGCTGATCCCGGAACCCAGGGCCGGCTGCTCGCTCGCCGACACCATCACCGCGCAGCAGGTAAGGGAGTGGAAAGCCGAGCACCCCGGAGCCGCGGTGGTCGCTTACGTGAACACCAGCGCCGAGGTCAAAGCCGAATCCGATCTGTGCTGCACCTCTGCACGCTGGGATCAGCCCGGCTGAGCTGCGCCGCAAGGCCAGCGCCGAACCTGCGGCCGAGCTCTTCATCCATCCCGAATGCGGGTGCTCGACCGCCGCGCTCTGGCAGGCGGGGGAGGGCGACCTGCCAGCCGGCCGCACCCGGGTGCTGTCCACCGGGGGCATGCTCGACGCCGCTCGGACGACCACGGCGCCCGCCGTGCTCGTGGCCACCGAGACCGGCATGCTGCACCAGTTGCGCCGGGCCAATCCCGCCGTGCGCTGGGAGCCGGTCAACCCGGACGCCGTATGCCGCTACATGAAGATGACGACACCGGCCGCCCTGCTGCGCTGCCTGCGCGAGGGCGTAACGGAAGTGACCGTCGCCCCCGGCGTGGCCCGGCGGGCCCGGCGCGCTGTGCAGGCAATGCTATGACCGGGCCGGAGCTCCGCCACCTGCCCTGGTCGCAGACGCACTGGGAACGCGAAGCCGATGTAGTGGTCGTGGGATCAGGGGCGGCGGGCATGACCGCGGCCATGACCGCCGCCTGGCACGGCCGCAACGTGGTGCTGCTCACCAAGGAGGACATCGGCGGGGGTGCGACGCCACTCGCCCAGGGCGGCCTAGCCGCCGCGATCGGCCCCGGGGACGACCCGGGCCGGCATGGGCGGGACACGATCGATGCGGGCGCCGGCCTCTGCGATCCAGCCGCCGTGGCGACGCTGGCAGCGGAGGCCCCGGACGAGATCGCTCGCCTGGCCGGGCGTGGTGCCCGGCTAGAGCGAACGGCGCTCCACCTGGAAGCCGGGCACAGCCGCAAGCGGATCGTGAACGCCGGGGGCGACGCGATCGGCGCCGAGGTTAACCGGGTACTCCGGGCTGCCCTGCTGGCCAGCCCGGTCCGGATCCTCGCCCGCTGTGTCGTCCTGGACGCCCTGATCGACGACCAGGGCTCGGTGGGCGGGGTGCTGGCGGGGATGCCCGGCGACGATGGGGCATTGCGGGTGGGTACGGTGACGGCGCGCGCTGTCATTCTGGCCACCGGTGGCTTCGGCCAGGCCTACGCGACAACCACCAACCCGGCCGGGCTGACTGGCGACGGCCTGGCGCTGGCCGCCCGCGCCGGAGCGGAGCTGCGAGACCTGGAATTCGTGCAATTCCACCCAACGGTGCTGTGGCAGGAATCGGCCCGGGGCCAGTGCCCGCTCATCACCGAGGCCTTGCGCGGGGCTGGGGCGGTGCTGGTCGACGTGGCGGGCCAGCCCGTTATGGCCGGGCGTCATCCATTCGGCGACCTGGCCCCCAGGGACGTCGTGTCGTCGGCCATGCAGCAGCGAATGGGATGCGGGGACGGGCCAGGCGATCACCTCTGGCTGGACGCCACCGCGCTAGGCCGTGCCGTGCTGGAGCGAGAGTTCCCCACAGTCACTGCCCTGTGCCGGGCGCGGGGGATGGATCCGGTGACCGAGCCGATCCCGGTCGCGCCCGGCGCGCACTACGCCTGCGGTGGTATCCGGGCTGACATGGACGGGCGGACCTCAGTCCCCGGGCTCTACGCCGTCGGGGAGGCCGCATCGACCGGCGTGCACGGAGCCAACCGCCTGGCGTCCAATTCCCTGACCGAGGCCCTGATCACCGGACGGCGTGCCGGGGAGCTGCTCGGGCGGGACTTGCCTGAGCCATCAGCCAGCCTGCGGCTACCTCCCGCTGGCCCGGGGATGAACCCCGCTTTCCGGCCGGCCCTGGCCGCGGCCATGTCACGAGACGCGGGGGTGCTGCGCGACTACGAGGATATGGAACGCCTCCAGCAGACGCTGGGGCAGGCCCCGCCCGCAAGGGGAGGGTCTGCGGGTCTGGACCTGGCCACGGTCGAGGCGACCAGCCTGCATGCGGTCTCGGTCCTGGTCGCCGTGGCCTGCCTGGCCCGCGGGGAGAGCCGCGGATGCCATCGGTGGCGGACTGCACCGCCTGATGTCTCAGCCGCACGGGCACGCCATACCGTGCTGCGCGTGGAGGCGGGCCAGCCGCGGGCGGCCTGGTCCGGAGCGGGGCCCGGAGCATGACCCTGAACGCGACGATCTCCGCACGGTTGCTCGCCGCCGGCCTGGATCCCGAAGACACCGAGCGGGTGGTCCGTGGCGCGCTCGACGAGGATCTGCGTTACGGACCCGATGTGACGTCGGCCGCGACCGCCGCGGCGGACGCGCGGGCCGTGGCCGGTGTCGTGGCCCGCGAACCCGGCGTGCTGGCTGGCCTTCCGGTCGTCCTCGCCGTCCTCGACGCCGCCGGGATCCAGCCGGGGGCGGCCGAGCCGCGGCGCGAGGACGGTGACCGGATCGACGGGGGCACCGAAGTACTGCGGATCCGTGCCCCGCTGAGAGAACTACTCGGCGCCGAACGAACCCTGCTCAACTTTCTTACTCACCTGTCCGGAATCGCCACCGCGACCAGGGCCTGGGCTGACGCCCTGTCCGGCACGGGATGTGCGGTGCGTGACACCCGCAAGACCACACCGGGCCTGCGTCAGCTCGAGAAATACGCCGTGCGGTGCGGCGGCGGCGTGAACCACCGGATGGGACTCGGCGATGCCGCGCTGATAAAAGACAACCACGTGGCTGCGGCGGGCGGGATCGCGGCGGCGATCGCCGCCGTACGCGCGGCCGCACCCGGATTGCCGCTCGAGGTGGAGTGCGACACCCTGGCCCAGGTCCATGAGGCTCTGGAGGCCAACGCCATGCTCGTCCTGCTCGACAACATGGACCTGGCCGATCTGCGCTCGGCTGCGGCCATGGCGCGCAGGTATCCCCAGGCTCGGCTGGAAGCCAGCGGAGGGCTGAGGCTGGAGGCGGCCAGATCCGTGGCACAGACGGGCATCGATTTCGTCGCCGTCGGCGCTCTCACCCATTCAAGTCCCGCGCTCGACCTGGGCCTGGACCTCGTCAACGATGACCGGCCACCCTCGGGTAGTCCGGGAAGAAACTAACCGAGGGTGACCGGAATCATTCGCCGAGGCCGCCGGCCGCGGCGCGGCCAGGGCGGCGTGTTCTTCTCGCAGCCGGGCGAACTGGGCTTCCAGGTCGGAGACGCGCTGGCGAAGACGGTGCAGTTCGGCGGCTATGCGCTGGTTCGGCCCGCAGACTTGGCCGAGGAGAGCCTTCGCCATGACGGGAGTTCCTCCCTGGTCACCGCGGGTGTTACGGATTCCATGCCATCCGGTGCGGGTGCAATCCAGGTGCATTGCCTGTGGCGGCGGGATGGAGAAGTCCATGCCGTCTTCACCGCTGCTGCGCCTCATTTCCCCATGGCCGACCCGGCGGAGTGCTACCTGGCCGAACTCGCGTCGATCAGCGAAGAGTGGTCAATCGGCTCCTTCGAGACCGGCACGGTGGAACTCGACACCGTCCCTGCACCGCCGTACTCCCCGTCGAGGTACAGATTCACCAGCCGGATGGCGCGGCAAGATTCAATGAGATGGGACCGAGCCTATAGTCGTCCGCCGACGGTGCTCAGGGCGCGGCCTTGCGGGCGGCGAAGGCGGACAGCAGCTCGAAGCCGACATGGGCGGCGGCGATGCCGGTGATCTGAGCGTGATCGTAGGCGGGCGCGACCTCCACGATGTCTGCGCCGACCAGGTTCAGCCGGGCGAAGGAGCGCAGGGTGGCCAGCAGCTCCCGGCTTGACAGGCCGCCGGCCTCGGGGGTGCCGGTGCCGGGCGCGTGCGCCGGGTCGAGCACGTCGATGTCGACCGAGACGTACACCGGCCGGTCGCCGACCCGCATGCTGATGCGCTCCACGATGCCGGCCACGCCGAGCTCCTCGACGTCCGGCGCCGGCACCACCTGGAAGCCGAGCTCGGAGTCCTCGGTCAGGTCGGCGTCGCTGTACAGCGGCCCGCGGATCCCGACGTGCAGGCAGCCGGTCCGGTCCAGCAGGCCTTCCTCGGCGGCCCGGCGGAACGGCGTGCCGTGCGTGTAAGCGGCGCCGAAGTAGGTGTCCCAGGTGTCCAGGTGCGCGTCGAAGTGGACCACGGCCACCGGGCCGTGCGCGGCCGCCACCGCGCGGAGCATGGGCAGCGCCACTGTGTGATCACCGCCGAGCGTCAGCAGGGAGCGGGCGCGTTCGGCCAGGGCACGCGCCCCCCGCTCGATGGCGCTGATCGCCTCGTCGATGCTGAACGGGTTGACCGTTAGGTCTCCGGCGTCGGCGACCTGCTGGCTGGCGAACACCGGGACCTGCAGCGCCGGGTTGTAAGGCCGGAGCAGGCGGGACGACTCCCTGATGTGGGACGGCCCGAAGCGGGCGCCGGGCCGGTAGCTGACCCCGCTGTCGAACGGGACGCCGACCACGGCGACGTCGGCCTGCGTCACCTCGTCGAGGCGCGGCAGGCGGGCGAAGGTGGCCTCCCCGCCGTAGCGGGGTACCACGGTCGCGTCGACCTGCCCGACGGTGTCGCCAGTGACAATGCGCCGAACGGGCTCGGTCATCTCACTCCCCGTCGATGGTCTGCAGCTCCCGCTCGCTCGCCCTGATGGCGGCCTGCTCGGACGCCAGGTCCAGCGAGCGGGACAGACCCAGGTATACCAGGCCGGAGACGAGCAGGCCGACCAGCCAGGAGTAGTCCACGCCGTTGGTCAGGTGGGCCGGGAAGTAGCCGGTGTACGAGAAGCCGGCGATCGGCGGCAGCACCATGAACGGGATCTCGGCGGCGAATCCCGCGAAGTACGCGGTCAGGCCACGCCAGCCCCAGGCGCCGTAGACCCCGTCGGGGCGGAAGATATCGGTGATCGCGTAGTGCCCGCGGCGGACGAAGAAGAAGTCCACCAGGTTCAGCGCGGTCCACGGCACCAGCAGGTAGAGCATCAGCGTCAGCGAGTTCAGCACCGCGGTGACCGCGGTGCTTGATCCGCTGGTGGAGATGCCCGCGCCGATCGCGTACCACACGATGGCCAGCGCGACGACCGTCACCGCGCGCCACGCCCGGCTGGTCTTGAGCGTCTTGAACGAGTCGATTCCGGTCAGGACGGTCAGCATCCCCCCGTAGGCGTTCATGCCCATCGTGGCCAGCAGCGCCGTCGCCGACAGGAACGCGGTGATCGAGCCGAGCGGGGCGGCCACGTTGTCGCCGACGACCTGCAGTCCGACCAGGCCGTCGCTGATGCCCAGCCGGGTCGCCAGCCACGCGCCCAGCGCGATCAGCCAGATCGCCGAGCTGGAGGCGCCGAAGAATACCGCGCCGATGATCCCGCGTACGGGAGTCTTGCGCGGCATGTAACGGGAGTAGTCCGACACGTACGGCGCGTAGGTGATGTTGTAGGCGGCGGCCACCGAGAACTGGGCCATGAACGCCGCGAAGACAAACCCGCCGGGGTGGTGTGGCGCGGCGCCGCCGGCGTGCCCGGTCGAGATGGCGATCGAGATGATCGCATAGCACGGGAGCGAGATGACCAGGAGGAACCGGAACACCCGGTGCACCCAGTCGTAGCCGAAGATGGCCAGCGCCGCGGCGAGCACCGCGGTGACGGCCGCCACCAGGTGGGCGTTCCAGCCGAAGGCGCCGTGCAGCCCGCTGGCCATCAGCACCTGGTCGGCCACGTTGAAGGCCATGTAGGTGAACAGCACCGCGAACAGCGCGACGACGACGCCGCGGTAGCCGAGCTGCGCCCGGGTCTGGATCATCTGAGGCAGCCCGAACACCGGGCCCTGGGTGGCGTGGAAGGCCATGAACAGCGTGCCGAACCAGATGCCCAGCGCGCCGGCCAGGATGGACCAGCCCAGCGACAGGCCCAGCGCAGGGCCGACGAAGCCGATCGGGATGGTGAAGTACTGGAAGTTCCCCAGGAACCACAACATGGTCTGCTGCCAGGTCTTGCCGTGCCGCTCGGTGTCCGGGATCCAGTCGATAGAGTGCACCTCGATCTGGCCGAGCAGGCCGCGCTCGAGTTCCTCTGCTGCGGGTTCCCGGGACTGTGTTGCCATGGCTGCCTCCCAGCTCGATGTGACCTGCCTCGCGAGTTATGATTGCTATGGGTTTCCTGTTAGTCAACCTTTGTTTCATAAATAATCCGGGAGTTTCCTCAAGGGAGGGCCAGTGCCCAGCGCCAGCAGGGGGGACGGCGCGCCGGATGCGGTTCCTGACGGCACGCACATTGGCGCCCAGCTGAAGGCGGCCAGGCTCGCCGCCCGCATGAGCATGGCCGAAGTCGCCGAGCAGGCCGGACTGACCAAGGGCTTCGTGTCCAAGTTGGAGCGGGACCTCGCCAACATCTCGGTGGCCTCGCTCATCCGGCTTTGTGACGCGCTGGGCGTCTCCGTGGGCTCGCTGTTCCAGGCGCCCAAGGGAGAGGTGGTCCGCCACGATGTCCGCCCGCCGATCAATTTCGGCGGCAGGAAGATGACGGAATACCTGCTCACGCCGTCCGGCGAGAAGCGCGTGCAGGCCATCCTCAGCGACATCGAGCCCGGCGGCGGGAGCGGGAAAGAGCCCTACTCGCTGCCGGCCGACGTAGAGTTCGTCTTCATCCTGGCCGGGCAGCTGCAGGTCACCGTGGCCAGGGAGCAGATCACCCTCGATCAGGGCGACGCCTTCACCTTCCCGGCCAACATGGAGCACACCTTCCACGTGCCCCCCCGGGCGGGCCGCGCCCAGGTGCTCTGGATAGTCGCGCCCGCCCTCCCCGACCACGGCCTCGACGCGCCGCCAGCCGCCCCGCCGGGCTAGGCGCCCGCCATCCCATGCGCTCCAGCACTGGATAATCCATCACTAGATATTTTGTAACTAGAGATGTATAACGGGAGGGCCGCCTGCGCCTTGTCGGCGGAGGCAACGTAGGTGAAGGCCACCGCGGCCCCGTCGCGGGCCAGCCGTCGCGCTATCGCCGCCCCGATTCCGCGGCTGCCTCCAGTCACCAGGGCTACCTTGCCTGCGAGCTCGTTCATGCCTGCCTCCCCGACGGCTGATACGTCAGGACCACGACGCCGGTGCCGAAGGTCTTCGCCCCGGCGAATTTAAGGGCCTGCTTCTGCCCGTCGCGGAACAGCACCTGGCCGCTGCCCACCATGACGGGATGGATCGAGAGCCGGAGTTCATCGACGAGACCGCGCTCGAGCAGCGTCTGCGCCAGGCGGCCGTGCCCGTAGAGCGCGAGGTCCCGGCCGTCTTGTTGTTTGAGCTTGGCCACTTCGGCCACGGCGTCGCCCCTGACCACGGTCGAGTTGTTCCAGTCGGCCTGCTCCAGGGTCGAGGAGAAGACGTACTTGCGGATGCTGTTCATCCGGTCGGCGAAGTCGCCGATCTGGCCGGGCCAGACGGCCGAGAAGAGCTCGTACGTCCCTCTCCCCATCAGCATCGCCTCGGTCCCCGCGAGCCGCTCCAGTGCCTCTTGCTGAACTTCTGCGTCGCGGTATTCCATGGCCCAGGCGGGCGGGTCGCCGATCACGCCGTCGGCTGAGACCAGGGTGGATTCAATGACCTTGCGCACAACTACCTCCGCGGTTGCTTTTGGCCATGAAGACCGGCCAGCATCAGAAAAGGAATCGCGGCCGCTAACCGACTGGCCTGACCGGAGGTCACGGCCTGGCGGACGGCTCCGCGTGGGCGGTCGAGTACGACAGCCACTGCATCGGCAGCGCCGGGCTCCGCGTGGACGCCGATCAGCACTGCGCGACCTACACGGTGGGCTTGTTCGTCGCCGCCTTGCGCGGCCGAGGGCTGGGCCGTGAGGTAACGCGGCTGGTCGTGGCCTGGAGCTTCGGCGCCCTGGGGTTGCACCGGATCCAGCTGGAGGTGCTGGCCGCCAATACCCGCGCCATCAACTGCTACCTGGCCTGCGGCTTCCGCCGGGAAGGAGTCCGGCGGGAAGCCGAACTGTACCCGGACGGCTGGAAAGACCTCATCCTCATGGGGCTGCTGCGGTCCGAGTGTGCAGGCTAGGCGGCCCGGGGTTTTATCCCGAACGGTCCGGGTTTCCCGCCCGGTCATCCGCTCGCGCCTCGCGGACCCGGACGCTCGCGACCGCGCGGCCCAGGCCGGGATGGCTGGCCTGGACGGTAACCGGGCCGGAAGCGCCGGGCCGCGAGCGTATCCAGACGGCGCCGGCGCCGCCCGCGGCGGCGAAGTCGAAGGGGTTGTCGCCGATGAGCACCGCCGGGCCCGCGACGTCGAAGGTGACCGGGCCCGCGACGTACGGGCGTGGCGCGCCGTAGCGGTCGACCGCGCGGAACGCCAGCCGGGTGGCGTCCGCGCCGTCGCCGTCGATCTCCGCGTCGTCGGCCGCCAGCCACAGCACGTCGCCGGACGGGTCAGAAGCCAGCGACCGGGAGGCGACCTTGACCGCACCGAGGTAGCCGTCGATGCGCAGCTCGGGCCGGGAGGAGCCGTCGACCGCGCTGAAGTCGACGAACGACGGCGGGTAAGGAAGGTGTCCGTAGCCAGCGGTATCGGGCGTGACGGTGGCGAAGTGCGCGCCGCCGACGTACACCTCGAGCCGGTCGAGGTTGGCGCAGATCATCGCGGCCGGCAGGGCGGTGACGGGGGACACCGGGCCGAAATGCCAGTAGAACGCGGGCGCGATCACCGGGCGGACCCGCGGGTCGGCCTGCGCCTGGTAGATGGCGGCGCCGGGCTTGGGGACCCGGAACTCATCGACCACGCCGGTGTACTTCACGCCCCGGTACTGATTGCCGCTGCCGGACGGGTAGTCGAACCCGGACCAGGCGAGCAGGCCGCAGTAGCGGTCGTCGGAGGCGGCGATGTCGTGCACCCGCCCGTGCGCGGTCGCCTGCCCCTGCTGGACGGCCTGCGGGTCGGTGCGGCGGTAGTAGATGGCCGGCCCGGACAGCGTGCCGACCGCCTCGCTGACCAGATACGGCTTCCCGGCCCCGTCTACCGGCGGCTGCAGGATCGGCTGCTTGACGCCCGCCGCGTCGGTGACCGAGGAGTAGTCGTCCTCGGCGAACACGTCCTGCTGGTAGTCGGTGGTGAGGCGCAGCCCGGCCATGGCGCCGGCCGTCGGCCGCGAATCGTCCAGGGAGTGCGCGAGCTCGTTGGTGCTGGTGTAGAACGCGGTGTCGTTGGGGGTCTCGTTGAGCCGGGCGCCCCAGATGATGATCGACGGGTGGTTGCGGTCCCGGACGATCATCTCTCCGATGTCGCGGTAAGCCAGCGCCAGCCAGGAGTCATCGCCCAGGTAGCCCCATCCCGGGGCCTCTTCCCAGGCCATCAGCCCGAGCTCGTCGCAGGCGTCGTAGAAGGCCTCCGACTGCGGGTAGTGCGAGCAGCGCACCATGTTGCAGTTCAGCTCGCGCCGCATGATCTCGGCGTCCCTGGCCTGCACCCGGGCGGGCATCGCGCCGCCGGCGTACGGGAAGAACTGGTGCCGGTCCACGCCGAACAGCTTGACCCGGCGGCCGTTGAGATAGAACCCGTCGAGTGAGAACCTGGCCTCGCGGAACCCGGTCCGCACCCGGTGCTCATGCACCGTGCGCTCGCCCGCCAACAGCTTCGCCGCCACGGTGTACAGCTGCGGACGGTCGGTATCCCACAGGCTGATGCCCTCAAGCCCGGATAGGGTGGCGGTCACCGTCACCTGGCCCGCCCCGGTGATCACCACCGGCACCCGGGCCGAGGCGATCGGCCGGCCGCCGTCGAGCAGCGAGACCGCGACGTGCGCAGCAGCTTCCGCCGGTACAGCTTCCGCCGGTACAGCTTCCGTCGATACTGGCGCGGCGTCCACCGTGGCCTGGACCACCACCCGCCGGGCGGCGGGGTCCAGGACGTTGACCGGCTTGGCGAACACGTCGGCCAGGAAGGCCTGCGACACCACCCGCAGCCGGACGTCGCGATAGATCCCGCCCGGCTGCCAGTAGTCCACGGAGGTGCTGGCGTGCGGCGGCGGCCGGTCCGGCGGCACGTTGAGGTTGAAGGCGGAGTCCAGCCTGACCGCGAGCACGTTCCGGCGTGGCCGCAGCTGGCCGGTGATCTCGGCGCTAAACGGCAGGTAACCGCCCAGGTGATCGGCCACCTCGACGCCGTTCAGGGTCACCGTGGCGCGGGTCATGGCGGCCCCGAAGTCCACGAACACCCGCCTGCCACCGGTGCCGGGCGGCGCGTCGAAGTGCTTGCGGTACATCCACGTCCGTTCCCAGGCCGACGGGTCCCAGTCCTGCCAGGACAGCGGCGTCACCGTGTGCGGCAAGGTCACCGTGGCGAAGCCGCTGTCGTCGAAACCCGGCAGGTCGCTGTCCGCCGAGGCCGGGCCGAACAGCCAGCCGGTGTTGAACGAGACGGTACTCACTGCGGGTCCTCTAGAGGCCGGCGATTATCTCCGCGAGCACGGGCAGGTCGCGATCGGAGCTGATCAGGTAGGACAGGCCGAAACGGTCGCGTCGGGCGCGCAGGTCATCACGGATCTGGGCGGCGCTGCCGATGAACACCGTCGGCATGTCCCACACGGTCTCCACGTCAGTTACCGCCCAGCCGCGGCTGGCGATGAGCTCCTCGGTGCCGGCGCGCCGTCGGCTGGTGATGGTGAAGGTGGCGAACGCGCTGAGTTCCAGCCGTCCGAACCGGTCTCCGGCGGCCGCGCGCAGGGTGGCGATCTTGCTCTCCAGTGCGGCCGGCATCCGGTCGCCCGGGTCATCGGCGTCGTCCGTGCTCTTGATCGGGGCCGGCAGCAGTCCTACCGTGTCGGCGTGCCGGGCGGCGATGCGCAGCATCCGCGGGCCGCCGGCGCCGATGAGCAGGCGCGGGCGACCATGCTGGGCCGGGAGCACGTCCAGGTCGAGGCCGTCGACCCGGTACGAGGGGCCCTGGTGGTGAACCGGCCGGCGATCCAGCAACCCGCCGATGATGGCCAGGGATTCTTCCAGCCGGCTGATCCGCTGCCCCGGCGGGTCGAACGGGATGCCCGCGGCGTCGTATTCGGGCTGGTACCACCCGGCTCCGAGGCCGAGCTCGAAGCGGCCGCCAGACAGGTGGTGCAGGCTGGCCGCCTCATGGGCAACGATCGCGGGATGCCGGAAGTCGTTGCACAGCACCATCGTGCCCACGTGCAGCCGCTCGGTCACCGCGGCCGCCGCGGCCAGGGCGCTGAACGGAGCCAGCTGCTGGCCGAACGCCCCGGCCGAGAAGTGGTCGCGGATCAGCAGCGCCGATACCCCATCACCTTCCACCTGGCGCGCGAAATCAAGCCAGGCCCGGCCCGGCCGGACCGACTCGCTGACCACCCCGAACCGAAGCTCGACTCCCATCCCATGATGATGTGCCCAAGAGCGTCAGTTCCGGAGCCTTTTGGCACATGATCATTGCGGGTGGCGGGTGGCGGGTGGCCGTTACTCGCGACCGTCCGCGGCCAGGGTCCGGCGCATGCCCCGCTGCACCGCGTCGATGAGGTAGGGGCGCAGCCGCGCCGCCGGGACGATGGCCTGCACCGAACCCACCTCGCGGGCCCGCTCGATGCTGTGCACGCTGTCGAACTCGTCGGCCAGCTGCCCCAGCTTCTCCGCGTGCACGGCCGGCCATACCGACGCCAGCTTGGCCCGCAGCGCGGACGCCTCGTCGTGGGCGCCGTTGGCGGTGGCCTCGGCGATCGCGGCCTGCAGGTCGGCTATCCGGGAATCGGCGGAGGTGCGCTTCCTGACCTCGGCGGCGAACACCACCGCGGCGGCGGGCGCGCCGCCGATCACCGAGGCGTGGGAACCCTCGACTGCGGCGACCTCCATGTTTTCGTTGAGCGTGCCGGAGAACACCACGAACGCCCCGCCGTGGTAGCGGGAGACCACGCAGAACACGATCGGGCCGTCGAAGTTGACTATCGCGCGGCCGATCTCGGCGCCGTACTCCAGCTGGAGCTGGCGCAGCGACTCCGGTGAGCCGTCGAATCCCGACAGGTTGGCCAGGATCACCAGCGGGCGGTTCCCGCTGGCGGCGTTGATCGCCCGCGCGGTCTTCTTCGAAGAGCGGGGGAACAGCGTGCCGGCCGTCCACTGCGACGGGCCGTCCACCGGCCAGAACCCGTGCCGCGGCAGCGGCCGCGACTCGAAGCCAATCACCTCCACCGGCTGGCCGCCGAGGTGCGCGTCGAGCACCACCGCCGACTCGGCGTCGGCCATGTCGGCCCAGCGCTCCAGCGGCTTGTGGTCGGAATCGACCACGCCGTGCAGCAGCGCGCGGATGTCGAAGGGCTTCTTGCGCTCGGGGTTGCTCGCCGGGTCGAAGATCTCGCCGAGCGTGCTGAACTCGCTGCTCGGCGCGGCGTGCGGCGACGCGGAGATATCCCGGTCGGCTGGGTCGCTGGTGGGAGCCGGCCGGGGAAAGCGGTCGCCCGCGGCGATGTACGTGTGCTCGTAGTGCGCCAGCAGCACGTCGATCGCGCTGGACAGATCGGGCGCCCAGTACTGGGCCTCGCCGTTCGGGCCCATGATCCGGTCGTAACCGCCGATGCCGAAGTTGTCATCGGCCGAGACGCCGCCGGAATAGTCGAGCGACTGCTTCCCGGTCAGCACCATGGCCGAGTCCGGCGTCATGATCAGCACGCCCCGGGTGTGCATGAGCATCGTCGCCTCGGCGTTCCAGTACGGCTGGGCGCCGACGTTGATGCCGGTCACCACGACGTTGATCTCGCCGCCGTCCTGAGTGAACTCGACGATGCCGCGCAGCGCCCGGGAGATCCAGTCCATGGTCTCGGTGCCGGAGTCCATCGAGATCTTCGCCCCGGCCGAGATGGCGAACCACTCCACCGGGACGTGCATCTGCCGCGCCAGGTCGATGGCGGCGAGCACGCGGCGGCACTCCGGCTCGGCCAGCGCGCCCAGTGCCTGCGTCGGGTCGCCCAGCAGGACGACCCGACGCATCCCCTCGGGATATCGCCTGGTCGGCGTGCTGACCACGCCGAGTACCAGGTTCGCGGTGTTCAGCCCGGGTTCTCGGTCCACCGGCACCGGCGCGCCGGCTTCGTCCAGGTCGTACTCGGTGAACGTGCCGGGGGCTCGGCCCGCATCCGGGCCCTGATCCGGCGAGCGGGTGATCAGCGGGATGAGCTCGTAGGGGTAGACGGTGCCGCGGCGCCGCGCCCTGATCACCTTCTGCGTGTAGGCGTTCAGCTCGCGCAGCGGATCGGGTGGCGGGTCGGTGATGCGCAGCGTCAATCCGGCCCCAGGCGGGCGGGACATCCGCAGCATCAGCTCGCGGGACTCGGCATCGCGGAACTGCACCAGCACCTGCTCGAGCCCCAGCGCCCCGGTGCGCGCCGCAAGCGACCGGATGACCTGGTCTAGCTCGGCGAGCGGTGCGTCCACGGCCGGCCACACGTACAGCTGGACGCGGTTCCAGTCGAGCCTGGCCAGCTCGCGGTCGGCGGACCGGACCGAGCGCAGGCTGTCCAGGCAGGCGTCCAGGGTGCGCTCGATCTGCGGCAGGCCGGTGATCCGCCCGGAGTCGTCGCGCACGATGGTGAGGTCGCGCACGTCGGCGAGCGCGATGAGCCGCTGGTCATCGGGCACCTCGCGGCCCCGGATGCGGAACAGGTGCACGTCCGGAGCCGCGGGCAGCCGGGTCAGCTCGAACCCGGAGAGCCGCCACAAGCCCAGCCGTTCGGCCACCAGCGGATGCAAGCCGCGCTGCGTCCGGTCCTGGCGGGATAGGGCCGAGCTTGCCGCGGATCCGCTCCGCGCGGGCGTCCGGGTCGCCGTTGCCTTCGTCCTCGGGCGTCTGGGAGGTGACGTAGAGGTCGACCAGCACGGTCCGGCCGGACGGGAGCGCGTCGATCAGCTGGGGCAGGCCGGTCCCGGCCGCGCTTTCCCCGGCGCCGGCCACGGTCGCGATGATCAGGTAGTCGTGTCCGTCGTGGTCGTACT
>WNGK01006524.1_pt1 | contig 21463 bp, 17 predicted proteins | sample 5400601 | NCBI WGS metagenome assembly WNGK01 (sample SAMN13153376, study PRJNA577476) | soil metagenome | isolation source: 60 cm soil or saprolite under Garry oak tree replicate 1 | place: USA:California | collected 2016-06-15
CCTGTTCAACTATAATGAACCCTATTGCCAGTATTTCCGGAACCACGGTTCGTCGTGGACCATTTGGCTTTCCGACTCCCTCCGGGACAAGTTGCAATCCGCGCAAGACTTGGTTGTTTCCATCGATGGGAAGCAACTGCCCAGAGTGAGCGCGACAGACTTCGTTCGGGAAAGCTTGGAGATCGATCTTCCTCCAGGGCTTGGCAGCCACAAGTGGAATCTGAGTCCTGTTCGCTAACTCCCACGCCATTGCCGCAGTTGTTTTCAATTGTCCCCAGCGACGGAACCAAGCGGCGCGGGCCTCGTGACGCGTAGAGATGGGATCATTTGCGCGCCGCGCCCAGCCCCAGCCTGTCCACTTCCTTCAAGACTTCGCGGTTCAGCGCCTCAATGTGCGCCTCCGTCGCCCGATCGAGGCGGAGTTGAGGCTCGCGGACCGTGACGGAGCTGAGCAGCCCGCGAGCCCGCAGCAGCCGCTTTTCGCAGTGGTGGTACAGCTCCAGTTTCTGCAGGCTGTAAACGATCTGCGGCAGCATAAAGCGATAAGTCTCGAAGGCTGTCTCGATCTTCCCCGCCGTGGCGAGCGAAAATACCCGCGTGAACAAGTCGCACATGGCCAGGCCCGGCACCGCTCCCGAGATTCCGTCCGCAATCAGCTCCAGCAAATACATTCCACCCCAGCCCTCGAACACCCCGACCTGACCGCCGGTTGCTTCCCGAATGGCCCTCACCTTGGCGCCCATCATGGGCTCTTCGAGCTTCAGGTACCGGAAGTTGTCCGCTGCCTGGACCAAGCGAGCTGCAAAGTCAGACCCGACGGTCGCACCGCCCGGGTTGAAGTCCTGAATCAAGACGGGGAGGGAGACGGCCCTCGAAACCGATTCGCAATAGCGGAGGACGTCATCATCACTCAAGGCGAACTGTCGCGGGATGGCGAACGAAATCACGTCTGCGCCCATGTCTTCGTAGCGGCGCGCCAGCTCGGCGGCCAGCCGGCTCGACGGATGGTTCGACTGCGCCATCACCTTCACTCGCCCGCCTGCCTGCTTGATCGCCGTGGCCACGACGCTCGACCTTTCGGCGTCCGACAGCTTGTAAAACTCGCTGCCGTAGGCCGGCAGGCAGATGGCTGGAACGCCAGCCGCAACCGCAAACTCCACCAGGCCGGCCAGAGCGGCAAGATCGACCGCTTCATCCGGCGTGAACGGAGTCGGCGCCACGGGCACGATGCCCCGCATCAAACCTTCCGGGTAGAGCTGTCCAGAAGCTTTGCTCACGCGACCTTCCTGATAAGAACTTGAGAAATCCAGAAGGCTCTCGGTTCGCTTCCCGAAGCGAGGGTCCAAAGGATTGACGGTTTCGGAGTCAATTTCATCGGCCCCTATTTTCGTGATGATCGAAGGCAATGTTCGACATGTTGATCGACGACCTCGGGGCGACCATCTTCCGCGTGGTTCCCTATCTTGTCTACAGCCACTGGGAAGGAGTCAACGACGACCCCAACGTTATGAATTGGGAGTATTACTTCCGGGCCGATTTTGAAGCCACCTGGAAAGGGCTGGCGATTCCCAAGCTTCATGCGCGCTCCTTCTGCATGCCGCTCGTTGCCGATCACTTTGCCGACCCGGGCCTTGTCTCTTTCGATTGTTCTGCGGTGTAAGACCCCACCCGGCTGAGTGCGTCCTTCCACGTTTCAGGCTTCGAATAGATCGTGGCGGCAAGTTTCACCTCAAACCTCTCACCCGTTTCGAGTTTCCGGGCAGTTCCCTGCTTGACAGCCGCGGCCAGGTTCACCGGATAGCTTGTCCAAGGTTCGAGGATCAGATGATAGTAACCGCGCCAGCCACCGTAGACCATCCACATCCAGAGGTAAGGACACAGGTCAACGGGAAACGTCAGCAGAAAACCGTCACCCGTCGTTTCGTCTTCCACCGCGTACCATCCGGCATCGAGTTCCGTAGCGTAGTGACCGCAGAAGACACCGGCGTCAATGGATTGTGTGCGACTCATATCCGTTGTACCGCGCGGGGTCTTGAGTAGCGGCCACGAATAACGCTGGCCCGGTTCGCCCATCGAGGGATGAGAGGCCAGCCCCACAATCCCCGCCTTGGCAGGAATGCGCAAGATCATTCTCTGGCTCAGATCAAGCGCAGGGTGCGTTCCCCAAATGAATTCGACGCGCAGCGGCCCCAGATTTTCGATCTCATAATGCACGCTGACGATGGGTTGCTCTCCCGCGAGGATCACGGACTTCCTGGCCCGCACCGGACTGATAGGGCCGAATGCAGTGAGCGCGGCCACGACATTGCCGCCGACCATTCCGGCTGAGGTCACGCTCCAGCGCACGGCGCGCAACTCACCGAGGTTTGGGTAATGTTCGCCTTGGTGATCACACTCGTCGCAAGTCGGAAAGCCTTCGTCCCACCCTCCGCACCAGTAATTATCAAAATTCGCTTCGATTGCGTACGGCTGGGGCGATATCCGAGGGTTGTGCCAGAGGAAGTTGCGGCGGGTATTTTTCCAAACGAGATCGTAAATCTTCGCACCGACGTCGGGCAGAACCGTGAGGCGCAGCCAGTCGTTCTCCATCTCGACAGCACGCAATCCGCTCACGTCTGCTCTGGGATTTATTCTTGCAGTCATTCACTCCTCATCGATGCGCACCGGCAACCGAGTCAGCTTGCACTTGCGCGAGCCGGCGGTGGACTTCGGGATCAGCCGGATGAAGTTCCGCAGCCTTTCGCAAATACTTCAGGCTCTCCTCATACTGCTTGCTTGCAGCCTTGGTCTGAGACAGGATCATGGCCGTCTTGAAGAGGAGGTCCGCGCTATCGGCGTGCCGCGGATTGAGTTGATGAGCGTGATCGAGGACGCGATAGGCGACTTCATCCTCTTTTAGCGCATAGAGGGTCGCCCCCAGCAGAGCGTTGGACCCGAAGAAGTCGGGGCGCAACGCGACGGCTTTCTCCAGCGGGCCGCGCGCCCGCTGGTATTGTTTGAGACGAAAGTAAGTCAGGCCCAGGTCGTGCTGGACCTCGGAAGAATCGGGGTCAAGGCGCGCTGCCCGTTCCAGAGGCCCAACCGCATCCGCGTAGTCGCCATGTTTTCCGTAGAGCATTCCCAAAGTGGTGAGCTTGTCAGGGTCGTCGAGCACAAACAGTTGTTGACACATGGCGCGCGCCGCCTCCGGCGCCCGGGTCTCCAGGGCACGGCTGCAATCGGTCGCCTGCTGCGCGGCATCGTTATAGTGCTGTCTCAGCTCGGCAGCGCGAGCATATTCTCGCTCCGCATCCTGGCGGCGGCCCAGCTTCTGGTAAACGCGCGCCAAGTGATCGGGAATGCGGAAGTCGCGGGGGTCCACTTCCGCCGCCTTACGCAGCCACTTCTCCGCTGCGGCCGCATCACCCTTCTTGAGAGAGGCAGAGCCCAGATAGTAGGCCGTGTCGGGAAAAGGCGGTTTGGACATCAAACCGTTCAACAATTCAATGGCGGAGTCCAGATTGCCTTCGGTGAGATCCAGCCGGCCCAGGTAGTAGATCGCCGCCGGATCGTTCCGGGTCTCTGTGCGCACGCGTTCCAGTTCCTTGCGCGCCTCCTTTCGCTGCCCGATCGCGAAGTAACAAACCCCGAGCTGATAGCGGATATCAACAAGATGGGGGTCAAGCTTCAGCGCGGCGTCAAACTCTTCCGCCGCTTCTCTGTAGCGCTGGTCTTTGAGATCTTCGTGGGCCTTGCCGATGTGAGCTTGGACCGTTTCCCTTGCGCTCGTCTTCGCTCCTGCGACCGGTTCCCGATTCGTTGCTTGCTGCGCGCCTGGAACTTTATGGCAAGCCAGCAAAAATGACAGAGCGAAAATCAGTCGAGAAGCCATCCGGTAGATTTTAGGCGTAAAGCCGGGAGAGCTCAATGGAGGCGCAGCCGGCACCGTCGGCATGAAGCCTGAAAACCAAGTCCGCAATTGTTGGCTCCCCACGCAGAGAATGGCCCCGGGGCGGCCGACCAGCGCCATTCCGCACCAGAACCACGCAACGAAGTGGGCCTACCAGAAACATTTAAGAGCGAGCTGCACGGAACGCCTGTCATTCTGGATATTCGTAATCTGGCCAAACGCGCAACCAACCTGGTGTATCTTGTCCGTGTTGCCATTGGGCAACGATGTCAGGCACCAACTGGCGTTCGGGATTGATTGAGCGCGTTGAGGAGATCCCACCGAAACTGGAAGTGCCTGCTTTCGCTGAAATGGAACTGCTTCGAGAGCGAAGGTCATCCGGCAACGCCCGACGCGGTGGTGCTTTGCTGGGCCAGGGCAGTCAGGCCGGAGCTTTGCGAGTGTTTTCCGACCAAATTCTCCCTTCATTCATCTCTTCGGCGTGGGGACGAAATTTCGAACGCCAAGGCGCTGTTCAAGGAGCTCGGCATCCGGTCCGACGAGGCCGGCTTGCCACTCTTGCGCTGTACTCCTGAGCTTTTGAGAAGTGGTGCTGGCCTACGAACAATGCGTGAGCAAGTCGCGCGCACGCGCCAGCAGCCCGGCCGGTCAGGCGTGAAGTCCGGCCCGAGGGATTCGCTTCGAGTACTCTTGTGGCATAATTCCCTCCCGTGAGACCTCGCGCCTTCCGCGTTGCCCAGTCGATCCGAGTGGAATCCCTCGCTCCCTTCGCCAGCGGTCTGGCCACTTTCCTTTTGTTCGTGGCTCCTCAGCCGGTTTGTCTCGGCACCGCCGTGAGCCGGATCTTGAATCTCAGTCCCTCTCCAGGCCAGCAGACTGATAGCGAGATCAGTAAGCAATCCCCTGATTCGCTTGCTCGGGCTCTCGCGACTGCGCTCTCGCAAGGACAAGACAAAAGAGCCAGAGAGATCCTCGGAGAAATCCTGAAGCAACCTCAACTTGACCCCGACTTTCTCTTGGCCGTCGGGGGCCAATTCGCCCAACACGACCGGTACGCCGAAGCCGCGCTGGCGTTCTCGCGATGTGTCGGGGATCATCCGGCAGTATTCGAAGCCCACTACAACCTTGCTCTGGCGGAGTTCGCGGAGGGAAAACTGGCAGAGGCACTCGCCGCGTTGGAGGCTGCTCCGCACAGTTCGGCGGCGCAAGAGTTGGCGCTCTTGTACCTGCGGGGGAAGGTCGAGTACGGTTTGGGGAAGAAGACCGAGGCGGAGCGTGATCTCACAGCCGCCTTCTCTAGAGCCCCTCAGCAGGAAAGCTATGCATTGGACCTGGGGCTTTATTACCTCCAGCAGCACGCGTACGACCAGGCCGCCAGGGTCTTAGAGCGCGGAGCGACTCTAAACCCCCAATCGCCTTTCCTCCATCTGGGGCTTTCCCTTGCTCAATTCCTGGGTGGGCGTGAGGCACAATCGCTTGAGTCGGTGGAGAACCTCCTCAAGGTTCAACCGGACTTTTCGCCGGCCTTCCTTCTCGCCGCCTTCGTACTCGATGTGAACGGAAAGCTCGAGGATGCAGAGAAGTTGGCGGCACAGGGATTGGCCCGCCATCGGCCAACGGCCTATCTCTACTACCTTCACGCGGCGATCCTGGTAAAGCTCGAATCCAAGGACTATGGCCGGATTCTTAAAGAGCTTGCGCTGGCAGGCCGCGAGATCCCCGACTGTGGCTTGTGTTCACTAACGGCGAGCAAGGTGCACGAGGCCCAAGGTAATTTCCCGGCAGCGACGGCTGACCTCGAGCAGGCGGTCCGATTCGCCCCGGATTATGCCGACGCATGGTATCGTCTCGCTTCTCTCTACGCCCGCGTTGGCCGGAAGGCAGACGCCGCCCAAGCCCGCATACGATTCGAAAGACTCAAAGCCGACAAAGAGGACCGCGAAACCGCTATGTTCCGCAAGGTTTTGCTTCAGACGCTCTCCGGCGAGGGGCAGTCCGCCGCCTCACAGTGACCGAGCGTTTGTGGTTTCGCCCGGAGCGCGGTCGCACTCGTCCCTTCATCAGCGGGCCGGTTTCCAGTCAGTCGGCTACGAGCGTCCGAGTTAGGCTGGAATTGTTTTGTCGCAGCCACCCAGCAGCACCACGCCATCGAGCGGGTTCGATCGGATCATTTCCTCGACCTCCATTGCCATGAGGTTGAGATAGAGCATGGTGGTGGGCATCATCAGCTCTTCGCCCAGGGAGATCGTCATGAATTCGAGGGGGAAGCCGCTTGCCGCCAACACCCCGCGCTTCACCGCGTCGGCCACCGAGCGCAAACGAACGTTGCAGTCGTTCAGTTCACTCCAGGAATTGCAAATGCCAATAACGGGCCGGCCCGCGAAGGCCTGCCACGTGAACTCCTGCGAACGGGGACGCCCGATGCTGAAAGCCGGTGTCATTGTCACGCTCAAGCCATTTGGCGCTGTGGAGCTTTTTCCCCACGCCCACTCCTCAGGAACCGCTGACCACTACATCTTTGGCGCCGTGATGGCGGATCCGCACCACGCCCGTCGACAGATTGAGCGTCCAACCGGGATCCGAAAGATCCGGCCTCTTCGTGAGCGCGATGCCGCCTGCCGTCACGCGGGCTGGGGCAAACGCGAGCCGCAGGGTCTCAGTGGCGTCGCCGTCAAAGGTCGAGTAGCGCAGTTCATGCGTTCCGTAACTGACCTTGGTCACGACGGAACTTGAGTACAGCAGATGATTCTCCTTGGGTGGCGCCCATTCCGGCATCGACCCCATGCTCGCCAGGAATTGGCGGATGTAGTCTCCGTAGCCATCGGAGTACCAGAAGTTGTCCTCGGCCATCGCCTCCGTGATCAATCCGTCCTCATGCGCCATATAGGTCGCCCAATTGAACGATCGGAACGACTTCTCCTTGAAAGCCTGGTCGCCGGTCTTCTCATAGAAGAGAGCGCAAACAGAAGCGTAGCGGCCCGTGTGGCTGCCCATCTTGTCCATGTCCTGTTGTGTCTGCTCGGAGATAACGTTCGCTCCCCAGCGTTGTCCGTACTGCATCGGCTCCTGCTGAACCCAGCGGTAGTGTTCGGTGGCCGACACATCGACGGCAAATGTGCGCTCCACCCAGGCGATCAAGCCTTCCGAGTGCCTGCGCCAGTCCGGATCCGCCTCCGGATGCTGCAACAGGTAACGCCCGGTCTCGAGCGGCGAATACTGGTTCCAGTTCAGAAGATCAGTGTCAAAAGGGATGTCTTCGAAGTAGGCGCTCCAGATATTGTTCCTCATCGGATATTTCATCAGCCAGTTCCAGGCGATCTTCCGAGTGCGCGAGTAGTCGCCCGCACCATCCAGGCCGAGCCGTCCCAATTCGTCAAAAAGTTTGATCGCGGCGATCACTTGGGCGGAGTATTCCTCTCGCAGCAGGTTCGTATGCGCGAAGACGCGAAACGGCCAAGGTGAATGGGTCAGGTCGCCGGGCCGAACGTGCCCGGCGAGCGCCTTGGCGCAGGCGAGTGCGGCGTCGCGATATTTCTGCTCGCCGGTCATCTCGTAAAATTTCAGATAGCCGACGCCCAGTTCGGCCACCTTGTCGGGCTCCAAGGCGTAGTGGCCGTCGCCTCGTCCACAGTGGTCCTTGTCTCCTTCATGCCGGCAGTACTTCGTGTCGTCAGCCCCGAAATATTCCCGCGCGCCCGGATCAGAGCTCGAGTAAGGGACGCTCGCCCAGTCCCAGTCCGCGGGTGTGGTGCCGTGCGCCTGTTGATAGTCCAGCATTTCGCGCACACGATCGATCACCGTGCTGTCTCCGGAATAAGCGTAATAACCCAGGGCGCAATCCACAAACATCGCGTACAGACCGGCCGGGTCGTGAGGCCAATCCGTGCCGTGCAGCGTCGCGGGGTCAAAGGTGGCATAAGTCAAATATGTCTTCAGACCATTGGACTCCACGGGCACTTTGTTGAGAATGAACTCCCATCCCAGCCTGACGACGTGGTCGTATGCGCGCTCTTGCGGCTCAACCCAGGAAAGCAACTTACCCTGCGAATCGAGTACGACGCGGTGGCCATTCAGACGAGTGTTCTGCTGGGCCGGCAAGGGCTGAGCGCAAGCGAGCATCAGGATCATGCAGAACCACGGCACGAGTGGACACAGCTTCATTCGCAACTTCTCCCTGCCGCTCCCGGTTTAGTGAAAGGATTCATCTCGGCCCGATCTTGACTCTCCGCCGATGTGCCGCGAGGCGCAGCGATGCTCTCACAAATTGAAGTGCCTTTCAATTTGTAATTTAGTATAGTGGCGGCGCTAGAGCCCCGGTCACAGTACCGCGCGGAACCCGTGGACGATGACTAAGGGACATCAGAACGTGTGCGTGATTTCAGGGACTGCGCTGATCGCGGGCTTCACGGCTGCTGCTGTCTTCGCCCAGAATGCCGCCACAACCAGCACGATCGCTGTAAACCCGGCCGAGAGCTTTCAAACGATCGACGGTTTCGGCGTGAACTTTAACGGGACCTATTTCCGTGACGCCCAGAAGCCGATGATCGACATGTTGATTGATGATCTTGGGGCAACGATCTTCCGCCTCGACCCTTACGGCCTCCTCAATTGGGAAGCGGTGAATGACAACGACAGCCCGCAAGTCATGAACTGGGAGTATTACAACGATCGATACTCCATTGCCACGTTCGAGGCTTCTTGGGCCGCAGGCCGATATCTGAACTCGCGCGGCATCCGGCCATTCCTCGCATTAAGTGGGATCGCTCCCGACTGGATGCTGGACTCGAATGCGCCTCCGCCTCAACACAAAGTCTGCGGGGGTTCAAGTGGCATGGGCCACGCGGGCCCGATGAAGCCGAACCATTTGAATCCGGACATGTACGACGAGTTCGCCGAGGAGGTGGTATCGCTCGCGGTTTACGCGCGGACTAGGGCCCGAATCGATTTTCGGTACTTCGGCCCGATCAACGAAACCGACTGCTACCCGGCTGAAGGACCGCGCGTGGATCCCGATGAGATGCCGAAGCTCCTAAGCGCCGTGGCGCGCCGGATGAAGAAGGAGGGTTTGGGGGACGTCAAGCTGGTGGTCGCCGAGCAGGCCATCGTAACCAGCAACTACATCGGCCCCATCATGCAGGAGCCTGATCTCATGGACCAAGTGGGCGTCTTCGCTTTCCACACCTATGGGTCGGACTCGGTAGGTCCGCAGCTGGAGCGCGTGCGCTCCAGCAAGTATCCCAACACGCCGGTCTGGCTCACTGAATACGGCGACCTGAAAGATTTGGACAAGTCCGCAGAGAACGAGTGGGAAGGTTTCTCGGTTGCCGCCACGCAGCGAGCCTTGCGCGCTCTGAACCAGGGGGCCAGAGCGGCCCTCTACTGGGACGCTTACGACAATTACCACGAGCACTATCCCCGTCTGACCTTCTACGGGCTTATACAGAACGTCGACCATGTCTACTCGCCCAAGAAGCGCTACTACGCCGCCAAGCAGCTTTACAGATTCGTGCGCCCGGGCTCGCAGCGAATCAGCGCTGCTGCGGACTCTCCGCGGCACCGCTGCCGGCGCAGTGGGAACTCTATCAGACGACGCGCAGGCTCGATTGCGTGAAGACGCACACTGTACCCATCCGAAACGGCGTGGCCGATGTGGACTTGCCAGATGAGGCGATCTTCACGTTGGTCGGAAAGGTGGGGAAGAGCTGATCGTGTGGCCGGTGGTTCCAGCCGGGACTTGCACCGGCCTCGGCCAGTCCCGCAAGGAGGGAGCCGGCCCTACAATTCATCCCGAAGGTTTGCTCCACACCCACGGCCACCTCGTTCGAGCTTGAGTGCCGAATGCGCAAGACGTAATCTCCGCCGGGAAGTTGTTGAAGCGTGTAGCCGTCGTGCTTCAGATCGTCTCGCAGATTAAGTAATGCGCCGCCAGCAGTAACGCGCACCAGCTTGAAATTCAATTCAAGCGCAGGACCTCCGTCGCCGCGGCCAACAGCCGGACCCAATGAAGCGACGCATCATGTGGACGATTTTCCTCTGGTGCAGCGGAGCCCTCACCGATAACATCGGCGGGAAGTTATCGCGCCGAGACCTTTATTTCGCCGGAGCTAGAGTGTCGAACCCGGACGACGAAATCGCCGCCTTGGAGCGGCTGGATCGTGAATCCGTCCTCGGTGAGATTGTTACGCTCCGGCAGCACTGTATCAGCAGCTGTGATTCGTGCCGGCTTGAAGTGCAGCCGAAGCACTTCCGTGGCTGCGGGGTCAAAGGTCCGGTACTGGACGCTGCGGTCGTCATATACGACCTTTTGCACGACCGACGTTGACCGCATCAGATGGTTTTGCCCGATCGGCGCGAAGTCCGGCACAGCGCCCATCGCCCACAGGTAGTTCCTGATGTAGTCTGCGTACCCATCATCGAACCAGTACTGGCCGGCGAAGCCGACGCCACAGCATGAGATCTTCCCGTCGGACGCAGCAAAGTAGGTCGCATAATTCAAGGATCGGAACGCGTCCTCCCGCGCCTGCGCATCGCCCGTCTTCTCGAAATACATGGCGTTGATGGCGCCCCAGCGTGACGAATCGCTCGCCAAGCCGGCGCGCGAGCAGCATCCCGCAAAGTCCGGCGGTACGCCCTGCTCGTCGATCGCCCACGCGCCGAAGTACGGTCCGCGACCCAGGCTTCGACGCACCCAGTCGATGATGTGTCCCACATGGTTGGTCCACTCGCGGTCGACGGTTTCGGGATTTTCCCGCGTCATGATGTAATAGGCAGTCATCGTGGGTGACGCCTGGTTAAGGTTCGCAGTATCCTTGGGTACATCCTCAAAGTAGCCGCTCCAACGATCGTTCTGCATGGGATGGTCTAGAATCCACTTCCAGGCGGTACCGCGGGCCTTCTGGAAGTTGGTCGTGTCGCCGACCTTGAGGCGGATCAGCTCGTCGAAGAGCCGCACCGGCGCAACAATCATGCCTCCGTATTCCTCACCATCCACCACCTCGTTGGGATTTCCGTGCATGTGCCCGCCCAGAACCCGCCCGTTGTGCGCATCGACGCGGAAAGGCCAGGGAGTGTGCGCGGTATCGCCGGGGCGAATGTGCTTTGCCAAAGCTTCGGCGCAATGAATCGCCGCGTCCAGATATTTCCGCTCGCCGGTCATCTCGTAGAACAGCCCGTAGCCAATGCCGAGCTCTCCCAACTTGTCGGTTTCGATTCCACCGTGGAACTCGCGTGGCATATCCTGGACGCACCCACCGTATTCGGGCTGGTCGTCGCAGGTGGTTGCGTATGGAACGCTGGCCCATTCCCAGTCTGCGGGTGTTGTTCCGTGGGCGAGCTGGTGGTCGAGCATCGACCGGACGACCTGCACGGCTTCCTGGTCGCCGGAGTACGGATACCAGGCGACGAGCGAATCCACGAACTGTCCGAACGTGCTGGCGGGATTGCCTTGCCAGTTCCAGCCCTGTAGCGTGGTGTCATCAAACACAGCGTTGATCAGGTAGATCTTGAGGCCCGTGCTATGCCGAATATCGTTGGGCACCTTGTGCTCAATGAAGTCCCACGCCAGTCTGACGACATGGTCATAGCCCAGATTCCTTTCCGGACTGTACCACGCGAGCAGGCGTCCTTGCGGATCCAGTACGGCGTCGTGCCATGGCAACTGGGCGTTCACGAAATTGTTTTGCTGTGCCATCAGCGCGCCCGCCAGAACCAAGCTGGAGGCTGATGCCCAAAGTAACGACCACAAGCGGCGTGATGACGGGTTCGGCGACAAAGATTCGGCCTCCTCGCTGTAGAGCGGTGAAGTTTTCTGTCTTCCTCTATCTGGCGCTCACGCTGATCTCATTTGAATGCGCGTGGCGCACGCGCGCCACGTAATCGCCTCCAACCAGCGGCCGGATTGTATATCCGTCATCCTGCAAATCGTTCCTCTCCTTCAACGCCGCGCCCCCTGCGGTCACGCTGGAAGGCTTGAAACGTAGCCGCAGCACTTCGGTCGAAGCGTTGTCGAAGGTCCGGTACTTCAAGTTTGAGGCGCCGTAAGTCACCTTCTGCACAACGGAGCTGGATCGCAAGATATGATCCTGACCTTTGGGCGCGAATTCCGGAATGGCGCCCATCGCCCAGATGAAGTGACGCAGGTAGTCGGAGTAGCCATCACTGAACCAAAACTGGCCACCGAAGCCCGTTCCACAGCAGGAGATTCTGCCATCGGAAAGCGTGAAGTACGTAGCGTAGTTAAGCGAACGGAAGGCGTCTTCGCGCGCCTGGCCGTCTCCCGTCTTTTCGTAGTACATGGCGTTGATCGCGGCCCAGCGCGAGGTGTCGCTGCCCAGACCCGCGCGAGAACAGCAGCCGATGTAGTCCGGGGGCGCGCCCTGCTCGTCAATGGCCCAGGCGCCGAAGAACGGGCCGCGCCCTAGCCGTTTGCGTACCCAGTCGATCAGGTGGCCGACGTGGTTGGACCAGTCCTTATCGACGGCGGCGGGGTCAGGGCGCGTCAGAATGTAGTAAGCCGTATAGGTCGGCGCGGCCTGGTTCACGTTCTCCTGATTCTTCGCTACGTCCTCGAAATATCCGCTCCACCTGTCCCCAGCCCGGCTGCGGCGATTCAACGGTTCATTCAAGACCCATTTCCACGCCAGGTCGCGCGCCTTTTGGTAAGCTGCAGTGTCGCCGGTCTGCAAACGAATTAACTCGTCGAATAGCCGTAGCGAAGATGCGACAATGCCGCCATACTCCTCCCCGCTCAACACCTCGCCCGTACGTGCGTTGACGCGGAATGGCCAGGGCGTATGATCGGCGTCGCCGGGGCGAACGTGCTTGGCAAGAGCATCCGCGCAACGCTGGGCCGCTTCGAGGTACTTGCGCTCGCCAGTCAGCTCATAAAAGAGCGCGTAGCCGATCCCGAGCTCTCCCAGTTTATCGGTTTCAATTCCGCCATAGAACTCACGAGGCATATTTTGAATGCAGCGGCCGTAGTCTCGCTCGTCATCACAACTCGTCGCGAAGGCAACGCCGGGCCACTCCCAGTCAGGAGGGGTGGTACCGTGCGCGAGTTCGTAGTCCAGCATTTCGCGGACGGCTCGAACGGCGTCTTCGTCTCCGGAATACGGGTACCACGCCGCCACGGAGTCAACGAAGGACCCGTAGACCATTGCCGGATTGTGCTGCCAGTTGGAACCCTGAAGCGTGTCGTCATTAAACACGGAGTTGATCAGATAGATCTTCAGCCCCGTTTTGTGACGCATATCGTTGGGCACCTTGTGCTCAATGAAGTCCCACCCCAACCGCATGACCTGGTCGTAACCCAGGTTCTTGTCCGGCTCGTACCACGCCAGCAGTCGGCCTTGCGCGTCAAGCACCCGCCCGTGCCAGGGCAACTGCGCATTCACGTAGTCTGCGGCATAGAGAACGCCGGATATCATCGTCAGCACTGCAGCCCCCGCCGCCACAGTCAACAAGTGCCTCGCGTGGCATGCCAGCATTCTGAAACTCCTTTCCAGAAGCAGAAACAGACCAAGGTGCAGCGGAACTCTACTGCACATCGGTCCGATTTTCAATCGCAGCGTCAATCACCACTCTGCGACGGAGCCATCGGGGTGGAAGACCATCTGCTCAAGGATTTCCTGCTCAAAGGGATGCTTCCGGGCTTCGCCTTCATCGATTTCCACGCCCAATCCCGGCTGGTCCAAGGGCAACCAGAATCCATTCTCGGAGCGCAGCTTGGTCTGGACCACGTCGAACCGCCACGGCACGTCCCCCAGCATGTCTTCCTGGATCAGAAAATTCGGTGTGGCGAGGTCGAAATGCAAAGCCACAACGTTGGCCACCGGCCCGTTCGGGTTATGCGGAGCGATGCCCATCAAGTAGGTTTCCCCGAGGCTGGCGATTTTTCGTGCTTCGAGCAGGCCGCCGCAGTGGCTGAGATCGGGCTGGAGGACGTGGCATGCCTGAAGTTCGCAAACGCGGCGGAACTCCCAGCGCGTCGCCAGGCGCTCGCCGGTGGCAATCGGAACTCGCACGCTTCTGCGCACCTCCAGAAGCGCGTCAGGTTGTTCGGGAGGAACCGGCTCCTCGCAGAAGAATGGGTGCAAGTCTTCGATGGCGCGGATGTACTCGATGGCTTGGCCGGTCGTGGTACGGCCGTGAAAATCGACCATAAGGTCCACTTCGTCACCCACGGAGTCCCGAAGTTTACCCATAATGGCGGCGAAGTGTTTGACGGCGGCCAATCCCATCAATGGCTGAGAATACGGTACACAAACCACTTTGAGCGCCCGATACCCGCTCTCCAAAATCTTTGCCGTCCGCTCGATAAGCGGTCCGGCCTCGAACGTCTCGTAGACCGCTTTCATTTCGCCGCCGCCAAGATGGGTGTACATTCTCACCTTGTCGCGCACGCTGCCGCCCAGCAGCTTATAAACCGGCACCCCCAGTGACTTCCCGAGAATGTCCCAGCAGGCCTGTTCGATGCCCGCCATGGCGGTCGTTCCGATCGTCCCCAGCCGGAAAAAGGAGTGCCGGTACATAACCTGCCATAAGAATTCGATGCGCGTCGGGTCACGGCCCAGCAGCATGGGCTTGAAATCCTCAACACAGCCGACCACGGCGCGAGTTTTCCACTCCATCGTCGCTTCGCCCCAGCCGTAGAGTCCCGCCGTGTCTGTTTCAATTTTGACGAATACCCAATTGCGCATCCGGGCGTTAACAACCAGCGTGTTGATGTCAGTGATCTTCACGGCCTCCTCCTTCTCGGAGCTTTCTAGCTGCAAGTCTGCGCCGCATCGTAACACACGGGACGGGAGATAACCGCCGACTTGATAGAGTCTGATCTGGCAGCGTTAGCGGTTTGTCGGGCGGCTGTTGGCTAATTGAAGAAGAGAATCCTTCCAATTGCTCAAGGAGTGTCAGTTCTCCCTGGAGGCGGAAGCGTGCTGTCGATGACCCGCTTACGTGATTGGAGCCTGCTGCTGATTTGCAATCTGATCTGGGCGAGCCAATTTGTGCTGGTGAAAATCGTGCAGGAGCAGGCAGGCGACAAGCTTTATCTCGCGGTCGTGAATCGCAACGAAAGCGCGGAAGTGGTGTCTTCGATTCGCGTGAGTGGCTGGTCGCCGGGAAGGGCCGCCGAAGCAGCACGGAAAACGTCGACCTCCGGGAGCGAAGCCTGGCGACCAGCGGGCCGTTGTTCGTCTATCGCTTCCACGCCCACTCGGGACGGTGCTCGAGATTAAGGGGCAGCGGTGACAGGGCGCCGAAGGGACCGTAGCGCCAGCGTCTCACTGCTCCGGGGTTCCCCGCGGCCGCCGAGGCGGCGGCCCGCCCGGCAGAAATAGGGCTTGACAGGGGAAGGGGCCGAGCAAAAAATGGGGGGCGTCGAGGTACCTTTCAGTCTATTGAAAACTTTTTCCATCGGGTGCCGGTCGAGGGCGGGCGTGAATCTTGGAGAAACCTAAGCCTCTGCACTCCTAAGAACCAGCCAGAGGAGAGGTGTCTGCAAAACGGGCATCCCAGGAGGCCACTATGTTTTCCGGACGAGCGATACTCCGGTATCTGGGAATCTTCTTGATGCTGGCGTTGACGACGTGTCTCTACGCTCAGTTGAATCACGGCGACATGGAGGGCACCGCAACTGACCCGCAGGGAGCCGTCATCCCCGGCGTGGCTGTCGCGATCACCTCCGTCGACAGAAACGTCAGCCAGACCACCAAGACCAACAGCGCCGGTTATTACCGCGTGGTCGATCTCGTTCCAGGAAAGTATCGGGTTCACTTTGAAGCGAGCGGCTTCAGCCCTGTCGATGTCACGGAAATTGAGGTCCGCGCCGGCGAGCTCATCAAGGTGGATGCCTCGCTGAAGCTCGGCGGGGCGAAGCAATCGGTGCAGGTCAGCGCCGTGGCGCCTCTGCTCGAAACCACGGCCTCGAATTTCTCCACCAGTCTCGATGCCCGCACCGTTCGAGAAGTCCCGCTGGCGGGTCGGGATATCCAGCAACTGGTCTTCTTGGCGCCGGGAGTCAACCCGGTGGGTGGGCCGCCAGGAAGCAATTTCGGCTTCAACAGCCAGTTCGGATCGTTTCCGGACCCAACCCACGCTCTGGGCTCTGACCTTTCCGTGAATGGCGGCCAGGGGGGCGCTAACGCCTGGTATCTGGACGGCAACGTCAACCTTTCGAGTTTCGCTGAAAATGTCGCTGTTAACCCGACCATCGACGCGGTCTCCGAATTTCAAGCTATTACCAATGCTTTCTCTGCCGAATACGGCCGCACAGGAGGCGCTGTCTTCAATGTCGTCCTCAAATCCGGAACCAACAAGCTGCACGGCAACATCTACGAATTTGTCCGCAATGACGCGACCAACGCTCGCAACCCCTTCACGAGCATCGATTCGACGGGCAACATCATCAAGAACCCTCTCCGTTTCAACAACTTCGGGGGGACATTGGGCGGGCCGGTCTACCTGCCCCACCTCTACAACGGCAAGAACAAGACGTTCTTCTTCGTTTCCTGGGATACGAATATACTTCACCGCCTTGGGAGCAGGAGCTACACGGTGCCGACGGCGCTCATGCGGCAAGGGAACTTCAGCGAAGACCCCAATGTAGCGCAGTTCGGCCTCTGGAATCCTTACACCACCGTTGGGCCAACGACTGTGAACGGTACTTCCGGACTGTTCCTCCGCACGGCCTTCGGGACACCGGCTCCCGGAAACCCTTTCGGGGCCGACGGGTGCGTGAACTCGTCGGTTGAGGCTGGGGCGGCTCTAAACCCGCCCGTGCAGACCTGCATTTTCTCGGCGCAGTTGCCAGCCAACATGCTCGATCCCACTGCCATGTATTTCATCAATTCCTTTCCTGCCCCGAACTATGTTGATCCTCTGGCGCCGGGCTGCTTGGTCAATGGAGTGCAGCTCTGCAACAATTTCCGCGGCCCGATAGCCAGTAGCCAGGATACAAATTACCTTTCCCTCAAAGTCGATCATCAGTGGAGCGACAAGAGCAAGTACTTCGCCGAGTGGCTCTTCAACCCGGGCCAATATCGGAACTACCGCGTCCCCTGGACCGGGCCAACGTTCCCGCAGGATAGCGTAGGATTTGGAGCCCAATATGATGTCGATTTCGCGAGCCAGATCATTGCTCTGGGAAACACTTATGTCTTCAGCCCGACTCTGATTAATGAGTTTCGTGCCAGCTTCAGCCGCCAGTACATGAATACGCATCCGAGCCACCCTTACCCGGATAGCATCACCGCGCAGACGCAGGTCCAGCAGACCTTGGCGCCGCTTCGCATCCCCGAAGACCCGTTTTTCCCCGTCCCAAACTGGACGATGTCCACGCCAGGAGGAGGGGACATTGCCTTTGGCCCAACCACCTGGGTCAACATGCTGACGGCGGCGGAGGCCTACACCTTCCTCGATAACATCACCAAAGTGATGGGAAGGCACACCCTGAAGACCGGGTTTATGTACCGGCTCGAGCACACCGCCTACAACAGTGGCTTCCCAACTGGCTTTGGTTTCGGCGGAGAGCAAGTGGTCGATCCGAACAGCGGCATGGGAGGCGGCGCCGGCCTGGCGCAGTTCATGCTGGGAGCGGTCGCTTCGGGAGGCCGCGGGTCGTTTACCGGCGTGATGTGGAAACCTTACGAGCGCTTCCGATATTGGGGATGGTATTGGCAGGACGACTACCGCATCCGTCCCAACTTCACCCTCAATGTTGGCGTCCGGTACGAGTTGAACGGTTTCTTCCGAACTCGCCAGCGACCCAACTCGAACTTCTGTCTCGGCTGCCCTAACCCGACCACCGGGCTGCTTGGGAAAGTCATTTACCAAGGAGACCCCGACTGGCCGGGCCACGGACAAGATATCGCTCCGCCCAACTACACGAGCATCGCGCCTCGGCTGAATTTCTCCTGGACTCCGTTTGCGAACAAGAAAACTGTGATCCGGGGCGGCTACGACGTGTTTTACACCAACGCTTTAGCCAGTATCAATTCGCCGGGACAGTCCGCAGCGAACGCGCCGGGGTGGAATCAGGAATACGACTGGAACGGCAGCTTTGACACCGTGACCAACCCCAACAATCCAAACTGCCAACCGTTCACAGGCGAATGCGTGGCGTTTCCCTTGAGCGACACGACGACGGACAAGAGGACGCTGACTACCCCCCCTCTTCCGAGTTCATTCCCCGCCCAGCGGAAAGATCCGCTAATCGGGATCGGGCTGCTCCAGTTCTTTACTCCGCCCTCCCATGACCCGATGATGGAGAGCTGGGGGCTCGAGATCGAGCGGGAATTGCCGGGCAACATGATGATCGACATCGGTTACGTAGGCAGTCATGGAACGCACCTCGTGGGCGAAGCTTTCCGGCAGTTTAATTATGTCCACACTGCCGACGTCCTGAAGTGGAAAACGTCCCTGGATGATGAGGTTCCCATTGCCAATTACTATTCAGGCCAGACGGCCGCATTGCTGGCGCAGGTCTATCAGGCCGGCAATCTGCCGCGTAGTCTCCTGCTGAAGCCGTATCCGTTTTACGGAGCGCTTTCGACCCTGCAAAACAACACAGCCTTCGACGGGACGAGCATCTACCACGGGATGAACCTGAGAGTGCAGAAGCGATTCTCCCACGGCCTCGATTTTATCGCGGCATACACGGCCGCGAAGAAGATCGCTAACGCCGAGACCGGGCAACTGGCCACCATGTTGGTTGATCCCATTCACTGGGCACGCAACGGGCAGCTCGGCGGGCGAGCCGGCGCGCTCGGCTGGAACGGGGGCTTCGGCGGGAGCTTCCAGGACCCTGATAACAGGAAGGCTGATCGCGCCGTCGCGGCCGACGACATCCCCCAAATCTTGAATATTGCAACAACTTACGAACTGCCCTTCGGAAACGGCCGGCAGTTCCTGAATCACGCGGGCGCTTTGAACCACTTGGTCGGTGGGTGGGTCCTGACGGGGAACTTCAACGCCGAGAGCGGCCTCCCCGTTTACGTTTCCTGCCCGGGAAACCAGATCACAGGCCGCTGCAACTTGATCGGCAATCCGCACTTCTCTGGCAGTCGCACCAAAGCGGATCGGATTGCCGATTGGATCAACCCGGCGGCATTCCAGCCGCCTGTCGGTCCCAACGACGCGAAGAATTTCTGGGGCAACTACACTGCTGCCGACCCACGCGCTTGGCTGTTCGGGTCGGAAGGGGCCAGGCTTCCGAACTTCCGGTATCCGGGCTTCTGGAACGTGGACAGCAAGCTGGCCAAGGAGTTCCACTTCTCGGAGTCGAGGTACTTCGAGTTCCGCTGGGAAGTGTATAACACGCTGAATCATCAGAACTTGGGACTGCCCAATGACGGCTTCCCGAGCTACTGCCTCCCGCCCATCCAAAAGCCGAATGGCACCACAAGTACAGACATAGTCCACCAGGCCGGTTGCGAGTTCGGGCGCATCACCAACGTCCAGACCGACCCGCGGGCGATGATGTTTGGCCTGAGGTTCTTCTGGTAAGAAGACGCGGTCAACCTCAGGGTACGAGGGAGAAGAGAGTTTCCCCTCTTTTTTTATCCATAGACATGCGCCAAAGCGCGGCGAAGCTGCTCGTCGCACAGGCCGCATTCCTGCTCTGCGCTTCTCTCGTGTCCCTCCAGCCTGCTGATCGCCGCCGACTCGAGGCTGGAGACTACTTGGTGCGCGTGCGGCATCTCAAACCGAACCAGGTCACCATTACGGCAAAATAGCAGGATCCTTCTCTGTTCCCGGGACACAACTCAGCATTATAATCGGGGCTCTGAGTCCCTTATGCGCAGATGCCATCTCGCTACAAGTGTAAGTTATTCGCTCGATGGAATCTTCCGGAGCGGCCCCTGGCTTTGTTACTTGATCATTCTAGCCTGCTGCCCCGCGTTGTGGTCGGCTTCTGCTCAGGATCAAAGTCAAGTCCAGCAGCTTTATGAAGAGGCGCAGCTAGCGCGGGCGCGTGGAGATCTGTCGCGGTCTGAACAGCTCTACCTTGAAGTCATCCGTCGCTCGCCGCAGCTTGTCAACGCTTACCACAATCTGGGTATTGTGTACTTCATGCAGAAAAAGTACCTGGACTCTGCGACCATGCTTCAGAAGGCTGTAAAACTGAATCCTCAGTTGGCCGGCGCTCACGTCATGCTCGGACTGGCCTACTATGAGCTGTTCGAACCGCAAAAGGCTGCTGCCTCGTTGCGAGCCGCCTTACGAATGAATCCTGCCGACACAAACGCCCTTCTGTATCTGGGCAAGTCGCAACTCCAGGCACGTGATTATCGCGCTGCCGCAAATACCCTGGAAAAGCTGAAGGAATTGAAGCTCAAAGATCCTGATGTGCTTTATAACTTGAGCCTTGCCTACATGAAGCTGATGCTCGAGACCTTCAATCGCCTGGGTGAAGTCGCACCGCATTCTTATCAGGCTTGGCTGCTATTGGCCCAGGACGCGGAGGCCCGCGGCGATGACGAGTCTGCCCTCAAGAACTATCGCGAGGCCTCGCGAACCAAGCCAGACGCTGCGGGTACTCACTACGCCCTTGGCAGCGTCGATGCTCGATTAGGCAAGTATGATGAGGCGGCGGAAGAGTTTAAGAAGGAGCTCCAGGTCAACTCGAACGACTCGCTGGCTCTCTGGAAACTGGGAGAACTAAGCCTCCGCACCAACCCTCAGGAAGCCCGCGAGTACCTCGAGCGCGCTGTCAGCCTGAACCCTGAACTTCCCCAGGCCGTCCTGGCTTATGGACGCGCCCTGGCGCGCGCCGGCGAGACCGAGAAGGCCGTGCAGCAGTTTCAGCGCGTATTGAAGCTCGCCCCGGAAGAAGATTCAGTACACTATCACCTTGCCCACGCTTATCGCCGTCTGGGTCGCAACGAAGATTCCAAGCTAGAAATGGCCCGCTTCGAAGAGCTCGCCAAGAAAAAGTCACAGAGCACCTGGGAGCTGGCGCACCAGTTGATCGAAATGAGCCGCGAGGCCAAGCAAAACGCCGGCGACCCTGAACCTGATTTCTCCCCCTCCCGAGATCCCGCTCACCCTTAACGGGCCGAAAGCCGTCGGCAGCAGCTATGCCCTTCTACAGAGGTCATATCTATTCCCATCTCGTAACCATGCGGGGCATCCGCAGCCCATACGGGATGCACTACGAGCAACGAAGCCATTTCGATTTGAGACAGCAATACAATTTCAGCCACTACCCACCAAAAGTAACGGCCCAAAGGGCGGATGGGCGTGAGGTCCCCCATTCCACTGTTCATGAACGATCTTTTGAAGTACCGCCTGACTCAAGCCTCGCAGGCTCAATAAATCGCTATTGAGCGGTGTAGCGCGGTGTCTCGTTGGTAGAAGTGTCGACTGCCACAACCAGTAGTTGGTCAGGAAGAACGTATGCGGGCGTGGGAAAATAAAGCCGCCTTTCAAACCCAATCGCAACCCATTGGATCTCGCCGTTCTCGGCGCCGGTTCAACCCAGTTCAACAAACTTCCCCGTGGCATCAGTTAAGCCGCCGGCCGCGACCACGCGGTCCACAACCTCGCATCGAACTTCCGCGCTCTCGTTCAAAAACC
>WNGK01006295.1_pt1 | contig 21459 bp, 16 predicted proteins | sample 5400601 | NCBI WGS metagenome assembly WNGK01 (sample SAMN13153376, study PRJNA577476) | soil metagenome | isolation source: 60 cm soil or saprolite under Garry oak tree replicate 1 | place: USA:California | collected 2016-06-15
AGACGCTGGGCGGTTTCCGGCGCAAAGCCTTCGAAATGGTTACTGACGAACGCCCAAACGTTGCGAACTTCGCCGAGGTGCCGCTCGATTTTGAGCGCCCAGCTTTCCAGCGCGGCTTCGCGTTTCCAAAGAAGTTTATCGTAACGATGGACGAAAAGGCCGTTGCGATCGTACTTGGTCGCGTAATCGCCGAGCATACGCAGATAAAGAAAGTCGGTCGTCCGCGGCAAAAATTCGAACGGCGCAAGATTGCGTTCATTGAGCGGACTGCTGTCGGCCCAAACCCAACAGATGCGGTGTTGTTCCAACAACCGGATGATTTGGGGCCGATGCCAGCCGGCGTGACGGAATTCAATGGCAAACCGGAAACCTTTCGGAAGTTGGACAAGAAACTTTCGCAAAATCTGTCTGCCATCCTTGGGCGTAAAAGATGGCGGCAGTTGAATCAAGACAACCTGGAGCTTCGATTCGAGCGGCTCGATCGCGCGGAGAAACGCGTTCAATTCGGCGGAGCAATCGCGTAACCGACAGACATGCGTGATTTCGCGCGGAAGTTTGCAGCTGAAACGAAAAGAAGCGGGAGTCAGTTCGACCCAGCGCCGGACCGCGTTCTCGCCCGGTACGCTGTAAAAGGTCGAATCGATTTCGACTGCGGGAAAATAGCGGGCATAAAATTCGAGCCATTGGGAATCGGGCAGTTCTCCAGGATAAAAGCTTCCGCGCCATTCCGGGAAACTCCAGGCGCAGGCGCCGATTCGAATTTTTTGTTGACCGGTAAGGTTCAAATTCAGAGGAATCTAAGCTAAATCGGAACGCGCGGGAAGATGTCGATCTTGCCCGCGGCCAGCAATTTGAACGACGCGAAAAACAGTGAGGTTTCACTTGTGGCCCAACTTGACGGAGGTGATAAGTCAATTACCCTGCCAGTCCCGATGAAATTCCGAGTTCTCCCATGGTTTTTGCTGCTCGCGCTGGGCCTGTTTTTGATTCAAACGACCGATGGTGCGGTCGTTTTTCGGCCAGGTGAAAAAGCAAAGTATGTCCCGCCCGGGGAAGAGGAACTGAACGGGAACGCGGCCGAACTTTTTGAAATCGGACAGAAGGCCGAAAAACAAGAAAACCCGAAGCGAGCCATTCGCGCCTATCGTCAGCTTGTCCGCCAGCATCCGCGCGATGCCCTGGCGGCCGGAGCCGCGTTTCGCACAGCTGTGTTGATGGAGCAGGTGCATGATTACTTGGTGGCCGCCGGCGCGTACCGGGTGGTGGTGACAACTTATCCTACCAGTCCGCATTTTCTCGAAGCGATCGAAGCACAATTCCGGATCGGAGAAATGTATCTGGCCGGGAAAAAACTGAAAGTGCTCGGTATTCCTATGGCCACTTCGATGGATCGCGCGGTAGAAATTTTTGCGGCCGTGATTCGAACCGCGCCCTACGGCAAATACACCGCGCGGGCACAATTCGATATTGGTCTGGCCCGCGAAAAACAGGGAGCGAACGACGCCGCTCTCCAGGCCTACGCGGCGGTGATAGAGAAATTTCCAAACGATCCGGTGGCGGCGGACGCGCAATATCAAATTGGTTACATCTGGTTTACTGCCGCACGCGCTGGGACCAAGGACATCGCGGCAACCAACAACGCGCGAACTGCATTCCAGGATTTTTTGTTTCGTTATCCCAACAGCGAAAAAGCAGCCCAAGCGCGCGCCAATCTTCAGCAATTGGAACACAAGGCGACAAGCAGCTCATTCGATGTCGCGCGCTATTACGACAAACAGAAAGCCTACCGCGCGGCGGTTATTTATTACAACGAGGTGATTCGCCAGCAGCCGGGATCGGTCGAAAGCGAAAAAGCGAAAAAACGGATCGATCAATTGCGGGCAAAGCTCGGTGACAAGGTGCTTCAGCCGTTACAAGAAGCGGAAGCGGAAAAAAAGAAAGCCGCTGAGCAGGAGAAAGCGAAGAGTGCCGGGCAGAGCGCGCCTGGTCCGAATTCCGCGCCGATATTGCCGCCCGATTTGGATAGCGCACTTCCGCCGCCGCCTTCGACATCGCTGGACACAACTTTGGCCCCCGCGTCTTCGAGCGAGCCGGCGAGCAGCGCCACCCCGGCACGGTCGAGCACGCCGGAGGAATCGACGGCTTCGCTTCCTGCAGATTCCGGTTCATCTGAAGCAACGGCTTCGCCGACGCCGTGAAGAATTCGTTTGCGGCGGCGTTGGCCTGCCTCAGTTTGAGCGGTTGCCTTGGCTACCACATCGGACCCGCCAAGCCATATTATCTTCGCGACGTTCACACGATCGCGATCCCGACTTTCGTCAATAAAACGCTCTTGCCCCGGGTGGAAGTGCTCGTCACCGATACCGTGATTAAACAATTTCAACAGGACGGTACTTTTCGAATTGGGAATGGCGACTCTGCGGATGCGACCCTCAAAGGTGAAATCATTCGCATCAGCAGATCGCCGGCGCGTTCGGTGCGCGGAAATGTTTTGGCGACGAGCGAATTTAATATGTCCATGCGCGTGAGATACAGACTCGTAGGTCCGGACGGCAAACCGCTCGGCCCTTTTAGCGAGGTTGTCGGAACGACGAGTTTCTTCGTCGGAACGGACGTGACCACCGATGAGCGGCAGGCACTACCTCTGGCCTCAGAAGAATTGGCCACCCGGCTCGTGACCCAGCTGAGCGAAGGCTGGTGAGGTCGGATGAAAGGGGAAGAGAAACTTTGGGAAATTCTCAACGATAAACTCGAAACGCTCCGCGCTTGGCGAGGACGACAACACGCTGGCGTTGAGTTACGAAAAACTAGGGCAGCTTCTCGACCAAAGTGGTGACCGCGCCAAAGCCAAACCCTACCTGCTAAAGGCGCACGGTGTTCTGGAAAAAGCCAAACCGCCAAACCAGCGGATGCTTTACCAGTCGGCGCGGCGGCTCGCTTTCTTGTGCGATAACCTCGGTCAACAGGAAGAAGCAATCCGGTATTACGAGAAAGCGATCGCGGCCGGCACGCAACTGGACGACCTGTCCTATGCAGATCTGGGGACAATGCTTAACAACGTCGCCCTTATTTTCAGGAAATCAGGCCGGCAGAAAGCGGCGGAGCCGTACTACCTGCATGCCCTTCAGATTTACGAGAAGCAACTCGGACCGCAGCACGCCGACGTCGCGTCGGTGCTGAATAATCTCGCGGTCTTTTACACCAACGAGAAGCGTTACGCCGAAGCGGAGAAAACTCATCTGCGTGCGCTCGGAATTAGAGAAAAAGTGCTGCCGCCAACGCATCCCGACATCGCTCAATCAAAATGCAATCTGGCGGTGGTTTATCATTCCCGCGGCGATTATCCGAAAGCAGCCGAGCTTTATCGAGCGTCGCTCAAGAGTTGGGAAGAAGCGACCGACAAACCGCCGGAAGATTACGAAATCGTCGCTGCTAATTATGCCGATCTGCTGCGTTCGTTAGGCAAAGCCCGGAAAGCGCAGCAACTGGAAGCACGGGCGCGCAAACGGCGGCGCGGTTAAGTCGCGGCGCAAGATCGACATCTTGTCTTTCGGCTTGCGCGCACGAATCGGCAGAGCAATTTAAGCGGCCCATTTTCGAGCTCACGTGGCGGAATTGGCAGACGCGTACGGCTCAGGACCGTATGGGGCAACCCGTGGAGGTTCGAGTCCTCTCGTGAGCAAATTCGGCGGGGTAAGATGCGGAATGCTACACAACTCGAATCAGACAGGACAGGGTCGGGGGGGGTGCGCGTTAGCCGCTACATCGCAACGATTTTGCACACGGCCTTGTGGGCGGTGCTCGCCGCTGCCTTGCTCTTTCGGACCGCCCCAGATCTTTATCGCGATGTCCGGGTAAGCAAAATAGGACCGATAGATCCGAACCGCTCGATTGAGCCTTACTTTCGAGGTCTGACCGGAATCGCCAACGGACCACAGCATCTCGGCGATATTCTCGAATATTTGCCGGGCGATAAACCACTCGTGATTTTCGTTCGAGCTGATACTGGACAAACTCGCAGCGAGCGCAACGAAGATTCTCAGAGCGAATTTCTCGGGATGCTGGTCGCATATATTTGTTGGCCGCGTGATGTGCGTATCATTCATGTGAGCGAACCGACGATCGAAAAGGAAATCGCCGCGATTACCCCTGATTCCATAGCCGGCATGGCGTTTTCCGGATTGCCGGTGCCATCCCGGTTGGGAAAGGCGATTCACTTAGGGACGGGAATGTCCCTTGTGCCGGCGAACAGGAGTCCATGATGGTCTTACTCGGGCTTCTGGCCGCCTACTTCACTCTATTTAGCGCAGGTTTGGGGATTACTCTGTTAATCTTCCGGGCCGCACCTCGGATCAACATTCTTGAGTGCTTTTGTTTGTCGTGGCTGTTCGGGGCCGGGGCAGTCTCTATCATGCTTTGGATCGGCGGACTCTTCCTCTCGGGATTCGCACTGCAAATTGCCGTTGCATCGCTTTGCATTTTATTGGTTGCTCTAGGCTGGCGAGCAATTCGTCATTCTCGAACCAAATTCGCGCTGCCTTATCCGGCTGGTTGGCTCGAATGGTCTCTTGCCGGTCTTCTTCTCGCCGAGATTGCGTTGGTTCTGTTCGTTTCCTGCAAACATACCCTCGGCTGGGACGGGCTTTTAGTCTGGGAGATCAAGGCGCGTTACGCGTTTTTAAAAAGTGGAGTAATTCCACCTGGATATTACTCAAATCCTGGACGCGCGTTCAGTCATCCGGAGTATCCGCTTGGCATACCTCTGACCGAGCTTTGGTTGTATTTGTGGATGGGCCAGCCGCATCAATACTGGGTCAAAACAATTTTTGGGATTTACTACGCCGCCGGCGCGGTTTTGCTCGGTCTACTTGCCGCGCGAATTTCAGGTCATCGCTGGAGCGGTCTCGCTGTGGCCACTATCCTTCCCTTTATTCCATTTCTTACATCAGCTCCCGGCGGAGTTATCGTCGGCTACGCTGACTTTCCGCTCAGCATTGTTTATCTTGCCGGTCTGGGCTATCTCCTCCTTTTTTTGGTGAATGACGATTCGCGAGCTCTCATGATTTATAGCGGTTGTCTCGCTCTTCTACCCTGGATCAAGCGTGAGGGTCTAATTCTTTGGGGCGTTTTAGCGTTTCTCGGTTTCATCGTCAGCTGGAGGCGGGCGAAACTGGCTCGATTCGGAATTTCATTGTTGCCCGGGATTTTTTTGATGGTGAGCTGGCGAGTTTATCTCGCATTCGTTCATTGCGTTCCATCTTCGGAGTTTTCCTTGTCCATCACGGGCAAGCTGACGGAACTAGCGGCAAGAATTGGTCCGATTACTCGTTTACTACTAGTCGAGGTATCGAACCAGGCTGACTGGAGTATTTTCTGGTTAGCGGCGGCTCTCGCTGCACTTTATTTAATATTCCGTTTTCGCACGATGCAAAGCTGGCTCCTAATAGCGGCAGTTATCGCGCCGATTGGTCTTTACTGTGCGACGTATCTTTTTACCACGTGGTCCAGTTACACGGCCCACGTCACTTCCTCTTTGCCACGGCTTCTCTTGCAGATAGTCCCGGCCTCTTTGCTGGCTATCGCTACTGTGCTGCCTCTTAGGTCCGGCCATGGGCAAAGCCTTGATTCGGATAGTCCTTAAACAGTTACTGTTCTCATCCCTGAAATCTGGCAAGAGACTCTCGTGAGCAATTTCATAAAGCGAGGAAATGGCCGGTTTCTTGCTAAAACGAGGATCAAACCTCATGAAAGTCTCCGTCGTTATCCCCTGTTACAACGAAAAGGATACAATCCATCGTCCGGCGGTTTCATCGTCAGTGAACGACATTTCATTGCGAACTGCGGTTAAACTTTTCTGAAATGCAGAGCGCTCGCGCAGTCGCGCACATTTCGTTTTGGATAGTCCTGCTGACGGCATTCTTTTGCGTCAGCGTGCCAAAGGTTTTTTATCGCGCGCCTAAAGGTTCAAATCCGCCGACCGGCGATACATCATTTCATACCAGTGACAGCTTTTGGCATGCGACCGGAACAAGCGGCGTGTCGAAACGATTAATTGCATTTTTCGATCGAGCGCCACCCGAAAAACGAATCCTGATTCTCGATCGTGAGGACGATCTTGCGAGCAGCTTACTTGGAATGCTGACTGCGTATCTCGCCTGGCCGCATCCGGTAGAGATTGTCGATCTTGCCCGGACGCGCGTGAATCGTGGCGAAGTCGCGGCAACCGATCTCAGTCCGCCGGCCGCAATTGCTTTGTGTCGTGTGCCCCGGCCGGCAGAATTGCCCGAAGGCAAAAATTTCGATGCCGGATTGGAAGTTGTGCCGGTCGCTATGAAGTAAGACCATGGAACTAATCGAAGTTCTTGCGGCGTTAGCAACGATTTTGGCCGCCGGTTTTGGCGCGTTCACCCTGATCCTGCGCAATCCGAAGTGTTTGAGTTTACCGGAACAACTCGCGCTCTCATGGCTCGGTGGAACGGGAATCGTCTCGTTATCGATTTGGCTGCTCGGATTCGTCCTGAGCGGGCCGGCGCTGTTTTTCATTGTTTGTTTCGTTTGCGTCGCTCTTCCACTGGTCGCTTGGAAAACAAAGGGAGCGTTTCGCTTTCACGAATTGCGTGAAGCAAATCGAATCGAACTTGCGTTGGCTTGCATTCTCGCCGTGGAAATTCTGGCAGTCGGTTATCTGGCCTTCGCTCACACGCTTGGATGGGATGGACTTTTGAATTGGGAAATCAAAGCGCGCTACGCCTTTGCCAACGGAGGCGTTATGCCGGCCGCCTATTTTCAGGATGCCGGACGCGCCTTCAGTCATCCCGACTATCCACTCGCAATTCCATTCACCGAACTGTGGCTCTACTTCTGGCTCGGCGAAGCCAGTCAGTTCTGGGCCAAAATCATTTTTCCGATCTATTACGCTTCCGGAGCGGTATTGTTAGTCGCGATCAGTGCGCGTCTGACCGGCAAAATCTGGGCGGCGTTCGTTGCTGGCATCGTACTCTTTTTCGTTCCGCAGATCACGGTTGAAGTAGGTAGCGTGATTTTTGGCTACGCGGATTTTCCGCTGAGCGTTTTTTATCTGGCAGCGATCGGATATTTGCTGTGCGCGAATCGAAACAGCGACAACAATGATTTCTTTCGAACTTATGCGGTCTGTCTTGCTTTTCTTCCGTGGGTGAAACGTGAAGGTGTGATTTTATGGCTCATCGCTGCGATCTGCGGCGTGTTTGTTATCTGGCGGAGTAAAAGATCGCCGAAATATTTATCCGCGTTGCTCCCTGGGTTATGCATCGTCCTGGCTTGGCGCATTTATCTCAGCCAGATACACGCGGTTTCGTCGTCCGATTTCATGGAAATAAATTTGGTAAATCTGCGCGCAAACATCCATCGCCTCGGCCCGATTCTCTCGGGTTTTGCATCCGAATTCACGGACCTCAACGTGTGGGGGCTGTTTTGGCTGGTGGCTGGATTAGCCGGCGTTTACTTCGTTAGGCGACATGGAAGCGCACACGCGCTCGTTCTAATTGTATCGATTGTGGCGGCGCTCGCGGCCTACACGTTCATCTACGTCTTTAGCAATTGGCCGGACCATCATCGGCATGCTGGTCTTTCCATGAGTCGGCTGCTGATGCACCTCGCCCCGCTCGCTTGCCTGACTTTGCCAGCTGCGCTCGCCTCACTTCCGTCATTGCGGGAAGTTTTTTATCAATCTCGAGCGACATCCGCCGTCGCCACCACCACTTGCGAAGAAGAAATTCCTGGGCGAACACCCGGGATTGACTTCGCTTAAAGAAAATTCCGCGGGGCGGGATCCGGACGCGGTCCGCGAAATGTTTGGGGGGATTGCGCTACGCTACGATCTGGCGAATCACTTGTTGAGCTGCGGATGCGATTTTATCTGGCGCAAACGCGCAGCGGAGATTGTCGCCGGTTGGAATCCGAACACGATTCTCGATCTTGCCACGGGCACGGGAGATTTGGCGCTGACGTTGGCGAAGGCGTTGCCCGGTTCGGAAATTATTGGCGCAGACTTTTCCGAGGAAATGCTGGCAGTGGCGAAATCGAAAGGCGTTCGTCGAATTGTGACGGCAGATGCGCTCGCGCTTCCATTTGCCGATCGGTCATTCGATTGCCTGACGATCGCGTTTGGTTTGCGAAACATCAAAGATTGGAGCGCGGCGTTGGGGGAAATGGCGCGGGTGCTGGGGACTAACGGCAATTTGCTCATCATGGAGTTCTCGCTCCCGTCGATGTCGATCTTGCGAACGATCTACCGATTTTATCTTCATCGGCTGATGCCGATCCTCGGATCTCTGCTCACTCGAAAGAAAACGGCTTACGATTATCTGGGCGATTCCATCGAACAATTTCCCGGCGGCGAAGAATTGATGCGCTTGATCGAAGCAAACGGGTTTAGCGATGCTGTCGCCGAACGGCTTACCGGCGGTATCGTCACGATTTATACCGCGACGAAGCGCATTTAGCGCGATGGCGTTGCGGTCAGCGTTGGAGATGGAGAGGGTGATTCCTGACCAACAAGCGGCAGTTTCAGCGCATTCAAATCCGGATTGCTGAGCGCAAATGTTCCTTCGCGCTCGTCCACTTTTGCAAACGACATCCCGTCAGGCGTCGGAGCGCCGATGGTAAGTTTGTGTATCGCCTTATCGTCGGATGATGTCGTGAAAGTCACGACCAACCGCGGTTTATCAAAGGCATGTGCCGGAGTTGTCGATCCAATCCAGCGCACGGTCCGCAATGTTGCCAAACTGTCGAGAAGCGATTGCAGGTTGGTTTGATTGATCGGGCCGCTCCCTTTGGCCCAATTCCACTGATTGTTCGCGGCTCGGACCAACGCCGATTCTTTATCCGTCGTCACGCTGAGGCGATGAATCTGTTCGGGTTTAAAGTTGAAGATTGACAAATCCTGCCACTGAATGGGATCCGCGAAAATCCGATCGAGCAAATTACGACGCACCGCAACGACGAACGGTTCATCGCCCACCCGTGCTTATCCAGGCCGTACTTCGGCAAATTCGAAGCGACATCTTCGACAAATTTTGTGACCTGCTCGTTTTGCAGTCGATCGATAATCCGGCGGACCTCATCGGAATTTGCGGGCGTGTTATTGCGGCTGGCGATGGTCCAGTTCTCGTCTTTGCGCGCGAGGACCGTTTTGCCTTTGCCGGGAGCGTCGATGGTTAACCGGTCGAGAATTTTTGTGTCGATCCGAACAAGATGACGATCGCGCAGGTCGTTGGGCTTGCTGTTTAGGATTTCCTCGATTTTTTCCGGCAACGTATAAACGAAACCTCGCGGCGAGAATCGCACGTAAACCTGGTTCTTCTCTTTTTCTCCCGCGATCGCGGGACCGCCGATCTGAAGTGTCTGGCCCTGCTCGCCACGGGACGAGTCCGTCCGACCGGCGGATTTGTCATTCTGCGCGAACAACGTGAGCGAACCGTGCGGCTCGGCCAATCCGTACGGATGCAGATCGCCGCGATCGTCGGCGACGAATTGTTGAATACGCGCAGTCGTGACTTGCGCGATCAAGTCGCTCACCTTTTGGTCGTCAGCCCGCGTGTGCAACGGCTTCAAAATGTCCCAGTGATCGCCCTTTTTCTGCAGTTCCATTTCGCCCGCCGAAGTTTTGAGCACGACCCGAACAACCTGCGCCATGATCAAGTCAGTCAGTTTTCGATCGCGGAAATCCTCCGGTTTTTTGTCGATCGCCTTTTTGACCGATTGGCTCGCGAGAAAGGTTTCTTTGGAATTCCCAAACCGGACATACATCTTGCCTTCCAGGGCCGCGTCCTTCCCGAAGAAAATTTCCGGTGGCGTATCCGGGCCAATTAGCTTCAAACGTAGCTTTGGGTTTGCGAGGCCGTAATCGGCGAGCTTGTTTTTATCCGCTTCCATCTCTTTTGCCGAGATGGCGGCGTCCTTCTGCCAGTTCTCGAGATCGAGCAGCAAATTGTTCACTACCGAACCGTCGGCCTGATCCTTAATTGGAATTTCCAGACGCCATTTGTCGTCGCGCCGGCGGATATCGATCGTATCGTCGCCATTTTGGATGACGACGCCGTTCACTTGGTCTCGGCTAAAATTAACGACGTTCTGGGCTTGGCGCGTGGCTTCTTCGGTGCCGGGCCGGTTTCGCTCGACAAAAAAGAGATAAGCAAAAACTCCTGCCGCGATGACGAACAAGACCAATGTCGTTTTCCACTTCATGAGATTTCCGCGACCTTAAGCGCGCCGTTTCCACCAAACGGCGGTGCCCAGGACGATAAAGATCAGCGGCATGAATATAAGGATCGTCCAGCGCAAGCTCCGCAAAGCGGTTTCGTTCAAGCTAAAGGTGAGCGTCTTCGGAATTTTGGGCGCGATTCCAATGAGTTGCTCGCGGCTCAAGAGCCAGTTTGTGCTCGAAGAAATGAAATCGAGCGCTTGTTGGTCCTGCGTCAACGCGTTGTTTTGAATGAAGGTGGCGTTGCTCACCACCACCATACGCGATGAATTCATCTGGACCCGCTCATCTGCGCTACCACCTTTTTCGATTGAAACTCCGATAGTCAACGGCGCCGTGCCCGCCTTTTTGGCGTCCGCTTGTAGTTTCGCCTGGTCGTTGCTGTTGTAATCCGTCTCGGCGAAGTAACCTTTCTCGGCTTCAATCAATGGCTGGAGTTGGATGTTCGCTGCGCGAACTCGTTGCGACTCGATTGTGATCGATGACGTGCCGCCGAAGAATATAGCGCGCACCTCTGCGAGACGTTTTGTGACCGGACTGTTCCGGAGAAAGCGCGCCTGCACGTCGCGGATCAAGGCCAGTTCTTCGATCCCGGTGCGGACAAAGGCCATCAACCGGTCGTCGTTAACTTTCACGCCCAATTCGTTAAGAAACGCGTTCAGCTTCGGTGTCTTCGCTGATGGATCGATCAGTAAGAGGATCCGTCCCTGTTTGTTCCAAAAATCGTGGAGCAATTTTATTTCGCGGTCGGAGAGATCGTATTGCGGGCCGACGATCATGACCGTTTTTATCCCGGCCGGAATTTGCGGTTCATTGAAAAGATTCAGTTCCTGAAACTTAATGTTTTCGTTCTCGATGAACGTTTTCAGCACGGAAATCGGACTGGCCTCTTGCTGCTGCTGTTGTTGGCCAAGCATTCCAAGCGGTGACGGTTCTGCGATTGAGGGCTCTTTGTGGCCAGTCACATATCCAATCGTGTTCTTTTTTCCTTCGACCAAATCCATCATCGCACTCGTGATCGCCTGTTCGCCTTTAAACGCGGTCACGCGCGGACCTTCGCCAAACGCCATCCCGCTCTGATCGATCTCGGCCATTTCCGACGCCTTCACCGTTTTGTTCCGGCCCTCGTAATCGATCACGATCAAGCTCTCGTCGCTGACCACTTTATATTTGTCGAACAGCTCCTTGGCCCGGGAGAGGCTTCGCTGCGGATCGATGTTTTCGATGTCGATCTTGCCCTTGGCCGCGTATTGATATTCCGTCAGCAGACTCGAAACGTCGCCGCTGATCGGTGTGGTCGGCGAAAAGAAAACTGTGATCCGCACTTTTCCTTTGATCGAATTCAGAAAGCGCTTGGTCTTGTCCGAGAGCGCGTATTTCTGATCGCGCGAGACGTCCCAGCGTTTGTAATGCCGGAACCCGATCCAGTTTACAGCGGTGACCAGAAAGAAAATGAGAATGAGCTGGACCAAAACGTTCAATCCAATTTGGAGGCGACGAATTTTCTTGGGTTTCGCTTTGTCCGCTGCGTCGGCCATCGTCACAACCTCCATTTTCGCGATTGGAACGCTTGATAGGTCAGCGCCAGCATCAGCGCGGTCATGCTCAAATAGAGAACGACTGGTCGCGTATCGATGATGCCGCGTGAATACGTGGCCATATGTTCGATCGCGGAAACGTAACCGAGCCAATCGCGCATTCCTCCACTCACGTCGAGTAGGATGTATTGAATCAAACCGAGAAAGAACAGAAGCGTGATCGCGCAAAAAGAGATAATCGCGGCAACGATCTGGTTCTTGGTCAAGACTGAGGCGAAGCAACCGACCGACAAGTAAAACATTCCAAGCAGCAGGACCATCAGGTAGGAACCACAGTAGGCTCCGGCCGAATTCGCCGCCGGTTGCTGCGTGATCTTTTGAAAGATGGCGAAGTAGAGGAGGGTTGGAAGCCAGAGCGCGATGTAAAACACCAGCGCGCCGAAGAATTTCGCCAGCACAACTTGCAAATCCCGCACTGGCGCGGTCATGAGCGGCTCGATCGTGCCGAGCTTAAATTCTTCAGCGAAGAGACGCATCGTGATCAGTGGAAAAATCAAAATGAACGGCAGCCAGAAGAAAACGTTATTGAAAAACGCTTCCTGAACCGAGTAAGACGCCGGCCGCTGATTCATGAACGAAATCTGGAAGTAGTAATTGACGCCGGTGACGAGCAGGAAAAACACGACAACGATGTAACCGATCGGCGAATGAAAATAGCCGCGGACCTCGCGGGCGAGCAGGGTATAGAATTTTCTCATCGCTTAGGTCGATATTTCTGCTTGATCGGAGTGCGTGATTTCGACGAACACGTCTTCGAGAGTGGCGCGTCGCTGCGAGAGTTCGCGTAGGGTCCACTTTCGCGCGGCCGCGAGCCGGAAAATTTCCTCGCGCACGTCCAGACCGGACTCGACCCGCAACGAAAATATGTTCCAATCGTTATCTTGGTCAGTCGTCACGTCGCGGACGCCGGAAATTTTCTTTAACTCTTCCGCGCCATCGTCCTTGCCGGTTTTCGCTTCAACCACCACGCCGCCGGCCTGACGAATCTGACCAAGCAAATTGTCCGGCGTATCGCACGCTTCGATCCGGCCCTTATGAATGATGATGACGCGGCTGCAGGTCATCTCCACTTCCGGCAAAATGTGGGTCGAAAGTAAAATCGTGTGTTGCTTGCCGAGATTTTTGATCAGTTCGCGCACTTGCCGGATTTGGTTTGGATCGAGACCAATGGTCGGCTCGTCGAGAATAAGGAGTTCGGGCTCATTTACGAGTGCATCGGCCAGACCGACTCGCTGGCGATAACCTTTGGAAAGTGCACCGATTAATTTTCTCTCCACTTCGCGCAAGCCGCACAGTTCCTTTACGTCGCCGACGCGTTCGGCCACGCGGCGATGCGGCACGCCTTTAAGCGCGGCACGGTAATCAAGGTATTCCGTTACCCGCATATCATTATAGAGGGGAACATTTTCCGGCATGTAACCGAGGCGCGACCGCGCCTGGAGTGATTGCTCGAACACATCGAAGCCCGCAATGGAGGCGCGGCCGGATGTGGCCGGCATGAATCCCGCCAGAATCCGCATGGTCGTGGTCTTGCCCGCGCCGTTCGGACCCAGAAAACCCATGATCTCGCCCTGGCCGACCTCGAAATTCAAATCCCTGATCGCGGTCTGACCGGCGTAACGCTTGGTTAAGTTTTCGACTTTGATCATTCTGAAATTATTTGATGAGACAACTGAGGCGGTAATGCGTTGCCAAAAATTTTTCGTCTGTCAACGGGCGGCCAGCGTTACGGTCTCGAGCCGCTTTCCGGCGCCACCCGCGCGGACAACGCCCACTGTGAAATCGACACTGGTTCCGCTACTGGCGCGGCCGAGCAGGTTCTCAATATCCTTGACTGAATTTACGTCGTGCTTGCCGACGCGGTAAATCACCAGGCCGCGCTCGACCCCGGCTTGATCGGCCGGACTACTCGGCTCCACCGCGCTGATCAGCACCCCTTGCCCGGGCTCGTAACCGAGCGCGTCCGTTAATTCCTCATTCAAATCCTGCAGTTGCATTCCAAACATCCGCTCGGCGTTGGCGGTTTCGTCGACTGCCGGCTGATTTTTCCCTCCGGGATGTTTCTCAGCGAACGCTTTGAAATTCTTCACGCTGTCGCGCACGACGTCGGCCGGGATGGCGAATCCAAGTCCTTGTGTCGGGACGCCTTGCGGGGTGAAAGCCATTTTCGCGGAACTAATTCCAACGAGCCGCCCTGAGATGTCGATCACCGGTCCGCCACTGTTTCCGGGGTTAATCGCCGCGTCCGTTTGCACCAGGTTTTTGTATTCCATGTTCTCGATACTGATGTCGCGCTTGGTCGCGCTCAACACGCCCCGGCTGATCGAGCTGCCGTAGCCCACCGCGTTCCCGACGACGAGGACCGTTTCGCCTAACAAGTTCGGTGAAATGTAGTCGAGGTTGATGAACGGAAATGAATCTTTCGAATCGATCTTGATAAAGGCGAGGTCCGTCTTGTCATCGCCGGTGATGTTATGCGCGTTGTAAGTTTTGCCGTTGTTGCTCGTTACCTGGATCTTCAAGTCGGCCGCGCGCGCGACCACGTGCTGGTTGGTCACGATGTAGCCGGCCGGATCCACAATGAAGCCGGAACCGAGACTTTGCAGCGTTTGCCGGATCTCCCGCGGACGTCCCCGGTAGTAACCGAAAAATTGCGCGTAAAAATCTTCGATCGGATCGCGCACCGTGCGCCGAACGACCCGCTCGGTGTTGATGTTGACCACGGCCGGCAGGACCTTCGCCACTGCCAGCACAGCGGGCTCAGCCGCCGGATCGGCCTGGGCAAGGCAAGATGTCGATCTTACCAGCGTCAGTGTGGCGGCAACGCCCAGCACCGGCCAAATTTTTGCATGAACTCCCATTTGTGCGGTGCAAGTAACGAAGCTGCATCCGCACTGTCAACTTGATGGAAAGGTGGAATGCGCAGTCCATTGCGCGTTGTTAAATTACGCGGCTTTGCCGCCATTCTTTAGCATCGAGTGGCGGAGCGCTCGATTCACCTCTCAACTTGCCGCTCGGCGCAATTGTCCGAGATTAAATGTGCCATGCGCACGTCCATTGCCGCTCGAGCCAATCTCGAGCTGATCGATCAGAATTATCAGCGCTGGCAGGAGGACCCGGCGTCGGTTGATCCAAGCTGGGCGGCGTTTTTTGAGGGATTCGAGCTGGGCAATTTGCCGCAGCGAAATGGCGCTGCCGCTACGACGGCGCAGCGTGCAGGTGTGCGCGAAAGTCCGCTTCAGACGCGGATCGACGGCCTCGTTTACGCCTATCGAACTCTCGGCCACACTATCGCGCGGGTGAATCCGTTGGCGGAAAAACGCCCGGAAAATCCGCAGCTCACACTGCGCGAACTCGGTTTTGGCGAAAAGGACCTCGATCTTCGCGTCTCTTCAAAATTCTTCCACGATAATGAGGAGATGACCTTGCGCGAGATGATCGCGCGTCTGCAAAAAATCTATGCGGATTCGATCGGCGCCGAGTTCATGCACATTCAGAACACGCGGATTCGCAATTGGGTGCTGTACCGGCTCGAGTCGCGCGCCGACAAGCATTCGACTGCGCGCCAGGTGAAAATTGCCCTCTTGCGCGGGTTGATGGAAGCCGAGTCGTTCGAAGTTTTTCTGCACTCGCGTTACGTCGGGCAGAAGCGCTTTTCACTCCAAGGTGCGGAATCGCTCATGGTGATTCTTGATAGCATCCTGCACAAATGCCCGACCGTGGGGGTCGAGGAAATTTGCATGGGCATGGCGCATCGCGGCCGGTTGAACGTGCTCGCGAATTTTTTGAAGAAATCACTCCGCGTCATCTTCACCGAGTTCAGTGAGAATTACGTTCCCGAGCTGGTCGCGGGCGATGGTGACGTGAAATATCATCTGGGTTACCGCACCGTCCGAAAACTTTCCTCCGGCGCTCAAATCGAAATTCGTCTCTCGGCCAATCCGAGCCATCTCGAAGCCGTCGGTCCGGTGGTCGAAGGAACGGCGCGCGCGCGTCAACGCATCCGCGGTGACACGGAGCATCGGCGCAAAGTTTTGCCGCTCTTGCTTCATGGCGACGCGGCCTTCGCCGGGCAGGGGATAGTCGCCGAAACACTGAACCTGTCTCAACTACACGGTTACGGCACCGGCGGCACGGTGCACGTGGTCGTGAATAACCAGATCGGTTTCACCACCATTCCCGAAGATGCGCGCTCGTCGATGTACGCCACCGATATCGCCAAGATGATTGAAGTGCCGATTTTTCACGTGAACGGCGACGATCCGCTCGCCTGCATGCAGGTTAGCCAACTCGCCCTCGATTTTCGTCAGGAATTCGGGCGCGACGCGGTGATCGACATGTATTGTTACCGCCGTTACGGGCACAACGAGGGTGACGAGCCAGCGTTCACCCAGCCTGAACTTTACGCGAAGATCGACAAGCACCCGTCGGTTGCGCAGTTGTACAAACGTGAACTGCTCGAAGCGGGAACTTTGACCGACGACGACGCTGCTTCGCTCGAGACTGAAATGAATCTGCGGCTCGAGATGGCGCTCGATACCTTCAAAGCGATCGAAAAGGAGAAAGCGAACGAGCAGGCGAAGTTCAAGGAATCAACCGCTGTTTTTCAGCCGGAGTACACCAGCTCGCCGGTCTCCACCGGGATCGACCAAAAGATGCTCAAGACGATTGTCGATGCGCTGACCCGCGTGCCCGATGATTTCAACGTTCAGCCCAAGATCAAACGCATTGTCCTCGAGCATCGCCGGAAAGTTTTTGAAAATGGCGGGCCCTACGAATGGCATTACGCCGAACTGCTCGCTTTCGGTTCTCTTCTTCTCGAAGGAACGCCTGTTCGATTGTCCGGTCAGGACAGCGCGCGCGGAACTTTTAGCACGCGGCACGCGATCCTTTACGACGCAAAAACCGGTGCGCCGTATGTGCCGCTGATGCATTTGGGCGAAAAGCCCACCTCCGCCGAGGCTACGGCGGGTGGGCAGGCGCGCATTTGTATCTATAACAGCTTGCTCTCGGAAGCCGCCGTCCTCGGGTTTGATTACGGTTATTCGCTCGATTATCTCAGCATGCTTTGCCTGTGGGAAGCGCAGTTCGGCGATTTTTCGAATGGCGCGCAAACCATCGTCGACCAATTCATCGTTTCCGCGGAATCGAAATGGCAACGGCCGAGCGGGATCGTGTTGTTATTGCCGCACGGTTACGAAGGCCAGGGCCCCGAACACTCCAGCGGCCGGCTTGAACGCTTTCTTCAACTTTGTGCCGAGGACAATATTCAGGTCTGCAATCTAACTACTGCGGCGCAGTACTTTCACCTGCTCCGCCGGCAAATGAAACGCGACTTCATCAAGCCGCTCGTGATCATGACACCGAAGAGTTTATTGCGCGCCGAATTTGCGTCGTCGCCCGCGAAAGAATTTACCAGTGGCAAGTTCGAGGAAATTCTCGGTTCTCCCGAAGTTGGACCGGCCAACAAAATGAAACGCGTCATTCTTTGTTCCGGCAAAATTTACTACGACCTCGTCAATTACCGCGCGGAAAAGAAGATCGATAACGCCGCTATCATTCGAATCGAACAGCTTTATCCGCTGCACGAAACGAAATTGAAATCGATGATGAAAGCTTTTCCGAAAACGATGGAAATCGTCTGGTGCCAGGAAGAACCGGAGAATATGGGCGGATGGAGTTTCATTGAGCCGCGTTTGCGTAAACTTTTCGAACGCGACATTGCCTATGCGGGTCGCGATGCCAGCGCGAGCCCTGCCGTCGGCTCGCTCGTGCGACACAAGCGAGAACAAGCCTGTGTCGTCGCCGACGCCTTCAAGGTTTGAATGCGTTGCAGAGGCGCTTGTGCCAAGCGCCTGTTTATTATTCGGCGTTTGAGACAAATGCCGCTACAACTTCGTTCAGGATGACCGCACGCCAAATGTTTCAACGTTTGATTCGACCGCGCGTTTTTTCTGCGCTTAGTTAGGCGCGGTGAGCGTCGAAGTAAAAATTCCAGCTGTCGGTGAATCGATCACGAGCGGAATCGTTTCCGTCTGGCACAAGAAATCCGGCGATTTCGTCAATGCCGGTGACGCGCTTTTTACCCTTGAGACCGACAAAGTTTCGACTGAGATCGCGGCCGAAACATCCGGCGTACTCGACCCGATTGTTCCTGAAGGTCAGGAAGTAAAAATCGGCGAAGTCGTCGCCACCATCGACGATTCGAAGAAAGCGCCCGCAGCCAAGCCCGCAGAAGAGAAAGCCCCTGCAAAATCCGAGGCGCAAGCGGCCGCGCCTCCCAAAGAAGAATCTGCCGATGCGAAAACTGCCAGTCCGGCTCGGACTCTATCGCCGGCTGTTCGTCGTATTGTCGACGAAGAACATCTCGACCCGGAGAAAATTTCAGGGACCGGTCCGGACGGACGCCTGACAAAAGCGGACGCGCTCGAAGCGGCGGGCAAAACCAAAAGCAAGACTGTAGGGGACGCCGTCAGCGTCCCAGCCGATGGGAAGCAGACTGCTTCCCCTACTACAGAAAATCGAGAATCGCATGACGGACGGTTTGTCCGAAAGAAAATGTCGCCGTTGCGGCGAAAGATTGCAGCACAGCTGGTGATGGCGCAGCACACCGCCGCGATTCTGACCACATTCAACGAATGCGACATGAGCGCGGTTCAGGAATTGCGCGCAAAGTCGCAAGAAGCGTTCACGAAAAAGCACTCCGTGAAGCTGGGGTTCATGTCGTTCTTCATCAAAGCGTCCGTCGAAGCGCTCAAAACCGTGCCCGTGGTCAACGGACGGATCGAAGACGAGGATTTCATCCAAAACAATTTCTATGACATCGGCGTCGCTGTTGGAACGGAGCGCGGACTGGTGGTGCCGATTGTGCGCGACGCCGACAAAAAATCGTTCGCCGATCTCGAGCGCGACATTGCGAACTACGCGACCAAAGCGCGTGAAGGGAAATTGAAGATCGAGGATTTGACCGGCGGCACGTTTACGATTTCAAACGGCGGCGTTTACGGCTCGCTCTTAAGCACGCCGATTTTGAATCCACCGCAAAGCGGAATTCTCGGTATGCACAAAATTATGCCGCGACCGACCGCGGTCGACGGCAAGGTGGAAGTGCGCCCGATGATGTATCTCGCGCTCAGTTACGATCATCGCGCGATTGACGGCAAGGAAGCCGTGTCGTTCCTGATTAAAGTGAAAGAATGCATCGAGGACCCAAAGAAGCTCCCGCTGGATTTTTAATGTTTCACTTTCTGTCACGCCCATGGCAGACGGGAGAAATGGCCAAAGATTCTTCGCTCCGCTCAGAATGACATAGCGAATATATGGAAAAATTTGACGTCGTCATCATTGGTTCAGGACCGGGCGGGTATGTCGCGGCGATTCGCGCAGGACAGCTCGGCCTCAAAACCGCCATGGTCGAGAAGGACAAGGATCTCGGCGGTACTTGTCTGAACGTGGGCTGCATTCCGAGCAAAGCGCTCCTGACCTCGAGCGATCATTTGATGTTTGCCAAAAAGGAAGCCGAGAAACACGGCATCGTCATCGGCAACGTGGATGTCGATCTTAATAAGATGCAGCAGCGCAAGGAGAAGGTCGTGAAAACGCTTACGGGCGGCGTGCGAGCGTTGATGAAGACCAACAAGGTGACGACGTTCGAAGGCTTCGGCACAATAACCGCGCCCGGAAAAGTTTCGGTCAAATCGTCGGATGGAAAAACGCAGGAGATTGAAACCAAAAACATCATCATCGCGACTGGCAGCGCGCCGATCGAATTGCCGTTTGCGAAGTTTGACGGCAAAACAATCGTCAGCAGCACCGAAGCGCTTACTTTCACAGAACCGCCGCCCGAATTCCTCGTCATCGGCGCGGGCGCGATTGGTCTCGAGCTTGGATCGGTTTGGGCCCGGCTTGGTTCCAAAGTGACCATTCTCGAATTCTTGCCGCGGATCGCCGTCGGCTTCGATCTCGAGTTGTCGAACCTGCTTCAACGATCGCTAACCGGACAAGGCATTACCTTCCATCTCGAAACCAAGGTCGGCGCGATCAAGATCGACAATGGCCGTGTCACTGCGACTGCCACCAAAGGAAATGAAGAACTGAAATTCGAAGCCGACAAAGTGCTCGTCTCGGTCGGGCGCAAACCGTTCAGCGAAGGTCTCGGCGCGGAGAAAGTCGGAGTTGAGTTCGACGAAAAGAAGCGGATCAAAGTCGACCAGCATTTTAAGACGAATGTCGACGGTATTTACGCGATCGGCGACGTAATCGCGGGCCCGATGCTGGCGCACAAAGCCGAAGACGAAGGAATTGCGTGTGTGGAAAGGATCGCCGGCAAAGATGGCCATATTAATTATGACGCGATCGCCGGAATCATTTATACCAATCCGGAACTGGCCGGCGTCGGTTTGACTGAGGACCAGGCGAAAGAGAAGGGGATCGATTATCGGGTCGGGAGATTCCCATTCCGCGCCAACGCTCGCGCAATTGTGAATGATGATCTCGGTGGAATCGTCAAATTTGTGGCCGACGCGAAAACCGACCGGATTCTTGGCGCACACATTTTGCAGCACGCGGCGTCGGAACTAATCGCCGAAGCGGTTTCAGTAATTGAATTTGGCGGCAGCTCTGAAGATCTCGCGCGCACCTGTCATTCGCATCCGACTTTGAGCGAGGCGGTGAAAGAAGCGGCGATGAATGTGGAAAAGCGGGCGCTTCATATTCTCAATCGCTGATGTTGTAGCCGAGGACGCTGTCCTCGGTTCCGAACTTATTCTCGTGCGAGTTGCGCTTCCCGCCGTTGAATCACCAACAGCGCCACCAGGCCGGATATCGCGCAAACGATCCCGCCTAACGCCAGCGCGAAGGGAGTGCTGAACCAATGCGCAACGGCGCCGGCTTCAAGACTGCCAACGGGGATCATCGCGCCGAAAATGAGCGACCACACGCCCATGACGCGGCCGCGCATATCGTCGGGCACGATGGTTTGCAGCACCGTGTTCGTCGTCGAGAAAAATAGGAGCATTCCGAACCCGCCGACGAAGAGAAATGCGAGCGCGACGTAGAAATTTCGCGTGAACGAAAACGCGAGTAGCGCCGCCGAAAATAACCAGACACCGCCGAGCGCGAGCTTTCGTGGCGTAAAGAGATGTCCATAGGTTGCTACGACAAGGGCGCCAACCAGGGCGCCGACCCCACTGGCCGACATCAAGACACCGTAACCGTCCGCGCCGCGTCCGAGCACGTCACGCGCGAACGCGGGCATGATTACCATATAAGACCAACCGAAAATGCCGACCGCCAGAAACAACAGCAGAATCATGCGCACGCGAGGATGTTGGAACGAATAGACGATTCCGTTCCAGGCATGTTCCGTCGGCGAAATGACGTCGATGTTCCGTTCGAAAACCGGCAGTTGCATCATTAGCAATCCAATGATGACTGCGACGAAACTGAGACCGTTGAACAAAAAGCATGCCGAAACCCCAACTGCGCCGATCATTAGCCCGGCGAGCGACGGACCGATCACCCGTGCGCCGTTGACGATCGAGCTGTTGAGCGAAATTGCGTTGAGCAAATCTTCGCGACTCGTCATCTCAACGGTGAACGCCTGTCGCGCTGGCATAT